>Ga0066395_10000890_pt1 | contig 10995 bp, 11 predicted proteins | sample PanSoiPlot1MoBio_FD_61218 | JGI IMG/M metagenome (GOLD analysis project Ga0066395, IMG submission 61218) | Tropical forest soil microbial communities from Panama analyzed to predict greenhouse gas emissions - Panama Soil Plot 1 MoBio | ecosystem: Environmental > Terrestrial > Soil > Tropical... | reverse complement strand
CGCTGCCTTCGGAGGCCTCGGTCATATCTTTGGCGGCCTGCTCTTCGAAAGTGATGACTTCGGTCTCCGCACCGAAGAAGCGCGCCATCTCAGTGGCTAGTTCCGCGTCGAGAGTCTGGTTGATGGTGGCAAAAACACCACGAACGAGCAGACGTGCAATCAAGTCCTTGGCACGGATGCCGAGTTTCTCCGCAAGGTCCTTGACGCTGATGCCTTCAGTGATCGTAATGCTGCGCGTAATTGGCATTGGCTCGTTCGACACCACCATGCGTGGTGGTGGAACGTAGCCCTTCATTGGACCTTCTTTTACTCCACGGGGGACGTAGCGTTGACCCGGCCGACGTGCAGGCCCTCCTGGACGGCTTCCAGGACGGGTCGGTCCGGGCGGCGGAAGCGTTCCCCCAGGCCCTACTCCAAGCGGACGCGCGCCCGTGGGCGATGTCCGCGTGGGATGCATGGGACGACGTTCGCCAGGACGCAAGGGCGGACGGGCTCCCGGCATTTGCGGCCGCGGACGCTGAAAAATAGGCTTACCAGGCTCGGGACGCCCGGGTGCGGGACGCGCCGTAGCGCCAGGTTGTGGTACCGGAGCCTTGTAGACAGGGCGTGGACCCGTCTGCGGCATGATTACGCGCGGCTTCGGCTGGCTCACGATCGGCGTCGAAGGCTTCGGCGGAGCGGAGGCTTGCGGTGCGGACACCTGTGGCGGAGCAGCAGCCGGAGGAGGAATCACGGGTGGCGTAACAGCTGCAGGCGGAGCCGCCGTCGCCGCCCGCGGCGGAGCTGGCGGAGTTGAAGTGCCGGCGCTCGCGTTAATGGGAGGCGCAGGCGGTGCTGGAGGAACAACTGGAGGCTTCGGCGGAATTACGACAGCCGCCGGTGGTCGAGACGCTGCTACAGATGCGGGTGTTACGAACTTCGGCGCAGGAGGCTCGACTATGGGCCTTGCAGGAGCGGGCGGTGTCGGTTTCGGCGGAGCGACGGGTATTTCAGGTTTGGCCGCCACCGGAGGTGCGACGGGACGCTTTACTTCAGGCGCTGGCGGATGCGGTGTTTCTTTTTGCTGAGTGATCGCCCGCAAAACGTCGCCGGGTCGCGAGATGTGGGAGAGGTCAATCTTGGTCTTGATTTCGTCTTCGCCGCGAGCGGTGCGCGATGACTTGGACCCTGAATGCGGTTCCTCGGCGTGAGAGCGGAGATGTTTGCGGACGAGTTCCGCCTCGTGCTCTTCGAGAGAGCTGGAGTGAGTTTTTTTCTCCGTTACACCTACAATGGGAAGAACGTCAAGAATCGCCTTGCTCTTGACTTCCAGTTCCCGCGCCAGATCGTTAATTCGAACCTTGCTCATCCGCTCTCGTTTCCTCTCCGCCTCTGTCCCGTTAAGCTTTCATGTCAACCTCACGGACTCAGTCTGTAAATACGTATACATTTCCGAATGCGGCCGCGGGTTACTCGGCCTTTTCCTCTGCCGAGTCGCTGGTTCCAGCCTCAACAGCTGCTTCATTTCCCTCGGCGCTCGCAGTTTCTGCAGAAGGCTCGGGTGTTTCTTCAGTTGCTGGTTCAGAAGTCTCTGCCGACGCCTCTTCGGTGGGAGCTTCTTCCGTACCTTCAGATTCCGCGGCTGCTACTGTCTCGCCGCCTTCCAGGCTGGAGAAATAATTATTGACCGCAATGCTGATTTTTTCCACCGTCTTCGGGCCGATACCCTCGATGGCCTCAAGTTGCTCGGGCGTCATATCAGCAAGCGCTTCAACCGTGGTAACTCCCGCGGCCGTCAGCCTTTCAACTACGCCTTCACCGAGGCCTGGAACGTTTTCAAGCGGCGTGGCGGTTTGCGTCACCAGCGCCGACATCTGTTGCTCGACCTCCTGCCGCTTCTCCTCTTCGCTCTTGATGTCGATCTTCCATCCCAGGAGTTTGGCCGCCAGGCGGACGTTCTGCCCTTTCTTGCCGATAGCCAAGGAAAGCTGAGTATCGTCGACCACAACTTCCAGCTGTTTTTCGCCGGCATCGAGCACAGTAACTCGGCTCACCTTGGCCGGCTGCAGCGCTTTCTCGGCGAAGGTAACCGGATCTTCGTGATACTCAATGATGTCGATCTTTTCGCCACGCAGTTCGCGGATGATCGACTGCACACGCATGCCCTTCATTCCGACACAGGCGCCCACCGCATCGACATCTTTGTCCTTCGACATTACGGCAATCTTCGTGCGCTCTCCGGCTTCACGGGCAATCGCGCGAATGACGACCGTTCCGTCATAAATCTCCGGCACTTCCGTCTGAAAGAGATGCTGCACGAGTTCCGGAGCGGCGCGCGAAACAACGACTCCAGGCCCCTTTGAAGCTTTCTCAACTCGCCCAATCACCACACGTACACGCTCACCGATGGCGAACGACTCAAGGCGTGATTGCTCTTTGCGGCCCATGCGCGCTTCGGCCTTGCCGATATCGAAGATCACATCCGGACCTTCGATCCGCTTTACGGTTGCGTTGACAATCTCGCCCACGCGGCCGATGTACTCGTTATAGACAGTGTCGCGCTCAGCCTCACGCACCTTTTGAAAGATGACCTGCTTGGCAAGTTGCGCGGCAATGCGGCCGAGGATTCCCTCAGTGGCTTTCGGGATCAAAAGTTCGCCGCCCACTTCAGCTTGGGGATCGACCTTTCGCGCTTGATCGACTGTGACCTGAAGGTTAGGGTCCTCAATCTGTTCGGGGCTCTCGACGATCGCCTTTACGGCATATGCGCTGATCTTGCCCGAGTCCTTGTCCAGGACCGCCCGCAAGTTTTCCTGCGTCTTGTAATACTTGCGAGTAGCAACAACAATGGCGTCCTCGACAGCGCTGACGACGATCTGCGGGTCGATGCCCTTCTCACGGCTCACCGCGTCGATAATGTTGTAGAGCTCACTTGCCATAAGTAGTTCCTAGTCGCTGGTAGCTAGTTGCTAGTCTCTTAGACATCCGGAGCCGACTAGCGACCAGCGCCTAACGACTGGCGACTCCTAAATTTCTGGTACCAAATTGGCCTTTTCCACGTTGGCCAATTCGATCTCGAGCTTTGGCGCCTGTCCCTCTTTCGGGCGCATCTTGCGCCTTGCCATGCTTAAGTCGATGAGCAACTTCCCATTCTCGAAACTCTCGAGCCGACCCTCAAAGTGCCGGTTGTTGTTTACCGGCTCGCGGGTCATCAGCTTCACCCGATGGCCGCGAAATCGCTCAAAATCGGCAGCCCGCGTCAGCTTTCGATCCAGGCCCGGCGATGAAACCTCGAGCGTGTAGGAGCCACCGGGAACCGCATCCTCGACGTCGAGGATCGTTCCGAACTCCCGGCTGAAGGACGAGCAATCCTCGTGTGTCACGCCGTCAGGATGATCGTGCGTCGGCACAGCACCCGGACGGTCGATATAGACCCGCAGCATGCGATGCTTGCCCGCGCCCCGAAAATCGATGTCGACGACTTCCAGACCGCTCGAAGAGGCGACGCGCTCCGCGATGTTCCGGACCCGCTCCTTATCAAAAGCCATTGTTTCAGCAACTTACAATGGAAACATCCTGTCGTTTGGGCCGCAAACTAAAAAGTGGGCTTGCGCCCACTGGTGTGCTTCGACAATTCCTAAGAACTACGACACAACAGTTTCCAAGCTTGAATATACGCTTGGATCACGGAAAAGACAAACCAAGGCAAGGCTATAATCGCAAACACCGTGGAGGATTTGTGAACCGGCTGTCTCTTTCGTTCCTGGCGCTCATTTGTGTTTTGACCACAACCGCGACGGCGCAAAGGCCGGGTGGTAACCGTTCCGCCGGTGGATCTGCCGGCCGCAGCGAACCGATGGGCCCTCCGCCAGAATCGGTTGCCGGTCCGGGTTATTCCACGTCTAAGCGTGCCGAGGACGAAGCCAGAGTCGAATTCAAGTCGGAAACAATCGTGGTTCAGGTGCCGGTCGTTGTCACGGATAAATCGGGCAACCACGTCCACGGTTTGACGAAGGACAAGTTTCAGATCTCAGAAAACAATAAGGACCAGACAATTAGCAGTTTTGAAGAAATCATCAACACGAGCGCGCCGATTTCCGTGGTTACAAGGCCTGGTTTCTACTCGAACCTCCTCGTTGATCGCGACAAACCTCGTGCGGTAACAATAATTGCGTTGGACATGGTAAATACTCCGATCCTCGATCAATCTTATGCACGCAGGGAACTGATCAAGTATCTGTCGAACAACATCGATACCGGGCAAACTCTCGCCCTGGTGTTGATCACGGAGAAAGGGCTAAAAGTAGCCTATGGCCTGACGTCATCGGCGAAAACACCGCAGGAAGTTTTGAAGAACGTGAGCAGCGAGAGTTATGCGATGCAGAACGTGTCCAAAGATGCTGAGGTTGCAGCCGCGACCGGGGATACTAGCACTTTGATGACTGCATTCACATTGGCAACCACTGAGACTAGGCTTAATGAGTTCATTACGCAGAGCGACGTGAATTGCGCGCAGTTCAAGCAGGAGCAAGCGATAGAGACCACGATGCAGGCATTTTTGGGAATCGCTTGGTCGGTTTCTGGCATACCGGGCAGAAAGACTCTGCTTTGGGCCACGGGTGGATTTCCATTTGTGATGGACTCTCCTTCGAGCGTTCCCGGCGGCCGTCTGTCGTTGCTCTACGAACGAGCGATGAAGGCGCTGAACGATGGGAACGTTTCGATCTACCCGGTCGATGTACTCGGGCTTATCAACATCGCGCCGGGAGCCGACGTGGGCACGGTTCCGAAGGGTCCTGCCTCAATGCGTCAACTGAGCAACCGCAGTTGGCTAGTCAATACTAAGCAGGACACTTTGAAAGACTTCGCGGAGATGACAGGTGGGCGGGCTTTCTACAACACAAACGATTTGGCGGGTGCTTTTCAACGTGTTACTGATGATGCCTCCTCCTACTACATGTTGACGTATCACCTCGATACGAAGAACAACAAGCCGGGTTGGCGGAGTCTAAAGGTTAAGGTCGACCAGAAAGATGTTGAGATTCGGGCAAGAAAAGGCTTTTTCGTTACAAATGCCACTTTGAATCCCGACGCTTCGCGTCTTAACGACATGGAGTATGCGCTCAGCGCGCCGTTCGAAGCGACAGCGATTCCAATCGTAATGCAGTGGGGAGCGAGCAAAGACGTTCCGGGCCATGAAAAAAAGCAAATACCATTCACGATTCGGATCGCTGGAAATGAGATCACTGTTGATGGAACCCACAGCGCGATGAATGTCGGTATCGCAGCCGTTGCAACTCAGCCCTCTCCACACAAGAAGGACGAGTTTCTCGTGGTTGACAGATTGGCGGAAGATGTCAAGGGAGAGCTGAAGCCCGAGAATCTTGCGACATTACGATCGCGCGGGATGTCCTACAACAATACCCTCGAACTGGCACCTGGAACGTATGACAACCTTAGTGGACGCCTTGGCAGCGTTTGGGCTCCGCTCACGGTGAACTAGTTCAAATCAATGGCCTTACGGGTCGCACGCCGTACAGTCCCGCGGCCAGCCGAGAGCATATTCTGACGCCCGGAGACACACCGTCGTAACCTTGCGGCGGCACGTCGTTCCTCGCAAACTTCCTAGATACATGACGGTTTCACGTACCCATCTCGGCATAGCCGTGGGAACGGGCGCCTTCCTGCTCCTGGTCTTCCTGGGTTTCTTGCACTGGCTCAGCAACCAGCCGCCGGTGCTCGCCCGGTCCGACCAGCGCGATCCGCTGACCGGGATGCCTCTCAGCATCACTATGAATCCACTGCGCGACCGCACGATAGAACATATCGCGAGTGCATTCGTTCGGGAGATGCGCGACGGCAACTGTCAGAAGGCGTTGTCACACTGGGAAAAGAAGAAGGACTATCGCAAGAAGCGTGCCGATTTTATTTGCGATTCTGAAACGCAACACCCTCTGATTTCGTGGAACCTGATCGAATGGGAAGATGCTCCGCCCTTGATCATGCTGCATTACAAAGGTGAGCGATACAGCAGCCCTGCCCACGACGCGACTTACAAAGACCTCTTCTCGGTAACGCTCGAAGACAAGGACGGCGCCTGGGAAGTCACGAAATACGACGCGTTCTACTGAAAAAAGTATCCAGTTGCCAGCACTCAGCTTTCAGCAATCACTTCACTGTGCTCACTCGTCACGGCAAACCTGAGCAGTTTACGGATGAGTCTGTCCGTGTGACGGGTCGGTAGAGGTCGCGGTATTCAGGTCGAGATGCAGCTTGGCCGCGGCGCTCAATCCGGGGAGATAGCAACCGCCGTCGGGGCTATAGCCGTGGCAGGCCCGAGCGGCATCCTTGCGCTTGGGTGATTGCGCGAACTGCCAGACGTCGGCGAATTCCACGCCGCTTGCAGGGGGACTAGGGGGATGGGACGCGAGCGTGCATCCGGGAGAAGGCGGACATCCATCTTGCGTAACCCAATAAGTGAGTTTCCTGGATCCAGCATTCTGACGAATATCATTGGCAGTGACAACGTCGCCATCGTCCTGCGCCGGGATGCCGGAACAATACACGCCTGCGCGAAATCCAGCGCGCGTCACGCCATCAATCCAGGCGAAGAGATAGGCCTTTTGTTCGGGAAGCAGACGGCCCCCTTGTTCCTGATCAAGAAAAATGATGGCAGAGGCGGGGAAGCCCTCGCGCCGTGCTGAAGCTGCGGCAGCTTGGGCGTCCGACTCGCCCAATTTCGCGGCGCGATCAACCGTCTTCAACTCTGCATACAGACGACCATTGAACAGTACTAGGAAGCCGAAGCCGGCTCGTTCCATCTCCGCGCGCTTTCCTAGCCAATTGTTGGTACTCGAGCCAGGCGGGTTGTTTAGCCAGTACCCGGCGTAGGAAAAGGTTTTGCGCAACTCAGGCAGATTTTCGTCGCCGGGATAGTCGTTGCGATCGAAGCCGAAATAGGCGCCCTGGGCGAAAATGATGCCCTCGAGAGAAAGTACGCTTATCAGCGAAAAAGCGACACGCCAGCGCGCGCTCACCTAGCCTCCGATGTGCACCATCGTACGCGAGGCCGGTACGAATCCAGGTTCACCGATGTGGTGGCGCTCTTCTTTCTTCTCGATGACGCTTTGAATGAACTCGATCAGTTTTTCGTCGGACGCGCCCCGCCGCATCAGTTCGTACAGGTCATGGTCCCAGACGGAAAAGAGGCAAGTCCGGAGTTTGCCATCCGACGTGATCCGAATTCGGCTGCAATGTCCGCAGAAAGGATGCGAAACCGGAGCGATAATGCCAATTTCACCGACTCCGTCAGAAAAACGATAGCGGCGCGCCGTTTCGCTGCGCTGATGCGCGATCTCCACCAGCGGCAGATATTCGGACATGCGAGTTACGATCTCGTCGAGCGTCACTACAATCTCGGGCGACCAGACGCGGTCCTCCTCGAGCGGCATGAACTCGATGAAGCGGACCACAACACCTTCCTCGCGCGCAAACATTCCGAAGGGAATGATCTGATCTTCATTGAACCCTCGCAGAAGTACGCAATTCACTTTCACGGGGTCCAATCCGGCGCGGCGGGAGGCGCGGATGCCGGCAAGTACGCTGTCATAGCCGTTGGGCACACGAGTGATGCGCGCAAAACGATCCGGATCAACTGCGTCCATGCTAACCGTGACGCGATCGAGGCCAGCAGCTTTGAGCGGCTGTGCGATTTCCGCAAGGAGGTGGCCATTCGTGGTGAGTGCAATGTCGGGTTTCTCACCGTCGACGGTGCGCAGGGCCGAGAGTTCACGGACAAAATCGATGATTCCCTTCCGCAAGAGCGGCTCGCCGCCCGTCAGGCGAATTTTCGTTACCCCGAGCTCGACGAGGATGCGCGCCATCCGCAAGTAATCGTCGAAGGGAAGCTCAGCGTATGCGGCTCCATTTGTGCCGGTACGACAATAAACGCAACGATAGTTGCAGCGATCTGTGATCGAGATGCGTAGATCGTGAATGCGGCGGCCGAATTGGTCGGTGAGAGTCAGCAATCAGCACTCGACGTTCAGCATTCAGACCAACCCGTTTCCAGCCGTGTTATCAAACGTGCGGTCTGAAAACAGCTGATACTGAATGCGTGCAGTTCTGATGTGCTTGGAAAGCGACGCAGGCAGAAACCACCTCGTTTCCTTTCCAAACACGGGAGGCGCAGACGTTTCCATCTACACCCTCGGGCTCACCTCATCGGAGTAGAACCCTCGCTCTCCAGCCACGGCATGCACCACAGGCCGCGAGAGTCGGAAACCTTCCTCATTATAGATGCTCGAACGTCGCGGTCGGAGCACGATTCCGTACGGTAAACTGGCCGCATGAAAGCACTCATGATTACGCGCTTTGGCGGCCCCGAAGTGCTCGAAGTGCAAGATGCGCCCGAACCCCATGCCGGTCCTGAACAGGTTATCGTCAACATCGAGGCTGGCGGCCTGAATTTCGCAGACATTCTCACCGCGCGCGGAGGATATCACGGCACGCCGAAGCCACCCTTGATCGCAGGCCGCGAGTTTGCTGGTATTGACAGGGAGTCGGGCAAGCGCGTGATGGGCTACACGCAATGGGCTGCATTCGCCGAAAAGACCGCGGCCTGCCGATCGCTCCTGTGGCCAGTTCCGCAGAGTTGGACTCCGGAGCAGGCAGCAGCCTTCCCGGTTAATTTCTTCACCGCCTATTTCGCCTATTGGAAGGCAGGACTGATCGACAAACCCGCCGGCGCACGCGTCCTGATTCACGCTGTTGCGGGCGGTGTGGGAACAGCGGCAGTTCAGATCGGAAAAATTCTCGGTGTCGAGATATATGGAACATCTTCGTCGGAAGAAAAGCTGACGAAAGTGCGGGAACTCGGTTTGCAACACGGTATTAACTACAAGAAGCAGGACTACCAGGAAGCGATCAAAGACTTGACCCACGGGGAAGGTGTCGATGCCGTCTTCGAAATGCTCGGTGGTGAGCATGTGTCGAAAAGCGTGAAGTGCCTGCGACAGTTTGGGCGAGTCATTGTTTACGGTTCCGCGACAGGAGAAACTCCGATGCTCGACACGCGGCTCCTCTACGCGAAAGGCGCCAGCGTGCATGGCTTATGGCTCACCTACCTGAGTCAGAATCGCGAACTGATGGCGTCCGCGTGGAAGCAAGTTTCGGAGTGGTTGGCGGCGGGCAAACTGAATCCGGTGATTGGGAAAATCTTCTCCCTGCAGCAGGGTCGCGAGGCCTACACCTTGATGCAAGAGGGAAAGAACTGCGGAAAGATTGTGCTGAAGATTCAGTAGCGGCGGCTCAGAGTCGGTTTTTTCTCGCCAGGCCCGCCTGTAGACGTCGAACACCGTCCTCACAAAACACTGCCCGATTGTCGCGTGCCGGAAAAGCTATTCCGTTCCGCTAACGGTGGCCGAAGCCTTTTCGTCCAACTTGCAAGTTCGCAGCAAAAATCAGGAACTTCCTTAATTCGGGAATCGTATCTTGAGGCGAACTGAACCGGGGTGAGGAGAGGTGACGCCTCGCCTTGTGACGAACAGATTCTTCGCAGGGTGACGGGACCGGTTCACGCTTGGTTTGGCGGCCCAGGTGAGCCAGGCCCGGTCAGAGAGAGTGCGAGTTCGCGGCCCGCATCCCTTTGTGTCACCCACGCACCCGCATTGTAGGGATTTGTCACGAAAAGGCAAGCCCTGCTTCGGACATCGAACCAGCCGCCCTTGATCCCGGCTCAGGCCCGGGAAGAAAAGGTGCTTATGAAGTCGAACAGTTGGGTAAAGGTCGTGGTACTCAGCTTCGCAGTATTGCTCGCCACCGGCGCATTTGCTGCCAACAAGGGTTCGTTGCACGTATCAGAGGCCGTGCAGGTCAACGGGCAACAGCTTTCCGCGGGCGACTACCAGCTTCGCTGGGAAGGTACGGGATCGAACGTTGAACTGACCGTGATGCAGGGCAAGAAAGTGGTTACCAAGACCCCGGCCCGCGTTATCGAATTGCAGAACGCACCCTCGAACGATTCGGCGGTAATTGATCGCAGCGCCGGCACTCCATCCGTTTCTGAAGTCCGCTTCGGCGGAAAGAAGTACGCCATTGCCATCGGCGGCGGCGAGAAAGCTGCGCTCAGCGGAACTTCTACGAAATAGCAGATCTTCTCCTGAACCACTGAACCCCGGCAGGAAGGTACAGCCTTCCTGCCTATTTTTAGTTGGCCGCTGCGAGCACGTCGTAGTTGAAGTTGACCAACGCGCGCTTCGGCGTGTTCTTCCATCCGCGAAGTGTGACTTTCTGTTCGACCGAGCTGTTTCCATTCAGCCGGGCTCGTCCCAACAGCACTGTGCGGCCCTCCGCTGTCTCCAGGTAGATCGGTACCGGCATGCTGAATTTTGCATCGACTCCCGACTGACTCAGCTTGAAGGAGAATACGACATCACCATTCGCATCTTTGTCGAAGGAGACGGCGTCCATGTGATATGAAGGAAGCACCGTGCCATAGACGTATTCGTTAAAGAACCAGTCCATACGGTGATTTCCGTCGATGTCCATGTCGGGTGTCATATGCTTTTCGACGATTGCCTTGAAGTCTTCCGTGGTCGCTGCTTTGCCTCCGTATGTCTTGACGAAATCCTGCATCATGGCCTTGAACCTTTGGTCACCCGTTTTACCTTCCCACATCATCATGCGGATCATGTGCAGGATGTAGGCTCCTTTGGGATAAATCAGCCGTCTCGTAATATCGAAGCCAGTTCGGCTGTTGCTGAGCCGGTACCCCAACGTGACCGGGCCCGCATCGATGGCACGAAAGCCTTCCTTGTTGCGCTCAGTTAATAGCTCCCTCTCGTCATTCCAGAACTCAGCGAATTTCTTTGGATTCTTTTCAATTAACTGGAGGTAGAGCGACGCCGACATCTCGGCGAATCCTTCGCTCATCCATTGGTCCCGGTAGGAGTTAAATCCGACGGTATGTCCCCACCATTGGTGCGCTACCTCGTGGGGCGTAACAACCTTCCAGTA
>Ga0066395_10000888_pt1 | contig 11010 bp, 8 predicted proteins | sample PanSoiPlot1MoBio_FD_61218 | JGI IMG/M metagenome (GOLD analysis project Ga0066395, IMG submission 61218) | Tropical forest soil microbial communities from Panama analyzed to predict greenhouse gas emissions - Panama Soil Plot 1 MoBio | ecosystem: Environmental > Terrestrial > Soil > Tropical... | reverse complement strand
GAATCCGCGCTCACCACTGGCTGCAACGCTGCAATCGCGCGGTCGGCCTTGCCTTGATCCGCCGCCGACGAAGCTTCGTCAACTTTGTTAGCCACTGCAATCTTGTCCTTCGGATCAATTCCCGTGGCAGCCGCGCCCGCGCTCGCCGATTTCTGTATGCCTACGTATCCGAGCGAAGCCAGCTTCTGCATCTCCGACGAACTCAATTCTCCGCCCGCCTGCTTGCCGGCATCTCCGCTAAATCTTCGATCGAAGTTCTCGAGTTGCGCCGCCAGCGTGTCAAGCGTCGCCTTGGAGCTCTGCACCAGATTGTGTGTCGCTCCCGGATCGGCCACCAGGTCGTAGAGCTCAGGTTTCGGCGCGCGAATGTAGAGATACTTTCCAGCGCGCCAAGACTCGAGTGCGCTCCATCCAAAGCCGCGTTGCGGAAGGTCGGCACGCGAAAACGCCGGCTGATCGCCACCAGTCGACTTCGCCATCCGCAGCAGCGACTGTCCCTGCATCTGCGATGGAACCGGTACGCCGGCGATCTCGAGCACAGTCGGTGCGACATCGATCAACCTGACCTTGGCCGCCACGTGTTTCCCAACTGGTTCCGCTTCGGCGAGCCGCACCAGCAAGGGAACATGAATCGTTTCGTCGTAAAGAAAAATTCCATGTTTCTCTTCGCCGTGGGCGCTTAGGCTCTCGCCGTGATCGGCCGCGATAATGATCGCAGTCGTTGTCTCGAGCTTCTGTTGCCGCAGCGTCGCCACAAGTTTGCCGACCGCGCTATCGGCAGACGTTACCGACGCGTTATACGCTGCGCTCGGACCATGCGGATCGTTGATGTGAACCCAGACAAAGAATGGAGCCTTGGAATTGGCCGTGATCCACGCCACCGCCTTGGCAACAACTACGTCGCCGCGCCGCTCAGTCACGGGCAGGCGCGGGTCGCCTGGCAGAGCCGGACGAAATCCCGCGTCATAGCTCGTAAATCCGCGATCGAAGCCTTGTGCCAGCCCGTTCCGCGGATCGAGATCGATCGATCCGACAAATGCCGCGGTCTTGTATCCCTGTGCTTTCAGCACGTCGGGAAGATAGGGCAGCGATGCTGGCAGTACGCCGCCGATCTCGCTCATGGCGGTGGTCTGCGGATACGTCCCCGTCAGCAGGCTCGCGTGCGACACCACGGTGCCTGGCGCCTGCGCATAAGCATGCTCAAATAGCAGGCTTTCGGCAGCCAGGCGGTCGAGATTCCGCGTCGAAACACCCTTGGCGCCCAGGAATCCGACACGATCGGCTCGCGTCGACTCTAGCGTGATCAAAACGATATTCGGCTTGGTGGCGGCGGAACAAAATAAGCTGGAAAGTAACAAGATGAGGGAAAGGAAATTCCGACCGACCCCGATGAGCATGGACAGAGTGTACCCGCCTATCCCATTCTGGGCAAAGGAATAGGCCACCAAAGCCCGCGACGCAGAAACTCTTGACGTGTACCGCGAGATCGTTACAATCTATACACCTCCTCGGGCTACCCAGTCTCGCAACGTTCAGCGCCCTCCGAAGAGGGCAATGCCGCTGCTGTGACAGCCGACCCAGATTGAAGCGACTTTGCAGCCGAGAAAACACATCGCTTTTGTGTGTCTGTTGAGCCTGATGGCGCTCTGCGGTGGCCTCCTGCTGTTGGGTTCCTGTCAGCGCGCCGGAGGCGCCACCACCAGCAAAAAGCTCATCATTCTGGGAATCGACGGCATGGATCCTGACCTTCTGACCAAGTTCATGGCCGAAGGCAAAATGCCGAACTTCGCCAAACTGGCCGCCGAGGGCTCGTTCCGGCGTCTCGGCACCAGCATCCCGCCACAGAGTCCGGTCGCCTGGTCGAATCTGATCACGGGCATGAACGCGGGCGGCCACGGCATCTTCGATTTCATCCACCGCGACCCGAAGACCTTTCAGCTCTACTTCTCGACCTCCAAGGTGGAAGGCCCTAGGCACAGCTGGAAAATCGGAAACTGGGTGATTCCGCTGGGCAGCGGCAGCGCAGAGCAATTGCGCCACGGGACTGCTTTCTGGGAGATTCTCGATCAGCACCACATCGCAAACGTGGTCTACCGCATCCCGGCTAATTTTCCGCCGATCAACGCCAAGGGCAAGACTCTCTCCGGCATGGGTACGCCCGACCTGCGCGGAAGCTACGGCACCTTTACTTTCTACACCGATGATCCCACCGCTGCCGCAGGCGCAGTCGAAGGCGGCGAGGTCGTCCAGGTCGAAGTGAAAGATAATCGCGTCGCATCGAACCTCATCGGGCCCGATAATACGCTTCGCAAAAATTCACCGCCCGCTACCGAACCCTTCACGGTCGACGTCGATTCGCTTGATCCGGTGGCTCGGATCCGTTTTCAGGACCAGCAATTTGTATTGAAAGAGGGCGAATGGAGCAACTGGAAACCCATCGAGTTCCAACTCATGCCGTTCCTCAACGTGCGGGGAATCTGCCGCTTCTTTCTGAAGCAGGCGCATCCCCGGTTCCAGCTTTACGTTTCGCCGATCAACATCGATCCCGCCAATCCAGAACTGCCGATTTCAACTCCCTCGAGCTACTCGAAGGATCTGACCAAAGAAGTCGGCGAGTTCCACACACAGGGCATTGCCGAGGACACGAAAGCGCTCTCGGACGGAGTGCTCGACGACAAGGAATACCTGGAACAATCGCACACCGTGCTGGCCGAGCATCGCCGGGTCTTCGATGCGGAGTTTCCCAAGTTTCACGAGGGGCTCTTCTTTTTTTACTTCTCGAGCCTCGACCTTAACGCCCACATGATGTGGCGCCACACCGACCCGCAGCATCCGGGATACGATGCAGCGCTGGCCGCCCAGTACGGAACAGCGCTCGAACAGTTCTATCAACAGATTGATCAGGTCCTCGGCGAAGTTCTGCCGAAGCTCGACGCCAACACGACCCTGCTTGTGCTCTCCGATCATGGATTCGCGCCGTACCGGCGATCATTTAACCTGAACACCTGGCTATTGCAGAACGGCTATACCGTATTGCAAGCGGGCAGCGCGCCCGATTCGAACGATCCCTTCGCCGAGGTCGACTGGAGCAAGACGCGCGCTTATGGTTTGGGTCTGAATGGCCTCTACATCAATATGAAGGGGCGCGAGCGCGACGGCATTGTCGATCCAGCTGCGGCCGATGCGCTGCTACGCGAGATCCAGCAGAAGCTACTCGAAATCCGCGACCCCAAAGACGACTCGCAGGTGATCACTCACGTCGACCTGGCAAGCGAGGTTTATCAAGGCCCGTATGCGCGCACCGGCCCCGACGCGCTGGTTGGCTACAACCGCGGCTATCGCGCCGGATGGAAGACGATTCTGGGAGCATTCCCGCCGGACTTGCTCGAGGACAACACCAATCCATGGAGTGGCGATCACTGTATGGATTCGACGAAAGTTCCCGGTGTGCTGTTGAGCAATCGCAAGATCGACGCGCAAACGCCGTCGCTTACGGATATCGCGCCCACGATCCTGGCGGAGTTCGGTATCGCGAAGACGAGCGACATGAAAGGCCAGACAGTATTTTCGCCACGCTGAAAGATTGAGTTGTATCAGCGCATCGCTTTAGCGAAGCTGGAATAACTGGGAGACACACATGTTCGGTACTCATAAAGTCAAAATCGAAGGCGAGTTGCTTGAGAAGGTCAGGCAATGCAGCGACGCCGCCGGATACGAATCGGTCGACGAATTCGTCATCCATATGCTCGAAAAAGAAATCAAGAAAATCTTGCCGCCCGAGGAGAGCAACACCTCGAAGGAAGACGTCCAGAAGCGTCTGCGCGGGTTGGGGTACATCGAATAACTTGGCGCCGTTGGCAAATATAAATCTGTCTGCGCCCTTCGCTTTGGCGGCGCTGACGGCCATTCTTACCAGCCCCTTGATGATCGTCGTCGTCTTGTCGATCGTGATAGGGCTGATGATGGTTGTGCTGTTCGGATACACCTCGGACCAGAAGGCGATCGGAATCGCCAAAGACCAGCTGAAAGCGCACCTTCTCGCCGTTCGTCTCTTCCGCGACCAGTTGCCGGTAGTGATGGGCTCTTATGGAAAGATCCTCCGCGGCACCGGGCGCTACCTGAAACTCGCGTTTAAGCCGTTGCTCTACGTCATCATCCCCATCACTTTTCTGATCGTGCAACTCGACCGGTATCTCGGCGCAACCCCGATTCCGATGAACATACCCTTTCTCCTGACGGCGCAGACCACAGGCCCTGACGCCTTGAACAATCTCAGCATCGAGCTGCCGCCTGAGATCACGATGACGGCCCCCGCGGTCCACGTTGCTGCGGATAACGAGGTTGTCTGGCGCCTTGCGGGCGCTCAATCCGGCCGCTACGAAATCAAGATCAACTCTGGCCGCCAAAGCGCCACCAAAGTCATTTGCATCGGAGACAATCTCGCGCGAACCTCGCCGGTGCGCCTGCAAGATCAATTCTGGTCGCGAATGTTCTACTCCGCCGAGCCCGCTTTGCCTGCAGGGAGCCCGGTCAAATCTATCGCGGTGAACTATCCCGAGCGTGAGATTGATATTGCGGGCTATGGCATGAACTGGATCTGGCTGTTCTTCATCCTCTCGATGATCGCCGGATTCATTTTCAAGGAGCTTCTGGGGATCAAGATATGAATATATATGGAGCGGGTATTCCTGCCCGCCGGTTTGAGCCGTCGATCACCATGTTTGGGGCCGGCATTCGTGCCCGCCGTTTTGGCTCCCCAATCAGAGCGGAGCATTTCAGCACCTGGCGCGTCTTATCGAAGAATCGAATCGCGAGTAGGAATCCCCGCATTGCATCGGCGTTGCTGATCGCGTTTATCCTGCTTCCATCTTTGGCTCACGCCTATGCCGGCCCTGGTGCCGGATTCGCTGTTCTCTCCTCGTTCTGGGCGATTTTCGTCGCATTCCTCTACTCGTTTTATGCGCTTGCCACCTGGCCGTTCCGCCAGCTCTTTCGCTTCCTGCGTCGGCGCAACGCCTACGGCAAAGCGAAATTCAAGCGCGCGGTCATTCTCGGCTTCGACGGCATGGATCCCGATCTTGCCGAGCGCTTCATGAATGAAGGCCGTCTACCCAACCTCGCCAAGTTGCGGGAGCGCGGAACATTCAGCAAACTCCGAACCACGTTTCCGGCGATCTCGCCTGTGGCGTGGTCAACCTTCATGACTGGCGTCAATCCGGGCAAGCACAATATCTACGATTTCCTCGCGCGCGATACGAGCAACTACCTGCCCTTTCTCTCTTCCGCCGAGATCAAAGGTCCGAAACGCCACATCAAGATCGGCAAATACTCAATTCCGTTCGGCAAGACAGAGATCAAGGCGATGCGGAAGGGAACGCCCTTCTGGCATTGGTTGGGCAAGGCAGGCATCTTCAGTTCGGTGATCCGCGTCCCAGTCACGTTCCCTCCCGAGAAATTCCCCGGCGTGCTGCTCTCCGGCATGTGCGTGCCCGATCTCAAAGGGAGCCAGGGGACGTTTTGTCTGTGCACGACACGCAGCTCGAACGATAAGTTCCGAGAAGGCGGAGTGCGCGTCCCGATGCAGCGGGAAAACGGTGTTTGCCGCTCCTACGTGCCCGGGCCCGAGAACCCTCTGGCGGAAGGTGCCGGTGAGTTGCGGGTTGATTTCGAAATCCGGCCGGAAACTAACTCGCAGCAAGCCCGCATCGCGATCGGTTCCGAGAAGATCACGCTCAAGGTCGGCGAATATTCCGAGTGGATTCCGGTCGAGTTCAAGGCCGGCCTCGGCTTCAACGCACATGGCATTTGTCGCTTTTATCTGAAGTCGGTCGATCCCGAAGTTGAGGTGTACGTCACTCCGGTCAACATCGATCCCGGCCATCCCGATCTCCCGATCTCGCACCCGGTCACCTATTCCATCTATCTTGCGAAACTCTACGGTCCCTATGCCACGCTCGGCCTTGCCGAAGATACCTGGGCACTCAACGAGCACGTGCTCGATGATGATGCCTTCCTCGCCCAGGCCTACGGTAACCACGAGGACCGCGAGCGTATGTTGTTCGATGCGCTCGAGAAAACGAAGCAGGGCCTATGCACTTGCGTCTTCGACACGACCGATCGCGTGCAGCACATGTTCTGGCGCTACCTCGATAACGATCATCCAGCGGCGCGTGACGTTCCTCGCGACGAGCGCCCGCAGATCATCCAGGACCTCTATCAGCGCATGGATCGTCTGATCGGCCGGGTTATGTCGCAGATCGATGAGAACACGCTATTGATGGTCATATCCGATCACGGATTTAAGTCGTTCTCGCGCTGCGTCAATCTGAACGCGTGGCTGCACCAGAACGGATATCTTGCGCTCAAGGACAACAAGTCCGAAAGCGGCGACTGGTTCGAGGATGTTGACTGGTCGCGCACGCGCGCCTACACCATGGGCCTCAACGGTCTTTATCTGAACCTCAAGGGCCGCGAAAAGCAGGGTATCGTCGATCCATCGGAAGCCGAGGCGTTGAAACTTGAGATTCAGAAGAAATTGAATAGCCTGGTCGATCCTTCCTCAGGCGCGGTTGGAATTACGGGGGTATTCATCACGGGAAATGTCTATCGCGGACCCTACACGGAGAATGCACCTGACATCCTGGTCGGCTATGGCGCTGGCTATCGCGCTTCGTGGGATTCGGTATTGGGCAAGGTGACCAGCCAGATATTCGAGGACAATCTGAAAGCTTGGAGCGGGGATCACTGCATCGATCCGAGGCTGGTGCCGGGAGTTCTTTTCTCGAGCCACAAGTTCGCGGAGGAGAAGCCAGCCATTGTCGACGTGGCGCCGACCATCTTGCAGTTGTTCGGGCTTTCGCTGCCGTCACATTTCGACGGCAAGCCTTGGCCCCTGGCGGCGCCTGCGGGGAGCTGAGCCCCGTTTCGCAATTTTCCTCAGTGAAGCTGGATATCGCCGACTGAGACCTCGGCCCGCAACTCATATTTGCCGGTGCTGATATAGCTCACGTTGTGACCGAGCCATCCACTCTGGTGCAGCGCGTCGGTCGGCGTCCCCTTCGGCGGAGTCCAATCAACATCACCGATCCCTGTCTTTGCGTGTACGGAGCGATATTCCGGAGTATCTCCACCACGAACGCGAATGTCGCCCACGCTCACCCCGAGATCTTTGTCGCCGACAATGTCATCCACTTCGAGATCGCCAACCTTCAGTCGCACATCCAGATTCACCTGATCAGGAATCTCGATGTCCGCATCAATCGAGGTATTGCCGTGGAACGAGGAGTGGGTCTCGATGGTGAGGTCGTTGTCTTCACCCCGGAATTCAACTTTCGCATTCTTCATCGCCGATTCGCTAGATGACCGAACCGTATAATGAATATGGAGATTGTTCGGGTCAGTACCTTTGACGATTCTTACATCGCCCACTTTCCACTGAAGATGCAGCTTGGCTCCGGGACGGAGCGCACGGGTCTCTGAGTAGCTGTCCTTGAAGTCCTTATGCGCAGCGGCGAACGGGGCCGCGAGCAGCGCAAACACAAGCAGTTTTCGGACCATAAATCGCCCTCTGGCCGAGATGGCCTCTGCCAACAAATACGCTGTAGAAAGAGTCGCAGTTCCCAAGAAATGCGATAAACCGTTCGTTTTAATGCATGAACATCGGATAGTGGCTTGCCGCTCCCATTAGGAACAGCATTGGGAAAGAAAGAAAGAAATTGGTTCGGGAGACCAGAAACGCCTGACGCGCCAGGTAAGCGGCCTTATCGGGCATAGGAGTTCCGTTGACTGCGTTGTCGCGTGTCCACAAGATAATCCGCTTTTGCGCGCGCCAGATGACACCCCAGACATTCAGCATCATTGCCCAGCCCATTCCTCCCCCCAGCCCGATTGCCAGCAGCCGGTTACCCTCCCAGCCATGATTGTTCCAGCGCAGGAACAGCCAGCACGCGAGCAAAATCACAACTGTGTAAATGACGGCCAACACTGGGCCTTTGTCGAGTGCCCCCTTGCCAGGGATTACGCACGCATACATCACCGCCCACAGTAGAGTCCAGATCAGAAAGAACGACGCCATGGCGGTGCCCGATGAACCCCCGCCGCTCTGAGCGTCGGAAGCCACGATATTTCCCCAGTAAGCAAGTCCCATGAGTACGGTTATCACCGATGACCAGCGAAACCACCACAAAGCGTGACTCATCAGGGCCGGCAAAACCTTGCCCTTGCTGGTTGCGTCGAGCTCTTTCATGAATGGAACATTGACGAGATTGAAAAAGTACAACAGCCCGACCCACACTACCCCCGACACCAGATGGGCCCATCGGAACAACATAAGAAGATTCGTGTTGAAATCCGTCGGAAGGCTGATCAAAGAGGACTCCTTTCCGGATTCGACGATTGTAGACGCTGAACTTTTTCCCGGCCAGCGCGTGCCGACAACCCCTAGCTCTTCGGTTGGTTCTTGCTAACCAGGCTTCCGGCCGCTTGCGAATTTACCGATCTAGGAGGTTGAAAAGCCCAGCCTGACGCCGTATTGTAGGGGTCAGCACGAAAAAAGAGCTGCGACCAATTGCCCTCCCTTAGCCAGTGGCGCAGCATCCAAAGTTAGAAGGAGATCGGCAGATGGAAACGAAGCCGGCGCAACAGAACATTCAAGATTCCTTCCTCAACACTGCTCGCAAGGAAAGACATAACATCACGATTTACCTCGTGAGCGGGGTGAAGTTGACGGGACGTATTCGCTCGTTCGATAAGTACTCAGTCGTCCTCGAAACGAGTAACCAGGAACAACTGATTTTCAAACACGCCATATCGACGGTTGTCATGGGGCGGCCGTCTCACGGGCACATCGAACCGAAGCCTGCCGCGGCAGCGGCGCCCGTCGAGGTGGCCTTGGCCAATCCCGCGTCCGGCACTGAAGGATGAACTAAGCCCTTTGTTGCGCGGAGACAACTCCAGACTCGCCAGCCGGAAGGGCGCCCGGGCTTCTGCCCAGCCCGTCGTCAATCCCTCGGAGCGCCACGAGCGTGCCTTCTTGGTTGGGGTAGAGTTTCGTGTGCGCCGTCGCGGGACAGGAAAAGCCAATTCCGCCACGATCCCATCCGCAGCCATAGCTGCACGCGATCATGCTACAAGTGCTGGAGTTTCCCCCGCCCCAGATTCGCCGGACTTCTCCTCTGAGGAATCGCTAGATGAACTGCGAACTCTCGCTAGCAGTGCAGGCGCGCAGATCGCCGGCGAGTTCATGCAGCGCCGCGATCGTCCCGATCCCGCGACGCTGATTGGCAAAGGGAAATTGGAGGAGATCGCTGGCGCGGCCGCATCAGTCACCGCCGACGTGATTCTTTTCGACCACGATCTCTCGCCCTCGCAGCAGCGCAATATCGAGCGGGTCGTCGATACGCGCGTCATTGACCGGACCCAGCTAATCCTCGATATCTTTGCGCGACACGCCCGCAGCCGTGAAGGCCAGTTGCAGGTGGAGCTGGCTCAACTCGAATATCTGCTGCCCCGCTTAGCTGGGCGCGGCATCGAAATGTCGCAACTCGGTGGCGGGATTGGAACGCGCGGACCCGGCGAAACGCAGCTCGAGACCGACCGCCGCAAAATCTATCGCCGCATCCGCCATGTCAAGCAGCAACTCGAAGATGTCCGGCGTATTCGCGCTCAGCAACGCCAGCGGCGGCAGTCGGCTCCGGTCGCTACAGTGGCTTTAGTGGGCTACACAAACGCTGGGAAATCGACGCTCTTCAATGCTCTCACGCAGGCCGATGTGCTCGCGTCCCCGCGGATGTTCGCCACTCTCGACCCGACCATTCGCGGCGTGATGCTTCCTTCGAAGCGAAGGGCGCTGCTCTCCGATACCGTCGGATTCATTCGGCATCTTCCGCACACCTTGGTTTCCGCCTTTCGCGCTACGCTGGAAGAAGTGCAGCGCGCGTCCCTCATCCTGCAAGTGTCAGATGCCAGCAGCTTGATCTCCGCAGAGCAGGATGCACAGGTTGAAAGTGTTCTGAAGGAACTCGATGCCGACAAGCGCCCGCGCCTGCATGTCATGAACAAGATTGACTTGCTCGAGCCCAAGCAGCGGGAATCTTTGCGAGATGATCCGCAGACAATCCATGTTTCGGCAGCGAGAGGAATCGGACTCACCACGCTGCTGGACCGAGTCGATGCCCTGCTGGAGGAAGACCGCCCGAGCCGGGTGCACCTGCGTATTCCACAAAAAGAAGGCAAAGCCCTCGCGGCCTTGCAAGCGGGTGCGCGCATTTATTCGCGCACCTATCAAGACGGCCTCGTCGAGCTCGACGCGGAGGCGCCGGACTCGCTCTTGCGCCGCCTGCGCGAGTGGGTCGTTGAATAACATTGCTGGGTTTTTCGCTGACCGGACGCTCGGTCGGATCACCTTCCACAAGTGATCTTGGTCACCGTGAGAAGTCTCTTCGTCACCGCGCCGGACGCGCTTTCTTAGTAAACTCAATTAGCGGGAGGCCGAAGAATGTCTACCGCCTGGACGGCCCGTTACGCCCTTCGCACGAAAGGCATCAAAAGTTCCGCTATCCGCGAGCTACTCAAAATCACCCAAAGACCGGAGATCATTTCCTTTGCCGGGGGCCTGCCTGCTCCCGATGTTTTTCCGACCGACCGCTTTCGCGAGGCCTGCAACAAGGTGCTCGCTGAGCAGGCACGCCTTGCGTTGCAGTATGGAGCGACGGAGGGTTACGAGCCGCTGCGGGAGATGATCGCGCGCCACACCGCCCGCTATGGCGTGAAGGCGAACCCGGAGAATGTCTTGATCACTTCCGGATCGCAGCAGGCGCTCGACCTGATCGGCAAGCTTCTTATCAATCCCGGCGATCGCGTACTGGTTGAAGCGCCAACTTATCTCGGCGCTCTGCAGGCCTTCGGCGTGTATGGCGCGGACTACCTTTGCGTCCCGAGCGACAATGACGGCCTTTGTACCGATCTGCTCGAGCCTTCGCTGCGCTTCGGACCGAAATTCATGTATGTGCT
>Ga0066395_10000887_pt1 | contig 11010 bp, 10 predicted proteins | sample PanSoiPlot1MoBio_FD_61218 | JGI IMG/M metagenome (GOLD analysis project Ga0066395, IMG submission 61218) | Tropical forest soil microbial communities from Panama analyzed to predict greenhouse gas emissions - Panama Soil Plot 1 MoBio | ecosystem: Environmental > Terrestrial > Soil > Tropical... | reverse complement strand
TGAATAGCCCGATCGTATTGGCCTTTGCTTATGTAGGCGAGGCCGCGATTGTTGAGGGCATCAATAGTTTGGATTAAGCGTGATCGCCAAGTCGAAGTCTTGAATGGCGCGGTCAACTTGGCCGATTTGGTAGTAAGCATTGCCACGATTATTGAGGGGAATGGCCTCGTTCAGATCAAGCTTGATCGCCTGGTCGTAGTCTTGGATGGCGCGATCATATTGGCGCTTAGCGAGGTAGGCGTTGCCGCGATTGCTGATGGCTTTGACGTAGTTCGGATTGAGTTTGATTGCCTCGTCGTAGTCTTGGATGGCGCGGTCCCATAGGCCTTTGTTGCTATATGTGAGGCCGCGACTGTACAAGGCGCCGACGTGATTCGGATTGATCTTGATCGCCTGGCTGAAGTCTTGAATGGCGCGGTCGGACTGGCCCCGCATGCCATTTGCAATGCCGCGATAGTAGAAGGCGGTGGCGTCATTCGGGTTGAGTTTAATTGCTTGATTATAGTCTTGGATCGCGTGGTCAAAGTCGCCGGTGACTCGGTAGGCCGCGCCGCGGTCGTTGAAGGCCGCTGCAAGATCCTTTCCGGTATATCTTCCTGACTTGATCGCGTTGCTACATCCGACGATCTGCTCGTCCCACGGGATGTCGGCATTACCGGTGCATTTCCAATCGTTCAACGATTGCGGCAGAGCTGACGCATTCATCGACGCCAGCTCCAACGTCGTTGCCGAAAGCATCAATGCACCTGAAAGCGCGGCGCGCACAATTCCGCTCACGGATCATCCCTCCGAAACGGCTGCGCAGATTAACAAAATAGCAAAAGCGTGGCGCGACTGAAACGGTTCCGCCTGGCATCAAAACCGCTAGTGCGATTAATGTCGGCACTATGTCGCAGTTGGGTCAGAAGCGGACATTCGGCATCGTCCAGTCGATATCCGCTTCACCCCCGAAAGCAGACATCACTTGAGTGCTCTGAAAAGTCCGCTTTGTGCCATAAGCGGACATCAGTGCACGCCGACCCTAGCTTCGGTGCGGCCCTCTAAGTTGCGCTCAAACTTTGCGCGAATGCGACGGCGGAACTTCTGCCCCGTTGAGCAGCCACCCAAATTTTTCGCGCGCCTTTCGCGCGATCTCTGGGCTCGGCGTATTGGCCGGCGGGAACTGGTCACGCCAGTGATATGGTCGGCAGGCATTGATCACCGCCACCGAGTGCGTGAGATTCCCCGCGGCGCGTTGCGCCGGTGGAATGCGCGGATCGGCAGGCGAGTCCCACGAACCTTCGATGAATTGGATCGATTCCTTCGGATCAGTGCGCATCAGCATCGCCCAGATCAGATTTTCCAGATTAGTCACGTCGACATCCTCGTCAGTGACGACGATATATTTCGAAGCATAGGCCGAAGCGCCACATTGCGCCGCGACCACACCGGCCTGCGTGGCGTGGCCGGGATAGCATTGCTTGATCGCAATACCGTGGAACATGCGCGCACCGCCGACTTCGTGACACCAGACCTGGCGCACTTCCGGCACGCCGGCGTTAGTCATGTTTTGTTTAATGGTTGCTGAGCGCATCACGGCACGATAGCGCGCCATCTCGTCGGGCCCCGCGCCCATCGGCGGCACGCCGAGCAGGATCGGATCATTGCGGTGATAGATCGCCTTGATGTCGATCACGGTGCAGGGCTTTGCGCCGCCGGCATAGTGGCCGCTCCATTCACCAAACGGGCCCTCGATGGCCGTGCGGTCGGGATGGACATAGCCTTCGATCACGATCTCGGCGTGCGCCGGAATCGGCAGGCCGGTAACCTTGCCGCGCACCATCTTTTCCGGCCGACCACGCAGACCACCGATGACATCGAATTCGAAGGTGCCGTAGGGCACTTCGAGGCCACCATAGAAAAACGCCAGGGGATCGCCGCCGACCACCATGGCAACCGGCATCGGTTCGCCGCGCTTGAAATACTTTTCGCGGTGGAGGCCACCGTGGTGGCCCGGAGCGATCAGAATGCCGACCGTGGTCTTGTCAAAAACCTGCGCGCGATATGCACCGGCATTAAGCCAGTTCTCCTCCGGGTCGCGGGTGATCGAATAAGTGCCGGTACCAATGTAGCGGCCACCGTCCTTCTCGTGCCAAATCGGCGAAGGAAATTTCAGAACGTCAATGGCGTCGCCCATCAGGATGTTTTCGAAGATCGGCCCATTCTCGACGATCTCGTGGGGTACGATTTTCGGCTTAGTCAGGAACGCCTCTCGATAGGCGTCACTTAGCTCCCATTTGGTCAAATGGTCGGGGAAGCCGAGCGTCATGTTGCGCCGCGTGCCGGCGAACATATTCATCAACAAGCGAAAGCCAGGTGGACAGCCTTCGATCTCCTCGAACACGACGCAAGGCCCGTCCTCAGCGCGCAAAACTGCTTCAGCGGCGAGCCCGATATCCTCCTGCCAGTTGGCGCCGCGCACGATGCGCACTTCGCCGAGCCGCTCGGCTTCGGAGAGCCATTCGCGCAAGTCGTCGTAGGCAATACGCGCCGTGTCGTTCAAACTCATGCTTCCTCTACTCCGGTTTGATATTGGCGAACCTTACCACTTTTGCCCATTTGTCGATTTCGCTCGCAATGAACTTACCGAAATCGGCCGGCGAACCGGTCATCACGATGGCGCCGAAATTGGCAAGCTGCTGCTTGAGTTTCGGTTCGGCGAGCGCGGCATTGGTCTCGCGGTTGAGCTTGTCGACGATCTCGGCCGGCGTGTGTGCGGGTGCGCCGATGCCGGCCCATGAGGTGGCTTCGTAATCGGACAAGGTTTCCGCGACCGTCGGCACGTCCGGTAGCACGTCCATGCGCGCAACGCTGGTCACCGCCAACGGGCGCAGCGTGCCGGCCTTAACGTAAGACATAGCGGAACCCGGCGTGGTGAACACAATCTGCACTTGGCCGGCGAGCAGGTCGGTCATCGCTGGCGCTTCGCCGCGATACGGCACAAGGGCTATTTTGAGATCCGCCATCATGTTGAACAGCGCGCCGGCGACGTGGCCGGTCGACCCGATACCGCCTGAACCCATATTAATCTTGCCGGGATTGCCCTTGGCATAGGCAATGAATTCCGGAATCGTCTTTGCCGGCAGCGATGGATTGACCACGACAATCAGCGCCGCACGCTCGATACTGGCAACCGGCGTGATGTCGCGGGCGAAGCTGAAGTCGAGATTGTCATAGAGCGTCTCGTTAATCGCGCCGGGCGAGCCGGCCAGCAAAAGCGTGTAGCCATCCGGCACCGCATGGGCGACAAAACCAGTGCCGATGTTGGTGCCGGCGCCGCCGCGGTTTTCGATGACGATTTGCTGGTTGAGACGCTCCGACACTGCCTGTGCGACGAGCCGCGCGACAATGTCGAACGTGCCGCCGGGCGGGACCGGAACGATGAGACGGATCAGCTTGCTCGGATAGGTGTCTGCACGCGCGAGCCGTGACATGGCCGGTGAAACGGCAGCGCTGCCCGCCAAATGCATAAACTTTCGCCGGCCAAGCTTCATGTACCGCGCTGCTACCGAAAGCCAATGAATTACCGCGGCCTCGTGGGATCTTCCCCCGGCCGAGAACTCCTGCACCAAAGTCTAGTACGATGTTCAAATGAGCGCTATGTACCGCATTGCAACAAGACGGGGTGATGTCCGCTTTGGGTCATAAAGGATATTTGGGAATGCCCGCCCGATGTCTGCTTCCCCCGCAAAGCAGACATTAGTCGATGAGGTCAGCATCGGTCCGAGCGCTGTATTCGGAAGGTATGGTTCTGCGAGGTGTGCGGATGGTGCTTGGAAAATGCGGTCTATTTCTCCGCCCCGAAAATCCAATCCGATTTAAGAGTTGAGGAAAACGAGGCTGATGCAGACATTGAGGCGGGTATTGGTTATGATTGAGAGTGTTGGGAAGGTGCTCAAACTCGCGGAGCATCACCATGAAATTTCTCCGCCGACAATTTCTGCAATTAGCTGTGGGCGCTGGCGCGCTGCTGGTTGCTTCGCGTGACGCAAGGCCAGAAAGTTACCCGACGCGACCTGTGCGCTTCGTCGTCGGCTTTCCCGCCGGGTCCGCGACCGACATTGTTGGGCGCCTGATCGCTCAATCGCTGTCGGAGCGACTCGGTCAGCAGTTTATCGTCGACAATCGGCCGGGTGCGGCCAGCAATATTGCCGCCGAGGTGGTTGTTAGGGCGGTCCCCGACGGCTATACGCTCCTTCAGGTTGCTCCGCCGAACGCAATCAATGTAACAGTCTACGACAAGCTCAGTTTCAATTTTATCCATGACATCGCGCCGGTTGCGGGCATCGTCCGGTACCCTTACGTCATGGTGGTCAATTCATCATTCCCGACCAAAACCGTTCCCGAGTTCATCGCCTATGCCAAGGCCAATCCAGGCAAAATCAACATGGCATCGGCTGGCAACGGGAGCGTGCCACATGTTGCCGGAGAACTATTCAGGATGATGACCGGCGTCGAAATGCTACACGTGCCGTATCGCGGCAGTTACTTTTCGGATTTGCTCGGCGGGCAGGTGCAGGTAGTGTTCACTCCATTACCTGCCGCGATCGGGTACATCAGGGCCAGCACACTTCGGGCCTTGGCCGTGACCACTGCGACGCGTTCGGATGCGCTGCCGGACATTCCGACCGTGGGCGATTTTGTGCCTGGCTACGAAGCGAGCAGCTGGCAGGGTGTCGGCGCACCCGAGAGCACGCCCGCCGAGATCATCGACAAGCTGAACAGAGAGATCAATTCTGTCGTCGCCGATCCTAAGATAAAAGGTCAGCTTGCGGACCTAGGCGGCACCCCGCTTGCGGGTTCGCCTGCCGACTTCGGGAAACTCATCTCTGACGAGACCGAGAAGTGGGCGAAAGTAGTGAAGTTCGCGGGCATAAAGCCGGAGCGAGACTGAGTCACTCCGTCGGGTCTATAGCCGTAAGGCGCAAAGTTATCGTCAAAAAAGTCCCGCTTGCCTCCTGTTAGCGTGGAGACTGACGCGGACTCGACGGCAAAACGATAAAGATCGGCCACGGGAGTGCGTGCGACATCAAATATGAGCGGAGCCTGGCAGTGTTCCTCTCGAAACACCATTAGATCACAATCGCCACAGCAATGCTGATCATGATCCGGGTGGCTCGCTAAGGCGCGTTTTACTGGCCACGTGCCCAGCACTTAACCCTTGTGACCGCTAAGCTAAAATCCGCTCGATATCATTCAAGGAACCTTGAAACTAGCTAGCCGACAATGGCGGCAGGATTCCAATTCAGCGAGAGTAGGGTTCATATGGCGTGTCACATCACTGTGCCGAGGGACCACAAAAGCGAAGGCGGAACGTTGTCGCTCACCGCGCTGGCGCGGCGAGTGCTCGCGCGCCGCCCCCGGCAGAGCCGTCCTAGACGCGAATGAACCGCAGGTGGCCGACTATTTCATAGCCGCGGCCTTGGTCCGCCGGATGGTTGACGCCATCGATCACCGGCACGTCGGCAAAATCAAACGGGCTGACGCCTTTTAGGCACGCCGTGTTGACACCGTACTGGTTCGGGTTGGAGCGGCGGCGATGGTGCGTGTAGATGCCACACCGCGAGCAGAAGTAGTGCTGCGCCACACCGGTATTGAACCGGTAAACAGTTAGCGCCTCTTCGCCGGCATCAAACGTGATGCCGCCGACGTCGGCCGACACTGCCACCGCGCCGCGCATCCTGCAATACGAACAGGTGCAGCGGCGGGCCGTATTGAAGCCGTCAGTCAATTTCACTCGAAAGCGCACCGTACCGCAGTGACATTCCGCTTCCATTTCCCCGTTTTCGTTCGCGTGCATCGTCAAGCTCCCGAGTTCTGCCATTTAACCACATCCGCTACTCGGCAGAGGCACTAGATAACCGAACCATCCAAAATTATCCGTGAGGTCACGGCGGCGGGGTCCTTTGCGGCGACCTGCAGAGCGATCGCATCATCAGGCCAAGCAGCAAACGCATCGAGAATGGCTTCGAGCCAGAATTTCCCCGCCGTTTGAAAGGTCCTGCATGCCCTTGCCGGGTATGATGGTTGTTCGTGCACTATCGTCCGACGACCGTTCGGAACGGACGTCGAGGATGCCTCTTGATGTCTTCTTCCAGGGCAAAACGGACATGTCGTGATGTTTATCCTTTCTGTGTCAGCCAAAACCCAAACAATACGATGACCAGCCCGATTAATTGAAGGAGAGTCGGCACCTCTCCGAGGGCCTGCCATCCGATCAGCAGCACGAACGGTGGTACCAGCGAAAAAAATATGGCTGCCCGCCCAGCTCCAATGAGAGCGACCGAGTTGACAAATAAATAAAGTGCTGCCGGCCCCGCTAACACGCCCTGCAATATTGCTTGAAGGAGGTTTTCACGCCATCCCAACGAGATCATGTGGGCAAAGCCGTAGTGCAACCAGTAGATGGGCATCGCGAGTAACGAGAACACGCCGATTACCGCTGCTGCCGGCATTGGCGCGATACGCCATAGCCGGAGCAGCGTGCTGAAGCCGGCAGACATAAATCCCGCCAGTACAAGGAGAAGATCCCCGGCCACTCCCTGTTCGCCGAATGTAACTGCCCCCTCACCGCCAATCACCACAAGTCCGCCAATAATAATCAGCGCGCCGATCAGCCGCGAAGCTATCAGCTTTTCTTGCAATACTAGTGTGGCGAGGAGCAAGCCTCCAAGTGCTCCGCACGACGGTTGAATCACACCTCCATGCCCAAGTGGCACGAACAGAAAACCCGCATATCCGATAATCGCGAAAACAGGCCCGCCCAATAACGCGAGCAAAATTCCACGGCTCCATCCAATGCCATTTAGATCCCCGATGCCGGCTCGGACCACGACCGGTAGAAATGCAAGTCCCGACCAGAGGTAACGGTGAACAGCGATATCTGCTGGGGAAAATCCGACGTTGAGTCCGTGGCGCACTCCGGCAAATCCGGCCGCCCAGAATACGGATGCCACGATGCCACAAGTTACACCAATAGCAGTTGGGTTCGACGGACTCTTTGACTCCAAGCGCCCTCCGATTCCCATGCTCGCTTGCTCAAATCACGTGAGAGCGCTCGCGGCGCTGTATAAATGTTGCATTGGCAAGCGATCCCTTATTATAGGCGGCGAGGCTGCGGCGCTTATCTAGATCGAGCGGTTGATGCCGCCATCGACGACGGTGCCTAAGGCCCGCACTCAATGCCGATATTGAAGGCGAGCATTAATACAGCGATATAAGGGTATGAATTAGAAGGTTTTCTCCGGCCGCAAAATACACGAGACCGGGACGTTGATTAGCCTTCCGTTCATTGCATGAACGAGTTGGTCCGCTATACAATCGGGGCCGGTTCTCCTCCCACAAGAGAGCCCGGCCCCGATCTCAGTGTCCCCCCATCCCCCCGGATGCCCGACACTAGGTCGGGGTCGTCATATCTTCAATAAATTATGGCTGTCGGTGGGCAGCGTATTGCGCTCAGTGAAATTCTTTCTGGAGTGTCTCCCACGCAACAGTGGATGAGGCCAAAGAGTGATATTGTAGCAGCAGTCGGTGCTGGGAGAGGCAATGACTGACTTCTTAAAAGGGGCAAGCTGGGGGGCGTGGTTCGTTCTAGCTGGGATCGTCGCTTCGGGACTGTGGGCTATCGTCCACTAAGGCCACTACACGCCACCGGCCAGCGGCAGCGGGCCAGCCGCAAGACAACTAAAGAAAGCTTGCGGCCAGCCCTAACCACGACGAAGGGGGACTACATCAGTTCCGTCATGGCTGAAACTTCCGAAGGCTAAGAGCCTTACGTTATCTTGCGCTGATGCGCCAAAGTCTTGCTCAATCCTGCCAGAACTTCGCAAACCTATTTGGCGCAAGCGCGGTATACCTCGCGGTACTCTGCAAGTTTCTATGCCCGAGATAGTGCGCCAGCGAGCGCGTATCGTGCCCGTCATTAGCAAGCTTGTACCCCGTTGAATGGCGCAGCATGTGGGGATGGACTGCGAATGGAAGCGTTGCGGCTTTGCCTGTACGCTGAACCATCCTTAAGAACCACGACGTAGTGACCGGAGTGCCTGCTTCGGTCGTGAACACGTAAGGGCTTTTGCCTTGTAATGGTCGCAGCGCTCTTAGCTCTGGCCCATGCAGCGGATGCGCGCTCTCGATCCCGTCCTGCGCGGTTGACGTGCAAGCGACCATGCTTGAGATCGATTTGAGCCCAGCGAAGCGAGCAGAGTTCTTGGGCGCGCAGCCCATGCCGATATGCAAGCAGGATCGCAGCGCTGTCCCTGACGCTGTTGCGCCCACGCCTACGCGCTGCGTCGATCAGTCTTTCGACTTCTGTTTCTGTAAGATACTCCCGCTGCCTGTACTCGGCATTGGGCAGTCGGCGCGGCAGTGTTCGGTTTGCTGTCATCGGCCCCTCATCAACAGTTTGCTCATTGCCTCGTTATCCCGCTCTTGGCGCTCAGCGAGTGTTCGTAATTCTGGATCATTACGAACAGTCTCGGCAGCTTGGTAGAGTAGCTTTGGATGTCCCTCGCTAGATACGCGCGAGCCCGCGCCATGATGTCCGCTTGTGGAATGTGCGACACCCGTAAGCCTTGCGCCTGCAACTGTCGCTCAATCACTCGCATTGTTAAGTGGTGGGCCCGCGCTCGGGCGATGCCAGGGTAGGGAGTGTGGAAGATTGGTATTGTTGGTAGGCTTGGGTCAGCCATAACGATCTCCCAAGATGTCGTTGTGGTTAGAGCTGCGTGCGATCCGGCAGATCGTGCGCAGCTCGCTTCAGTTTATCTGATAACGATCTCTGTTCCTAACAATTCAGCAATGCAAATATGAATCGCTCGTGCGCGATCTCTGCGCAATGCACACTGCTGCATTTTCTTCTCTCGCAATGCCGATGCCGGGGGTGGGGGCCAAAAACTTGTCTGCGCACGTCGTGGGATAGTGCCTCGCAAATTCGCTCTGAAAATCCTCGTTCGACGTATTGCATAGCCGAGCGCTATCGAAACCATACAAACTCGGTATTTCAGCGCTGATCTTCCGATATGAGAGAATGTCTTAGCCTTACGCATCTTCTCCTTTGCGTTGAGGTTAGAGGCTGCGCGCGGCTGTCAATCGTTCGCAGCCTCGCTTTCATTAGGAACGCGAGTTGCGCTTTTCAAGATGTTTGTTGATCGCTGCGCCGCTTTATTTGTTGTTGATTGCGTAGGGATGTTTGCTTTTCCTAATTTCGCTGCGAGGCAGAGGTGGCACCCCCAAAATTTGTCGCTCGCTCGCCTCGCCTTACCCCTGCGCAAATTTTGTGTGAAATTCCTCGACCCCTCCAATCAAACTATAAAAATAATTGCGATGGGGAAAATTCCTTGAACCCAACTCATTGAGTTGCGCGATGATTGTGCAGCGCAAACTGAAACCGCGTAGCGCTTCTTAGGAACAACCATTTCGACGCGCGCGCGTTGTTAAATAATGCAGACGAGCCCCACACCATCATACATGCAATGGCATCGCTGGTTCGCGTGGCGACCGGTTGTCATCTACAGCCGAGCAGGAGGATGGCGAGTGGTGTGGCTCTACGACGTGGAACGGAGATGGACTGAAGGCATCACCAGCGGTTTGGGACCACGCTGGGTTTATCGGAGGGTTCAGAGGTAGCGTATCTTGTTGTCGGGCAAATGCTCGCCAAGAACTCCAAACAAAAATTGTGGATTTGTTTGATCCTAAATTCCTAAAAATGGCGCCCGGTACGCACAATGCGGCCACAAACCAAATAAATAGGTTGCATTGTGCTGACCGCACCCGATGGTGGGGAACGCAGGGGGAATTCACATGCGCAAGATCAACTATATCGCCGGGGTTGTTGCTGTGTTGGTCCTAGTTGGCGTAGGCACTTGGATTGGCGTGGGAAAAGGGACTTCCACCAACGCGTTTGCTAGTTCCGCGGTCAACCCATTAGGTATGATGACGAGTGCAACGGATCTGCGTACTTCGCACTATGATGACTACTCGGTGGTGTTCGTTGAGCTACAAACTAGGCGGTAGTCCCTTAAGGCAAGCACTCTAAAAAGCCCCGAGCGATGTGCTTGGGGCTCTATTTTTGTTCGATCCATTAGCTCCGGCAGCTTCGCCACGTTGGCCGTGATCCTTCGCCACCGCAATAATAATTGAAGGCAGCCGCCACAAAAAAGAACCCCAAGCAGAATACGCACTTGGGGTTGGTCGTAGTTTGTTGCCTCACTTAGGCTTCTAAGGGCTGGGCGGCCAGGGGTGGGGGCAGGGGGTGACCACCCAGCCTGGCCTAATGCGCAAGATGTAGGTAACGCGCCGCGCAAATTCAACGCGCGATGCTTTGGATCTCCTTAAAGCTCGTCGCGCCTCATCGTACTCCCCACGTCTGACGGCGACCTAATAACTCCGGCAGCTTGGCGATGTTCGCCGCAATCCTTCGCCCATCAAATTCTTTGAAGTAGTGTCGGAGAGGGACATGCGCCGATCAATGGTAATGCTTATCGGCTTGGCACTAGCCGCCTGCTCAAGTCCGACTACTCCCCCTGCTCCAACAGTAACGGTAGCACCATTGCCCCCACCATCGCCACCAGCGCCCAATTCTACCGCTGCTCAACTAGCGGCACCTTGGCGACATCTACCTAACCCGGTGAGTGATGAGCAATTCAAGCAAGACAAGGCTTACTGCTCCACACAGGCGAATACGGTCCAGGAACACGAAAGAGCTAACCTCATGTTTCTGGATTGCTTGAAGTCAAAGGGATACGCGCCAGTTCTGTCGCAGCAATAATCCAGGCGGCGATCACCGATCTTGCGAAAGCATGCTCACCGGTCTGGATCATTGGAATAATAAAAATGTACGCAATCTGCCGACCGTTAGCGTCACGAACGACGTAGTAGTTCGGCTGCAATTCGGCAGACTAGGGCGGCGGGAACAACCCCGACTAAGCTCCTCTAATGTTGTGCGCTCCATCGAGCCAGTTTTTGGCCGCAGTG
>Ga0066395_10000885_pt1 | contig 11025 bp, 8 predicted proteins | sample PanSoiPlot1MoBio_FD_61218 | JGI IMG/M metagenome (GOLD analysis project Ga0066395, IMG submission 61218) | Tropical forest soil microbial communities from Panama analyzed to predict greenhouse gas emissions - Panama Soil Plot 1 MoBio | ecosystem: Environmental > Terrestrial > Soil > Tropical... | reverse complement strand
GGAAAAGCTCCAGCAAGTCCGAATGCCCGCCCGGCGCCCTTACCATGCGCCGCGGCCTCGCCGAATTCGACCGTATCTGGCACGGTTATACCCTCGGGAAGAAATGTGCATAGATCAGCCACAAGGGGGAGGGTAGGGTGGGGGCCTGGCTCAGCGAAATCTGGCCGTTCCGTCGTCGGCATCTGTTCCTGATTCCGGGCGATTCATCCGTTGGCCTCCGCCTGCCGCTCGATTCGCTGCCGTATCTGCCTGCGTCGGAACAGCCCATCACTGTGGCAGCCGATCCGTTCATGCCGCGCGAAGAGCTGCCGCATCCGGATATCCTCTTCCAGCGCACCCATGAACGGTCTGTCGAAGTGGAAGCCGACGATGACGAAACGGCCCAGGACTTCGCCAAGGTACCGGGATGGCGCAAAGGGCGCGCACCCGCCGCGCCGGCCGTTCCGGTGCGCACTGCACTCGCCGTCGAACCGCGCGATGGTCACCTGTGTGTATTCATGCCGCCTGTCGAGCGGCTCGAAGATTATCTGGAGCTGCTGGCGGCTGTCGAGGCTACCGCTGCTGATCTGAAAACGCCGGTTCACATCGAAGGTTATGGGCCGCCGTTCGATCATCGGATGAATGTCATCAGGGTCACGCCCGATCCTGGCGTCATCGAGGTCAATATCCATCCGGCGGCGCGCTGGTCGGACGCGGTGGCGATTACGCGCGGTCTTTACGAGGATGCGCGGCTGGCTCGCCTCGGCGCCGACAAGTTCATGATCGACGGCCGGCATACCGGCACGGGCGGCGGTAACCACGTGGTGCTCGGTGGCGCCACTGCGGCCGACAGCCCGTTCCTGCGCCGGCCTGACCTCTTGAAAAGCATGGTGCTCTACTGGCAGCGGCGGCCGTCGCTGTCCTATCTGTTTTCCAGCCTGTTCATCGGCCCGACCAGCCAGGCGCCACGCATTGACGAGGCGCGCATGGACATGCTGCACGAATGTGAGATTGCGCTCGGGCTCGTCCCCGCACGGCCTCCCTACCCTCCCCCGCGGACGGGTACGGAGGGGGCCCCGCTCCCGTGGCTGGTCGACCGGCTGTTCCGCAATCTCCTGGTGGACGTTACCGGCAATACTCACCGCGCCGAAATCTGCATCGACAAGCTGTTCGCGCCAGAAGGCCCTAGCGGCCGGCTCGGTCTCGTCGAGTTCCGTTCCTTCGAGATGCCGCCCGATGCGCGCATGAGCCTCGCCCAGCAGCTGCTGTTGCGCTCTCTGGTCGCCTGGTTCTGGCGTGAGCCGCTCCAAGGCCCACTGGTGCGCTGGGGCACTGCGCTGCACGACCGCTTCATGCTGGAGCATTTCGTGTGGCAGGATTTCCTCGACGTGCTCGATGACCTTGGCCGTGAAGGCTATCGCTTCGATCCGGCATGGTACGATGCGCAGCGCCAGTTCCGTTTTCCGGTCTATGGCGAGGTGATCCATAGCGGCGTACGGCTGGAGCTGCGCCACGCGCTCGAGCCCTGGTACGTGATGGGCGAGGAAGGCACGCCCGGCGGCACCGTGCGGTTCGTCGATTCATCGGTCGAGCGCCTGCAGGTCAAATTGCAAGGCCTCAACGCGACACGCCACGTCGTCACCTGCAACGGCCGTCGCCTGCCGCTGACCGGGACCGGACGACCGGGCGAGTATGTTGCGGGCGTCCGTTTCAAGGCGTGGTCGCTTCCCTCCGCCCTGCACCCGACCGTGCCGGTGCATGCGCCGTTGACGTTCGATATTCTCGACAGCTGGAGCTATCGCTCGCTCGGCGGCTGCGTCTATCACGTGGCCCACCCGGGCGGACGCAATTACGAGACCTATCCGGTGAACTCCTACGAGGCCGAAGCAAGGCGACGGGCGCGCTTTCAGGACCACGGGCATACGCCCGGATTTGTCGCGAAGATTCCACCGGAGGAGCCGTCGGTGGAGCATCCGGTGACGCTGGATTTGCGGAGGCAGGGCGGATAGCGCCTGTGTCACTCCAGCTCCCCCACCACGCGAAGCTGCAATCTCCCGATCAGCTCTGCTCGTCGCACCTCGGCATCCTTCATGGCGGCGTCGAGCTCTCGCGACGTCGTGGTGTTCGATCCATACATGACGGTGCCTCCAATCACGGCTGAAATCGCTGCCATCATCGCAATGGGAGTGAGCGCGATGAGCCCGATCGCCACGGCCAGCATCCATGTGCCGCCGCCTGCGATAGAGACCTGGGACATCAATTTGATCTTCCGGCACCGCGCCATGGACTCGGCAAGCTCCTCGAGCTGCGTTTCGAGTTGGGCGATCTGATCGTGCGGATCCTCATCGTCGCTCTCGAATGGCTGCGCATCTTCGGCCATGATATTCATGACATCGCCATAGGATTGAACCCATCAGGGCATGCCCTTATCCACATCGGTGGGCCTCGCTTTTGCACCGGCGGAAGAGCATATCATCGTTTCCGAGGCAAGATTCGGAGGCCCGCCATGCCGACATTCAAGCTACCCTTGTCCGGGGACGTGGTTCAGACGATCAGCCCGTGGACGGCGTTCATGTCGCCGATTGGAAGCCAGCTAAGACTCAGCAACGTCGCGATTGGCCAATCGAGCGAGCCAGCGGTCGAGGCGGATGTGCTTTCGGACGTAGCGAGCTATGGCAAGCAACTCGGCCGCATCGGGGATGCCCTCGTGGTGCTGTTGGCGCATTTTCATCCCGCAGCACCTCTGACCAAGGAAGAAACCGCCGCGATCGATGATCTCAAGGAAATGCTGCAACGGATCGCCGACGTGAAGGACAAGCACAAGCGCAAGGCGATGCGCCCTTACGTGGCGGAATTGCCAGACCAGGCACCTGCTCCATCACCCTCGATGCCGGCGTCGACCGCCATGTCCGCAGCGGCAGTTCCGGCCTCCCGGCCCGCCTCCAGTCGCAGCACGGCAAGCAAGCGCAGCAGGAGCACCCCGTCAGCCTAAGCCCAAACTGTGGGCGCAACGGAGAGAACCAACCTTACGCGACCTAAGGAGGCCCCGGTGGCAGCACCCCCCAAAATGGCGCCACGGTATTGGCGCTGCAAGGCCGCAACGTGGTGGCTCTGCGGGGACCGCAAGCAGGTCTGCCATAACGCGCAATTTTAGTCTGATCTTGGTGCGAGGGGCACCATTATGCCGGGATCTGAGTGTGACCCGGCTGACATACCCGCTATCGCAATCTGGAACCGGCGCGTCGAACCGCCTATCTTTTTGCGATGTCCGTGCTCACCGAATCGGGCGCTTCCCAGAGCTGTGAACTCGCCCAGCTGCTGGCGGGCTATCGGCCATTGCCGGGCGTCTATGATGAAATGATGAGCCATGACGGCGAGTTGCGCGAGCATTGGCACGATCTGCTCACCGGCCTTGCCGCCCTTGGACACGAGGAGCGGTCGCGCCGGTTTGCCGCCACTAACCGCTATCTGCGCGATTCCGGCATATTTTATCGCGTTTACGAGGATAAAGCCGACGTCGAGCGCGGCTGGCCGCTGACACCCATTCCGCTGGTCATCGGGACCGATGAATGGGAGCGCTTGCAGGCCGCACTCGTTGAGCGTGCTCACCTGGTCGAGACGGTGATCGCCGATGTTTACGGTGCCGGCAACCTGTTTCGCAATGGCCGACTTCCGGGCGCGTTCGTGGCCGGCAGCCCCGAATTCCTCCGGCCGCTGGTCGGCGTGCCGCCGCCGGGCGGCGCGCATCTACGTATTTACGCGGCGGACATCGCGCGCGGCCCCGACGGCCGCTGGTGGGTGCTGCGCGATTGCACTCAGGCACCGTCGGGCGCTGGCTTCGCGCTCGAAAACCGGCTGGCGCTGCGTCAAGGCATTCCGGACATCTATCGCAACCTGCGTGTCCACCGGCATGCGCCCTTTTTTCAGGCCCTGCAGGCGGAACTCGTCGGCCTGACTCGTCAAGACGATTCTCGCGTCTGTGTGTTGACACCCGGGCCGATGAACGAAAGCTATTTCGAGCATGCCTACCTCGCCCGCTATCTCGGTTTCCTCCTGGTCGAGGGTGAGGACCTCACGGTACGCGACAACGGCGTTTTCATCCGCACGGTCTCTGGTCTGAGGCGTACAGAGGTTCTGCTCCGCCGGCTTGACGCGGATTTTTGCGATCCGCTCGGGCTTAACGCGCGCTCGCGGCTCGGCGTGCCGGGGCTGGTGCAGGCGGTCCGCGATCGCAAGGTGGTGATCGCAAACGGGCTCGGCAGTGGAATTGGAGAAGCGCGGGGCATGTTGGCGTTCCTTCCAGCCTTGTCTCAGGCGATCGACGGGCGTGAGCTCGCTATTCCCAACATCGCCACGTGGTGGCTTGGCGATCGGGCCGTGTGCGCTGCCATGCGCGACCGGCTCGACGACATGGTCGTCGCCTCGGCTTATTCTGCCGCGCTGCCGAGCGAAATCCTTGGCGATGGCGTGCTTGGCAGCGAACTCGGACTCGTGCGGCGGCGGCGCATCTTGCAGTCGGTTGCCGATCGCGGCGTCGATATCGTGCTGCAAGAGGCGGTGCGACTTTCCACCATGCCGGTGTGGCGCAACGGCAAGCTGGAGCCGCGGCCGTTCATCCTGCGGGTGTTTCTCGCGAGACACGGTGACGGCTTCGCCGTGCTGCCGGGCGGCTTCGTGCGTATCGGCGACCCTGGCGACATCTACGCCATCAGTCTCCAACGCGGCGCGCTGACGGCGGACGTCTGGATTCCATCCAAAACCCCTTGGGTCGCAACCACCCTGCTGCCGAGCCCTGACCGCATCGAGATCCGGCGCGCCTCTGGCACGTTGCCGAGCCGCGCCGCTGACAACCTGTTCTGGCTCGGCCGCTATGTGGAGCGCACCGAGGGAACGTTGCGGCTGGTGCGCGCCCTGTTGGCGCGAATTTCCGAAAGCAATCCGTCTGATCGCGACGTCGAATCCATCTGCTCTCTGCTGCTGGCCTGGCGTGCGGTACCGGACAATGCGCCGATGACACGGCCGGTGGCAATTGCCCGGGCTGCGCTGCAGCGCGGCGACGATCCCGGCTCGGTGCCGGCGCTGGCGAGAGCCGCGCGCTCCACCGGGTCGGTGATCCGCGACCGGCTGTCTCCGGACACTTGGCAGGCCCTGGCGCGATTAGTCGCCACCTGCGACGCGCCACTCGGCGGTTCGACCGATTTCGAAGCCGCCATGGCGGAACGGGTAGAGGCGGCGTTGCGCATCATCGCGTCGTTCTCCGGGCTCGCTCAGGAAAACATGACGCGGCTCGGTGGCTGGCGCTTCCTGGAACTCGGTCGCCGCATTGAACGCGCCATCGTGACCTGCCGCTTCGTGCGCCAGTTCGGCGCGCGGCTCGATCGCGGCCTCGATATCTTGCTTGAACTTTGCGACAGCCGCATCACCTATCGGCAGCGCTACGTTATGGTGGCGGCGCGCGCGCCAGTGATCGATCTAGCGTTGCTGGATCCCTCAAATCCACGTTCGGTGGCGTTCCAGTTCGACCAGATCGAAAGCCATCTCGACGCGATGCCCCATATGCGGGCCGACGGCAGGCTATCGCTGCCGCGCCAGATCTCCATGGCGACCGCGGCCAAGCTGCGTACCGCCGATGCGGCGCGGGTCGATGCCAATCTGATTCTGGCGACCGAAACGGCCCTGATGCATCTCTCCGAGGCGATCTCCAGCACATTCCTTGGACGCAATGAGCCTCCTGAGACGCGCGAGGAGCTGCCGTCGTGATCCATGAACGTGGGAGGCGTTTCCGCCGTTTTTCAATCGCTTCCTTCCTTGACTGTGATCTCGCTCACATCGACGACCGTCCAGAGCGGCTAGAGTGTGGCTGCGTCCATCCGAGGAGGTGGCATGGCGCGTATCTTTCTCAGCCATTCGAGCGCGAACAACGCGGCAGCAATTGCGCTGCAGAATTGGATAATAGAGGGCGGGTGGGATGACCAACCCTTCCTCGACCTCGATCCCGAGCAAGGCATAGCAGCGGGTGAGCGTTGGGAGCGGGCACTGCACGAGGCGGCGGATCGTTGCGAGGCAGTTCTATTTCTGGTCAGTCGTGATTGGCTGAAATCAGATTGGTGCCAGAAGGAATTCCACCTCGGGCAAAAGCTTAACAAGCGCCTGTTCGGCGTTCTGATAGAGGATGTCCCGCGCGCAGATCTGCCTGCGACTCTGACTGCAGCCTGGCAGACCGTTAATCTCGCGTCCGGCCATGATCACGAAATTTTTCGCGCCGTCCTGCCCGATCTGAGCAAAGAGCAGCACGTCCTTTTCTCGCGAAGTGGGCTTGTCCGTTTGAAGGTGGGGCTCAACAGGACGGGGCTCGATCCCCGATATTTTGCGTGGCCACCCGAAAATCAGCCGGACCGGGGGCCTTACCCGGGATTGCGTCCCCTTGAGGCAGAGGATGCCGGCATCTTCTTTGGTCGTGAAGCGCCGACTGTGGTCGTTCTCGACCGGCTCCGGGGCTTGCGGGAAGCGGCGGCGCCTCGGCTTTTGATAATTCTGGGCGCTTCGGGTTCCGGCAAGTCGTCGTTCCTGCGTGCCGGCCTGATTCCAAGGCTCAGCCGTGATGAGGTGAACTTTTTTCCCCTTCCCATTCTCCGACCCGAAATGGGAGTTATTACGGGCAAGACTGGGTTGATCCATAGCGTCCAAGAGGCGCTTGCGGCCAACGGGCTGTCGCTGAACCGAGCCGACATTGCGGAAAAGGTCAGTGAGGGCGCCGCTGCCCTGCTTCCTTTGCTCAACGAGCTTGCCCGGAAGGCACGCGCACCCACGTTTCCCGGGGGAGCGCCGCCGGCGCCTCCTTCACTCGTGCTATCCATTGATCAGGGAGAGGAGCTGTTCCTCGCGGAGGGTACCGAGGAGGTGCACACCTTTCTTGTGCTGCTGAAACACCTTGTCCATGCGAGGACGCTGAACCTGATTGTGCTGTGCACGATCCGCTCCGATTCCTATGAGCGGTTGCAGACGGCGCTGGAGGGCATTCGCGCGGAAATTTTTGGCCTGCCAGCCATGCCGCGCGGTGCCTATCAGACCATCATCGAGGGTCCGGCGAAAAAGCTGAAAGACGGTAAGCGGAAATTGGAGATCGAGCCGGCCCTCACCGAAGCAATGCTGACGGACATCGAGGCGGATGGCGGAAAGGATGCCCTGCCGCTGCTCGCTTTCACACTCGAACGGCTTTATCGTGAATATGGTGCTGATGGTGACCTCCTGGTCAAAGAATATGACGCCCTTGGTCGCATCAGGGGCTCGATTGAAGCCGGGGTGGAAGCGGCGCTGACGGCAGCTAACGCCGACCCGACAGTTCCGAAGGACGCTGCGGCACGACGGGGCCTGTTGCGTCGGGTGATGATTCCCGCTCTGGCCAGGATTGATCTGGAAACTGGCAAACCTCGGCGGCGGGCCGCGCGCATGTCGGAAATACCGGCGGAGGCGCGAGGCCTCGTCAACTGCCTGGTGGAAGCGCGCCTGCTCGTCACGGATAGCGCCCCAGGCACGGGCGAGACAGTCATTGAACCAGCGCACGAGGCGTTGCTGCGCCAATGGGGCGCGCTGCAGGAATGGCTGAAAGAGGATTCCGAAGCGCTCTTGATGCTCGGAGGCCTACAGCAGGCCGCCGCCGAATGGGAACGGCAAGAAGGTAAAGAAGAGTACCTCTGGCCACAAAAACGCGTGCTCCAGGCTTGCGTGATGGTCGACCGTCTGCGTCCGCAGCTCAACCAAACCGAGAAGCGCTTCCTGCTTCTCCTGGACAGCAATGACTTACTGCAGGAACTCACCAGCCTGTCAACGCCGCACCAACGGCGGGCCGCAATAGGCGACCGCCTGGCCAAGATCGGTGATAACCGTGCCGGGGTGGGGCTGTGCCCAGACGGTACGCCGGATCTTCTGTGGTGCGAAATACCCAGCGCCGAGATCTCTTTAGGCGATGGTGCCGGAACGTTCTCGGTGAAGCCGTTCCGGATGGCCAAATATCCCGTCACCTGGGCGCAGTACCGTTCATTCTTGGCTGCCCCGGATGGTTATGCCAACTCTGCCTGGTGGGAGCGCTTGGTTCGCAACGAGCTCCCGGAGGATACGGAGCGGGCTGCCAACCTGCCAGCGGAGAACGCTTCCTGGTACGACGCGGTGGCCTTCTGTCGTTGGCTTAGCGCCCGCCTGGGGTTTGAGGTGCGGCTACCCGCCGAATGGGAGTGGGAAGCGGCCGCGACGGGGGGCTGCGCTACTTACCAGTATCCTTGGGGAATGGGATGGGATTCTCGCTATGCCAATACCGAGGACAGCGGGATCAATCGTAGTACGGCAGTTGGCATGTACCCTCATGGCGCCTCTCCCTTTGGCATATTGGATTTGAGTGGTAATGTATGGGAATGGTGCATCAATGAATACGAGTCATCGGGAGCGGTTGAGCACGCAGGAGGTCGAGCCAGAGCTGTGCGTGGTGGATCCTGGATGTGGAAGCATGATTGCGCTCGCGTGACTCTTCGCGAGCGGGATCTGCCTGATTATCGCAGCCGTAATCACGGATTCCGACTTGCTTGCTCCATACGCTGACACACCGCAGCCGACCCGCAACGGGCGTCCCATCGCACCCTCGGCACCCTGCGGCGTCAGCAGCGGCGAACAGGAATATGCATCTTCGTTAGAAAATCGAGCCTGCGCGCCAACGGCAAGTGCTACGCGACCCCGTTCTCGTTCGCTCAGAAATCCAGCTTATCCGCCGTCGGGACATCTGAGTCCTTATTGTTATAGTATTCGTGCCTGTTTTCGGCGCAGATGATTTCCTGCCATTGGCCAGAGCCACGACCATACGTGATGGTCGCGGACCAGGGCGCGGTGAAGACGCCGTCATCCTCGACCGTGAAGTGGACCTGCAGGTACTTGCCCCTGTAGTTACGGTCGATATCCACGGGGGGCCGGAAGTTCTCTTTTGCGTCCCGCTCCAACCCTTCCTTCGCGGCGTCGTAATCGAGCAGCCGATAGCGTTCCACCACGTGCAGCTTCTCGGTATAGGGCGTGCCGTACAGGTCGATCATCGCGAAGGGCCGATCGGTCCTGGTCCCCACGGTGTCTATCACCAGCGTGTCGCCTTCGTAGTGGCCGACCGAATCCCCGTACCAGGACGGCTCCACCTGCGCGGGATGGGACTGGTTCATGCGCACACGTCGGACATCGGGTCCCTCGTCGTAAAGGATCGTGATCTGGTGCGGCTGCTGCAGCATCTGCATGCCGAAGTTCTTGTAAATGTACGGCACCGGTTCGGGCCAACACTGGTTGGCCGGGCTCGGAAAAGTCACGCCGGCTAATGAGATCTCTCCGTATTTCTTGACGACCTCCGCCGCCCAGGGCTTAAGGATCGGATTGGTGTAATCGCCGACCAGCTGATTGTAGTTGCTCACGCCATTGCGCCGCGATCGGTTGGTCACCGGGCCGGGACCCGATGCTGGCGGCTCGAATCCGGGAAGCGAAGGGTGGCGCCATACACCGGAGAAATCCGGGATGGATGCTGCGCTCTGTGACTCGCTACCGGCCGGCTCAACCGCAGGCGCCACCGTTTGTCCCAGCGCAGGCGTCACAGTCGCTGCCGCCAATGTCACCAACAGAATGAATTCCCGCTGCACCTTCATGCCAGCCTCCCTTTCGCGGCCCTCTTCTTATCGGGGGTATGCATAGATGTTATCCCAGGCGCAGGAATGGCGCACGGCTAAAAACGAGCCTATTTGCGAGACCGGAATTTTTCGAGATGACGTTTCCGGTTCGGCTTCGCATCCTAGAAAACGAGAGGTTCCCATGACCAAGAACAGGCTTGAGGCTTTCAGCGACGGGGTGTTTGCCATCGTGATTACTTTGCTGATCCTCGACGTGCGGTTTCCGGCAGACAAGCCGCTGACGCCTGAGACGCTGTGGAGCATGGCGCCACACATATTGGCGTTCGTGCTCAGCTTCGTGATCGTCGGCGTTTACTGGGTCTCGCATCATAGCATGCTGCATTTCATCAAGGCGGTCGATCGGCAGCTGCTATGGTTGAATCTCGTGCTGCTGTTGATCATCGTGTTCATTCCATTTCCCGCGGCGCTGCTCGGCCAGCACCCGAACAGCCAACTCGCGGTTACGCTTTACGGCATCAATCTGATGCTGGTGAACACGGCCGGCACCGTCATGTGGCTCTATGCGGCGTTACGGCCGAACCTGGCGGTCGACGGCATCGCGCCCGCCGTGCCGCGCTTCGTCGCAAAACTCCACTCCGCGCCGATCCTGGTCTACGGAGCCGCGATCGTGCTGGCGCAATGGTACGTGCCGCTAAGTCTCATTCTCTTTGCCTCCGTCCCGACCTTCTTCATTCTGCCCAACCCGTTCATCGACCGGCGCCTGCGATCGGCGATTGGGGCACCTGGCGAGCACTTTGCGCCGTCGTCTCGATGAGTAAGTCGCAGTTGGCGGTCCGCTCGGCTTTAGCCACGTTCGTCATCACCCCACCGCCAGCGCGGCGGCTCGCCCTTGACCCAGCACACCGCGACGAGCAGCCCGCAAAGCATGGCGACAAACGCAAGAAACGAACCGACCTTCCTCCGGGGCGGAAAGAGCAAAGAGCCAATGAGCAGGAGCCCCGCGAACGCGGTCAAGACAAGCCAGCCTCGCCGGGCGGCGGGAATGCCCCAACCCCAACCGTAGCGCTTAGCGGGAAACCAGTACTTGCGCTCAGTCTGCATGAGAATTCCTCCCTATTTCTTTTTCTTGCGCACTTGCCAGTTCGGATGGCTGCGCTCCCAATTCTTCCATTGCCGAAACCGACGTTCGCGACGCGAGCCGGGAGCGGCGTGGGCCCGCACGCCATGCGCCGCCTTCGAGCCGGTGACCTGCTGCCACCCCTGCTGGGGATCGAATTTCTGCGCGTAGCCACCGCTGAGAACTTCGAATGCGCTTTGGGCGTGCCCCTTAAGATCGATGGGACCCTGTGAATACTGGTGCGCGAACCAATTCGGCGTCACGAAATCTGTCACAAGAATG
>Ga0066395_10000876_pt1 | contig 11067 bp, 8 predicted proteins | sample PanSoiPlot1MoBio_FD_61218 | JGI IMG/M metagenome (GOLD analysis project Ga0066395, IMG submission 61218) | Tropical forest soil microbial communities from Panama analyzed to predict greenhouse gas emissions - Panama Soil Plot 1 MoBio | ecosystem: Environmental > Terrestrial > Soil > Tropical... | reverse complement strand
CGTCCGCTTCAAGCCATTCTGCTGAATCAGATATCGGCAACATACAATAAATCGCTGACAAGCTATCGTTTTGTCGGAAGCAATTCTTGGGAATTGACGCGGGTCTGAATGACTTTTGCAATCAGGCCAGTCCAGCCGGTTTGGTGCGAGGCGCCAACACCTCTACCACTATCACCGTGAAAATATTCATGAAAGTTAATGCAGTCTCGGAAATGCGGATCGCTCTGCAGTCGTTCGTTCTGACCAACAACAGGCCGGTGGCCCTTTTCATTCCGTGCGAAGATTCGCTGCAAACGGCGACTCAGTTCAACGGCGACTTGGTTAATGGTTAAATACTTGCCTGAACCGGTCGGACATTCGATCTTGAAATCGTCTCCATAATAATGATGAAACTTCTGCAGCGACTCGATTATGAGGTAATTTACTGGAAACCAAATTGGACCGCGCCAGTTCGAATTGCCACCGAATAGACCGGTACCGGACTCGCCGGGTTGGTACTGAACCGACATCGAATTTCCGTTCCAGGAGTACGTGTACGGGTGTTCCAAGTGGTAACGTGAGACGGCTCTAACCCCATAGTTGGAAAGGAATTCGGATTCATCCAGCATCCGCCGCAGTACCGCTTTCATCCGATGGCCGCGTAAGAGCGAGAGCAACCGCCGGTCACAGGTGCCCGGTACGTGCCAATGGGACACGAGCGCTGCTAAATCCGGGCGATGTTTCAGATACCATTCCAGCCGTTCTTTGAACTCCGGGACCTGAACCAGTAACTCCGGGTCAAGGGTCTCCACTGCAAACAGAGGTATCAGCCCGACCATCGACCGCACCTTGAGGGGAACCGTCTGGCCAGTCGGCAGGTTCAGGACATCATAAAAAAACTGATCTGTCTCGTCCCATAACCCAATTCCTTCTCCAAAGGTCGTCATGGCCTCAGCGATCTGGAGAAAATGCTCGAAGAATTTCGTCGCTATATCCTCGTAAGCACGGTCTTGCTTAGCCAGCTCCAGACCAATTCGCATTAAATTGAGACAGTACATCGCCATCCAACTCGTTCCGTCAGACTGGTTGATGTATCCGCCTGTAGGTAACGGGGCACTTCGATCAAACACTCCGATGTTGTCAAGTCCGAGAAACCCGCCCTGGAAAATGTTCCGCCCGGCAGTGTCCTTGCGATTGACCCACCAGGTGAAGTTCAACATCAACTTATGAAAAACACTCTCCAGAAAAGTAAGGTCACCCAGATCGTTGGGGCGACGGGCGCGCCGCTGCTTGCGATCGATTTGAAAGACTCGCCAGGCCGCCCACCCATGGACTGGCGGGTTCACGTCACTGAATGCCCATTCGTAGGCGGGTAGTTGCCCGTTGGGATGTATGTACCAGGCCCGCGTGATCAAGCGGAGCTGTTGCTTCGCGAATTCCGAGTCCACCAAAGCGAGCGAGATCGTGTGGAAAGCGAGATCCCAAGCCGCATACCAGGGGTACTCCCACTTGTCCGGCATCGATACGACATCCGCATTATTTAGGTGTGTCCACTCATGGTTGCGACCGTGTTTTCGCTCGGCCGGAGGGCTGGGCTGGCCGGGGTCGCCTTGTAACCATTGGCGTACTTCGTAGTGGAAAAACTGCTTACTCCAGATCATGCCGGCCAGCGCTTGCCGTTGGACAGACCTAGCGTCCTGATCCGTCAATTCTTTTTGCAAGCCGGCGTAGAATTGGTCAGCTTCCTGACGCCGAGCGTTAAACACCTCGTCGAAGTCGGCAAAAGGCGGGGTCTTTAACCCCGATGCCAGCCTCAGACGCACCGTCCCTTGACCTCCGGGAGGCACGGTCAGTTCGAAATGGGCGGCACACTTTGTTCCCGTTCTGGCGGGATTTATCGCCTTTGAATTCCCCTGTATCAGAGCCTCATGGAAGGCATCCTTGAAATAACCTGGAGCATCGTGCATCCCGAAGAAACGTCGCGGGTTTGTTTCGTTATCACAGAACAACAATGGAGCATCTTCTACGTGCAGCGTGTAGTCGCCAAGCTCAGAATGTTTAGCGAGGATGGTGTCATCCGATACTGCCTGCAATGATGGCTTTGCGACGCTATAACCCCAAGACCAGGTATTTCTGAACCAGAGCTGCGGCAGAACATGGATCAACGCTGCTTCCGGGCCGCGATTGCAGACGCTAATCCGCATCAGAATATCCTCGGGCGCAGCCTTGCCATATTCGACGAACACATCAAAGTAGCGATCTTCATGGAAAGCGTCTGTGTCGATCAGCTCAAACTCGGGGTCGAGTTTGCCTCGGCGACGATTTTCTTCGACGAGCCAGGCATAGGGGTATGCGCTCTGCGGGTACTTGTACAGCATCTTGAGATAAGAATGCGTTGGCGTGGCATCCAGGTAATAGTAAAGCTCCTTCACGTCTTCGCCGTGATTGCCTTCGCTATTGGTGAGACCAAAAACACGTTCCTTCAGAATGGGGTCTTTTCCGTTCCAGAGGGCCAGCGCCAGACAGAGGCGTTGATGATCGTCGCTGAAGCCGGCAATGCCATCTTCACCCCAACGATAGGCGCGGCTGCGCGCCTGGTCGTGACTGAAGTAATCCCAAGCAGTTCCATCGGGACTATAATCCTCGCGCACGGTTCCCCATTGACGCTCGCTCAAGTAGGGTCCCCAGAGGCGCCAAGCTGCTCGCCCACTATTGGCCTCTTCCAGTCTTTGCTGCTCCGTCATAGAGGGTGCACGAGATTGCATGAGAGTTCCCTGTCGTGGCCATCAAAATTCTTAACCCTGAGGGCACGGCACGGCGCCAGCCACAAGGACGAAGGAGAGTGCCGACATCACCAGTGCGAAAATCGCTGTCCCCCGTAAATCGTGTTAAACGCTCGGCGCACCGGTCTTGCAGCTGCCTTGCTCAGACGTGAACCTCCTTGACTGCCTCGAAATCCTCATCGCTCAAGAGGATGCGTTTGCCGCGGTTCCGTGTCAGGACATTCCACCCCCAATCCACAAAGGTCGCGGCCTTTTCTTCGGCACCGTTGAGCAGGGCCAGGTGCACTCCCAACCACGCCAACCAAGCCGGGGTTCCCGTCATGGTGCCGCCGGTGGGTAACTCGACCACGGCCGCTCCGCGGCCGACTTGGGCCATGAATCCCTTGTCGAAATACTCAAACGGCTTGTGTTGTTTGGCCTCCAAAAGGTGTTTGATGGTCTGGCCGGCATGGTGGCCGGATTGCAGAGCCGTGGCACCAAGCATCGGCAGCACTTTGCCAGTCTTGCCATCGGTCATGGCTGCAATGTCGCCCACGGCAAAGACGCCGGCGTGACCCTTTACTTGCAAATCAGAACCAACCGGAATGCGCCCGCCGTGCACGAGTTCCACACCCAATGAACTGACGATCGGATTGGCCAGAAGGCCAGCCGCCCAGATCAGCGTGTGCGTCTTGACCGTAACTCCAGTCGAAAGATCAATGCTCCGGGGACCGATGTTGCGGACCCCGGTGCCGGTTTGCACCGTTACACCACGTTCTTCCAGCGCCTTGCGGGCATAGACTTGAAGCTTTGGCTTGAACGGCGCCAGAAGGTGGGGCGACTGCTCAAATAGGAGCACTTTCGCTTGATCCAGTGGCAGGTTCGGGTAGTCCTTCGCAAGCTCGAAGTGGAGGAGTTCCGCCACCGCGCCAGCTATCTCGACGCCAGTTGCGCCACCACCGACAACGCAAAAGGTCAGCGCTCCCTGGTTCACAAGAGCTGGATTTTTGTCGACGGCTTCAAGAGTCTTGAGGATGTGCATCTTGAGCCGAATTGCGTCGTCCATTGTGTAAAGGGGGAACGCATGTTGGTCCGCGCCCGGCGTGTGAAAGAAATTCACCACCGCCCCCATGGCTAGAATCAGGTAGTCGTAAGGGATCGGGTCAACACCTTCCGCCACGACTTCCTTCTTAGCCAAATCGATGCTCTTGACCGTGACTTGATGGAACAGCGCGTTTTTTCGGCGGTGTAGCAGCTCGCGGATGGGGAAACCAACTTCCAGGGCCGCCAACTCGTCAGTCGCGACCTGATAAAGGAGCGGCTGAAACGTGTGATAGTCATGCTTGTCGATTATTGTGACCCTTACGTCGGCATCGCCCAGGCTTTTAAGAGCGCCGATGCCGCCGAACCCAGCGCCGAGAATCACCACGTGAGGCTGATGAGTCATGATTTTCAATTCCTTTCTGCGAGGAAAACTACAACCCGGGGCTGCTTTGCATGATGCCGCCATCCGCGAAGATAGTGGTCGCCGTGATGTAGCTCGCGCCTTCGCCAGCCAGGAATGCAACCACACTGCCAATTTCCTCCGGCTTAGCCATGCGACCCAGCGGGATGGCGGCGTCGAGTTTCTGCAGCAATGCAGGATCGTTCATCGTCGAAACATTGATGGGCGTCGCCACAGCACCTGGACCAACGCCGACTACGAGGATTTTGTGCGGTGCCAGTTCGACCCCCGCGGTGCGCGTTAGCATCCGCATCCCGCCCTTAGACAGACAGTAGGCAGTGTTGTTGGGCATTGGCCAATCCTCGTGCACCGAGGTGATGTTTATGATGCGGCCGCCACCACCCTGCTTGATCATCTGCCGGGCAGCAAGTTGGGTGCCGAAAAACGCGCTTTTGAGGTTAATCGCGAGCACCTTATCAAATTGTTCTTCCGTCGTGTCGAGTACGCTGGTGCGCGTCTCGATGCCGGCGTTATTGACCATGATGTCGAGGCGGCCAAAGGTCTTCACCGCGGCGTCGACTAGACCTTGCAGTTCAGTGACTTTGCTAACGTCCGCCTTCACGCCAACGGTCTGATCCCCTAGCGCCGCGCACTGCCTCTCCAGAGCTTCGGTGGCTTCAGGATGGCAGACATAATCGATGACAACCTTCACGCCTTGTTTGGCCAGTTCAAGGACGACGGCTTGACCAATCCCGCTGTTCCCTCCGGTGACGATAGCGACCTTGCCTTTTAGATTCACGAATGTTTACTCCTCTACTGAGGTTGGCTTGTACAACTGCAGCTAAACGTATGTTGCTCACCCGGATTGAGTCTCACTGCGAAGGGACCAACGTTGCTAGTTTCGATGCAGACAAAATCCTTCCACCCATCGGAGCCGAGGTCGCGCAAAAGGCGCGACTTTTCTGCCCATGGGTTCCACACTACCGTGGTGAAGGAGTTCTGCTTTTGTATGGTGGTGCGGCGCCGCAGAACCGGATCAAACAACTCAAGCTGATGCTGCGTGTTCAGGTATACGTTGTCGGTCTCTGACGCAATTCGAAGATCTCCGCTTTGCTTCTTGAGGGTGTGTTTGTCAGTCTTATCGATGAATTCAGTCGCATCGAGACCGCGCACAAACGCGGTCTCGGAGTTTCCAACCCGGAAGTAAGCGTGGAGCGCTTCCTCAAAAGAGAAAGGCAATGTTCCTGGGTTGGTGACCGTTAGCTCAATCTTTAGCTGGATCCCGAACGTCGCCCGGCAGACAACACGAAAATCGAAGGGCCACCATTTTCGCGTCTCTTCGTCGCTCTCGGTGAACATCTGGACGGTGACGGCCGCGCCATCGGCTTTGATCGAGTCGAGTCGCCAGGCCTTGGTGCGAACAAATCCGTGCCCCGGTGCGGCGGGATCGTTCGCGTTGTCAGCAAACCAGGGAAAGGACACTGGCACGCCGCCGCGGATGGCACTTCCATCCTCCCACAGAGAGTTCGGACTGACATAGAACACCTCGCCGGTCGCCTTGGGAGCCCACGAGGTCACGTGTGCGCCATGCACATACATCTCGCCATGCGAATCGGGAGCAGAAACAACGACCTTCGCCAGGCCGTGGTTACCGGAAACTACCCTTGCTACCCCGGTACTCCCAAAACGCGTGTCGAGATTAACGATGTCCTGTGTCACCTCCGCAGTTTTCTCTGTGGAATTGATCGACATTCACACACCTGCCATTGTCGCCAAACCCGAATTCGACATCTGCTCCTTAGCAGCTGTCACGATCTGGTCCGGCTCGAAGCCAAATTTTTTCTGGAGTTCTTTCAAGGGCGCTGACGCGCCAAAGGTCCGCATGCCGATAATGCTGCCAGTCGTTCCAACGTAGCGTTCCCAACCGAAGGTGGAAGCCTGCTCTATCGCCACGCGGGCCCTCACCTGCGGAGGCAGCACACTGTCACGGTACTCCTGCGGCTGGACCTCGAAAATGTCCCACGAGGGCATTGACACGACCCTGGACTTGATGCCTTCGGCGGAGAGTTGCTCATGGGCTTGCAGCGCGAGAATGACCTCGCTGCCCGAGGCAATAAGGATGACCTCAGGCTTTCCTCCCGCTGCATCGGCCAGAACGTAGGCACCTTTAGCAACACCTGCCGCGGAAGCGTACTTGGTGCGATCGAAGGTGGGCAACGTCTGGCGCGACAGCGCCAGCACCGCCGGTTTGTGCCGCAATTGCAGGACATAGCGATAGGCTTCGACCACCTCATTGGCGTCAGCCGGCCGCAGCGTCACCAACCCGGGAATGGCTCGCAACGACGCCAGTTGCTCGACCGGTTGATGAGTTGGGCCATCTTCTCCGTCGCCCATGGCATCGTGGGTGAAGACGAAGAAGACGGGCAGTTCCATCAAAGCCGCCAGCCGAATCGCCGGCCGAGCGTAGTCACTGAAGATGAAGAAGGTCGCGCCGAAGGAGCGGAGCTTCGAGAGCGACAGTCCGTTCACAATAGCACCCATGGAGTGCTCGCGAATTCCGAAGTGCAGGTTCTTGCCATGGGGCGTGGCTGATTGAAAGTCTCCAGCTCCTTCGTAGGTAAGCGTAGTTTTGTTAGAAGGCCCGAGATCGCCAGAGCCACCAATCAGCCATGGAATGTTCTGCGCCAGCACGTTCAGCACCTTGCCCGATGCTTCCCGGCCTGCAATGCCTTTCGAGTCCGCGGGAAATACCGGGAGGTCGCGGTCCCACTCCTTAGGCAGCTCGCGCTTCTGCATTAACTCAATCTCGACCGCCAACTCAGGGTACTTCGCGCGATAGCCGACTAATAGCTTGATCCACGCCGCGCGAGCGTCGGCTCCGCGTTTCCCGATTTCGGAGGCAAAGTGCTCCCGAACACCGTCGGGAACTATAAACTTCGCATCTTCCGGCCAGCCATAAGCGCGCTTGCACAGACGGATTTCGTCCTCACCGAGGGGCTCGCCGTGTGCCGCTGATGTGTCCTGCCTATGCGGCGAGCCGTATCCGATGTGGCTATCGAGCACGATAAACGTCGGTCGGCCCTTGGTTTGCTTGAAGACGTTGAGGGCGTGCTCTATGCGATCGACATCGTTGGCATCTCCGACGCGCAGCACGTTCCAGTCATACGCCAGGAAACGCGCAGCAACATCTTCGGTGAATGCAATACTGGTGTTACCCTCGATGGTGATGTGGTTGTTGTCCCATATCCAGCAGAGATTATCGAGCCCGAGGTGGCCAGCTACCGAAGCAGCTTCTGACGAAATCCCTTCCATCATGCAGCCATCACCGCAGACGGCGTAAATGTTGTAGTCAAAGACATCGAATCCGGGTTTGTTATATCGGCTGGCCAGCCATTTTTGCGCGATGGCCATGCCAACGCTGGTTGCCACGCCCTGTCCCAGAGGTCCCGTGGTGGTTTCCACGCCCGACACCCAGTGATACTCGGGATGTCCAGGCGCCTTGCTATTAAGCTGGCGGAAGCGGCGAATATCATCGAGGGTGACCGAAGGCTGGCCCACACGTTCGTAATCCGCATTGACCGCCTGTACTCCGGTGAGGTGGAGAATAGACCACAGCAGCATGGAGGCGTGGCCGTTTGACAGAACGAACCGGTCGCGGTTGGGCCAGATCGGATCCTGCGGGTCGAAGTTCATTACCCGATTCCAGAGGGTGTAGACCAAAGGCGCCAAGGCCATCGGAGTACCTGGATGCCCTGACTTTGCCTGCTGTACCGCATCGATCGACAACGTCCGGATGGTGTTGATGGAGAGCTGCTGGAGTTCCTGATTACCCATACCAATCACCTCACTTGTTTTCCATGGCCGTCACCTTGTGCAAACGCAGACGGTGCCACTCGGCCTGGCTTTACGCGCTTCTAAGCAGGCTTTGACCAGTTGGCGCAAACATATTCGCCAATCCCATTGCCACAGATCGATACAGCTCGCTCTACTCCCCCGGCGACAACTGTATCGGCCACCGGAACAATAAAGTCCGGATAATCGTCGCCTGGATTTAGGCTATGTGCGCCGAAGTCGGTGAGGTCGTGGCCGACGTTGCGCAACCTGATAACGAACTCCTCTTCTAGCCCGAATCCATCATGGTCGGTAGCGATACCAACTTTCACACGACCACCCTTCCGCGGCTGGCTTCGGCTGCGGCCTCGTCTGCCAGCACTAACGCCTGGTCACGGCGAATCCGACCGCCGGGAATGGATAAGTCGCCTTTCTCTAATAGGGAAAGAGACTTGACTTTCTCACTGCCCGTCACCACCCAGAGAATCTGCCGGGCACGGTTGATCACGGGATAAGTAAGTGTCATTCGCTTCCTACCCTGGTACACGCCCGTTATCGCAACATCTCGATCCGAGACCTGCAACACCGCATCCCCAGGGATCAATGAAGCGGTGTGACCATCTGGTCCGAGACCGAGATGGACGAGGTCGAGGACGGGAGGCGATCCTGTCAGCTTTTCCAGTGTCCGCGCGTACTCTGCGGCGGCCAACTGTGAGTCAGGCTCTTCGACAGGCATGGCATACACTTGTGAGGGATTAATCGGGGCTTCTTGCAGCAGCGTCTCGTGCAAATGCGTGAGGTTCCGGTCGGGATCACCCGCGGGCGCAATGCGCTCGTCCACCTGCAACACGCGAACGCCTTGCCAAGGCACTTCCTCTTTCGCCAACATGCGCAGCATCACCCACGGCGTGTGGCCTCCACTCACCGCCACGACAAATTGCCCACGCTCTTTGAAGGCGGCCCGTGCGTGCTCGGCAATGACACCAGCCGCACGCCGTGCTACTGCTTCGGCATTCGAAAGTACTTCAACCTGCATAGCACCCTACCTGCTTTCTTATTGAGCTCCGAGTGGGTCGTGCCAGCCCCCTGCAGGAGAAACGAGTTGTGTTGCCTGGGCCGGCCCCCACGTGTTTGGTTGATATTCGTAAATTGGGGTCCCGGCTTTGATGGCAGGATCAACAATCCTCCAGGCCTCTTCCACATAGTCTTCGCGCGCAAACAAGGTGCGGTCTCCCGCCATGGCATCGCCTAAGACGCGCTCGTAGGCTTCCATCTCCTCGGGCCGAGGATGGCGGCTGGCAATCATCTCCGCTTCCTGACCCACCATTTCATCACTCGGAGCCATAACCGTCGCTCCGATCGCAATGGTCATCTCAGGGCTGATGCGGAACCGAAGGTAGTTTTGCAGCAAACCACTCTCGCGAATCACAGTTGGCGGCTTACGGAACCGGGCAAAGACCTCCGTACAGGTAACGGGCAAGCACTTGCCTGCGCGAATGTAGAACGGAACCCCTTTCCAGCGCCATGAGTCAACCTCGAGGCGGAGGGCAGCGAATGTCTCTGTCGCGGAATCCGCTTTGACACCGGGTTCTTTCAGGTAGCCGGTGAAACGCCCACGTATCAAGTCTTTCGTCTGCAGCGGTGGAATCGCTTTTAGAACTTCAGCCTTCTTGTCCCGGATCGTCTCACTGTCGGTACGCACCGGGGGCTCCATGCACAGGTTGCAAAGGACCTGGAACAGGTGGTTCTGGATGACATCGCGGATGGTGCCAGTCTGGTCGTAGAATGCCCCACGACCCTGGACTCCAAAGTTTTCCGCCATGGTAATCTGCACGCTTTCGATGTAATTGCGGTTCCAGAATGGCTCCATGAATGCGTTGCCAAAGCGAAATATCAGCATGTTGTGTACGGGTTTCTTGCCCAGGTAATGGTCGATGCGATACACCATGGACTCATCGAATGCGCTTAAGACGATCTTGTTTAGTTCGCGAGCTGAGGCTAAATCGTTGCCAAAGGGCTTCTCAATGACGACGCGCGCACCTTTGGCGCAACCCGAATTAACGAGTTGCTCCACAACAGGCCCAAACAACACCGGTGGAATTGCCAGGTAATGAGCAGGATGTTCAGCGTTGCCCATCGCCTTGCGCAAGAACTGAAAAGTGGATTTGTCGGCGTAGTCGCCATCGATGTAGCGCAACAGGCCACTCAGTTTTTCGAAGGCGGCCGGATCGAGCCCTCCATGTTTCTCCAGGCTGTCTTTGGCCCGGGCCTTGAGTTGATCAAGTGTCCAGTTGGCCTTGGCCACTCCGATAACCGGAACATCGAGGTGTCCCCGCTTGATCATGGCCTGTAAAGCCGGGAAAATTTTCTTGTAGGCCAAGTCTCCCGTCGCGCCAAAGAAGACGAGGACATCGCAATTCTCAGGCTGCATTAGATGCTCCGGTTGCCGCGGGTTTCTCCAGATGTCCGCCGAAGCCAAACCTCATAGCCGACAGAAGTTTGTCCTGATAATCAGCTTCGCCGCGCGAGGTGAAACGTTCATATAGCGAAGTTGTAAGCACAGGCACCGGAACGCCCTCATCGATTGCCGCCTTGATGGTCCAGCGCCCCTCGCCGGAGTCCGAGACGCGCCCGGCGAATTTGGAGAGATTGGGATCGTCGACCAGCGCCGACGCGGTCAGATCAAGCAGCCACGACGCAATCACGCTTCCTCGTCGCCACACCTCCGTCACATCGCGCAGGTTGAGATCGTATTGGTAATGCTCGGGGTCACGCAGCGGCGTCGTCTCGGCATCGATTTCATGCTGCTTCTCACCGACGTTGGCGCTCTTCAACACTCCGAGACCTTCGGCATAGGCTGCCATGATGCCGTACTCAATTCCGTTGTGCACCATCTTGACAAAGTGTCCGGCGCCGTTCGGGCCGCAGTGCAGATAACCCTGTTCGGCTGTGCCTCCAATCTTTTCGCGGCCGGGCGTGCGTGGGATGTCACCCCTGCCGGGCCCAAGCGTTGCAAAGATGGGATCCAGATGCTTTACCGTCACCTCTTCG
>Ga0066395_10000872_pt1 | contig 11091 bp, 9 predicted proteins | sample PanSoiPlot1MoBio_FD_61218 | JGI IMG/M metagenome (GOLD analysis project Ga0066395, IMG submission 61218) | Tropical forest soil microbial communities from Panama analyzed to predict greenhouse gas emissions - Panama Soil Plot 1 MoBio | ecosystem: Environmental > Terrestrial > Soil > Tropical... | reverse complement strand
CCGACGATGATCCGAACCGGTCGTGTCGGATAGGCTTGCGCCAATACGTAGCGCGAGGCGGACGGCAGCGTAACGGCGACCGCTGCCAGATGCAGGAATTTGCGGCGGCGAAGTTTCATGGATTGCCTCTTTTAAATCGTCCTTCTGCGACTCAGAAGGTGTCCGCGGGCCGATACGGCCTTTAATGTCCGTTTTCGGGGGTAAAGCGGACATTGCGCGGATGCCGACGGGCTCAATCAATGTTCTTTCGGAAGTAAAGCGGACATTGGTGCTTGTCTTGGAGATGTACGTTCTGACCCAAAAGCTACATCCCGTGATACGGCGTAGACCCTGCTGGCAGCGATAGAAGCCGCCCGATAGGATTGCTGTGGCAACGAGCCGCGCAACTGGCGGCTGAATCGGGGTGGCGCCAATGCAAAGGTCTATCGATGTTGCCGGCCTAGCAAGCACTCGGAATGGGGAATCTGTGTCACCGGCACCAGCTGCCGAAACACCTCGAGCGTCATTCAATATCTTGCGTGCCGTCGAATTCGTTGCAGAGACAATTGTCATTGTCGCGCTACTAGCCGAGCTCGTCCTTGTGCTTGCCAACGTCTTTGATCGTATCTATTTCCGCCGATCTTTCCTGTGGGCCGACGAAGCGGCCCGCTTGTCGCTGTCCATCCTGGCCTTCATTGGTGGCGCAGTCGCCTATCGCCGTCGCGAGCACGCTTTCGTCCGGATCTTGCACAATCTCGTCGCGCCACCAGTCGAGCGTGCCTGCCTGGTTCTTTCCGACATTGTGGTCCTATTCGTTGTTACGCTTACGAGCATCGCCTCCTTACAGTTCATTGCGTCGAGTTGGGGCGAGTTAACCCCGGTCCTGCAACTACCCGCGGCGCTGATCGCGTTGCCACTTCCGCTAGGCATGGCGCTTCTTGCCCTCTTTGCGCTCGACAATCTTCGGCGCCATAGCACAAGCGTGTCGTGGAGCGTTGCGTTCATTTTTGCCGCAATCCTGACTGTGGCCTTCCTCACGCGAGATCTCTGGCTGCCTCACCTTGCGGGCGATGCAGCCATTTTCGTCACGCTAAGTCTGTTTTTCGGAACGATTTTGGTGGGCGTGCCCGTCGGTTTTGTCCTGCTACTTGCGACCGCAACTTACCTTTGGGCAGCTGACGCCGGCTCGTTTGTCGTGCTGCCGCAAACCATGGTGAACGGCACCGGCAATTTCATTCTGCTTGCGATCCCGTTCTTCATATTGGCCGGTTTAATTATGGAGCGCGGCGGCATCAGCGTGAGGCTTGTGCGATTCATTCACACGTTGGTTGGCCATTGGCTCGGAGGACTCCTTCAAGTCACGGTCGCCAGCATGTACGTGGTGTCCGGCTTATCCGGCTCAAAACCGGCCGACGTTGCCGCCGTCGGCACTGTCATGCGTGACCAATTGCGGGAGCGGCATGGCGCCGCCGAGGGCGCTGCAGTTCTCGCCGCTTCGGCGATTATGGGCGAGACGGTGCCGCCAAGTATCGCGATGCTGATCGTCGGATCGATCACTAGCGTTTCTGTTGGGGCCATGTTTATCGGCGGTCTGATGCCCGCCGCCGTGATGGCGCTCTGTCTGATGATTCTGATCTATGCGCGGGCCCGACGGGCCGGCATCCCGCGTACGCCACGCGCACCGCTTCGGACCATGGTGGACGCGGGGCTTGGCGCAGTTCTTCCGCTGATGATGCCGGCAATCTTGCTCGGCGGCATTCTGCTTGGCATCGCTACCCCGACCGAAATTGCCGCTTTCGCGGTGCTGTACGGGCTTACGCTTGCGATGGGGCTCTACCACGAGATGAGTCTCAGGGTGCTCATACGCACCGTACTCGACACTGCGGCGCTAACTGGTGTGCTTTTGTTTATATTCGCCGCCGCATCCGGATTCTCGTGGACTCTGACTGTGGCATATTTGCCGCAACGGCTTGTCGAGGTTCTGCATGCGATCGGCGGCAGTACCTACATCTTCATACTCGGCTCGATCATCCTGCTCATCCTCGTCGGCGTTCTGCTTGAAGGGTTGCCGTCACTCAACGTCGTTGCTCCACTCTTAATTCCAATCGCGGGTAAGCTGGGCCTAAGCGAAATGCATTACGCGCTCGTGCTGATTATCGCCATGGGCATAGGCGGCTTCATGCCGCTCGCCGGCGTCGGCTTCTACGTCTGCTGTGCTATTATGCGCTGTGATATCGAACAGGCGTCGCGCGCGATGCTGCCTTATCTGATTGTGGTGCTGGCCGGCCTCTTGCTCGTGGCATTTCTGCCGTGGTTCGCGCTGGGATTGCCGAAATACTTTGGCTTTCGCGTCTGAAAAAAGATCAGGAGGAATGCCATGCCAGGCTGGATGGATCGGAGGAAACTTCTCCAGACAACGGTGGCCGGCGCAACCATTGCTGTTTCCGCACCCTACACATCATCGCAAGCCGCACCCTTGACGATGCGCTTCGCTCATTTCGCCGCAGAGGATCATCCGGCGAACATCGCCGCCAAGCAGTTTGCGAGCAACGTAGAAAAGCGAACAGGCGGCGCGATCAAGATCAACATTTTTCCGAACAACGCCTTGGGCGGTCCACCTGAACAGGCGCAGCAGATCAAGCTCGGGACCATCGACATAGGGCTGCCGACGCAAGGCCAGTTGGACAAATACGACACCGCGTTTGCAGCCGTAATGCTGCCGTTTATCTGGGACAGCCCACAGCATGCGTTCCGCGTACTTGATGGTCCGGCCATGGCTTGGCTCGCGCCACTCGCCGAGAAGCAAGGCTTCGTCCTGTTGCGCAACTGGGAATACGGCTTCCGCAATGTCACTAATGTTGTTCGCGCGATTAACACGCCAGACGATGTCAAAGGCCTGAAGCTGCGTACACCACCTGAATTGCAAATTCAGGCTTCAATGGAGGCGCTTGGTGCTACGGTACAGGCCATCGCATTCCCGGAGCTCTATTTGGCCCTGTCACAGAAGGTCGTCGATGGCGAGGAAAATCCGATCGCGGTGATTTACTTCAACAAGTTCTACGAAGTGCAGAAGCATCTGGCGATCACTCGTCATATCTACAACAACATGATTCATACGGTCAGTGCAGTGGCGTGGTCAAAGCTCGACGCCGATCAACAGTCGATCTTCCGGGAAGAAAGTGCTGCGGCCGGCGACCTGATGCGCAAGCTGATCGCAGATCAGGAGGAAGATCAGATCAAAAAGATTGCAGCCGCCGGAATGCAGATAACGCGACCCAACATAACGCCTTTCCGCGCATTGATGGGTCCTGCGTATGAACGGATCTCCGCTTATGCGGGCAGTGATAACGTGAAGAAATTCCAGCAAATGGCCGAACAGGGTCGGAACGGTTAAAATCGGCATGGCTGGGATCGAGAAACGGCTGGAGGCTTATCGGAATCGATTCCGCCTCGATGGCAAGGTCGCGCTGGTTCTTGGTGCCGCATCCGGTATTGGCAAGGCAGCCGCCGAGTCACTCGCAGCGCTCGGTGCGACGGTGATTTGCGCCGACAAGAATAAGGCGGGCGTGGAAAATACCGCTGCTGAAATAGCAGCGACTGGCCGTGCCGAATCTCACGTCGTTGATGCCAGCGACGCCGAGGCCATTCATGCTCTTGCAGCAACGATCGATAGCAAACACAATCGGCTCGACGTTGCGGTGAGCACACCCGCTGTCCACGTCCGAAAACTCATGCTGGATTATACGGACGAAGAGTATGACCGGGTCGTCGACCTCAATTTGCGTGGGACATTCCTGTTCCTGCGCGCTTTCGGCCGCATTATGGTGCGCCAACGCAGCGGCAGCCTTATCGCGAGTTCGTCGGTCCGCGCCACCACACTGGAGCCGGGCCTCGCGATCTACGGCGCAACCAAAGCTGGCATTATTCAGATGGTGCGCGGCCTTGCTTCCGAAGTCGGCCCGTTCGGCGTTCGTGTCAACGCCATCGTTCCCAGCATCGTGGACACCGCACTAGTCGCGCCGCTCAAAGCACGGCCGGAAATCTGGAGTAAGTTAGCCTCACACACTGTATTCAATCGATGGGCACGGCCGGACGAAGTGGCAGCAGCAGTGTCGTTCCTGGCTTCTGACGCAGCAAGCTACATCACCGGCACTGCTCTTTTGGTGGACGGCGGGTGGACGACGATCGATGGGGCACCGTCGGGATTGACGGAAACCCATCGCGGCTAAACGCCCGCCGGATGTCCGCCATTGGCACAAAGCGGACATCACAACCGCACCAACGAATGTCCGCTTTTGGGGGTGAAGCGGACATCGACCAGACTTTCCGAAATGTCCGTTTTTGACCCAAAGCGGACATGGCAAGTTGCCTAGCTTCCGCTGTGCCCCTCGCCCGCCCGCGCCAGCGGCACCGTAACGGGGCTATATGAGTACAGCCCTCCACGGTTGCAGGAATTTTCCAACCTTCCTCCTGCCAACCCGGATGTCGGCCCCGCGGCAATGGCTTAGACAGATCGATGTCCGCAACTTCAGCACCTAATGCAGCAGCCATTTGCTGTTCCTTGCCATTGCAACGCGGCCATATGACGGTTTCGCGCCAACAGCAGACATTTAGGCAGTTATTCGATATGATTGAATAGTGGGTCTGGGAAGGTGCTCAGCTCGTGGAGCATCACCATGAAACCTGCTCGTAGACAACTTCTGCAATTAATGGCGGGCGCTGCCGTCCTGCCAGCAGCACAACGCATCGCGAAAGCGCAAGCCTATCCGACGCGGCCGATTACGATAATTGTGCCGTTTGCTCCCGGCGGAGGAACCGACGTTTCTGCGCGCGTGGCCGGTGAGCACATGTCGCGCACGCTCGGACAGCAGTTTGTTGTCGAGAATTTCCCGGGGGCTGGGGGCACGACGGGCTCTATCCGAGCCATGCGCGCCATTCCCGACGGGTACACGATTGAAATGGGCCACATTGGAACCCACGCCGTCTCAGTCTGGCTCTACCCCCAACTCGCCTACAAACCGGATGTCGACTTCGAGCCGATCGGTTTGACTATGGAGAACCCGCTCCTAATTGTAGCCAGGAAAGACTTTCCACCACGAAACCTTGAAGAATTTATTGCGTACGTGAAAGCAAATTCCGAGAAGCTGAACATGGGGCATGCAGGTGTCGGATCCATTCTGTACAGCTTTGGTCTAATGCTCAATTCCATCCTTGGTGTGAGGCCGACTTTGGTCCCCTTCAACGGTGGTGGGCCAGCCACGAGTGCGCTGCTGGCCGGACAAGTTGACTACACCTGCGGTGCGATCGTGGACGTTGCTTCCCACGTTCACGCTGGGGCGCTTAAGGCCTATGCAATCGCGGCTGACGAACGCAGCCCCGCCCTGCCAAATATTCCAACCACCACGGAAGCCGGACTACCCGAATTCAAGGCCATGCCCTGGTTTGCCTTGTTTGCCCCAAAGGGCACACCGCGACCAATTCTGGACAGGCTTAGCGACGCCCTCGACAAGGCGTTAGATGACCAAAATGTTCGCAAGCGGTTTTCTGACCTGGGTGGTTACATTCCGGAAAAAGCAAGGCGAGGCCAGGAAGCACTCAGGATATTGGTCAAAGACGAGATTGCTCGCTGGGCGCCGATCATCAAGACGGCGAACATTAGTCGGTAATTGAACCGGCCGACGCGGCTTATCAATGTCCGCTTTGGGTCAAAAGCGGATTGGCCGCAGGCATCGCGCGAAACTACGCAGTGAGCCATGCGACAATATCGAGGCTCAAGGCTGGCACGCGCTCAAAGCGTCTTAAACGTGACAATCAGATGGTGTAGCGTGAGCGGCAAAATTCTGTACGAGCGCGATCTGCTTGTCGGTGAACGGGCGGACTTCCTGGCGCTAGATGCAGATGACGCCGATGATTTGCTCGTCCTTAAGCATCGGTACGTAAACAGTGTATCGCGCACCGCAAGCACGTCCGACATATCCGAACCGTTTTCCATTCCCAGCTTTTCGGCTCCGGTTCTGGTCGCCTCACTTTCGCATGGGTCGGTCCTCAGTGGGAGGAAGCCCATGAAGCAGCGCGAGTTCATTACACTCCTCGGCGGCGCTGCTGCTTGGCCGCTCTTAGCGCGTGCGCAGCAGGCGGCGATCCGGTGATCGGATTTCTCAACAGCAGCTCGTCACAGGGCGGGCCGGATTCGTTTTTCCTCAGCCGCCGCGACCAGATCGTTGCGCTGGCAAATCGTTTGCGGATCGCGACGATGTACTACCCCGGTGAGTACGTGGTTGCCGGCGGCCTGGTTAGCTATGCGCCCAGCATTACCGAGATTTATCGACAAACCGGCATCTATGTCGCGAAGATTCTAAAGGGGGCGAAGCCAGCTGATTTGCCTGTTCTACAGAACGAAATTCGACCTCGTGATCAATCTCAAGACCGCCAAGGCACTCGGACTGACCGTTTCCAATCACGTGCGCCTCACCCGCGAGCTGCACGAAGCGCTGAAGCAGCAGATCGCGACCTCGGAGGTGCTAGGGGTCATCTCGAGCTCGCAAGGCGAGCTGCAGCCGGTATTCAAGGCCATTCTCGCGAACGCAAAGCGCCTCTGGGAGGCGCAGTTCGGCATACTCTATCTTTCCGACGGCGACATGCTCCGCTTCGGCGCGGACATCGGTACCTCGCCGAAATTTGCTGAATTCCAGCGGCAGCGAGGCGTGTTTCGGCCCAGGCCTGGTACAAGGCTCGAACATGTCATGCTGACGAAGGAGGTGAGTCACACCGCGGACCTTGCTGCCACAACCGTCCCCGATAAGGCCGCCTAGCTCGTGATCCCATCAAGCCAAAGATCACAACCTAGCTCCGAGTGCCTTGACCTGGATCAATTGGTCGTGCGCTTCGGAGTCGCACAAGGGTCGAAGTCGATCTTATCTTTGGTCGCTACCAGGAGGCGATCGTGTTCAAAGACATCATCGTCAATCTCAATGCCGGCAAGAGCGGCAAGATCGTCGGAGACTACGCAATCTCCGTTGCCAGCAAACTTGAAGCGCACATTACCGGCATTGCAATTGCCTTTCTCCCGGATCTTCAGGCTGCAGGCACGGCCCTCATTCCCATTGAAAAAATCGAGGCACTGCAGCGTGACAATGAAGCTGCCGCCGAGACGGTTGTCGATTGGTTCGGTGCTGCCACGGCGAGAGCCGGTATCTCCGCCGAAAAGCGAATACTCCGCGCGAATATGTCTAGTGCCGCTGATCAGTTCGGTCGTATTGCGCGGCGGTTCGATCTTGCGATTGTCGGCCAAGTCGAACCCGACGGCAGTCCCATCCAGGGGATGATTTTGGAAAGCACTCTATTTGAGTCAGGCCGGCCTATGATCATCGTGCCGTATGTCCAGACAGCGCCACTCAAGCTCGACCGCATCATGGTCTGTTGGGATGGAAGTCGGCCAGCCACGCGCGCCATCGCCGACGCCATGCCGTTTCTCAAGCGAGCGGGAAACATCGGAGTGGTCAGTGTTACCAGTGAGCGCGGCAAGCAGGATGACATCGAAGGCGTCGATATGGGTCGTCACCTCGCCCGTCACGGACTCAAGGTGGAAGTCACTCATGTCGTGCGCGGCGAACTTGATGTTGAAGACGCGCTGTTATCGCATGCCGCTGATACGGACGCAGATTTCATGGTCATGGGCGGCTACGGCCATTCCCGCCTACGCGAGTTCGTTCTCGGAGGGGTAACACGCAGTATTCTGCGTACTATGACGGTGCCGACGCTGATGTCTCACTAAGCGCAATTATTAGAATAGATCGAAACGAATGTCTGGTTAGATCACTGGGGAACTCGAAAGCGACGGCCCTGGCAGTGACGGAGCCGCCGGTCCCCACATATTTTGCCGGCATTGACGCAGATCGGGGGTAGAATCCTTGAGAGCGATCAGAAGGGACAACGATGGCGTTGGTTTCGATGATCGGAGCCTCCGGGGGCAGTCTAGAGAAGGCAACGATTGAAGCCCTGGTTGTCGGAATCATCGCAACCCTAACGACCGATCTTTGGCTATGGATGCTGCAGATAGTCGGCGCTCCCCCCGCTAATTGGGCATTGGTCGGTCGGTGGGTGGCATTGATGCCGCGTGGCGTGTTCGTGCACCGGCCGATCGCTGCGACGCCTTCAGTTCGCGGCGAACTCGCGGTCGGGTGGGGCTTTCACTATGTGGTGGGCGTTGCTTACGCGGCTCTTTACTTGGCAATAACTCGTCTGGTGTTCGCTTCGGGGCCGACGCTCATCTCCGCACTGGTGTTCGCCACCGCGCTCCTCGTTGCACCGTGGCTCGTCATGCAACCCGCGCTCGGACTCGGATTCTTCGCGGCGAGGACGCCGCACCCGAGCGTAACCCGCATCATTAACATTTCCGGGCATGCAGCTTTCGGCGTTGGTCTCTATCTCGGGGTCATCTTGATCGGCTTCCTTTGAGCCGATGCGCGGAAACCGGATTCAAAAGCTTTATCTGCTGCGCTTCCGCGACCGACACGTCCTCTTCGGCATTGGCTTCTTCCATCCAATCATAGAAAATGACAATTGGATGCGCAGTTATGAGCAAATTGCGGGTCGGTTTCTACTTGTCGCGCTCACATTCTGGGCGCTCGCGATGGTCGTCCCGGATTTCTACCGGATGTATCAACCGTTGGGATCATTCGGTTTTTACGCGAACAATGACGGCCTCATCACGGACGTGCAGGGGCCGTTCGTAGAGCAATCCGCCTCCCCGGCATTTCGGGCCGGTCTACGTGTCGGCGATAAGCTCGATCTTGCGCAGATGCGCTGTATTCCCATCGGCACCCTCCGATGCGCGAGTGCGATGGCGGCGTTAGGCGGCTTTCGCCTCGTCGCTAATCAGCAGCGCGCCGAACTCATAATGGCTCCGGCCCCGGGCCGACCGGCGCGAGAAGTCGACATCATTGCCAACCAACGGCCGTATGACGGATGGGTGCTCGCGGTTTTGCTACTTGATCAGGTCGCAGCGATACTCGTGATTCTGGCAGCCGCATGGCTTGTCTGGACAAGACCAGGGATTATGACCTGGGGATTTTTCCTTTATGTCATTTGGTTCAATCCAGGCCAGTCCGCTCAGTACTATGCGCTCTTGCAACGCTACTCACCTATCGCTCTGCTGACCCAAAACATAGCGGGCGCCATAGCGCAGGGCATCGGTTCAGCGGGCTTCATCTGGTTTGCGCTGCGCGCGCCGAATGATGAAACGACATCGCGCTGGCGGCCGGTTGAGCTGATTTTGCCCTTAATTGCGGTCGTGCTCGCGGGTTTATTGACGCTGAGCTATGCGAATCTACTCGGTTATCCCACCGAGGCGATCACTAGGGCTGGTGTGTTGAGTGGAATCGTCGTCGCTGCATGCGCTTTCCTGATACTATTAGCCAGGCAAAAGGAGCTCCCGCCGCAAGATTATCAACGTCTTCGCTGGGTAATCTGGGGCTGCCTAATCGGGTTGCCCGCACTTGTGTTCGCGGACGCCGGTACAACAACGACACTTCTAAACAATCTTTGGCCCGGTTATTCGCCGCCCGAACAATTGTGGGGTCTGCTTTATCTCGTCAATGGTGTCCTTTGCCTCCTCGTCAGCGAGGCTGTGCGTCGACCCTACGTCGTCAAGGTAAGTATTCCGTTGCGTCGCGTGACCATTCTTGGCTTACTTCTAAGTTTGCCAGTGCTCTTCTTGCACGAGAGCATTGATCACATTCGCGAAGCGATCGGCAAAAACATAACACTTCCCGTTTGGGCTTGGATTGCAATCGCAGCTACCATTATTTTTTTGATCTCGAAGATTCACGATTCTGCAGCTCACTACCTGGATTGGCTTTTCAATCGTTCAGTCGCAAAAGCGGGAGAACAGCTCGGCGATGCTGTTTTGAAGGCAAAGCAATATGGTGAGATCGAAGGACAGCTCGTCCAAGGCGTGCGTGGTGCCCTCGGGCTGACCTCCGCTGGTGTTTTTCGCGAACAGGATCGTGTCTTCCGACGTACAGCCGGGGACCATGCCTGGGATAACGCGGCGCGAACGCTTGATCTAGATGATCCCATGCTCGAAGGTGCGCACGCTCATCAGCCATACGATGTTGCCGACGACGCTGCCACGCGCAACGACCTTCCCGACGGGTTAATGCGGCCGATCCTCGCAGTTCCCGTGGGCGACCGGTTGCGTTGCTTAGGGCTGGCGCTCTATGGACCGCATGCGACCGGCAACGCCCTCAGTCACGATGAACGCTCGATGCTGGCAGAGCTTGCCGATAAGGCGGCAAGTGCACTTATGAAGCTCAGCGATGAGCAGCTTCGCCGCCGCATTGCGGCTTTGGAAAGCGAACTTGAGAGTATCACCGCAGGGCTCCCTACTACAGTTCAGCGTTCCTAAGTCCCGCAGACAGAGCGTTATACGAACTGATGATAATGTCCGCTTTGGGTCAAAAGCAGACATTGCAGCGCGTTCTTCTGATGTCTGCTTTACCCCCAAAAGCGGACATCGGAACTTAGCCGCGTGATGTCGACGCTAATAAAGGATATTAGCGGCGCGGGTGCGCTGCATCCAATGTCTGTAGCTCCTGCGGTGTCAATGTCAGTGCGAGGGCGACCGCGTTTTCCTTTACGTGTGCTGGGGAACCGGATTCGGGAATCGCAATGACGTCACCGCTGCGGATAGTCCAAGCCAGCGCGACGGCTGCTGCCGAGCAACCGCGCGCTGCGCCAATACTTGCAAGCGTGGGATCACGCAGCAGCCTGGCGCCGGGGCCGCCGAGCGGCGAATAGGCCATTACCGGCATATCATGCTGCTCACACCATGGCAGTAGATCACGTTCAATGGCGCGGTCACCGATGCTATAAGGGACCTGATTGGTCGCGCAGCGATCCCCTTGTGGAATACGGAATAGCTCTTCCATTTGGCGGACTGAGAAGTTGGACACGCCCCAGGAACGAATTTTACTCGCCGCGCGCAGGCGTTCGAATCCCGCAACCATCTCTGGAAAATGAGCGTTTGAAACTGGCCAATGTAACAAATAGAGGTCGAGATAATCGGTGCCGAGACGGCTAAGGCTCGCTTCACAAGCACGTGCCATGGAC
>Ga0066395_10000868_pt1 | contig 11122 bp, 9 predicted proteins | sample PanSoiPlot1MoBio_FD_61218 | JGI IMG/M metagenome (GOLD analysis project Ga0066395, IMG submission 61218) | Tropical forest soil microbial communities from Panama analyzed to predict greenhouse gas emissions - Panama Soil Plot 1 MoBio | ecosystem: Environmental > Terrestrial > Soil > Tropical... | reverse complement strand
ACTTTAAGGTCTTGGCTCCTCGCAAGATAGATAGCCGTGATCGGATCGAGGGTGTTGGTCGGCTGGTCAAACTCGTACTGTATTACTTTGAGCCTCTCATCCCGTCGCACCGACCACTTCTTTGCCGATCGGTCGAAATGCGCCACAGTATCGATGACCTTTTGGTTTTCCCTCTGACTGAAAGTGAACCGAGTTGGTCGGAGTCCGTTGGCTTCGATGGTGGAGGTGATGGTGTCCCGCATCTTCCAAATGAAATCTAGTAATTTAGAAGTTCTTGCCTCGACCCGGACGCTGTAGAATTTTTTTCCATCGATCCATTGCGGTGACGTATAGATCTCGGCGGTTGCCATCGACAAAATTCCATTCCAACTAGCATAGTAGACAGCTTTCTCACCGCCGTCGAACGGATAGTGCTTAGGCTGATAAATTGGGACCGTCGTTTGGCTCTTGCCTGAACGCTGATCGCCCTCTGAGGTTGAAATCAACAGAAAAATTAAACCAACCCATGTGAAGGCTGACAATCTCATTCGGTTCAGGCCCTTTCTCTATTAGACGATTGGTAATACAAAAAATTTAACTCACGGGAAGGCCGAGAAACATCCGCCCCACCTGACGTCATCTCTAGCGTAGAATTGCGTCATTATAAACTAACCCGCAGCCAACAACCATCTTTAACTTGAAAAAATTATTGCGGCGAAGCCAGCTTTTGGTTAAGATCCGGCGCATCACGATGAAAGGATGACCGGTGACAGCTCTACAGCGGTACGCCGCCAATTTTCTTCTTTTACTCGGCTTTATTCTTTTGGCTCCAATACCCCCTGCGTCTGGCCAGGAGATCGGGCAAAGTACAGACATAAAAACGCAACCCGCTTTGCCGACGGCGGCGGCGATCAAAGAATGTTTGAGCACTCCCCGTAGCGCCGAGTGTCTGGACAATCTATTTCGCGAGGCATTAAAAACTCACTCGACTTTGGAAGTGCTCCAGTTGATCGACCGCTTCGAAGCCCAAGACGCGGAGCTGCGCCGGGACTGTCACCCGGTGGTGCACGCCGTCGGCCGTGAAACCTTCCGCCTGAAAACTACGATCCATGACTCCTTCGCTGCGTGTGACCAGACCTGCCATTCCGGCTGCTACCATGGTTCCGTAGAGCGGTTTCTCCGCGGCGACGATATTTACGCACGGACTAATCAACACCCGAGCCAACGGGAGCTCAAGCAAAAAGCCGCCTCCGCTTGTGACCCTCGCATCTCTCTCGCACTGCGCTTTCAATGCTTGCATGGCCTAGGACATGCGGTGATGTTTTTTGCCGACTATGAATTGAATCAGTCACTGGCCATATGCGACGCTCTGCCGGATGAGTGGAGCCAAAGCTCCTGCTACGGAGGAGTATTTATGGAAAATGTTTCTAATTTCACCGACGAAAAGAAAAACTTCCATGCCACCGACTACCATTATCCCTGCGATCAGTTGGCGGACAAGTATCGTAGCGAATGTTATTTGATGCAGACCTCGCGAATGACGGAAATGGGTCTCTCGACGGAGGGTTTGCTCGCGGAATGCGCTAAGGCCGGGGCTTTCGTAACTCCGTGTGTACAATCCATTGGGCGCGACTTGTCTAACACAGCACGGTTCGGGGAACCTCGCACTGCCGCCATGGGATGCGAATTGGCCCAAGGACAGAATCGTCTCGCCTGCATGCGTGGCGTCATCTACGCGCTCATCGATAACACCTGGGACGGGCGCTACGCATTGGCTTTTTGCGCCGCCTTCAACAGTGAGGTCGACAACGAAAGTTGCTTGAAAGAGAGTGTTCAATACCTTCGAACCGTCTTTGAGAAGTCTGCCGATGAGATCAATAAGGATTGCACCCGCTACGCGGTGGATTCTCGGCGCTGCATAGAACTGACAGCGAAATAGAGCCTCCACGCCCTGTACTCTTCACTTGTGAAAAGTTTACTTCCGCCAAAATTGCATTTACGCCGTCTGGAACTCCTCGCGCTCGTCCTGCTCATTCTGGCGAGCTGCGCGACCATTAAACAATGCGCGTATGAAGGTTTCCGGCGCGACCATTGGCAGCAACCGGAGCGAGTCATCCAGTCCCTTGAGATCAAACCGGGAGACCGCGTCGCTGATTTGGGATCCGGCGGGGGCTATTTTACCTTCAGGCTCGCGAAAGTCGTCGGTTCCACAGGCAAAGTCTATGCGGTGGATATTGATCGGGACATGACCGATCTCGTGGCAAAGCAAGCAAAGGAAGAAAACGTGGGAAACGTAGAAGTGATTCTCGCCCAAGCCGATGATCCTTTACTTCCCGAGGCCGGTGTGGACCTTATCTTCACGGCCAACACATACCATCATTTCGGCAATCGGGTGGATTACTTTGCCAAGCTGCGTAAAGTTCTGCGTCCCAACGGGCGGATCGCAATTATCGATTTTGACCGCAGAGCTTGGCTCGAGGGCCTATGGCATCATTACACTCCCAGTGAGTTCATTAAAAGAGAAATGGAGGCTGCCGGTTTTGCCCTGCAACGTGAATTCGATTTTCTCGACCGACAATCGTTTCTAGTCTTCACGCCGAAAAAGTAAAATCGCTCACGAGAATTTCGCGGACTACGTCCCTACTAAGCAGCGAGGCGTGAGCCTAGAGTTGCGAAGGAATAGGTCGTTCAAAGTTCAAGGCAGGCGCTTCGCCCGTCTGAGCTTCGTAAGGATCTTTCGACCATGGAACAAGATCCTTCACTTCGTTCAGGACAAGCTTTGAACATTCGGTTCTCGATTACGCGCTTGAGGGTTCGTCGCTCGATCACGCCGCCCGTGATTGATGCGGCTTACGGTTTGAGCCTAACCGTCTCTAGGGGCCCTGGCCGCAGGTCCTGGGCGGACTTCTGTGGTGCTTGGCTCGCTGCTGAGATGGAAAGAGTTGAAAACAAAAACCAACGCGTTGATTTCTCCCTTGGCTGTCTTTTCGGTAAACGCAGTCATGATAAAACTGAGCGTGTAGTCCTTTGAAAATGGAAACGCATGAATGCCGGCTACAATGATGGACTTGCCGTTGGCGACGGTGTGCAATGTGGAAACGTAGAACTTGATCCCTGAATCGTTAGACAGATCCTCCTGGTCTCCGACGGTCATTTTGGTTGCCTTAATATTGCGGGATATAGTCTTGTAGATTTGCTCGATGGTATCACGCATCATCCGTTCAACCAATTCTTTTGCTTGTGTGTCGGCTTGAAATTCTTCTTTGGTGATTTTCTGGTCCGCCTTGTCCATCACTACCATAAACGAGCTGCCGTTAGGTCCCTCCAGTCTGACTCTGATCTGCTTATTGGCGTCGCCTTCAGGCAGCCTCTTAATCCGCCAACCGGAAGGGTAATGGAAGGAATATCCGTACTCGGCATCAGAAAATTCCTCCATTTTGGCCTGAGGAAGTGCCGATGCAGCCCAGACGCTCAGGGGGGCCGCGACGAGCGCCAAAACCACCATTGCTATGAGATTTCTTTTCACCGCCAATCGGAGTGTATCATAGTTTGGCGTCCAACCTAATCTCTCGCACAGAAATAATACTGGGCAGGAAGTTTCATTCATCGCTTGCTCGGTTGGGTGAAAATAGGTAATTTACCTGACACATGGAGATCCTTTGACGAAGCAGTACGTCCTTAGAAATACCCATCCTACAATTTCTCGGCGGTCGAGACTCGATTTCCGGAAAGAGCTGAACAAGGCTCAGTTCCAGGCGGTCAACACAGTGGAAGGTCCGCTATTGATCGTTGCCGGAGCCGGGACAGGAAAGACGCGCACCCTGGTCTATCGGGTCGCCCATTTGATCGATATCGGCGTCGATCCGCGCTCCATTCTGTTGCTCACTTTTACCCGTCGCGCCGCCGAGGAAATGCTGCGCCGCGCCAGTGTGTTGATCGACAACCGCTGCAGCCAGGTGGCGGGGGGAACGTTTCATTCCTTTGCCAACCTGGTGCTGCGTCAATATGGGCGCAGGATTGATCTTCTGCCGTCTTTTACCATTATGGACCGGGCTGACAGCGAAGACGCGATCCAGCTATTGCGCACCGAAATGGGACTCAATAATAAGGACAAGCGCTTCCCACGCAAACAAACCGTAGCGGAAATTTTCAGCATGGCTGTGAACAAGCAAACCACCGTGGCGGATCTGATCGACAGAGAATATCCCCATCTCTACGAGTCCCTCGATGATCTGCTGCGACTCTATGAACGTTACGCGGACTACAAAGCAACCAAGACCCTGGTGGATTACGACGATTTACTGACCAAGCTAAGGGATCTTTTGGCGCATAGCGAAGAGGCGCGCCGGCGTCTTTCGCGCACTTACCAGTTCATCATGGTCGACGAATACCAAGACACCAATCACTTGCAGTCGCTCATTGTCCGTCTGCTGGCCGCGGATCACGACAACGTCGCCGTGGTGGGCGATGACGCCCAGAGTATCTATTCTTTCCGCGGCGCCAACTTTCGCAACATCATGGATTTTCCCACCCAATTTCCGGGAACGCGCATCATCAAACTCGAGGAGAATTACCGCAGCACCCAGCCGATTCTAAATCTAACCAACGAGATCATCCAGCGCGCCCACGAACGTTACGACAAAAGGCTTTTTACAGAAAAGGTAGAAGGCGAAACGCCTATTTTGGTCCAGGCTGAGAGCGAACAGATGCAGTCACGCTTCGTCTGCCAGAAGATCTTAGAACTGCGCGAGGAGGGGGTTCCGCTTTGGGACATGGCGGTTTTATTCCGTTCCAGCTTCCATTCCTTTGATCTGGAGCTCGAGCTGGCACGCCATAATATTCCCTTCGTCAAGCGGGGCGGCTTTCAGTTCATGGAAACCACCCATATCAAGGATGTCCTGGCACACTTAAGAATTCTAGCCAATCCGCAAGACACCATCTCCTGGAACCGCGTGCTGCTGCTCCTGGAAGGGGTCGGGCCACAGATGAGTCAAAAAATCATCGCGTGGTTGCTAGCAGGAAGCCATCCCGTGGAGCGGCTGCGCTCTTTCGCTGCCAAAGGCAAAGCGGCCCAGGGGCTCAAAACCCTGGCGCAAGTTTTTCAGGTTGCTAGCGAGGCGGAGCAGCCCGTCGAACAAACGCAGTATCTTATGCAGTATTACGCCCCTATTCTCAAGCGAACGCATCCAGACGACTACCCGAAGCGTCTCAAGGACCTCGAACATTTTCAAGGGATCACGGAGCGCTATCGAAGCCTGGAACGTTTGTTGACCGATATGGCGTTGGAGCCCCCGAGCGACAGCGTGGCCGGCGTGCTCGCCGTGGACCCGGACGAAGGGCCTTTGATTTTGTCGACCATTCACTCCGCCAAGGGATTGGAGTGGCACTCGGTCTTCATCATCTGGGCCCTCGAAGGCCGCTTTCCATCCTTTTACAATATCAGCTCCGACGAAGAACTCGAAGAGGAGCGTAGACTCCTTTACGTCGCCGCGACCCGCGCCAAAGAAAATCTGTTCATCACCTATCCGGTCAAGATCTTTGACCGCGGGCTGCGCATGGTGCTGTCCCGCCCTTCGCAGTTTATCGAGGGCATCGCCGAAGAATTGTTAGAACCGATGTCGCTGGTCGACGAGGGAGAAAATTGGGGTTGGGAGAATTAATCCGATGGTGAGACTTTTGCTCAATGTCATTGTCTTTATCAGCGGCGGCGTTCTGATGGCGCTGGAAATTGTTGGCAGCCGCGTGCTGGCGCCCTATTTCGGCAGCTCGATTTTCGTCTGGGGCAGTTTGATCTCCGTCGTCATGGCCGCGTTGAGCCTGGGCTATTACTGGGGAGGTTGGCTGTCGGCGCGCGAGCCGTCCTATGCTCGCTTACTGACTCTGCTTTTAATTCCCGGTGTGCTGATTTTTTTTCTTCCATTTATCTATCCGGCAGTCAATGAGTGGGTGGCCGGCGTGGATTTCGGCTCTCGCTTGAACCCGCTTATCGCCAGCACCATCTTTTTTTTGCTCCCGGGGGTTTTTCTCGGAACCATTTCGCCGTATGTTATCCGTCTGGCCGCCACCAGGCTCTCTCTGGTCGGCAGCACGGCGGGAACTCTGTATGCGGTTTCCACCTGTGGCAGCATATGCGGCACTTTGCTGACCGCCTTTTATTTGATTCCGGTCATGGGCGTGAGCAATATTATTCACTCCCTGGGGATCACGTTGATTTGTCTTTCGCTGCTGGTGCTGCCGATGCTTCGGGTACAGCGCGTGGCCCTGGCTCGCGCCGTAACAACGTTGTCGCTGGTTTTAGGATCGATCAACATGTCTTGGCCGCCGGTCGTTTGGGCTCGACTCAAGACTCTTCTGGAAAAAGATACCTTCTACCATCGCATCCGCGTGGAAGAGGATGACGATGCGCGTTATATGTACTTTGACCGAACTCTGCAGAGCGCCATGAACCTCAAAGATCCGACGGCGCTGCGTCTGATTTACTCGCGGTACACCTCACTGGGGATGGTGTTTAGACCCGACGCCAAGAAAGTACTGATCATCGGCCTCGGCGGCGGCTCGATCCCGAAGAAGCTGCAAAAGGAGTTCCCATCGCTGGAAATCGATGTCGTAGAAATTGATCCCGAAGTCATTCAAATAGCCAAGAACAATTTTAATGTGCGCGAAAGTAAAAACCTGCGACTTTTCGCCCAGGATGGACGGCTGTTTCTCACCCGCGCGACCGGCCAATACGACATCATCTTGCTCGACGCATACTATTCGGACGCCATGCCCTTTCACCTGGCGACCAAGGAGTTTTTCGAATTGGCCCAGCGAAAGCTCACCCCAAACGGAATCATCGTCGCCAATCTTATCAGCGCCGTTACCGGGCCTTCGGGCAAGATCGCTCGCGCCTTTGTCAAGACCCAACGGCTGATTTTCCCCCAGGTCTATGTGTTCGCGGCGCGCCGCCCCGACAACGTGAGCGTTGAAACGATACAGAACGTCATCGTCATCGCGACGAAGGATAAGCAGCGAGTGGATATCAAAGAAATCGTCAAGCGAGCGGCTTCCCTCGACAAGGGCCTTTTTCCCGATCCGATCCAAGACATCGGCGTGGCCTACTATAACGGACCGCTGGTCGATCAAGATGTCCCCGTGCTAACCGATGATTACGCCCCGACAGATAATCTGTTGCACCCTTAGTTTTTTTGCCTTGGCCTCCTGCGGCGTCATTGGCAAAGAGGCGCCGCTAAGAACCGTTCGCGTCCAAGCGCTGGCGGATCCGGCTCTGCGTGAGAGAAATCCGCGCTGGGATGACGAGGTCCGCGGCCTGATCGAAGCGTCCTCGGACTATTTTGACAACGAATTCGGCGTCCGCTTCGTCGTACAAAGCACCGCGGCGTGGCCCGCGCAGGAGAAGATTGCCTCCACGGCAGGGTTGATGGTCCGACTGAAACAGGAGTTTCCTCTCGACAGGAAAAGAGAGGCTTACGACCTGCTCATCGCCTTTACCGGGGAACGGGTGAACTTTTATAACGGCGGACGCGGGCGAGTGGATCGTATCGGCGATTGCCGGGAGGGACTGGGAAACTATGTTGTGGTCTACGTTTCAGCCCCATTTCGTTACACCGGCGCCACCACGGAACCGACCATCGATGTGATCGCTTTGATTCATGAGCTTGGGCACATCTTTGGCGCCGAGCATACGCCCGACACCCAATCGATCATGCACCAAAACTTCGATTACCGATCGGAGTTTGATATGAAAAACCGCAGCGTGATTTTGAAAAACCGGTTATGCCCGTTCGCGAAGTAGGCATTAGCCATTAGGCAGTAGGCAATAGGTAGTAATCGACGGAGTGAAGACTTTACTACTGCCTGTTGCCTAATGGCTACTGCCTATTCGGGTACCTTATGTTGAGCCATTTACGTATTGTGCTGGTCCGGCCGCGCGGCTCGGGAAACATTGGCTCCATCGCCCGTGCCATGAAGAACATGGGCGCTGTGGAGCTGGCGATTGTCGGCAACGCACGCACTAAGAGTTTCTGGGCGCGGGCCATGGCAGTCCACGGCCGCGACATCCTGAGTGAAGCGAAGTGCTACGGCTCGATTCGCGAAGCGATTGCGGATTGTACTTTGGTGGTCGGAACAACTTGCCGGGCTGGCCTTTATCGCAGGCACAGCCAACCACCACGCGATATCGCTCCGGAAATCGTCGCCGCGGCGCGAACTGGAAAAGTTGCCCTCATCTTCGGCCCGGAAGATCACGGTCTAAGCAACAAGGACCTCGAGCCTTGCCAATTGCTCATCACGATTCCCTCGCACCCAGACTATCCGTCGCTGAATGTCGCCCAGGCCGCCGTCATTTGTCTTTACGAAATCTATCTTGCCTCATTGATGCAAGGAGCGCCTGCGGCTATCCAGCGTGCGCCCGCGGAAGCGGTCGAGCGGCTCTTTGACCGCATGAGGACAACACTCTTGAAGATCGGCTTTCTGGATTCCGAGAACCCCGAACACATGCTCCTGGCGTTTCGTCGCATCTTGGGTCGCGCGGGCTTGGAAGAGACGGATGTGCGGATTTTTACCGGCCTATTTCGCCAGATCGAATGGTACGCGGATCAAGGCTGGAAAGTGGTGGAGGAGAAACAACGAAAGGGATTGAAGATAAGGTAGGCGCCAAAAGAGGTTCAATGTTCAAACTTCAATGTTCAGGGATGGGGCAGCGCAGGCCAGAGAATTTACTTTCCAAGAAACGAATGATCATCGCCTTCTTCACTTTCTTCGCGATCTTAAACTTAGCGTCTTGGGCTTCCGCCAACCATCGGTCAACGATTAGAGTCGCATATCCAAGCCTGGGTCTCCCCCAAGCACCGTTATGGATTGCCGCCGAAGCCAACTATTTCAGTGAAGTGGGCCTGCGAGTGGAAATGCTCTTTATTCAGAACAGCTCGACGGTCATTCAATCTCTGCTCTCTGACGAGATCGATTATGCGATGGTAGGAGCGGCGCCGGTTGTCGCGGTGGATCTACGCGGCGCGGATGTCGTTATGATCGCGACCACGATCCCGACGATGATCTTCTACTTGGTCGGTCGTCCGGAAATTCAGCGAGTTGAAGATTTAAAAGGCAAAGCGATAGGAATTGGCCGCTTCGGTTCCAACACCGATTTTGCCGCCCGTCTGTTGTTGGAAAGACATCGGCTGGTGGCGAACAAGGACGTGGCGCTAATTCAAACGGTGGGCGGCAGTGCAACCAACGTGGCGATTAAAACGGGAAAGGTTCAGGCCGGTGTCACCACCGACGTCGGCATGTTGGAAGGAAAAAAAATCGGCCTTAGAGAGCTCGTGGCTTTTAAGGATTTGGGAATTCCTTTTGCCCATCAGGGATTCGCGGCCAAGCGCTCTTTTCTCAAAAATCACGAGACCGAAACGTTGAGTTTCCTTCGCGCGATTTCCAAGGCGGTCTATCGCATGATTGCCGACAAACCTTTCAGCACTCGCGTGATCCAGAAGGTTGCCCGCGTTGAAGACAAAGCCATCGTCGAGGCCAGCCTCGAACTGCATACCGGCCAGTTTCTTCAAAAGACCTTTTACACAACCCCGGCAATGATACAGACGGTCTTGCGCCAGGTCGCCGAGACCTTGCCTGCCGCGCAGCATGCCAATCCCGCCGATTTCATTGAAAACCGTTATATTCAAACACTTGAGCAACGGGGTTTATACGCGGATCTGGAAAGAACGCTCAAACAAAAGTAAGGTGCGGTGAAGATGAGTCACGAGGTAATCCCATGAATGTCAGTCATTTTGAGCTCAAGAAAACAGCAATTCTCTTTTTTGATATTCTGAACGGCTACTATCATGCTGGCAACGCGGCGGCCCAGGCGCGCATGAAGCCGTGGGTGGACAACGCCGTCCGTTTGATGAAAGCCGGCAGAACAGCCGGCCTGCCGATCTTTTTTGCCAAGGGCAATCATCGCCCCGACAATATGACTTCGGCCTTGCTCTTGACCGATACCAACAATGCGCTGACACCCTGGCCCAACGGTGAAGTCACGAAAGGGAAGATGCACGTCGTGGCGGGCGACAAGAGTTCCGAACCGATTCCAGAGCTCGAACCGCGCCCCGACGACTATTACATACCGAAATATCGCTGGAGCGCTTTTCATCAAACTTATTTGGATTTGGCGCTGCGCTCCCGCGGCATCGATACGATCATTATTTCCGGTGGCTCCACCGACGTCGGGGTTACCGCCACGGTTTACTCGGGCCGGGACCTGGACTATAACCTGATAGTCGCGCGCGACGCCTGCGGCACGTCGCACGATCAGCGCGCTCACGACGTGCTGATGGATCTCATTTTCCCGCGCATGTCGCGTGTGAGAACCACGGACCAGGTCTTAGAGATGATTCGAAAAGCGCAAAAATAAGAATGGAGTATTGGGCCGAAACCATTACTTCATCACTCCAGTAATCCAAAGGAGAACAACCCATGGCAACAAACGGCAAACCGCTCGTCGGCGTAAGTCACAAGATTAAACAACTAGGCCGCATGGATTTACCCGGCGGAGGCTCGGTGGTCGTCGAAAATGACTACGCCTACGTGGGTCATATGGATCCGCCGTATGGAACTTCGATCATCGACGTAGAAGATCCCAGGCATCCCAAACTGGTCGCGCAGCTTGAAATCCCGGAAGGTCTCCATTCGCACAAGGTGCGCGTCAGCGGCGATATCATGCTCATCAACTACGAGCGCTATAAAGCAAAGCAGGAGCTGCAATCGGGTCTTAAAATTTTTGACATCTCGAACAGGTCCAAACCAAGGGAGATCGCGTTTTATAAAACCCCGGGCAAAGGCGTTCATCGATTTACCTTCGACGGGCGCTACGCCTATATTTCCCCCACCGTCGAAGGGTACGTCGGCAACATCGCCATGATCCTGGATCTCAAGGATCCCGAAAAGCCCGAAGAAGTTTGCCGCTGGTGGATGCCGGGTCAATGGAAAGCCGGCGGCGAAATTCCGACCTGGCAGGGGACGGATACTCGGTGTCATCACCCGATCCGAAAAGGTGACCGGTTGTATATTAGCTATTGGCATGGCGGCTTCGCCATCGTTGATATCTCTGACATGAGCAAGCCTAAAACCGTAAGCACCCTCGACTGGAGCC
>Ga0066395_10000863_pt1 | contig 11149 bp, 9 predicted proteins | sample PanSoiPlot1MoBio_FD_61218 | JGI IMG/M metagenome (GOLD analysis project Ga0066395, IMG submission 61218) | Tropical forest soil microbial communities from Panama analyzed to predict greenhouse gas emissions - Panama Soil Plot 1 MoBio | ecosystem: Environmental > Terrestrial > Soil > Tropical... | reverse complement strand
GAATGTTCAGGTTGGCGGTGTTGGTGTTGTCGACGCCGGTCAGATTGATGAATCGGCTGCCGTCTATCCAGACCTCAACAATGCCTGTGGTTGCGCTGGCAATCTGCCACCGGATTTCGAAGGTGTGCCAAGCCGTCGTTTGTATCGGCTGGCCACTGGTACCCAACAGATTCGAGCCAATACTGGTCCCGCGATACACCCGCACGTAGAAGTCAGCCATGCTCCACGTGACGATGCCCTGGCCCCCGTTGGCTGAATCGTTGAACCAGGCGACGCTCATTTCATTCGAACCGCTCACATTCAAAAAGGCAGCGAAACGCATCCAGATTTCTGTCTTCGGCGCGGCGAAGGTCCAACTGCGGTAGCCGGTGACACCACCGCTGCCGCATCGCAAGTAGTACAGACCTGGCAGGCGCGGTGTCGGGCTGGTGTTGGCAATAGCTGTCGATCCCGTCACCCCGCCGGATTCGTTGACATCGCCGGTTTCCCAGCCACACGTCACCAATCGCGTCATCGCACTGTCGTCCCGATTTCCATGGCGTTGACTGCTGCGGTGGACCAGGGGCCATTGATATTGGGGTCCAGTTCGACGTGCTGGCGGAAATACTGTGCAGTTGTCGTCAGCGTTTGCGGCGGACCTTCATAGGGCGTCGGCCCACTTTTCAGCGTCAGCCCAAGCGCACCACCGGTAGCATCGCTGAGCAGTGCAAAGGCCAACACGTCCACGCTATTGACTTGCCACGAACCAGCCGGGATGTCTTGCACGGCGTAGCTATCGGCGGTGCCAAGCACACCCGAATAGACGTACTGCGCAGTCGAAGGTGGAATCTCGTTGACCTGGGACCAGTTCGCCCCGGAGTCGGTGCCACCGCGCAGGAGATTCGTCGCGCTGCCGACACCGTTGGGCATCAACAACAGCACCCGACCATCACCGATCCTGGCGTTGTTGGTCCCTCCGGTGGTGTCGTTTATCCCGATATCGTCGTAGTAGATGTGGTTCGTTTGTGTCCCGGAACTGCTGGAAAAGCCAAGCCCAATCGACTGCATGCCGGTGTTCGCCTGCTGACTGTTATCAACGCCCGTGACCAACATCGCCTGTGTGCCATCGATCCACACTTCGACCGTGCCGGATGTCTGGCTGGTAATCAGCCAGTGCACATCGATGGTGTGCCAGCCTCCTAACGCGATTGCGAACGACGAAGTGCCTAGTAACGTGCTGCCGTTCCACGCGCGCACCAGGCCATCCAGGCTGTTGAGTGACACGTATCCCTGGCGCTGGTTGGTCGCGTCGCGGACTTCTAGAAAGCTTGTATCCGAGTTACCAATGTACGAAAAGTACACGCTGGCCCGTATCCAGACTTCGGAAACGGCAGTTGGATTGAAGACGAACGACCGCAGATGGTTGCCGCCCTGTACGGTCTGGAAATGCAGGCTATACAGGCCAGGCGAACGCACGATGGTTGATTCGAGGCTGTAGCTGCCAGAGTTGTTGCTAACCAGCGCATTGGACCATTCGTTGATGTCGCCGGTTTCCCAGCCACAGGTATAAAGTCGCACCATCTATGGCTCCAGATACAAGGCAAAGGTTGACCCGGCTACGAAGCTGCCAGCTTGGGGGAACAGCAGGATGCTGGTGACTGCGGATGTGTTCCGCCAGTTGGATGAGTTGACGTACGCCCAGTGGTGGTTGCCTGCTGCATCGGTGCCGTACAGGCCGCTTGCGGTGTAGCCCTGCTTGCGAAACACCGTGCCGGAGTAGTTCGGCAAGAAAAACAGGCCAGTGCCGGTATTGCCAGCACCAGCGTTCGCACCAGATACATAGCCGATCCAGTTCTGACTGGCCGCGACGTATTCGTTGGCGACGTTGGTGGTACCAGTGAAGGTGCCGATCTGGGAGTCGTAGTTTGGTCCGGTGTCACCGTTGAATTGCAAACCCAACAGCGTGAATTCGGCTCCGGTATCGCTGCGCGCCTGGAAGGCAATGCGAGCATTCAAATAGCCCGCAGGCAGGGTCAGCGCGACGTTCGCCTGTGGAGTCAGCAGCGGTCCAACCTGGCCAGCCTTGAACAATATCCCGGCAATCGCCCCCAATCCCGCGCTAGTTAGTACCTGAGCCACGATGGAACCAGCAGTGAAGGCGTAGCCAGTCTGAAAGCCACCATACGATTCGACCGCGCGCGTCACCGTCAGCGTGGCCGTGCCCTGACCACCGGTCACCAGCATCAGTTCGGTGTTGACGCTATCGGTGACAGCGATGCGGTACGTCTGACCCGCTCCACTGGGAAACTTGGTCACATCCACGGCAGCGATGGTGATCGTGGTCTGCGACGTGGTGATGCTGCTCACCAGGGTGGAAGACGCACCGTTGACCAAGATTTCCGGCATCAGGTGCGTGCTCCGACGCGGACGAATTCACCACCATTGAAGGTGGTCGCCAGCGTGTTGATCACGACACCATCCGAATCAGTGACGCGCACCGTGCCAGTGAATGCGCCGGACGGCAAAAACAGCGGCGCGTCGGTGCCGTTGGCCTGGACGTGATTCCAGGCCTGAACAACCCCGCCGCTGGTCAACAGTTCGATGCGGTCGCCAGTGCGCGTGTCACCCACCACGTTGATGCCACCTACCGCGCGGAACGGACACAGGAATGGCGCGCCCGATATGATCTGGTCGTCCAGCAGGTAACGCGACACACCGCCCGGTGGCGTGTAGGTCAACTGGCACAACCAGTTGCCGCCACCTTGGCCCCAGCGCGCGCGGTAGTAGTACGTCGCCCCTGCCGTCAAGGTGACGTTGCCGTTGCCGCTCGCCGTGCTGGACCAGCCCACTGCACCAATCGTGCTACCGACCTGACTGGTCCACGACTGGTCGTTCCAGATCGAAATGTCGCTCTGATCGTCAGTGTTGTAGGCAAAGTTCCACGTGCCGCCGAAGCCGGCCGGACACACGAAGCGCGCTCGGAACTGGACCGTGAAGTTGGTCACCGCCGGGTAGCCCTGGATGCCACCCCAGGCTGGTGGCGACCACGTTGGCCAGTACATAGCCGCCTGGAAGCCTTGGGCGCTGTTGCCATACTGCGGCATGCCTGGCCGCGTTTCGATGCTGCGCGCCACGACCTGGCTGTCGGAAGAAGGCGGGTAGCTAGCAGGTGACTGCCCAGCAAAGAAGTCCAGTGTGATGCTGGGTGGCGTGCCCACGACCCGCAGCGTGTTGCCGATGTTGTAGAGCGCGCCCGCTGTCAGGATGTGCGTCAGCAAGTCGTTCGCCAGAATGGGTTGCGGCGACGTACCTTCGGCGCCGCGCACCACCGTCAGTGTCGCACCCGAAATACCCGTCACCAGCAGCACTTCGCCGGTTCGCGGATTGAGCAGGCGGAATTGAGGAATAATCGGATAGCCACTGATCCCGACCATCGCCAGGGCCGTCGCCGTGGATGGATACGCGGCAGACACCCCATTGGAAGGTGCATTGTTGGCAAATTGTTCAGTTGGCATTAGGTGGCCACCTTGGGTCCGACTTCGAAGTTGTTGACTTCGCTCAACGCCCACGCCGAACCGCTGATCGGACTTGTCTCCTGTATCTGTTGCTGGATAGCGTACGTATTGGTCAACGGGATGACGGGTGCTGCGAAGTCGGCTTCGTTGCCAGCGAAGCGCACGCGCGCCGTGGCCGTGCGTGGGCCAGCATCGTCACGTTGCCAGATGAAGCTTTGCGCCACAGCGATCACGCGATTGGTCGCCGGGACCAGTGGCGGGTAGTCGTACGTGTCGTACATGCCAGCCGTATTGCCGTAGACGGTGGTCGCCGTATCCGGTGGGATTTCGTTGACCGACTGCCAGTTGCTGGGCTGGGTGCCGCCGCGATTCAACTGCGTCGTCGTGCCTGAACCACTTGGCAACAACATCTGGACCCGACAATCACCCAGGAAGTCGACCACGCCGGAGCCGCTGTCAGCTTCCAGCACGTAGATGTCATCGAACCAGGCTTCCTGCTGACCGTTCGGTGCGCTGGGTATCTGGGTACCTAGCACGACACGGTTGATGTTGATCGATCCCGTGGCTGACGTGTTGCCAGTAAAGGTGCCGCGCGTGGTGCCATCCAGCCGCAGTTCGACGTAGCCCGTCGAGCCAGGGTTGACCACAACTTTGACTTCAAGAAAGTACCAGCGCTGCAATGCCAGCGCTGTCGCGCCAGCGCTAGGGATGACAACGGTAGCGTTGCGCGTGGCGTACATGCCACGGCTGGCATCGATACGCACGTCGATCTGGTTGGTCACAGTATCGCGCAGTTGCAGGAGCATGCCGTCGAATGGCCAGGCGTACAGATAGAACGCGACGCCCACAACGACCGTGGTGCGATTGGTAATCGCCTTGGTCAGGATTGTGTAGGTGTTGCCGTCCACGAACGGCTGTACCTGGCTGCGGAAACCCTGACCACCCTGACCACCTAGCCGCGCGTACGCCGAGTTCAACCCGGAGTTACCGATACGAATGTCGAGCGCATCCCACTTCTGGGTCGCCGTGGTGTAGTGGTCAAAGCCGTCGTAGAACAACAGCGCCATCACGGCACCCCATACAGCATGGCGCGCCAGCCTGCGCGCAACGTCCCAGACGCCCAGGTGCCGTTGCTGTTGTTGTCGGTACTGATCTGGATGTTGCTGATAGCCGCCTGGACTGTCGGTGCCCAGCGGCCGGACAGCACCATGATGTACGTTGACGCGTCGTTGCTCTGCGACAACCACTGGTGCACCAACCACGTCTTGTAGCGGTCGTTAGTGTCCGCCCCACCGATATCGATCCGCACGTCGTGCCCGATGAGCGGCAACGGGTTGCTATAGCCCGACCAGCAGCGGCCGTACGACATGTTGTTCCACTGCCCGGATGAGCTACCCGACCCCCAGTAGGCGTAGCTTTGGCTGTACGTAGCCGTGGCGTCGTTGTTGAACCGCCACATCAGGTAGCCGCCTGGCGTACTGGTGCCCTGGATGCGTAGCTGAAGGTTGCGACACAGCCCCACTGCCCAGGCGGGCACGACCACTTGGACGATGCCGTTGGCCACATCCGCCGCCAATACTTGGTCGTCCAGCTTGACCATCATGCCGCCAATCAACATCTCGCGGGTGACGCTGTACTGAAGCGCGTCGCCCGCGTTGAAGGCTGACGCGGCCGAACCACCGTACCCGCGTACGATGGTCCACTGGGCGGCCAAGGCCGTGACCAGCACCAGTTCACCGGTGCGGATGTTGAGCAGCGTGAACTGTGGCGCCAGCGGAAAGCCCGCGACCGTTGTTGGGGTAAATGCCGTATCGGCAGCCGTCTGGGCATTGGCCGACAGCGTTTGCAGCAGCCCGTTGACGAACTGCATCAAGGGCATCAGCCAGTCACCCGGAAACCAAATTCAGCGGCGTTCACGTCGCCTGGCGACCACGGCAAGCCCGTGACAGGGTTGACTTCCATGACCAGGCCGGTTGCCGTATAGGTCGCTGACAGATTGGCGGCTGTCGGACTCAGCCCGTCGATGCCACCCTGGCGCACAAGCGCGTTGATCTGGCGCATGCCCGCGTCGTCCTTGCGGGCCACGTGCTGAGCAACCACGGCCAGGATGCCGGAGGCAGCGGTGGGCAGATCAACGTAGGCGTATGTGTCCTGATGGCCGATCACGTTGTCGACCACGTAGTCGACATCTTGGTTGTAGGTAGGCTCATCTACCGACTGCCAGTTGGTTGCCGATGGGGTCGTGCCACCCAGGCTGAACTGCGTATGCTGGCCAGTCGCGTCGGCAGACGGCCCATTGGGCAGCAGCGTCGACACCCGACAGTCGCCAAGCACGTTGTTGTTGCGCGTGCCCTGGTTGGAACACACGTAGAAATCATCGTAGAGCGCATCGTCGGTTGGTCCAGCACCACCCCCGCTGCCACCTACGGAAAACCCCAGGCGTACGGTACGAATGCTCGGCAACCCACCAATGGTGTTGCCGTTGGCACTGCCCCGCCCAGCGCCCGTGCCGTAGTAGCTGGCTTGCAAGATGCCGTCCTGCCACAGTTCAGCCCAGCCGGCTGTGCTGCTGAAGTTGGCCGCTACTTCGAAGTAGGTCCAGTTGCCCAGGATCAGGTTGCGCGGCGACGTGCACAGCACGGTGGCACCATTGGCGCGCGTCAGATACGCGGTGGGTGCCGAATTGACACGCATGTCAAGGTTGATCGTGCCCTGGTTGTCGAGCATCGTCAGGAACGCCAGTCCTGAATGGGCCAGGTTTGGGATGTTCAGGGCTACGCCGACGAAGATCGTCGGGAAGTCGCCTGGCAACGGCAAGTCGACCGTGACCGTCACGCCCCAGCTACCGAAGCTGCCCCCACCACTATTGACCATGTGGACGCTCTGGCCAGCAAACCGACCAGGGCGCATTTCCACAATGGCTGAGCCGTACTGACCGCCCCAATCGGCATGCCGGTTCGACCAGCGGCTAGCCATGTCGTTCATGTTGCTGTAAGTTTCGAAGCCGTCTGTTGCAAGTAAGGTCATGGGCCTGTTGGTGGTGGGGGTGGTGGCACAGTCGTACCCAACATGGTCATCGGCATTTCGCGGACATACAGGACCAGCGTGATCTGCTCAACCTGGGTGTCGGTCGAATCCACGGTGATCAGCAATGCGTCCCGTCGGTTCAGAACCGTAGGACTCCAACCGTCGCACACACCAAATGCATTGGGCTGCCCGCCCAGCGCGGGCGCGACGCCGGTGCCTGTCAGGTTGGTCCACACGCGTGGAATTGCCCACGGCGCCCACTGGATGCTGATATTCACGCTGGCCGGCCCCACCGTGTCGAGCGTCCATTCGTTCAACTGACAGCGCTTGGTGACAACCATGATGGCCATGGCGCCTGCTTCCAGCGGCGTGCCCGTACCACCGAATTCCTGCACCAGCCCGTGCATGTCGGCAGCCGGATGGGGCCGTTGAATCAGCCGCGACTGCTGGCGTTGCCAGGCAAGTTGCACGTCGCGTTCGGTGTAGTTGATGTCGTCGTCGGTGAAGGTCGTCATGCAGGTGCCACCGGCATGTCATCAGGCCAGCCACCACCAATCAGCGTCAGCGTCTGCTTGAACACCGGCGCGCCGTTCTGGTCACCACATTCAATCGACAGGGCCGTAATCCACAGCTTCTCATTGGTGTTCATGCGACCTGGCTGGCTGTTGCCGGTGAAGCTGTCGTAGGCGCCTGCGACCAGGCAGGTTTGGGCGATGCCCAGCTTCCAGTCTTCCATGGTGGTCACCGATCCAGTGACGGGCACGCGGTTGACTTCCAGCATGCGTGCCTTGGCCACCGTTTCGCAGTCCATGCCCTGTTGCGCCGTGGCGTAGTCACTAGCTCCATGCAACCCCCGTAGCGCCTTGTTGTGGCGATCTGTTTCCAGCGACGTGAGCGGGTCGGGATTGATCGTGGAATGGTCGATCATGGGCGAATTCGGCGGCTGCGGGTCGTTGTAGCGAATGTCGCCCATCAGCGGATTGCTGTTGTGCAGGTAGTAAAACTCCGGCCCATCCCCGAACCCCTGGTCGTTGCCCTTGACCAGCACGGTGTTGGCAATGGGGTAGCCGCGTGTCATGCGGCCATCGGTGATGTTGACGCCTTCCACGAAGACGTGCGGCACGGTGTTCAGGCCAACGGTACTGGTGTTGATCACGTTGCGCGGCCGTCCGCCGACACGGATGCAGAAAATCTGGCCACCCAGCGACTCACCGATCTTGTAGAAGCCGCCACGCGGATTGCTAACCACCTTTGTCGTGGGGTCAACGTCTTCCTGATATTCGGCTTCGATACGGTTGTACGACTGGATGTAGTCGAGCGCCGACTGGCCCGCGTCCTGATAAATCTGATCCATGTTGTTGAAATCAGACGGCGTGCCAGCGTTCCACACGAAGTGGTCGTAGATGGCCCACGGGTACAAGCGCCCAGTGTCCAAGATGTCGGACGCGTTGAAGAGACAACCACACTTGAGCAACACGGCGGCGATGATCTGGCCTGCGGTCCCGGACGCCTGGAAGGTCAGCGGGTCGCCTGGGTCTGAATGCCCCAGCAGGTCGCCTGGCAGCAGACCACCAATGCCCTGAATGTCTTCGGTGTTGATGTACTCGGCAGCCTTGTTCAGTTCGCCCAGGCCGGTGATGGTCACCTTGCGCCCGGTCTGGGCCGTGAAGGTAGGCGCCCGCATGACGCCGCTGAAGCGGATAATCGGACCGACGCCCGGCGTCGCGCCCATGGCAATAACCAATGACTTGTTGTTTTCGGCCCAGGCCGGGTACGTGCGGCACACGACTTCGGCCTTGGCCACTGGATCGTCCATCGAAAACGAGCAGGACGCGCTGATAGCGTCCGGGATGACCTGGCCATCGATCTGGACCTGAAAGCCGATGGTGCGCCGGTAGATCGTCATCCGGTCATCACCATGACAAGCTTGTAGGACACGTACGCTGTATCGGCGCTGGTCGACGTGGCCATGATGGCAATCAGATTCGCGTCACCCGTGGTCAGGTTGCCTGCCACATCAACAGCCCAGCCCGGACTGCCAGGACTGTTGCTGTCCATGACCTGGGTGCCGTTGACCCACACCGAGATTTGGACTGTGCTGGCTACCAACAAGTCCAGTTCGGCGTGGCCAATGGTGCCCGCAGGCAAGCTGAACTCATGGCGGAACAGCACTTCTTGACCGTTGGCCACACCGTCCCAGGTCCAGATCGGCTGGCTGCCTGAGAAGTAGTCGCCACCAGCAGTTGGTCCCAGGCCAGCCGTCGCCCACCAGCCCGAGTCATATGACAACGTTTCCCAACCGGTGTCCGGGGCGATGTTTTGCGGTGGGTCGCCCAGCCACAGGTCCAGCGCCTGGACGTTGGCTGTATCGGACGCGGCTGGGACAAAGGACTGCGTACCAGTGACAGTGCCGCCGCCGCCGCCGCTGATCCCGCCGCCGCTGCTGGACATGTTGCTGCCACCACCACCGGCTGCACCCGCCACGTTGTCGGTGATGATGAAATCGACAGCACAGCGCGCGACACCCACGATCTGGGTACTGACCAAGTTGCCCTGGTTGTCATAGAAGTGCTGGTTGCGGAACCAGTCTTCGTCGCGCTTGAAACTGACCAGAATGGCGTTCTGGCCCATCGTGGTGCCCAGCACGACCAGTGGCCGCGACGGGTCCGATCCCCAGTAGTCGATGTACACGTTGAGGCCTTCGCCCACGGTGGTGATGGTGACCGGCTTGTACAGCGTGATGAACGAATCGACATCTTCATTGCGGTACAGCACGGCCGTACCTGTGAAGTGCTGAAGCCCGTCCGCTTGCTTTTCGTACTTCGGGCCACCCGGCTCCCACGAAAAAGGGATGTTGTTGAAGCTACTGGTGACCAACCCGATGGGGACGCCGGGTTGTATTTCGCCACTGGTCATCTACGTTGTCCTGCCGGGGCTGGAGTTTGGCGCTGCGTGCCGCCTTGGGCCAGACGGTGCAGCGTGTTGAGCGTGGCCTGGTACGTCTTCTGGTACTGCGCTTCACCCGCTGCCTGCGCCGCTTCAGCAGCGTAGCGGCGCATGTCGTCCTCATTGTTGATGTTGACGTTGTTCAGGTTCACGTTGACCGCGCCCGCGTTCGCGGCCGTCGCGTCGACAGCAGTAATCGGCGCGACGCGCGGCTGGCGGGGCAACGGGGTCGTCAGTAACTGCTGGGCTTCGTCGCTGGTCAATGCGCCCCCACGCCGGTCTGCACCGGCAGCAGTGCGATTGACACCCGCACCAAGGTCGCCCAGGCCACCAGTCAAAGCCGTCTTCAAGTCCTGAATCTGCTGAAGGAACGTAGCCTGGTCGACCTGGCCAGGTACCTGCGCACCCCTGGCCAGCCAGTCAGCGGCAGCTTGCTGCGCGGCTGTCTGTGCCGCCGTGATCTGTCCCGGTTGGACCCCTTGGCCAGGTTGCGGTAGACCGGGCTGCGGCGTGCCTTCCAGTTGACCTTCCGTCGCGTAAATCTGCGCTTGCAACATCCGCAGTCGAGCTTCGGCTTCCATCTGGACCAGCCGTGCGTTGATGGCGTTGATCTGGGCCTGGGCTTGCAGGGGCGAGATCATGTCCTGGGCGTACTGCACAGCACGGTTGATCGATGCTTCCTGGGACGCCAGGATGCGGTCGTTCCGCATCAGCGGCATCATTTGGTCTTCGATGTCGCGCCGCTGCTGTTCCAGATCGTTCAGGATCAGCTTCTGGTTGTTCTGATATTCCTCCTGGGCTAGCCGGATCGGTCCCGACATCAGTTGTTCTTGGAGTTGCAGTTCCTGACTTTGGGCCTGCATCGGCGCCAGGACAAGCTGTTCCTGCTGCTGAAGTTCCTGAAGGGCAGCTTGCAACGGTGCGGTGGCCAGTTGCTGCTGGAGTCCAAGTTCCTGTTGCGCGGCTTGCAATGGCGCCTGGATTTGCTGTTGTTGAAGCTGGAAACGCGTCAGTGGGCGTTGCGCAAGCTGTTCTTGTTGCTGGGCCAACAGGGCAGGCAGATCAGCATTGGCCGCTTGCTCAAGGCGCTGTTGGCGCGCCGATTGACGCAGCGCGCCGATACTGCCGACTTCTTCGGCAGTCGCGGTCCCCAGAATCTGACGGGCACGAATCTGGCGTAGTTCGGTCTGGGCACGCGTGATGCCCATCTCCAAGTCCTGCTGGCGTTCCAGGGGTTCAAGCCCCGCGATGCGCGCGGCGGTGACCGCCTGTTCCAGTGCCAGTTGCGGACGGATAGCCGCCAGCCGCGCCTGGTTCAGCGCCATTTCGGCCGCTAGCTGGGGACGGATGAAGCTGAGCCGCGTCTGGCCTAGCGCCTGTTCCAGCGACAGTTGCGGCCGGATGTAGTTCAGCCGCGTCTGGGCAATCGCCAGTTCGGCTGCCATCTGTGGCGCCGCGAATTGCTGGCGTACCCGAATCAGTTGGTTTTCGAGGTCCAGATTGCTGCGGCCAGCGACCGTCATCTGGTCCTGCACGTCCGCCATCTGGAGTTGCAGCGGCGCCAGTTCTTCCGCGATGGCCAGCCGTTGCTTGTCAATTTCCGCAAGCTGGCTTGCGTACTGAAGCCGTATCTGCTGGCCAGCCAGGCCAAGTTGTTCGACCTGGGCCTGCGCTTCCGCGAC
>Ga0066395_10000856_pt1 | contig 11187 bp, 6 predicted proteins | sample PanSoiPlot1MoBio_FD_61218 | JGI IMG/M metagenome (GOLD analysis project Ga0066395, IMG submission 61218) | Tropical forest soil microbial communities from Panama analyzed to predict greenhouse gas emissions - Panama Soil Plot 1 MoBio | ecosystem: Environmental > Terrestrial > Soil > Tropical... | reverse complement strand
GGCGCCGCCGGCGGCCCCTCCTCCCCCGCCGGTACCGCCGGCGGCTCCGCCACCGCCACCTCCCCCTCCTCGTCCCGAGCCCTCGGAAGACCCGTCCGTCGCCCCCGCGCCGTCAGCGGAACCATCCTTGGCCCCGTCGGTGCCCGAGTCGAAGACGAACGTCGGGTTCGCGTCCTTGCAGGCGCCGGCCCCGGCGAGCCCGAACAGGGCCGCGAACGCGAACGGGAGCAAGCTCCGCCTTCGAACGTCGTGGGGCGCCAGCGACATGCGATTGACGCTAGCCGGACCGTAGCAGGCTCGTCAATTAAAAAAGACACATTGTCTTTTATTTTGAATTAGTCCGCTCCCCGGCCCGAGGGCAGGCGCGCGGGCCGGGTGAAACGGCGCCCTGTGTGCCCTATCCCACCCTTGCGAGGCAGGGGACGGACCTTAGCTTCTGCCACCATGGCAGCGCTGACCCGCCTCATGCTCGTCGAGGACGACGGCAGCATCCGGCTGGCGCTGACCGACATGCTGCAGGACGAGGGCTTCGCCGTCACCGCAGCCGTCAACGGGCGGGAGGCGCTGGCCCTGCTCCGCGGCGCCGCGCCGCCCGAGGTGATCCTGCTGGACCTGATGATGCCGGTGATGGACGGCTGGGAATTCCGCATCGAACAGCGTTCCGATCCCCACCTCGCCCGGATCCCGCTGCTGGCCATGTCCGCGGACCTGAGCCCGAAGGCACGCGCGATCGCCGCCGACGGGTACATTCGCAAGCCGATCGATTTCGTCGAGCTGCTCGCCCAGCTGCGCGCCGTGGTGGGGCAGGCGCTGCGGCAGCGGCTCGCGGCCGCGGACCGGATGGCGGCGCTCGGCACCCTGGCCTCGGGGATCGCCCACGAAATCAACAACCCTCTCACCTACGTCATCGCGAACCTGCAGGCGCTGGCCCAGCGCCTGTCCCGGTCGACCGATCCGACGATCCGCGATATGCCCGAGATCGTCAGCGAAGCGCTCGACGGTGCGGAGCGGATCCGCAGGCTGGTCAAGCAGGTGCAGATGGTGTCGCCGGGCCAGCACGAGGAGCGGCTGGTGACGGTCGCGCTGCGCGATGTCCTGCGCGGGGCGCTCGCCCGGACCGAAAACCATATCCGGCACCGCGCGCGCCTGGTCTGCGAGCTCGGCCACGACGCCTACGTGCGGGGCGACGCCGAGCGGCTCGAGCAGCTTTTCGTCCATCTGCTGCTGAACGCCGCCCAGGCGATCCCCGAGGGTCGCGTGGAGCAGAACCAGATCCGTGTCGGCGTGCGGCGGCTGCCCGGCCAGGAGTCCGTCGCGATCGAGGTCCAGGACAGCGGGGTCGGCATTTCGCCCACGGTCGCGGAGCGGGTCTTCCAGCCGTTCTTCACGACCCGGCCCATCGGGCAGGGGACCGGGCTCGGCCTGTCGATCAGCCGCGGCATCGTCACGGCGCTCGGGGGCCAGATCTCGTTTCGCAGCGACGGGCAGACCGGGACCACCTTTTTGGTCGAGTTACCGACGACGACCGGCCCGCATGAGGCGGCCGCCCTGGGGGTGGCTTGATGGCACGACGCGACAGACCGTGCTATTTAGTCAGGCGACTCTCTCGTCTCGTCTTCGTTGCTCTCGCGGCCCCGCCCAATCGGGCCGCCCCGACTTCGGTGACCAGCATGTTTGGGTTCTGAGACGGCAGCTCCGTCGGTTATCAATCACAGCAACGAGGAAACAAATGGGAACGAGACTCTACGTTGGAAATCTGCCCTACGCAGTCACCGAGCTTGACCTGCGTGATCTGTTCGGCGGCATCGGCACGGTGACGGACGCCAAGATCGTCACCGATCGCGAAACGGGCCGCCCGCGCGGATTCGGCTTCGTCGAGATGTCGACCGAGGACGAGGCCCGCAAGGCGATCGAAGAGATCAACGGCCGCGACGTTCAGGGCCGTCAGGTCGCCGTCAAGGAGGCCGAGGATCGGCGCGGCGGCAGTGGCGGCGGTGGTGGTGGTGGCCGCGGCGGCTACGGCGGCGGTGGTGGTGGCGGCGGTCGTGGCGGCGGCTACGGCGGTGGCGGCGGTGGTGGCGGCGGCCGCGGCGGCGGTCGCGGTCGCTGGTAAGCACCGCGTGACTGATTCCCTCTCCCCGCTCGCGGGGAGAGGGTCAGGATGAGGGGCCGTCAGGCCTCGTCTTTCATCCCGTGCATGAGGCGCGCTTTCACGCGCGCCGCTTGTCGGTCCTTGTACTTTTCGTGGCTGTTCTCGCCGCTCTCGTTGTTCTCCGCTGTGCGGACGTCGATGATCTGGAACTCCGTCAGCACGAACACGATGGTGCCGTACTCGGAGAACATCGGATCGTCGGGCCGTCGGCAGAGATACTTGTCGATGCGGACCGGCAAGTCGCTGACGAAGTTGATCACGCGATAGCCCGGCCCGGAGAACTCGTTCTGGGCCGACGGCTTCTTGTCGGCCGCGACCGCGGCCAGATCGGTGATCTCCGGCAGATAGCGCTTGAGCGACGGTGATCGATCCAGCGTCTCGCGGATCTTGATGATGTCGTTCTCGGACTGCCCCGGAATCACGAAGTTGAACGGGATCAGCCGCTGGGTCAGCTCGCGCATCACGAAGATCAGCTGCTCCTCGGTGTTCGTGATCATCCGGAAGCGCAGCTTGTCGTAGACGTCCGCGGCGATCGATTCCTTCTTGGCGAGCAGCTTCGTGATCAGGCTGTCCGCGTGCTTGCGGCTCCACTCGAACTCGACGACCGGGCAGCCGACCGCCTTCAGCTCCTCGACGGTGCGCAGAACCTTCTCCTCGACCAGGTGGAAGATCTGGTCGTCCGAAACGGGCAGCTTGGTCAGAAGCTCCCGGCCGGCGAGGTGGTGCATGACGTGCATGACCTTCAGCACGACGCACGCGTGCGTTCGCCGGCGGCCCTTCTGCGAGGCGATCAGCAGCAGGTCGCGCGGCGGCACGCCGTGCGCCACCTCGTCGGGGATCTGGAACCCGAGGTGCCGCTCCAGATATTCGACCGCGGCCTCGCGCAGCTCGCCCAGCCGCCGCATGTCGTTCTCGTCGGTCGGGTCCATCTCGTTGACCCGGAGGAACCGATCGACCTCGTCGCGGTCGGTGAAGTAGAGCCGGTGCCAGTCGATGACCGATCCGCCCCGCAGCAGGTTCCGGATCGCGGTCAGGTCGCCGATGCTGAAGTCTTCGTAGCGCAATCCGCGCCGCGGGCGCTCGCCGGTCGTCACCCCCGGCGCCGCCGGCGGGGGTGAAGCGGGCGTTGCGTTGTCGGTGCTCGGCACGTGGACGGCCTGCCGCGGCGTGCTGCGCGGTGGTTGGGAGCCGGACAGTCTAGGTCCGGTGCCGGGCCCCGGCTAGCCGAAATCGTCCAATCAACCGCGTCCCAATGAAACCGTCACGAAGAACAGCAGGCCGGCGAACGCGCTCATGGTCAGGCTCCCGATGACGGCAATCATACCTTTACCTACATTCGACTACAGATACGGCAAACTGTCAAGAAATGGCCCATTTCGGTTAGCATCCCCCCCGTGAGGATCGCCGTCGCCGCCGCCGTCGCATTGTCGCTGGCCTTCGCTTCCGCGGCGCGCGCGACGCCGGAATCCGACGCCGCGTTCGAAGAAGGCAAGACGCTGAACGCCGCGAAGAACTACGCTGGGGCCGCCGCCAAGTTCGAGATCGTCGTCGCCGCCGATCCCAGCAACGACCTCGGCTGGTACCTGCTGGCGTCGGCGAGCCGCCAGGCCGGACGTTGCGATCGCGCCATCGTCGCCTACAAGCGCTACATGGATCTCGTCCCGACGTTGCCTGATCCGTATTACGGGCTGGGCCTCTGCCTGCTCAATACGGGCGACAAGCTGGGCGCGCTGGCGGCGCTTCGCCATTTCGTCGCGGTCGCGCCGCCGAAGTCGGCCAACTGGAAGGCCCACGCGGCGTCGGTCGTCCAGGAGCTGTCCGCACCGCCGCCCGCCGCTGCTCCCGCGGCGAGCGGCGGGATGGTCGATGCCGCCGCGACGAAGCCCGCGCCCATTTCGCCGGGCAACGCCGCCTACGTCGAGGCGCAGACGATGCGCGATCGCGGCCACGTCGAGGAGGCGATCCTCCGGTTCAAGCAGGCGTTTGCCGCCGACCCGCGCCACTGGGCCGCGCGCACCGCGCTGGCCGAGCTGCTGCTCAAGGTTCGCCGCGACGAAGAAGCGATCACGGTGCTGCGCGCAACCGTCGACAAGAACCCGAACTATGCCCTCGCCTGGTACGATCTGGCGTTCGCGCTGCGCTCGCGCAGTCAGTATGCCGCCGCCGTCGACGCCTACGACCATTACATCAAGCTGAGACCGGAAGATCCCGACCCCTATTACGGCATGGGGCGCTCGTTGCAGCACCTGGGCCGTGCGGCCGAGGCGCGCCGCGCCTACGAGACCTATCTGTCGCTGGAGAAACGCCCGAGCGAGCAGCGATGGGTCGAATCGGCCACGACGCAGCTCAAGACGCTGGCGGCGTCGGGAAAGTAGCGCCCGACGCCGGCGCCTGCAGCGGCAGCTCGAGTGTGAAGGTGCTGCCCCGCCCGAGCGCGCTGTCCACCGACAGCGATCCGCCGTGCGCGACCGCGATCTGGCGTCCGATGTAGAGGCCGAGCCCGAGACCGCCCACGCGATTCGCGGTCGTCAGCCGCTCGAACGCCTGAAAAATGCGCGATTGGTCGGCCCGCGAGATCCCGAGCCCCGCGTCCCTGACGCCCAGACGGGCCCAGCCGTTCGTGGCCTGGGCTGACACGAGGATCGGCTTGCCGGCGCCGTACTTGATGGCGTTCGACAGCAGGTTGGTGACCACCTGCTCGATCCGACTGCGATCCCAGCGACCGACGATCGGCTCCGAGACGACGACCTCGATCGTCGATCCGGCTTCCGCCGCCTGCTCGCGCAGGCGACCCGCCACGTCGCGCACCAGGTCGAGCAGCGCCACCTCCTCCAGGTGCAACGCGAGGCGGCCGGCGGTGAGGCGCGACGCATCCAGCAGATCGTCGACTAGGCTCACCAGCCGGTTGGTCGTCGTTTCAGCCGCCCCGAGCGCGCGCGCCAGCTTCTCCTCGGCGACCTGGTCACGCGGCGGCGGCGCCTGCTGGGTGCGCGTGGCGGCGGTCAGGCGCAGCTTCAGCGCCGTGAGCGGCGTCTTCAGCTCGTGGGACGCGATCGAGATGAACTCGTCCCGCGCGCCGATCGCGGCGCGCCGTTCCGCCAGCGCGGCGGCCAGCGTCAGCATGCTGACCGCTGTGACAGCCATGTAGCAGTCGGTCATCAACAGCCGCTCGTGCGGCGTGTGCGCCGCGAAGTAACTGCCGGGCGTCGACGTGGCGGTCACCGCGATCATCGCGACCAGCAGCTGCGCGGCGGTCGTCCCGCGCTGCTCGAACCGCAGCGCGGCCCAGATGAGCAGCGGCACGATGGCATAGGTTCCACGAATCAACTCGATGGCGCGAATGTTCGCCGGCCTGCGAAAGACCATCGTGCTCACCAGCGCGAGGGCCACGGCCAGACAGGCCCCCTCCAGCCAGCGCAGCGGCCGGCGCGACAGATGGATCGGCCAGGCCCAGACGCAGATCAGCGGCGCGATCAGAAGCGCGCCCATGGCGTCGCCGACCCACCAGACCACCCAGAACACCGGGTAGCTCTCGGCGCGTGGCAGGTGGGCCAGGACAGCGGCGGCCGTCCCGATGGTCGCGCTGACCAGCGTGCTGCCGAGCGCCGCCAGCCCGACCAGCAGCAGAACGTCGCGCAGGCGTCCCAGTCGGGGGTCGAAGGAGAACCGCCGCAGGAGGGTCGCGCCCACCACCGCCTCCAGGGTGTTCCCCGTCGCGATGATGGCCGCGCTCCAGATCGGAATGCCCGTGGTCAGGTTGACGGCCAACGCGCCCAGCGCGACCGCCGGCCACAGCCGTGTCCCGCGCAAAAGCAGAGCCGCCAGCGCGATGCCCGTCGGCGGCCAGACCGTCGTGGCGATGCCGGCCAGGGCGTCGAACGACAACCCGAGGCGCGCCGTCGCCACGTAGGCTACGAAGACGACGGCGTAATCCAGACCTCGCCGGACGCCCGGGGTCATCTCGCGACGATACTACCGCGGCCGCGCGCGCGCCTGTTCGCGCGGCCATTTCTTGGATCTCTGCCGGACCGCGGTCGGGTCTAGGTGTTCTTCGGGCCTTCTGTGTACTCGGCGTCGATGACGTCGTCCTTGCCGCCCGCGCCCGCGCCGCCGCCCGCTGCCCCACCCTCGCCGCCCGCCGGCGGTGTCTCCGTCCCGGCGGCCGCCCCGGCGGCGGTCCGGTACAGCGCCTCGGCCATCTTGTGCGACGCCTTCTGCAACCGCTCGAACGCGCCCTCGAACATGGCCGCGTCCTTGGGATCGCGGTTGTTGTCGACCGTGTCCTTGGCGTCCTTCAGCGCGGCTTCCAGCTCGGTGCGATCGCCCTCCGCGATCTTGTCGCGATTCTCGTCCAGGTGTCGCTGCACCTGGAACGTCAGCGCCTCCAGCTTGTTGCGCGCCTCGATCGCCTCCCGCCGCTTCTTGTCCTCCGCCTCGTGCTCCTGCGCGTCCTTCACCATCTTCTGGATCTCGGCCTCGGACAGACCCGAGGACGCCGTGATCGTGATGTGCTGCGCCTTGCTGGTCGCCTTGTCCTTGGCCGACACGTTCACGATGCCGTTCGCATCGATGTCGAAGGTGACCTCGATCTGCGGGACGCCGCGCGGCGCCGGCGGGATCCCGTCCAGCCCGAACTTGCCCAGCAGGCGGTTGTCGCCGGCCATCGGCCGCTCGCCCTGGAACACCTTGACCTCGACCGAGCTCTGGTTGTCGGCCGCCGTCGAGAACGTCTCGCTCTTCTTGGTCGGGATCGTCGTGTTGCGCGGGATCAGCACGGTCATCACGCCGCCCAGGGTCTCGATGCCGAGCGACAGCGGGGTGACGTCGAGGAGCAGCATGTCCTTCACGTCGCCCGACAGCACGCCCGCCTGCACCGCGGCGCCGAGCGCCACCACCTCGTCCGGGTTGACGCCCTTGTGGGGCTCCTTGCCGAAGAACTCCTTCACCAGCTTCTGCACCATCGGGATGCGGGTCGAACCGCCGACCAGCACGACCTCGGCGATGTCCGCCGGCTTCTTGTTCGCGTCGGCCAGCGCCTTTTTGGTCGGCTCGATCGTCCGCTGAACGAGGTCGTTCATCATCTGTTCCAGCTTCGCCCGCGACAGCTTGATCTGCATGTGCTTCGGGCCGCTCGCGTCCGCGGTCAGGAACGGCAGGTTGATCTCCGTCTCCATCACCGACGACAGCTCGATCTTGGCCTTCTCGGCCGCCTCGCGCAGACGCTGGATCACCATCTTGTCCTTCGAGACGTCGATGCCCTGATCCTTCTTGAACTCGGCGACCAGCCAGTCCATCACCTGCTGGTCGATGTCGTCACCGCCGAGGTGCGTGTCGCCGTTGGTCGACACGACCTCGACGACCTTCTCGCCCACCTCGAGGATCGAGATGTCGAAGGTGCCGCCGCCGAAGTCGTAGACGGCGATCAGGTGGTCCTTGCTCTTGTCGAGCCCGTACGCCAGCGCGGCCGCGGTCGGCTCGTTGACGATGCGCTTGACGTCGAGTCCCGCGATGCGCCCCGCGTCCTTCGTCGCCTGGCGCTGGGCATCGTTGAAGTACGCCGGGACGGTGATGACCGCCTCGGTCACCTTCTCGCCCAGGTAATCCTCGGCCGCCTTCTTGAGCTTCATGAGGACGCGCGCCGACACCTCGGGCGCCGTCACCTTCTTGCCGCGAATCTCGATCTGGGCCTCGCCGTTGGCCGCGCGCACGACCTTGTAGGGCACGCGCTTGATCTCCTCGCTCACCTCTTCGAACCGGCGACCCATGAACCGCTTCACCGAGTAAACGGTGTTCTCGGGGTTCGTGATCGCCTGGCGGCGCGCGATCTGCCCGACCAGAACCTCACCCTTGTCGTCCCACGCCACCACGGACGGGGTCAGCCGGCCACCCTCCTCGTTCGCGATGACCTTCGGGTCCTTGCCCTCCATGATCCCGACGACGGAGTTGGTCGTGCCGAGGTCGATGCCGATGATCTTGCCCATGAGCTCTTGTCCTCTTTTCCTTGGAAGGCCTGTCCGGCCTCCCGAAAATTTTCGGCGTTCAGCCGGGCGCTAACCTAAACACACCAGATCTGGCGTCAACAGAAATGGGCTTTCCGCATGGGTTTCATGTGGTAGATACTGAACGGATGTTTCACCCGGTCGTGGCGACGTGGCTGGAACGAAAGTTCGGGGCGCCGACGCCGGCTCAGGCCCAGGCCTGGCCCCTGATCGCCGCGGGCCAGGACGTCCTCTGCACGGCGCCGACCGGATCCGGCAAGACCCTGGCCGCCTTCCTGTGGGCGCTGGATCGCCTGGTCGCCGAGGCGATTGCGACCGGGGGCGAGCTCCCCGACCGGACCAGCGTCCTTTACGTGTCGCCGCTGAAGGCGCTGTCGAACGACATCCGGCGCAACCTGGAGGAGCCGCTCGCCGAGCTGCGGGTGCTGGCGACCGAGCTCGGCTACCCCGCCCCTGGGGTCCGGACCGCGGTGCGGACCGGCGACACGACGGCACGGGAGCGACGGGAGGCGGCCCTGCACCCGCCGCACGTGCTGGTGACGACGCCCGAATCGCTGTTCATCCTGCTGACGTCCGAATCGGGGCGACGGGCGCTGCGCGATGTGCGGACGGTCATCGTGGATGAAATTCACGCCGTCGCGGCTGACAAGCGGGGCGCGCACCTGGCGCTGTCGCTGGAACGGCTGGAGGCGCTGGTCGCGCCCGCGCGGTTGCAGCGGGTCGGTCTGTCGGCAACCGTGCGGCCGCTGGACGTCGCGGCGCGCCTGCTGGTCGGCAGCCGCCCGATGCCCGAGGTGGTCGACGTCGGCCAGCGCCGCGATCTCGACCTGGCGGTGGTCGTGCCGGAGGACGAGCTGGGCGCCGTCTGCACCAACGAGCAGTGGGCCGAGCTCTACGATCGGGTCGCCGCGCTGGCACGCGAGCACAAGTCGACGCTGGTGTTCGTGAACACGCGGCGGCTGGTCGAGCGCGTGACGCTGCACCTGGCCGAGCGGCTGGGGGCCGACGCGGTCGCGGCTCATCACGGCAGTCTGTCGCGCGAGCGCCGCCACCGCGCCGAGCGCCGCCTGAAGGAAGGCGACCTGCGCGTCGTCGTCGCGACGGCGTCGCTCGAGCTGGGGATCGACGTCGGCGCGGTGGAGCTGACCTGCCTGATCGGGTCGCCGCGGTCGATCTCGACGGGCCTGCAGCGGATCGGGCGATCGGGCCACGCGCTGCGGGCGACGCCGAAAGGACGGCTGTTTCCGCTGACCCGCGACCAGCTGGTCGAGTGCGCGGCGCTGGTGCGGGCGGCGCGGCGGGCCGAGATCGACGCCATCCGGCTGCGCGACGCGCCGCTGGACGTGATGGCGCAGCAGATCGTTGCCGCCACGGCGTCGGAGGAGTGCGGCGAGGACGACCTTTACGACCTGGTCCGGCGCGCGGCGCCCTACGCGGAGCTGGCGCGCGGCGACTTCGACGCGGTCGTCGACATGCTGTCCGAAGGCATTGCCACCAGCCGCGGCCGTTCGGGCGCGATGGTCCATCGCGACGCCGTCAACCGGCGGCTGCGGGGCCGGCGAGGCGCGCGCCTCGCGGCGCTGACCTCGGGAGGCGCGATCCCCGACAACGCGAATTACGACGTCGTGCTGGAACCCGAAGGCACGGTGATCGGCAACGTCGACGAGGACTTCGCGATCGAATCGATGGCGGGCGACATCATCCTGCTCGGCAATTCGTCATGGCGGATTCGCCGGGTCGAACCGGGGCGCGTCCGCGTCGAGGACGCCGCCGGCGCGGCACCGACGATTCCGTTCTGGCTGGGCGAGGGGCCGGCGCGCACGCGCGAGCTGTCATCGGAGGTGGCGGCGCTGCGCGAGGAGATCGCGGCGGCCGCGGCGCGCGGGGAAGATTCGGTGCCGGCGCTGATGGTGTCGTGCGCGCTCGATCGCCGGGGCGCCGAGCTGTTGCGCGACTACGTCGTGGCGGGCGCGACCGCTCTGGGCGGCGTGCCGACCCAGAGCCGGGTCATCGCCGAGAGGTTTTTCGATGATGCCGGCGGCATGCAGCTGGTGATCCACGCGCCGTTCGGGGGGCGCATCAACCGCGCCTGGGGGATGGCGCTGCGCAAGCGGTTCTGCCGGAGCTTCGACTTCGAGCTTCAGGCGGCGGCGACTGACGACGGCATCGTGCTGTCGCTGGGGCCGCAGCACAGCTTCCCGCTCGAGACCGTGTTCTCGATGCTGCGCGCCGACGACGTGGAGGAGCTGCTGGTGCAGGCGGCCCTGCAGGCGCCGATGTTCGAGACGCGCTGGCGCTGGAACGCGATGCGGTCGCTGGCGCTGCTGCGCAGCCGCGGCGGCAAGCGGGTCCCCCCTGCCCTGCAGCGGATGCGCGCGCAGGATCTGATCGCGGCGGTGTTCCCGGGCCAGACCGCCTGCCAGGACAACCATGGCGGCGGCCCGATCGAGATCCCGGACCATCCGCTGGTGCGCGAGACCGTGCGCGACTGTCTGGTCGAGGCGATGGACGCGGCCGGCTTGCGGGCCGTGCTGCAGGCGCTCGGCGACGGCCGCATCGCCACGACGGCCAGCGAGCGGCCGGAGCCGTCGGTGTTCGCGCACGAGATCCTGAACGCCAACCCGTACGCGTTCCTCGACGATGCGCCGCTGGAAGAACGGCGCACCCGGGCGGTCGCCATCCGGCGCGGGTTGCCGGCGGCGGTCGTCGAGCGAATCGGCGGCCTCGATCCGGAGGCGATCGCCTCGGTCGTGGCCGAGGCGCAGCCCGATCCGCGAGACGCCGACGAGCTGCACGACCTCTTGCTCGACGTCGGCGCATTGCCCGAGTCGATCGGGCGGGAACGCGAGTGGACGGACCTGTTCGACGCGCTGGTCGCCGAGCGACGGGCGGCCCGCCTCGACGGCGAGCCTCGCCACTGGGTCGCGGCGGAGCGGCGATCGCTGGCCGCGGCCGTCTGGCCCGATCGCCGCTTCACGCCGGACGTCGTCGAGCCACCGTCGCGGCGCGCGGCGCCGCCGGACGGCGAGGCGGCGC
>Ga0066395_10000853_pt1 | contig 11235 bp, 11 predicted proteins | sample PanSoiPlot1MoBio_FD_61218 | JGI IMG/M metagenome (GOLD analysis project Ga0066395, IMG submission 61218) | Tropical forest soil microbial communities from Panama analyzed to predict greenhouse gas emissions - Panama Soil Plot 1 MoBio | ecosystem: Environmental > Terrestrial > Soil > Tropical... | reverse complement strand
AGCCAACTACCGACTTCTCGTTCGGCGGAGCCTTTAACAAATTCTTGGCAAGCTCGTAGCAGCACCGCATCGACCACCTCTTCACTAGTTAGCTCGCCCGGCAGCAGGTCGCCGGCGGATTGGAAGTAGGCTAGCTGGTGGCGGACAAACTCATACAGGCGGTTCAAGTGCTGGCGCGCCGATGAGAGAAATAGTTCTCGGTTTTGCTGCTTTGAGGGCGCAGTGCTCATCTTTGTTTGTGCAGCTCCTCTTGTCGCGCCCGGCGTTTCCATACGTGCTCTCCGCGCCAGGTGGCCTTATGCGCTTCAAGTTGGCGCTCGATCTCGGCAAACGCGTGGCGGATAGTTTCATGCAGGTCGTGTCTCTCCTCTTTCGTAGCGAGGGTTTTTTCCGGAAGCTCCAAAGTGATCGAGGCCTGATAGAGCGTGCGGACCGAATTCACTTCGGCGAACAGCCGCAGAAAAACAACATCGAGCGAAAAGCCTTTGGTTTTTTTCTCCATTCTCGTGATCAGTTCACGGATCAGTTTCTGAATCTCTCTTTGCGGGGCAAAGCCCTTGAATTCGATATTGTATTTCATAGTTTTGTAGACGAATCACAACAGCCGACGTGACCGCACGTCAGGGATAGACGCAAGTGCACCCAGTCTGAGCCAACTCTCAGGTATTCTTCGCATCCGGCGGTCCTTGGGTGCACTGGGCGAATCGCTGTTACGTGAGGATCAGTCATGGCTATGGTGCCTCCGGCCCTGAATTCTCAATCGAGCGGAACCTCCACAGCCACGTCGAATTTCGAGTAATATTTTTTCACTTCGCCGGCGCCATGTTTGGCGCGAAACTTTTCGACAGTTTCCCGAACCCTTTTAGGGTCTCTAATCGGTTTGGCTTTCGCGCTCAATTTAGATCCGTCGGCAGCCAGAGTGATTTCCGCATTCGTCAACAGATTTTTGTACCACTCGCTGTCCGAACCGGTCACAGGAAGCAAATAAAGCTTATTGCCGTCTTGCACGAACCAGACTGGGCGAGAGCTTTCACGACCTAAATTGCGACCTTGGACGGTGAGTTCGATCTCGTCGGTGGTTTTCAGAACCTCTTTGAAATCTTTGTGTTCCCTTCGCGCCATCTGTAACACCTCCTAATTGAGCTCCGTCGCGCAGTCAACACGATCCACTAATTCCGCGCCGAGATATCCACGTCGAAGATCGCAATGTGGATAACTCTCGTTTCGTGGCTTCTCCTTTCATAGAAAGGTCTCTCCGTATTTCTCCAGCACGCCGACGATGTGGACCGGCCGCGTGGTTCCGGCGCCGGACCAACGCGCGCCTCTTAGTTTTACTGCGACTGCCATCGTCTTGCTTCTGCTTGTCCGATTACCGGGACATCGTCGGACTTGCGTTAGCCATGACGAACTCGCAGTTTCCAAGCGGCGTACGCCAAAAGGTGTCGAGATCGATGTCGACCGTTGTGGCGAAATGCCTACACGCCCCAGCTTTTTGAACCACGCCCTTGCAAAAAAGAAGAGGCAGCAACAGCTATGCCAACAGGAGAAATAAAGCAATTACGATCTCTGCTGTAACATTTCTACTTTAGCCCGAGCTGGCTAACGAAGGACGACTTCAAACTCGCATTTGAATGGCAGCGTTAGTTGGCGAAAAGCCGTGGCTTACGATCACTTTTTAGCGCGTTCGCGATAATCCGCGAATTTACGATTGCTCGCGATCTGTGCTGGCGCCTCGCCTTTAACTTTCAACCATATCCAGTTGGCCTTTCATTTGCTCATTCTCAAAATGATCTCGGCGAAAAAATTTAATCTCCCCGGCAGCCAGAGTCCTTAGAGGTCGGGAGATAAGCTTTTATGCGACGCGCCGCAGAGAATTGACCCAGGTAACCAGAATTTAAATTTAAGGAGGAGACGGTCATGGCTAAACCAGCCAAAGAAGCCCGAATGGAACGAAGAGGTCTAATTCCGTGGAAGCCATTTGCTGAAATGTCGCGATGGGAACGCGATATGGAGCGCAGATTTGAAAACTTTTTTTCGCGCAGAGCCGAGGATAAATGGTGGCCGGGCGAGGGCTTTGCGATGAGAGAGCTGAGCTTGGATTTGGATCTCTACGAAGAAAAAGACCGTATTGTGGTGAAGGCTGAACTGCCCGGCATGACCAAGGACGATATTCAGATCTCCATCACGGACAATATCCTAACTATTAAGGGCGAGAAGAAGAAAGAAGAAGAGGATACGGGAAAAGATTATTACCGGTCAGAGCGCGTTTATGGCGCGTTTACTCGCACGTTGCCTCTGCCGGCGGAGATTAACCCGGAAAAAGTCCACGCGACGTTTAAAAATGGCGTCCTGGAGATTCAACTGCCGAAGAGTGAGGAGGCCAAGAAAAAAGAGATCCAAGTAAAGGTCGGAAGTTAATCGTAGTGAGCTCACTCTCCGCTCAACGCAAACTGAACTCCATAAAAAAGAAAGAGAGGTAACCAATATGGCGACATGGGATCTATTTGATGGAATCGAAGGGCTCCGCCGGGATATTGATCAAGCCTTTGAGCGGATGGGCCCACAGTTTCCAATGTTTCGCACCGCTTTTTTACCCGGTCGTGCCGCGCGCGAGTATCCACTCATCAATCTTTATGATGAGCAAAACACCCTGTATATGGAAGCACTGGCCCCGGGCGCCGATCCGTCATCGTTCAACATTTCCGTCGCCGGAGGCACGCTGACCCTCTCCGGGGAAAAACGGCGAGTACCGGGCGAAGTCAAGCATGAAGCGTTTCATCGCGAAGAACGTGCGGCCGGCAAGTTTGTCCGCACCATCGAGCTGCCGGTGGAGATCGATGACAGCAAAGTGACCGCCGAATACAAGAACGGATTGCTGTTGATTGGCTTGCCCAAAGCCGAGAAAGCAAAGCCGCGGCAGATCAACGTACAGGTGACCTGATTACACGGCCACTTACATAGATAAAAAAGGAGGAGCTGATTTATGGCAGAGAAAACCGTACCAACGATGAGCGGCAAGCAGGCGACGGGGAGAGAAACAACCCGTGACCAGGAGCGTTACATACAACCACCCGTGGACATTTACGAAACGCCGGAAGGTCTGACGTTATTAGCCGACTTGCCGGGTGTGGCGCCGGGTGAGCTGGATGTGCGGCTTGAAGACAGCATTCTAACGATTCGGGCCAAAGCCAAACATGCTGTCACGGGCGAACCGATCTACCGTGAGTTCGAGCTGGTTAATTTTTTCCGGCAGTTCGAGCTGAGTGACCGCGTCGATCAAGGGAAAATTACCGCTCGCCTGAATCATGGCGTGCTGACCTTGGAGCTGCCGAAAGCTGAAAAGGCGAAACCACGGCAAATTACCGTACAGGTAGAAAAGGCAGCGGCCTGAGACAGCAGAATTGAGTATTGGCGGACGGGCACTGAATTGGTCCGCTTTGGAATTCGGCTCCGGTTGTTCAATATCCAAGCTTTAGGGTGAGGACGATGCTGCGGATGAATTATTACCTGATGCTGGGAGTTCCATGCAACGAGAGCAAAGAGGGGGTCCGGCAGGCTTTCCGTGAAATCGTAAAACGTTATCACCCGGATCGCGTCACCTCTGAACGGCTAGGTTTTTTTCAGCAAATTGTAGAGGCCTACCATGTTCTTGCCGATCCTGAGCGGCGCAGGGACTATGACCGGGAGCTTGACCACTCGGACGAGTATGCAGCAGCACCCACGGTCTCAATGCAAGCGAGCAGCCACAACTTGCCTCGACCAATATCTGTCTTGCGCGCGGTTGGCCTGAAAGACGCGCCTTTCCAGGCAGCGCTCGCTCGAGTGAGCGGGAGCCTCACTGCAGCCGAGATTGTCTCGAAAGAATATTGTGAAGGTCTGAATACGGCCGTGATTCTGTCCCCCCATGAAGCCGTACAGGGCGGAGCTCTATTTCTGGCGGTTCCCAGCTGCTCACCCTGTGAGAAGTGTGGCGGATCGGGCACGGAGGGAATGTTTCCGTGCAGCCGATGTGACGGAGAAGGGCTCTGTGAAGAGCAAGAAACGGTACGCGTCTACGTGCCACCGATGGTCGCCGACGGTACGGTGATGGAGATCCCGTTGCGCGGATTGGGTATCCATAATTTTTATCTCCGGCTGAACATTCGCATTGGCCTTTGAAATGCCACGCTGGCGCTTTTTTCCTTACGGGTCAGGAGACGGTGGGGCGGAAGAAGAGCTGATTTTTAAACAGGAGGTTTGTTATGGCTAAGGCAGTAGGGATAGACCTCGGCACCACAAATTCCGTCGTCGCAGTCATGGAGGGCGGACAGCCCACCGTCATCATAAACAGCGAAGGCAGTCGCCTGACCCCGTCGGTGGTCGCCTTCACCAAAACCGGCGAGCGGCTAGTTGGCCAAATCGCTAAGCGCCAGGCGGTGCTCAATCCGGAAAATACCATCTATTCGGCCAAGCGTTTCATAGGTCGTCGTTTCTCCGAGGTCCAATCGGAGATCAAGAACGTGCCCTACAAAGTTGTGGCCGGACCCAACGATGCTGTGCGCTTTGAGATGATGGGCAAACAATATGCGCCCGAAGAGATTTCAGCGCAGGTGCTGCGCAAACTCGCTGACGACGCGGCGAAATATCTAGGCGAGAAAGTCACTGACGCGGTAATCACCGTTCCGGCCTACTTCAACGACGCGCAGCGACAAGCGACCAAAGACGCCGGCAAGATCGCCGGCCTCAACGTGCTCCGCATCATCAACGAGCCGACGGCTGCATCGCTCGCGTACGGACTTGATAAAAAGAAGAACGAAACCATTATGGTATTCGACCTCGGCGGCGGCACGTTCGATGTTTCCATACTCGATGTGGGCGACGGAGTTTTTGAAGTCCGCGCGACTTCCGGCGATACGCATCTGGGCGGCGATGATTTCGACAAGCGCCTGGTGGACTGGTTGGCGGAGGAATTTCGTCGCCAACAGGGCATCGACTTACGAAAGGACCGCCAGGCGTTGCAACGACTAACCGAAGCCGCAGAAAAAGCCAAAATAGAACTCTCCAGCGCCCTTGAGACGACCATCAGTTTGCCCTTCGTTACCGCTGACGCCACGGGACCCAAGCACCTCGAGATGAAACTCACGCGAGCCAAGTTCGACCAACTCACGGCGGATCTCGTCGAGCGCTGCGTTGGGCCCGTCAAGCAGGCACTTTCGGATGCGAAGATCAGCGAGCGCGACATCGACGAGGTGATCCTCGTGGGCGGCTCAACCCGCACCCCTGCCGTTCAGTCTCTCGTCCGGCGTTTGACCGGCGGCAAAGAACCTAATCAATCGGTAAATCCCGATGAAGTCGTGGCGGTAGGGGCCGCGATCCAGGCGGGTGTGCTGGCTGGCGAAGTGAAAAATGTGGTGCTCCTCGACGTGACCCCGCTCTCGCTTGGGGTGGAGACGCTTGGCGGCGTCATGACGAAGCTCATCGAGCGCAACACGACCATACCGGTGCGCAAGTCGGAAATATTTTCTACCGCCGAGGACAACCAAGCCGCGGTTGACATTCACGTGCTGCAGGGGGAGCGCGAGCTGGCGCGCGATAACCGCACGCTCGGAAATTTTCGCTTGGAGGGCATACGGCCCGCTCCGCGAGGCGCGGCGCAAATCGAGGTCACCTTCGATATTGATGCGAACGGCATTTTGACCGTCACCGCGAAAGACAAACAGAGCGGCAAAGAGCAGAGGATCACCATCAGCGGCTCGACGCAGCTGTCAAAGGAGGAAATCGATCGCATGGTAGCCGACGCGCAGGCCCATTCCGTCGAAGACCGCAAGCGACGCGAAGAGGTTGAAGCGCGGAACAACGCCGACTCTATGGCGTATCAGGTCGAACGACAGATACGGGAACTCGGTGATCGCGTGCCGTTGAACGAAAAAGCGCGAGCCGAGCAGCTGATCGCTGACATACGCGAATTGGTAAAAAATAATTCATCGGACGTTGCGCGGTTGCGCCAGCTCACGAGTGATCTGCAACAGATCGCTTCCGGACTGGCGTCGGCGGCATACAGTCAGGCAAGTTCCGGCGCGCAAGGCGGTCGACCAGGCGGCACCCCACCGGGTGGCGGCGATGACGTGATCGATGCGGAGTTTAAGGAAACGTAAAAAGATTGGATCTCTGGAATGATGGAATGATGGCACTAAACCCAATATCCAAAATTCCATTATTTCAGTCGGTCAGTTTTGTTGGGATTCATGGAAGCGACAGACGAAAACAAGAATCGCACGACCGGCGAAGCGCCGGCGGAAATCGAACGGCTCAAAGAAGAGTTGCGCCGCGAGCACGAGATGTATCTGCGCGCGCTGGCGGATTTTGACAACTATCGCCGGCGCGTCGAGCGTGAGCGCTTGAACACCGTACGCAGCGGCAAGCGCGAAATCGTTCTTCCGCTGCTCGATGTCCTTGACGGCTTCGATCTCGCGTTAGCCCATATGGGCGATGCGCCCGCATCTGTAACGGAGGGCTTGGAGGCGCTTCGCCGGAAGCTCTTGGGCCTGCTCGAAGCGCAAGGCATAAGTCCGATTGTAAGCTTGGGGGAAACTTTTAACCCCGAGCTGCACGACGCCGTCGGCACGGTTGAAAGCGAAACATTTGAATCGGGCGCAGTCGCAGAGGAGGTGCAGCGCGGCTACCGTTGGGGCGATGATGTGCTTAGGCCGACGCGCGTGCGAGTCGCGCGGTGAACCCACACGAAAGCGAGAGGTATTGGAGTACAGGAGTGTTGGGTTTCGAATGCGTGACTCCGTTACTCGACCAACTCCAATACCCCGGCGCTTCACGCTGCGACGTAGTGATGCGACGCCGTTATAGTGAAGCATGGCGGTTAAATTTAGAGATTATTATGAAGTCCTTGGCCTTTCCAACACGGCGTCCGAGGATGAGATCAAGAAGGCGTACCGAGCGCTGGCGCGCAAGTACCATCCCGATGTAAATCCCGGAGATAAATCTGCCGAGGAAAAATTCAAAGAGATAAACGAGGCCTACGAAGTTCTCTCGGATGCGGACAAACGCAAGCGATACGATCAACTTGGGCCGAACTGGAAGGCAGGTGAAGACTTCAGGCCGCCGCCGGGCTGGGAAGTGCATGAAGGCTATGGTGATTTTGGCGACCTATTTGGCGGAGGCCGGGGCGCAAGCGGATTTAGTGATTTTTTCGAGGCTCTTTTCGGAGGCCGTCGAAGCGCTCGCGGCGCGGCCGGTTTTACCATGCGAGGTCAGGATGTCGAAGCGGAGATCGCGCTCACCCTCGAAGACGCGCACCGCGGCGCCAAGCGCAGCATAACCTTACAGGTAACTGAACCCTGTGCCGACTGCCGAGGTAGCGGCTCAAAAGATGGGAAAACTATTTGTCCCACCTGCCGTGGCGCCGGGGCCATTCGTCGTCCGAAATCCCTCGAAGTGACCATCCCGGCCGGCGTCCGCGACGGCTCTGTGATTCGCTTGGCGGGACAAGGCGAGCCCGGCGTCAATGGCGCGCCCGCCGGCGATCTTTTCCTGCGCGTGCGGCTCCAGCCGCATCGCCTGTTTAACATTGTCGGTGAGGATGACATTCAGATGGAGCTTCCGGTCGCGCCGTGGGAAGCGGCGCTTGGAGCCAAGGTCAGTGTACCAACGATGGAGGAGCCCGTCGAAATGAAAATTCCCGCCGGGGCCCAGGGAAGCCAGAGGCTGAGATTACGAGGCAAAGGTTTGAACAAGAGAGGCGGCGGACGCGGCGATGAGTATGTGAAGATAAAAATCGTCATTCCGCCTAAGTTAACGCCCAAAGAGCGCGAGCTTTTGGAGAAGCTTGCTGCCGAGTCGCGTTTCAACGCTCGTGAATTGATGGCATGAGGTCGATGATGGCTGCGCGGCGCTACGAGATCATTCTTTGCAGGCGTGAGCCTCAGCAGTTGACCCTCGAGATGCTGGCGGCGCGCGCAGGCATGCATCCCAAGCTGGTGGAACATTTTGTCGAGCTTGGGCTCATCGAGCCGATCGAGTGGGAGGGCACGAGGTCGGTTTTCGATGCTTCGGCGGTTCCGCGACTGCGTATGATCGGACGGCTGCGCGATTCTCTGGGGATCAACCTTGCGGGTGTCGCGGTGGTTCTCAATTTGCTCGATCGATTCTGCGCTTTACAGCGGGAGAATGAAACGCTGCGCAGCCGGCTTTAAACGTTCGGTTCAATGTTCAAGGTTAAAAGTTCAAAGTTGTAGTTCGGTTTTCTCATTGAACCTTGAAACTTTGAACTTTGAACCCCGACGAAGGAGGATTCATGGATATCAACCGCTTTACCCAAAAAGCTCAAGAAGCAATCAGCTCGGCTCAGACTAAAGCAGCACGCTATAGCCATCACCAGGTGGACGTAGAGCACCTGCTGGCGTCGCTGCTCGAACAGGAGGGTGGCCTAACCACTTCCATTCTCACTAAGGCCGAAATCAACATCGATAATCTCAAGCGGCGCGTCGAGCAGGAACTTGAGCGCATGCCGAAAGTATCAGGGTCGGGAGGCGCGCCCGACCAGATCTATATCACCGGCCGGTTAAACCGCTTGCTGGCGCAGGCGGAAGACGAAGCCAAAAAACTCAAAGACGAATACATTTCCATAGAGCATCTGCTGCTGGCGATGACCGACGATGGAGGCGCTGCGGGACGTATCTTTAAGGAGTTTGGTGTCACGCGCGAAAAGTTGGCGCAGGCGCTTAAAGCAATACGCGGCAACCAGCGGGTTACGTCACAGAATCCGGAGGCAACCTATGAAGCCCTCGGCCGGTATGGCCGCGATTTCACCAAGCTTGCGGCTGAAGGCAAGCTCGACCCGGTGATCGGCCGGGACGAGGAGATTCGGCGCGTGGTCCAGGTGCTCTCCCGGCGCAGTAAAAATAATCCCGTGCTCATCGGCGACCCAGGGGTGGGAAAAACTGCCATCGTCGAAGGCCTGGCGCAGCGCATCGTGCGTGGCGACGTGCCGGAGAGCCTCAAGAACAAAAAGCTTATCGCCCTGGACATGGGGGCGCTCATTGCCGGAGCAAAATACCGCGGCGAATTTGAAGAGCGGCTCAAAGCCGTCCTCCAAGAGGTCCAGCAATCTCAGGGCGAAATCATCCTCTTTATCGACGAGCTGCACACCGTGGTGGGGGCGGGCGCCGCCGAGGGTGCCATGGACGCCTCCAACCTGCTCAAGCCCTTGCTGGCGCGGGGCGAGCTGCACTGCATCGGCGCTACGACGTTAGATGAATATCGAAAGCATGTCGAGAAAGACCGGGCGCTGGAGCGCCGCTTCCAGCCGGTCTTTGTCGATCAACCCAGCGTGGAGGATACGATCTCGATTTTGCGGGGCCTGCGCGAGCGCTACGAACTCCATCACGGCGTGCGCATCAAAGATGCCGCACTGGTAACCGCCGCGGTATTGTCGCACCGCTACATCACCGACCGGTTCTTGCCCGATAAGGCGATCGATCTCGTCGACGAAGCGGCCGCAAAACTTCGCACTGAGATCGAGTCGATGCCAACCGAGCTCGATGAAATCTCGCGCCGCGTCATGCAACTGGAGATTGAACGAGAGGCGCTGCGCAAGGAAAGCGATGCAGCCTCGCGGGATCGTCTGGCTAAGTTGGAAAAAGAGTTGGCGGACGGAAAAGCCCAGCAACAGCAACTGCGAGCGCGCTGGGAAGTGGAAAAACAGGCCATCGCTCGCCTGCGCGGCATCAAAGAGCAAATTGAAAAAACCAAATTGGAGATGGAGCAAGCAGAGCGACAGTATGATCTAAATCGCGTCGCCGAGCTCAAATACGGCAAACTCGCGCAGCTTGAACGGGAACTGGCGGCCGAGGAGAAACGGCTCCACGACCAGGGGAACATGCAGTTGATCAAAGAAGAAGTCGATGAAGATGATATCGCGGCGGTCGTTGGGCGATGGACGGGGATTCCGGTCTCGAAACTGCTCGAAGGCGAAAAAGAAAAGCTCCTCCGGCTGGGCGAGCACCTGCACAAGCGCGTCGTTGGCCAGGACGAAGCGGTGGAGGCGGTGTCGGATGCGGTGATCCGCGCTCGGTCAGGACTGAAGGATCCTAACCGGCCGATCGGTTCATTTATTTTTCTCGGACCGACGGGTGTCGGAAAAACGGAACTGGCGCGCGCGCTGGCCGAGTTTTTGTTTGACAACGAGAGCAACATGGTCCGCCTCGACATGTCCGAGTACCAGGAAAGACATACCGTCGCTCGCCTGATCGGTGCTCCGCCGGGCTATGTAGGCTATGACGAGGGCGGCCAGTTGACCGAAGCGGTGCGGCGGCGACCCTACTCTGTAATTTTATTCGATGAGATCGAGAAGGCGCACGCTGACGTTTTCAACGTCTTACTCCAGATTCTCGATGACGGTCGCCTCACCGACGGCCATGGACGCACGGTGGATTTTAAAAACACCGTGGTGATCATGACCTCCAATGTCGGCAGCCATCTGATTCTCGCCTATCGGGGCGGCGACGATCCCGAGTCCTTTCAGCAGATGAAGAGTGAGGTGCTAGATGCGCTCCGGCAACAGTTCCGGCCGGAGTTTCTTAACCGCGTCGATGAGATCGTGGTCTTCCACAGTCTCTCGCGCGAGGATCTGAAGCAGATTGTCGAGATCCAACTCGAGCGGCTGCGGGCGCGCTTGGCCGAGCGGCACATTACCCTCGAACTAACTGAACGGTCGCGCGAGCATCTAGCCGTTACCGGTTACGATCCGAGTTACGGCGCCCGCCCTTTAAAGCGAGTGATTCAGAAGGAGCTCGAAACCCCGTTAGGCCGGCTGTTACTTAAGGGTGAGGTCAAAGACGGACAGACTGTCGTCGTTGATGCAGACCGCGCAAGCGGCGGACTGAAATTCACCGTAAAAACACCGGCAGATGGGAAGCGGGATAAAGAAAGCGGTGCAGCAAAGCGTGTCTCGGCGGCGTAAATTTCAAGAAAGAGAGGTAAACGTGCTACGCAGCGATGCCAGGATTGAACTGATTTCTTCTTCAACTCAATACGCAGTTTGGCCACAGTGATGTTTTCGTTATCTTGGCCGTCGGCAAACTTGCGTGATCAAAATCGGATGAGAATCAGGAGATCGCGAAGATTAATCATCGAATCACAGATACCTCTTCGCATCGTCTATGTAGTTTTGGATCTTCTGTGGGTCATTCGTTGTCTGGTAGTACCGTGCCCAATACGATGCCCGGCCCTCCAACGTGTCAG
>Ga0066395_10000847_pt1 | contig 11286 bp, 12 predicted proteins | sample PanSoiPlot1MoBio_FD_61218 | JGI IMG/M metagenome (GOLD analysis project Ga0066395, IMG submission 61218) | Tropical forest soil microbial communities from Panama analyzed to predict greenhouse gas emissions - Panama Soil Plot 1 MoBio | ecosystem: Environmental > Terrestrial > Soil > Tropical... | reverse complement strand
TCGTCGACACCGCCTGGACGGAGTCACAGACCGAGGCCGTGCTCGCGTGGGGCGACCGCGAGCTTCGCCGGCCCTGGATCGGCGCGGTGATCACCCACGACCACGAGGACCGCGACGGCGGCCTGGCCGCGCTCGAGCGCCGGCACATCCCGGTGGCGGCGGTGGACCTGACGGTCGCCAAGCTGACCAAACGCGGCGTGCGCGGCGTGACGACGTTGTTCGCCGCGCGCGACGGCTCGTTCACGGATGCGCGCGGTTTCGAGGCCTTTTACCCCGGGCCCGGGCACGCATCCGACAACATCGTTCTTCACTTCCCGGGGCTCGTGTACGCAGGCTGCCTCGTCAAGTCGATGAGGGCCGCCGACCTCGGCTTCACCGGCGACGCTGACATCGCCGCCTGGCCGACTGCAGTGCGCAATGTGCGCGCGCGCTACACGGACCTGGCCATCGTCCCCGGCCACGGTCCGCTGGACCTGTCGGGCGAGGTCTACCAGCACACGCTGGATCTGCTGGCCGCAGTGAAGAAATGATCAGCGCGGGGCCGCGGCTTTACGGCCCGCCGCTGCGCTGGACGAGGCGGCCGTCCGCGTCCGTGCAGTAGCGCCCGAGCGGCACCGTTCGCATCTTGGGCGGGATGATGCCGGATGCGACGACGTCGATGCACCACGCCCCTCCCTGCGCCGACAGGGCGGTGACAGCCGGAAAACCCGAACGGGCGACCTCGGCCGTGTCGGTCAACCGGCCAGACGACAGCTCCAGTGTGGCGCGCCGCGAGAACGCCGCCGCGCCGGGGTGCAGCTCGACGATGTCGACGAACGTTCCGGTCCACTCCAGGCTGGGCGTGTGAGGTTTCTTGGACCGGATCCAGCTCCGTTCGATCGCCACCGCGATCGTATCGCCCTGAAAAGCCGCCTGACCGGCGTAGATGACGGGAACCTGCGCCGGCAACGCGCTATTGGTCGGCGGCAGGCCTGGATGGATCTGGTCGAGGGAGATCGGAGGCACCGGCCGGCAAACCCAGCCGACGCCGCTCCGGACGCAAAGGCCGACGTCGGGCGCCGTCTCCATGCGGAGTACCTTCGGATCGCCGGTCGGGAACACCGCGAACCCGACGGTGTCGTCCAGCCAGTCGGGCACATCGGTGGCGGGTGGCAACCTTGTCCCCTTTCTGAGCGCGGCGCGGCTGCTGCCCAGGATGGGGGGCTCGTACTCGAACGCCCACCAGGGGCCCTGATGAGGCGGGTCGCTCCACTTTGGGTTCATGCGGAGGGACTCGCCGCTGCGGGCGATCGCATCCGGCACGCGCAAGCTGTAGACGGCCACCCGCCGGTCCGGCATGGGGCCGAGCAAGATGACATCCTCCCGGTGTCGCGCATCGTCGCGGGATCGATGGCCGTCTATCCAGATGCGCGCGGTGTTCGGCACGCGCGCGCAGATGTGCGCTGGCGGGCGTGCGAGACAGAGTAGCGAACCGCTGCCATCGATGATGCGCACGAGGGCGCTTGGCGGGATCTTCCTCTTCGGTCCGGTGGGGAAACGGGACACGAACGGTTCCAGCAGGCTGGCGTTCGAGCTGACGCTCACGCGCTGCACTTCGGGGTGAGTCGCCAGCCACGCCACGAAACGATCCGCCGCGCCCGCCTGGGCGATCGACGGTCGCACGCTGGCGGCGAGCGCGACCACCACCGCGACCACCGTTCCCGCCGCGCGCGCGCGACCTCGCATGATCACGGCGGGCAGGTCGACGCGCACGCCGTCACTGTCTCGAGCTCGTCGACGCGCGGCGTGCAGGCATTCGACACCGACGCGAGGTAGCAGCGCGCCTGGCAGTCGCGCGCGGCCGTGCAGGCGAGCGGCACGCCGCCGTCGGCGCCTCCGTCGGGGCCGGACGCGCACGTCGTCTCCGCCGCGGTCAGCATGGCGCAGGCCGTATTCGCCTGGGCGACGGCGATGCACCGATCCAGAGCGGCCAGGTCGGTGTCGCATCCGGGGAACGTCGCGGTCGCCCCTACACACTTGTAGTTCGAGTCGGCGCACGAATAGTACTGGTCGAACGCGGCGGAGCATCCGTTCATCGCGGCCTCGGCCCCCAGCGCCTTCGCGTTCGACTGGCAGGTCTGGATCCAGTCGTTGTCGCCGGCGTGAGAGCAGTCGCCGATGTCCTGGCAGACGTTTTCTGAATGCGAATTGCACGCGCCCGCGCCGACGACCAGACCGATCAGCACAGGCAAGAATGGTGCGCGCATGGCGGATGTCATCAGAAGGCGACGTGAATGCGTCCGGAGAAAATATGCACCGGTCCGCGGTCCTGGTTGTAGGCGGGATTGATCACCGGCTGATAGATCGCCGAAAAGGAGATCAGATCGTCGATCTGCAGCTTGTAGTAGAGGTCGCCGATCACCTCGACGCCGTAATTGAGCGCGCCGTCGCCGATGATGAAGCCGTAGCCGCCGCCGGCGAGGTAGCGCTCGTGCAGGTCTGACAGGCCGCTGACGACGAAGGCGGCGCCCGCGATGTCCTGTGGCCGCCGCCAGGGCCGCCCGTTCTGCGTCACGCCGACGCCGAGCGACCTGTCGATCTCGGTGAAGGCCCACGATTCGTTGTGCCCGTCGTTCCACGACAGCCGCAGGAACGCGCCCATCGTGTTGGTGATCTGCTGCTCGACCGACAGCGCGAAGCCGTACTTGTGACGCCCGTCGGCGCGCGTCGCCGCGACGTTGTTGCCGTAGAGCGCCGGGTTCGCGAGCACCTGTTCGTAGCTTCCCATCCGGGCGGTGTTCATGAACAGCAGCAGGCTGGACGCGCCGGGCCGCCCGCGCACCACGTAACGCGCCTCGTACTCGGCCATCAGCCCCTGGGATGTCGTGATCCGCCAGTCCATCTGGGCGAGGTTGGCGTAGTAGGGCTCGAGCGCGATGCCGCCGCGCACCGCCCACCAGTCCTTCGACAGATCGGCCAGCGCGCCCCAGGTGTAGCCGCGCGTGTCGGCCGGGTAATCGTAGGCGCCCGACGCGAACAGCGCCCAGTTGAAGAACTCCGTCGTCGCGTCGTTCGCGTAGCGGTTGCCGTCGACGATGTCGACCACCGAGAAGCGGCCGACGGTGATGGCGAGGGTGTCGCGATCGCGCGTGCCCTTCAGCTCGTTCGGACCTTCCTCGTTGATGACGCGGCCGCCGCCGATGTCGAAGGTCTGGCTGACGGCCAGCCGCGCGATGTACAGCGCCGGCGCCGGATCGCCGACGCGGTAGACGATCCCGTCGGGAAAGGCGGCCACACCGCGCGTGCTGCTGAGGCCGCGGCCGCCGCTCATCTCCGGGTTGATCAGCAGCTCGCCGCCGTGCCAGAGACGGAAGTCCGCGAACAACGTGGTCACGAACGCCGTCGCGTCCTCGGCCTCCGGGCTCAGGCTGTTCTGGCCCGAATACTTGGCCGAGAACGACGGGTGGTACTGGGTGGCCCCCGTGAACTGGTAGTGCAGGCTGTACCAGTCCGGATTCAGGTTCAGCGCCGCGTCGGCCGCCGGCGCGCTCTTGTCCTCGGACGGCAGGTCGCGGGGCCCGTGCGCGCGCGCCGGCCGCGACGCCAGCACGACCATCGCCCCCACCGATAGAAGGAGGGTGGTGCGACTCCGGCACGTCGTCGGCGTCAACGCCCGCATCTTACAGCTTTCCGGGGTGACGGGCGCGGTCAGCTGGGAGGCCCGCTCGGGCCGGCGGCGCGGCGGCGGATCCGTTCAAGCTCCGTCTCGTCGAAGTCGTAGCGCGCGCGGCAGAAGTTGCAGATCACCTCCGCCTTGCCGTCGGCGAGGATCATCGCCGACAGATCGGCGTCGCCAAGCATCGCCAGCGAGACGCCGGCGCGCACCCGCGAGCATGGGCAGAAGAACCGCGCGGGCCGGCGGTCGAGGATCCGGATCTCGCCCAGGCGGCCGCCGAACACCGCGCGCAGCAGATCTTCGCCCGTGGGCGGCAGGCCGCCGGCGACGACGCGCGCCAGCGCCCCGTCCGCGAACATGCCGCGGGCGAGCGCGACCTCGATCGCGGCCTCGCCGGGCAGCGCCTGCACCAGGATCCCGGCCGACGCGACGACGACGCCGTCGTCCCCGGCCATCGTGTCGCACGCCAGCGCGCTCTCGATCTGCTCGCTGTCCGTCAGGTAGCGCTCGACGTCCTCGTCGATCTCGCCGCCGCCGAGCGCGGTCGTGCCGCTGAAGTTCTCTTTGAGGCCGACGTCGCGGATCACGCTGACGACGCCCGACCGGCCGATCGCCGCGGCCAGCGACGGACGCGTCCCGGGCGCGCCGGGCGGGATCACGCCCGCGCCCGGATGCTTGACGTAGGCGCGCGCGGTGCCGGACCCGTTCGCGTCGACCGTCACGCCGCCCAGCGGCCCGTCGCCCAGCACCTGCAACGTCACGCGCTCGTCGTCCTTCGTCAGCGTCGCCAGCAGCATGCCGGCCGTCAGCCCGCGCCCCAGCGCGATCGCGCCCGCCGCCCCCGTCTGATGCCGCCGCGCCGCCTCGCCCGCCACGCCCGTCGTCAGCGCGGCGACGACGCGCACCGGCAGGTCGGCCAGCACGCCGCGCACGATCTCGTCCCTTGTCTCTTCGTCGGCGTCCACGGAATCCGGGAGCCTACCTTCAATCGCAGATCCGCGCCGGCGGCTATTTCCCGGCGGCCCTCACGTGGAGACGGTTGTTGACGCCCAGGATGCCGTCGACGTGGGCCAGCTGTTGCGCCTCTTTCTTTTCCTGCTGCGTATCGACCGTGCCTTCGAGGACGGCGATGCCGTCATCGACCTTCACCGTGATGCGGTTGTTGCCCAGGTCCGGCGCCTGTTGCAGCCGCTCCCGGATCTGCTGCTCCTGCTTCAGGTCCGCTCCCGTCGAGCTCTCCTCGGCGACGGCCGTCCGGCTCGTCCCCGCCGCCACCATGAGACCGGCTGCCGCGATGGACAGCACAAAAATGATTCGCCTCATACGGCACCTCCCTTACATGAATCAATCTGTGCCTTCGGGCGCCGCGCACAACCTTGCCGGACCGCGGCCGTGCACCTCAGCCGGCGGCGCTCAAGCGTGTGTCGAGGGGGGCACCCACGTGTCGTCCGGTCCCCCGCGCACCGTGAACTCGTCGGCCGCCAGCGCGCGCTCCACCTCTTTCAGACTCTCGCCCATGTCGCCGGTCTCCGGCGCCGCGAGCGACGGCAGGTCGCAGGCCCTGAGACGATCCAGCTGCAGCAGCATCATCCGGGGCGGCAGCGCCTCCAGCGCCGCCACCGTGTCGTGGGCGGCTTCGAGCAGGTGCTCGTATTCCCGCTGCAGGTCCATCGCTGATGCGAGCCGCGCCTTCAGGTTGGCGCCGATCCGGCGCAGCAGGTTCGCCCGATCCTCATCCGGTTCTCGGTCGATCTTCTCCGCGCACCGGCGATCTTCCTCGGCGAACACGGCGACCGGATGGTCCGCCAGAAAGCGCGCGACGTACTCCGCCCGCTGTGCCAGCACGACGGCGTCACGTTCCAGCCGCGGCACGTCCGCGACCACGCTCGCCAGATCGAAGCCAGGGCCGCGCGGCCCGGTGCTCAGCACCTTCACGATGATCTGGCGCGCGCACACCAGCCTCTGGATCACGACCCGCACGGCGTCGTCCGAAAAATCCGTGGGCTCGGGCAGACGCATCGGCAGCAGGCGCGCGCGCCGGAGCGCGGTCTGCCGCGCCCGACCGTCCAGCAGCTTGGCGCCGAACAGCACGGCGAAAAGGACCGGCAACGCCCACAGAGGCGTGGCCGTCCAGGTGGCGACGGCCACGACCACCAGCAGCCCGCCGCACAGCACGCCGAACGGGCTGCGCATCGCCGCGCGCGCCGCCGACGCCAGCCAGAGGCTGGTGCCGTTGTCGTGTTTCGAGGTGTCGCCTATCAGGTCCCGTTCAAAGCACACTTCCGAGCTCATGTTCGCCCTCCCGTTCCGATCCCACCGTCCACCTTCTTTGAACTTGGCGGTGCCTGCGCAACCGTCAACAGACGGGCGCGATCGGATCGGGGTCACTCCCGAGCTAGTCGCAGTCGCGGCGGACCTTGAGGCGGTTGTTCACGCCCAGGATGCCCCCGACGTGGGCGAGCTGCTGCGCCTCCGTCCTCTCTTGCTGCGAATCGACGGCCCCCTCCAGCGTCGCGATGCCGTCCTCGACGTCGACCTGGATGAGGTTGTCCTCCAGGTCCGCCGCGCCCCGGAGCGTCGCCCAGATCTGCCGCGCCTGCCTTTCGTCAGCGCCGGCGTCGCGTTCGTCGGCGAGTGCGATCGAAGTCGTCCCCGACAGAATCAGACCGGCCGCCGACAGCGCAAACCAAAATCGCTTCACACCGCACCTCCCTACACGAACGAATCTGGGCCTTCGCGCGCGCCGAACAACGGGCGCGCCTCGCCTTGACCGATCCTGCTAGCCTTCGGGACACCATGCGCATCTCAGGCGGTCGGCCCGGCGTCAAGATCGCCGCGTGGGCGGTGGCGGTCGCGGCGGCGGCGGTCCTGGCGGCGACCGACTGCCGTTCCAGCGGCTCGCGGCGCGCGAACGCCGCGGGCCCGGTCACCGCTGCCGGCGAGGTGGTCACCTTCCCGAGCGGCCAGCGCACGCTGCACGGCGTGCTGCACAGGCCGGCGGGCGCGGGGCCGTTTCCGGCGCTGCTCTACAACCACGGCAGCGCGCCCGGCATGGAACCGGTCCAGGCGGCGAACGCGCTCGGGCCCGTGTTCGCGGCGCACGGATGGCTGTTTTTCATGCCGTTCCGGCGCGGGCAAGCGCTGAGCGCCGACGCGGGCCCGTACATCATGGACGAGATCCACGCGGCCCGCGCCCGCGACGGGATGCCGGCGGCCACCGCGACGATGGTTCGCCTGCTGACGACCGATCACCTCGACGACCAGCTGGCCGCGCTGGCCTGGCTGCGCGCGAGCGGGCTCGCCCAGCCGAACCGGATCGCGGTGGCCGGCAACTCGTTCGGCGGCATCGAGACCGTCCTCGGCGCGGAGCGCGGCGTCTACTGCGCCGCCGTCGATTCGGCGGGCGGCGCCGCCAGCTGGGCGAAGGCGCCCGACCTGCGCCCGGTGATGATCCGCGCGGTCACCAACGCGCGCGCGCCGATCTTCTTCTTCCAGGCCGAAAACGACCACGACCTCACCCCGTCGCGCGTCCTCTCGGCGGCCATGCGCGACGCCGGCAAGCCGTTCGAGCTGAAGATCTACCCGCCCTACGGTTCATCCGCCGAGCAGGGCCACACCCTCGGCTACTTCGGCGCGGACATCTGGTCGCCCGACGTCTTCCGCTTCCTCGACGCCCACTGTAAGGGAAACCCCTAAAGCCCGGAGCCGGCCGATCGTGTGGTTGATGCCTCGCGATCGATATCCATGTTCGGCCGCTGATCATGGCCGAGGCGAGCCTCTCCGATCCGACGCCATTCGCCGATGGGCGAACGCTGGTGATCCATTTCCCTGCGTTCACGCCCCGGATCACCTTCCACGAGAACCACACGTTGACCGTCGAGATCATCGACGGCGACAACGCCGGCTTCCGCGACACGATTCCTTATCGAGCCGTCGTGCGCCAGAAGCTGGTGGTGCTGTCGTGGAAGGAACAGGTCGGCAGCGCCGTCGTCCACGTGCTGGACCGGGAAGCGGGCCAGACCTATTCGGTCGTGTCGCCCGCGAAGGGCGGCCTCCTCAGCCTGGCGGGGACGATCGAGTGGGGCTGAGCGCCAGGCGCACCAGCTGACGCACGTTCAGCGGGCATTCGACCGGGACCGGATCGCCAACCCAGCGGACGGCGGTGTACTCGTCGCAGGCGCGCAGCTCGCGCGTCGCGACGTCGGCGACGAACGCGAAGTTCATGTGCAGCCCCTTGTTGCCGGCGGGGTGCTCCTCGTAGCCGATCAGGCCGGGCGGCGTGCCGTCGACGCCGAGGCCGGTCGGGAAGACGCCGTCCAGGCCCGTCTCCTCGCGCAGCTCACGGCGCGCCGCCTCGAGCGGCGTCTCGCCCGGCTCGATCTCACCGCCGACCGGCAGCCACAGATCCAGCCGCTTGTGGCGCACCAGCAAGATCTCGCCGCCGTTCCGGCAGAAGACAGCGACCGAGAACGCGCGCCGGTCGGTGCTCATCGGGGCCCGGTTTAGCAGCACCGGGCCCCGGTTGTCGATGGGACGGTTTCACCAGCTGCCGTAGAAGGGCTGGTTCAGGTAGGTGCGAGGGGAGCTGAACGACGACGCAGACCAGGGGAAGGGGCCGCGCGTCGACAGGGCGACCATGATGTTCCACGAGTTCAGGATGATCAGGTCGGCCCGCCGGTCCCCGTTGACGTCGGCGAGCAGCGTGCCGACGTTGCCGTAACCCGCGAAGGAAGCCCAGGTGACCGGCGTGAGGAACCGGGTCCCGAAGGAACGGGCCACCATGACGCCGCCGCCGTCGTAGGTGAGGACGAGGTCCGCGCGGCCGTCGCCGTCGACGTCCGCCAGCTGCGAGTCACGCGATCCGGCCGTGAAGGAACCGAGCCACTGCGCCGGATAGTTGAACGAGCTTCCGGTCGACGTCATGACCCAGACGTCGCCATCGTTGACGGCGACGGCGTCCGCGCGCCCATCGCCGTCGACGTCGCCGAGCATCGTCGCGCGTGTGCCGTAGAACGGCACCGCCGACCACCGCGCCGGCCAGGCAAACCCGCCGCCCGTCGACGTCGCCACCCAGCTTTCTCCGTCGGTGATCCCGACCGCGTCCGCCTTGCCGTCGCCGTCGACGTCGCCGAGCAGCGACGCCTGGACCCCGCCCAGCCACAGCGACGTCCACTCGGTCGGGTAGGTGAACGCGCCCGTCGTCGACCGCGTCACCCACGCACCCTGGGTGACGTTCAACGCCAGGCCGTCCGCAACGTGATCGCCGTCGATGTCCCCGAGCAGCGTCGCGCCGTCTCCCGTGAACGGCGTCGTGAGCCACTGCGTGATCGATCCGGTGGCGAGGTTCGCCGTCCAGATGTCCCCGCCCGTGTACGCGACCAGGTCGGCCTTTCCGTCACCGGTGATGTCGCCCGCGTGGACCACCTTGCTCTGCGAATGGCACGCGTTCAGATCGGCGGCGGTCGCGATCGCCTTCGCCTGCATCACGCACTTGTAGTTCCACCAGTCGGTGCAGCAGGCGGGATTCTGGGCGCAGACCGCGGAGACGACCTGATCCGTCTCCATCGAGGAGTCGGCGGCGTTCTGCGAAGCCGCGCAACCCTGCGGCGGCGCGTTCAGCGGCTGGCCCGTCGTGCACCAGTAGTGCGGCTCGGTCGAATGGACGACCTGGCAAATCGGCTGGCGAAGGAAGGTGACCGCGCCAAAAGTGACGGCGCCGGACGCGGCGCCCGAAGAGGTGACGCCCCAGATCGCGCCGTTGTCGGCGATCGCTCCCGTGAGGGCGGGTCCGCCGGAATCGCCCGGGCACAGCGCCACACCGACCTGGCCGCTGGGAAGGGGGACCGAGGCCTGGTTCGGCACGGTGTTCCCGTTGGCATCGATGAGATTCGCCGGACGCGTGAGCGGGTTGCCGGCGCCGAACGCCGGGAACGTCCCCTGCGCGACGCGTTTCACACCTCCGCCCGTCCCGTTCACCAGATCATTGCACCCGAATCCGAAGATCGTCACCGGTGAGCCGACCGCCGGTACCGCGTTCGCGATGGCGGCGGGCGAGGGCACCAGGTTGCTCGACACCGGCGTCGCGAGCATGAGGACGGCGATGTCGCTGGTGCCTGAGAAGTCGGTCGTTTCCAGCTCCGTCCCGTTGTTTCCGATGAGATTGTCGACGATCGGGGTCGGGCTGCTCGGGCCGATGATGAACGTCTGCTTGACCGGGTACGCTGGCGGCGATCCGCCCACGGCAGGGTAGTACGAGAACCCGCTCGCATTGGCGGTGCTGTCGCCCACACAGTGCGCAGCCGTCAGCACGAAGCGCGGCGAAATCAGCGTTCCCGTGCAACTGGACCAACTATTGCCGATATATCCAGAGACTGTGCCGACCTCCGGCCGGGCGCTGGTCGCTGTGCCGCCGACAATCGACGACTGAGAGACGTCGACGCCTTCCGGCGCATCCCGTCCACACGACAGGACGAGGCCGGCAGCGGCAAGGGTGAAGGTCAAAAGAACGCGCGATCGATGCGGGGCTACGCTTTTCATAGCCAGCAATACGCGCCCGCCAAAATTCCTGGCCGATCTTTTTTCATTCTCTTTCCCCCTCGCCCCGCGAAGCGGGGAGAGGGTTGGGGTGAGGGGTCTGCGCCTTCGTCACGAGGCGCCGCGTCTCAACCGCCAGTCTGACAGCCCGCCAACGCTCGCCGCCCATTCAACCGCCGAATTCGCGCCCGATCGCCGTCGGTCCAGTCCTTGCTGATGTCCCGAACCGGACGCTGTCTCATGGCAATCGCGAAGCGAAGTCTGACAAGTTGCGCTGTACTGGTCGCGACGCTGCTGATGGCCGCACCGGCGTATGCGGCGATCGTGATCGGCACGGACGGCAAACCGGTCCGGCCCCAACCGCGCGACGCCTCGTGCGACGGTCCCCGCGACAAGCGCGTCGTCACCTTCACCCTCCCGCCCGAGCCGCAGCTGGTGGACGCCGTCGCCTGGATCTCGTCGGCGGTATGCAAACCATTCGTGCTGCCAGGCCCGCTCGCCGTCGAAAACAGGAAGCTGCCCCTCGTCGCGCCCGAGCGGATGAAGCCCGAGCAGGCCTACCGCCTCTTTGCGGGCGCCCTTGATTCAGTCGGTCTCACGATCGTGCGAGACGGATACGTCGACCGCATCGCCGAGGTCGGCATCGAGCTTCCGGACCCCGTCTGGAGCGGCGTCGTCGACCCGGACACCGCCAATCCAGACTCCTACGTCACGGCCCTCCTGCACTTGAAGGACCTCACCCCGGAACAACGAGAGCAACTGTTCGCGCGGCGGATCAAAGGCGAGGACTGCGACTGCGCCGTCTCACCGCCGCCATCCGACACGATCATCATCACGGACACCCGATCGACGATCGAACACCTGCTCCACCGCCCGATCGGGCGGTAAGTCCCGACTACTTTGATTCGAGCTTGTCGACGCGCGACTCGAGCGCGCTGACCCGCGGTTCAAGCTGCCCGTCGCGATCGGCAATCGTCTTCGCGTACCGGACGACGAAACGGTGATGCTCCGCCAAGTCCAAAATCGCTGCCTCGACCAGCGCAGAGCGCTTGTTCGTATCCGTGCGGAGATCGTGAACCTCTGTGCGCACGTCCTGG
>Ga0066395_10000840_pt1 | contig 11403 bp, 9 predicted proteins | sample PanSoiPlot1MoBio_FD_61218 | JGI IMG/M metagenome (GOLD analysis project Ga0066395, IMG submission 61218) | Tropical forest soil microbial communities from Panama analyzed to predict greenhouse gas emissions - Panama Soil Plot 1 MoBio | ecosystem: Environmental > Terrestrial > Soil > Tropical... | reverse complement strand
GGCACTATACCATACCGCGGTATAAATGTGGCGGTAGTGGCGATGCGTCCTACCCCTTGCCTGCCTTCCCGAAAAGCGGGATATTTCACCTATGAAAGAGGCCCTTTGGTGGCATAAAGAAGACGACGGCAAAATTCTTTGTACCCTTTGTCCACGTTTCTGTCGGATGGGTGATGGCCAGGCCGGCTTCTGCTACATCCGTAAGAACTTTGGCGGCAAGCTCTATTCTCTTGGCTATGGCACGTCAACTGGATTTGCTATTGATCCCATTGAAAAAAAGCCCTTGAATCACTTTTTGCCCGGGACGGGCATTTTGAGCTTCGGAACCGCCGGTTGTAATCTCGGTTGCCGCTTCTGCCAGAATTGGAGCATTAGTAAAGCGAAACTCGACGAAGCTCAGAGCTCAAATGTCTCTCCGGGACAGGTCGTGCAATTGGCGCTGCGACACAAGGTTCCTAGTATTGCTTTTACTTACAACGACCCGGTGATCTGGGGTGAGTTTGTTATGGACATTTCTCGTGACGCTCGCGAACGAGGCCTAAAGAGCGTAATGGTAACGGCCGGCTATATCACACCTGAAGCCCGGCCTGAGGTTTACCGTTACATCGATGCCGCTAATGTGGATTTGAAAGGTTTCACTGAAAGATTCTATCATAAGATCACCTTTTCTCACCTCGACCCAGTTTTAGACACGCTTAAATGGCTTAAAAACGAAACTGATATCTGGTTCGAAATCACCAATCTCATGATCCCAGGAGAAAACGACGGTCCGGAAGAAACCAAGCAGATGTGCGATTGGATTGTAAAAAACCTAGGCGACAACGTTCCGCTCCATTTCACCGCTTTCCATCCTGATTTCAAGATGATGGACAAACCTAGGACGCCAGCGACGACACTCAAGCGCGCACGCGAGATCGCCGTTTCACTGGGTATCAAATATTGCTACGTGGGCAATGTCTTTGACGACGAAGGACAAACGACCTATTGCCCCTCCTGCCGGGGCGCTCTCATTCGCCGTTCCTGGCACGATATCCTTGAATACAACCTATCCGATGACCGTTGTACATGCGGTCAAAAGATCCCGGGATATTTTGCCCACCACGCATTTCCCCCCAAACGGCAAAGCAGGCACTCGATCTTTCAGTAAAGCCGGCGTCCGCCATTAGCTGGCGAAAAGCAAGGATTTGTGTTTTATAGAAAACTCCGGCTTAAGTCGATGTGCGTCTATGGCAAAAGCAAAAAAAGCGGGTACTAAGGCACACCCTCATCTCACGATCCTGGAGGACATTAGCACCCTCATCAGCCATTCCCACGACCTCCAGGCGACCCTCAACAGCATTGTTGCCACCGTCGCCGATCGGATGGGGACTGAGGTTTGCTCCATCTATATATTGGACCAATCAAAAAAGCGGCTCACGCTTCGCGCCACAATGGGCCTGGATGAAGAATCCGTAGGTAGAGTCTCCATGGATATCGGCGAAGGCCTGACGGGCTTGGTCATCCAGAGGATGAAGCCCGTCATGGTGGTGGATGCTCTCGCCCACCCGCGTTACAAATATTTTCCTGAAACCCATGAAGAGCATTTTCACTCTTTTCTAGGCGTTCCCCTCATCGAACAAAAAATGCCCTTGGGTGTTTTAGTCGTCCAGACTTCCCGGCGCCGCGAGTTTTCTGGTGATGAGATCCGTCTGCTGACAACCATCTCGGCTCAAGCCGCCAGCATCATCGTCCAGGCACGCCTGGCCGATTCCCTACGAAGCAAGGAGCAGGAGCGTAAGGAATATCGGAAGCGCCTGGTGGATGCCATGCGCAAGCTTCAATCCTATGAGGGGAAGCGGCGCGAGAAAGGCCCTAAAACTCATCAAAGATGGCGGGGACGATTAATGGGTCTGGCCGCATCCCCGGGATTTGGCCGTGGCCGAGCCTTTGTCTTGAATCCGCGGATGGATTTGAAAGCGATACCCATGAAACGGGCCAGGAATCGGGAGCGTGAGGTGGAGCGGTTTCGTGGCGCTGTGGAAAGAGGAATAGATCAAATCGCTATCGTAAAGAACCGGATGAGCGCTCTCATCTCAAAAGAGGAAGGTGCTATTTTTGATGTTTACCGGCTCATCCTTGAAGACCCTGCGATCATTCAGCAAATCGAGAATCAAATTCACAAGGAGGGGTACGTTGCCGAATACGCGATCCGAGTCGTCTTTGAACAGTACCTCGAGTCGATCGCGCAGGCCGAGGATAGTTATTTGCGCGAGCGAACTACGGATGTCAGAGACGCGGCGCAAAGATTATTGGAAAATCTTTCCGGGGTGGTGGGCGAGCAAATAGAAATTCCCCCAGACGCTGTACTGGTAGCTGAAGACCTTTCGCCGGCTGATCTGAGTATGCTTGAGGGAGACCGTTTTAAAGGCATCGTTTTGTCAACCGGAGGAGTTACCTCCCATGCGTCGATCCTGGCCAAGTCCTTCGAAATTCCCAGCGTCGTCGCCATCGAAGGTTTGATGGAGTCGGTTCATCAAGGCGATCCAGTAATTGTGGACGGTAATGCAGGCGTGGTTTACGTCAACCCCAAGGCGGAAGTTATAAAGGAGTACGAGCGGCTCGAGAGGGACTATTTAGATCTGAATCAAGAGCTGGAAGAACTGAAAGACTTTCCCGCCGAAACCCTTGATGGCCACCGTGTTTCCCTCTATGCCAACATCGGCCTTCTTAGCGACGTAGCGTTTGCCCACCTCCACGGTGCACAAGGCATCGGGCTCTACCGGACCGAAATAGCTTTTCTTTCTCATCGCGATTTTCCCAGTGAAGAGGAGCAGTATGCCCTCTACAAACGTGTTGTTGAAGGGATGGCGGGAAAACCGGTTACCATTCGTACTTTGGACATCGGCGCCGACAAATATCCAACGTACATTCGCAGCGTGGGAACCGAGCCAAATCCATTTTTGGGTTGGCGATCCATCCGTATCTCGCTTGAAGTTGAAGAGATTTTTAAAACACAGCTGCGGGCCATTCTGCGCGCCGGCGTTCTCGGCCGGGTTCGCCTGCTCGTTCCCATGGTATCTAGCCTCGAAGAAATTCTGAAGATAAAGGAATTGCTTGCCGAAGCCAAATATGAACTGGAACATGAAGACACGCACTTCGACCGGCAGATGGAACTCGGGGTTATGGTCGAAGTCCCTTCCGCTGTTCAACTCGCTGAGCGCTTTTTACGGGAAGTTGATTTTTTGAGTATCGGAACCAACGACCTAATTCAATACATACTCGCTGTTGATCGGAGCAATCGCAAAGTTGCCAGCTTATACGAGCCTCTCCATCCCGCTGTTTTAGCCGCCTTGATGTCCACCATCGAAGCCGGAAAACGAGAAGGGAAAAGAGTCGGGATGTGCGGTGAAATGGCCGGTGATCCTCTCTGCGCATTGCTTTTGTTGGGGATGGGGCTGGAAGAATTCAGTATGGGTTCACTCTATATCCCGGTGATCAAGAAGGCGGTTCGATCGATCACTTACGAAGCCGCCAAATCGGTGGCGCAAATCGTCCTGCAAATGGACACCGTCGGGGAGATAAAAAAGTATTTGTTTGAACAGATGCGCGAATTAGACATGGTGGAACTGTTGGAAATGTACCGTTAGGGTTGACTTCCTAGGCTGAAAACGGTAAGTGTAGAGATAGTTCGAACGATCGTTCGAACTGCTTCAGCGAAAGGAACAAAACCATGAAAAAAATCGCGACTTTTGATGACTGGATCGACTACTTCCGCGAATGGCAAAAAGATATCGGCTATGACGCGGCGCTTTTGGGCAACTACAATTTCGAAACCAAACTGGGCGAACTTCACGCTCCCGAGATCGAGTTTGGCGACTTCCGGGGACAGCGAAAATGGGAAAGGGTAGCTCAAATTCCCAACCAGTCGATTCGCGACGCGCTGATGAATTTGATTGTTTATCAGGGCGACACTGAGTTCGCTTCGGTGGAACAGCAGAAAAACCTGCTGGACACGGCGCCCACGGAGTACGATCGCCAAGCGCTCATTCGGGTCAACAGCGAAGAAATGCGTCATGGCTGGCAGATGTGCTATTTGCTAGTCAACTACTTTGGGGACTCCGGTAAACTAGAGGCCAGGAAACTTTTAGAGCGCAGAGCCTTCAGGGGTGATCGGCTTCTGGGTTCTTTCAATGCGCCGGTCAACAATTGGCTGGACTTTTTTACTTACACCGAATTCGTCGATCGCGATGGCAAATATCAGCTGACTATGCTCAGCCATTCATCATTCGCACCCTTGGCCGAAAGCGTGACCGCGATGCTGAAAGAAGAGTTTTTTCACATGTTTACCGGCCACACCGGTTTGACGCGAATCGTCAGAGCCGGCAAAATCCCTATTGCCATCGTGCAGAAATACTTCAACAAATGGCTCTCCACCGCCTATGATTTGTTCGGGACCGATCATTCATCCTCCGCGAATTGGGCCTACGTTTGGGGCTTGAAAGGCCGCTACGATGAACACGAGGCGGCTGTTCCGGCGGAAAAGGATAAACTTAACGATCTAGCCCGGGAAAATTACATGGCAGAGTGCCAAAAACTCATCGATCAGCTAAATCAGTTAGTTCCGGATGGACAACCGAAACTTTGTGCGCCCGACTTGAAGTTCAATCGGTCTATCGGTGAATATATCGGCAAAACTTACAGTGTGACCGGTGAACTGTTGTCGCCTGACGCTTACCAAAAGCATGTCACGCAAGCTCTCCCCACCCCGGAAGACGAAGCATTGCTTAATGCCATGATCAAGGAAAAGGATTGGGTTCAGCAAATTCAAATGAATTGAGCGGACAGGGTCAGTGCACTAGATTGAACGTGATCGATTAAGGAGAGATCGGTGATGAGGGCTTGTCTCGTGTGTCAAAACGTCGACTGTAAAGCCAGAGGTTCCGAACAGTTGATGGCGGAGCTGGAAAAAAAAGTAACGGCGAAGGGACTCACGGATGTCGAGGTCAAACCCTATATGTGTTTCGGCGCCTGCCAAGAGGGGCCTAATATTGTTCTCTATCCCGAAAAGAGCTGGTACGCGGGCGTCAAAATAGAAGACCTTGACGAGATCACCGAACATCTTGCAGGCGGTCCTCATGTTCAGCGATTAGATACCATTGACTCTTCTTTGAAGGAGCTGATTTACCAGCTCCTCGATACGGGAATATTCTGATCGATGGAAGGCATCCTTTTCCCTAGAGGTGTGGTTGAGGGACGAGAAGGACTGAACGAATACCGCGGCCGCGGTGGCTATGAGGGGCTCGCTAGAGCTCTAAAGTCTCCGCCCGAGGATGTCATCCAAAAAGTCACCGACGCAGGTCTTCGTGGCCGCGGCGGCGCGGGCTTTCCTACGGGGAAAAAATGGGCTCTCACCCGCGAATGCCCTGAACAGCCTCGTTACTTGGTCCTGAATGGCGGAGAAGATGAGCCGGGCAGCAAAAAAGATCGGCTGCTGATGGAAAATCTGCCCCATCTGGTCATCGAAGGTGTGATTCTCGGCGCCTACGCCATCGGGGCTTCAAAGGCTTACCTTTACATCAACGCAAACTACGACGTGGCAATAAAGAGCATCACTGATGCATTGGCTGAGGCGAAAGCGGCTGGCTACTGGGGTGAAAGCGTCTTGGGGACTAGCTTTACCTTCGACATCGAGCTTAAACCTGCGCCGCACAACTATGTAGCCGGTGAAGACACAGCTGCCCTCGAGGTGATCGAAGGAAAAAAAGCTTGGCCGCGCGAGAAGCCGCCGTTTCCCGTTACGGTTGGGCTCTTTGGCAAACCAACATCAGTAAACAACGTAGAAACTCTCGCCAATGTCGGCCCTATTATCTTGCGCGGCGCTCAGTGGTACCGGAAATTCGGCACGCCCGACAGCCCCGGCACAATGATTTTTTCGCTCAACGACGACGTCAATCGACCGGGAGTCTACGAGCTACCCTTCGGCACACCCCTTCGCTATCTGATCGAAGAGTGCGGCGGCGGAATCAAAGGAGGGAAAAAGATCAAAGCGATCATGCCCGCCGCGCCCTCCTCGGCGTACTTGCCCGCGGATAAAATCGACACGCCTTTAGATCACAATTCCATGCGCGACGCAGGGTCGGGTTTGGGCTGCGGTGTGGTGCGTTTGGTCAGCGAAGGAACTTGCATTGTGGAAGAAGTGTTGAAAATCTCCGAATTCTTTACCGTCGAATCCTGTGGACAGTGTCCCGCCTGCCGCATGGAAACCAACACCTTGACTGCGTTGCTCAAGAAAGTCCAGCAGGGTCAGGGAGGCCAGCCCATTCTCGAGCAATTCAGTAAAGTCCTCGCTTTTAATAAGGGCAAAGGCTTTTGCAATCTCATCGCTATGCCCGGTCCGCCGATTGAGAGCGCGCTCAAACTCTTTCCCGCCGATTTCGACGCACACCTGGCCACCGGGAAATGCCCGGTCATTTAGAGCCAAATTCTTCGTCTTCAGGTTGACGGTTCTCAAGTCGCCTTGATAGTATCCGCGTCGTCAAATCGAGGATTAGAAAATGATCTCGATTAAGAGATTCATCGCCTTAGTGGTGGTCCTATTCGAGGTTGGAGTCTCGAATCTGCAAGCAGGCGATCAAGACGCGATCCTCGAAGGAGCAAAGAAAGAGGGTGTTTTGGTCGTCTACACCTCAATGAGCGTAGACCAGGTGCAAAGAATCCTGGATGCTTTCAAGACCAGGTATCCGTTTCTGAAGACGACCATGTTTCGCGCGGTCGGCGAACGATTACTAACCAAGATCATGACCGAAGCGCAAGCGGGAAAATACGACTTCGACGCCGTCCAATCAGCCGAATCGCAAGCCTACTTTTTAAAAAAGAAAAATCTGCTGCAAAGATATCTATCGCCGGAAGCGAAGCACATTCAAAAACCGTTCTTCGTCCCGGACGGGTACTGGACGGCAGTTTATATTATGCCCAACGTCATCGCTTATAATACGCGTATGGTGAAACGCAACGAAGTGCCGAAAACCGACGAAGATCTGCTACAGCCAAAGTGGAAAGGCAAGATGGGCATGGACCATACAAAACCAGAATGGTTCGCGTGGAAGCTAAAACGCATGGGAGAGGAGAAAGGCTTGGCTTACATGAAAAAACTCGGCGCCCAAGAATTTCGACTCTATGCCGGGCTTTCCGTGGTGACCAATCTCCTGGCCGCCGGCGAATTTCCGTTGGTGCTCAACACGTACCTGCACAACGTCGAGGATATCAAACGCAAAGGGGCACCCGTCGATTGGATTGCCCAGGACCCGATCTTTACCAAGTTCCAACCGCTCGGTATTGGCTCTAAGGCACCGCATCCTAACGCTGCTAAACTTTTTACTGACTTCATGCTTTCCGAAGAGGGACAGAAGGTCATCGCCTCCTTCGGACGGGTTCCGACACGGCACGGCGTTACGACGAGTGTTCAAGGCCTGGACAAACTCAATTACGTCATCGACAACATCGCCGCGGGCGACGATTTCAACAGGAACTACGAGCTGTTCCGCTCGATCTTCGGCGCGCCGCAGCAATAGAAAGGAACCAATCATGAGACTCGCGCCCATCAAATGGCCCAATAACGCCAAGATCGCGGTGAGTTTCTTCGTTGCGTTCGAAGCGTTCGAAAAATCGTCACAGTATCGTCGCAGCGAAGGGAAACCGGATTATGCGTCTCTTGCTTATGGCGAGTACGGCGGCAAGGCCGGCATCTGGCGCATCATGGATGTCCTTGCCCGAAACGGCGTCAAAGGCACCATCGACACCAATGGACGCATCGCCGAAGATTTTCCCGATGCGTTGAGGGAGCTCCATGCGGGCGGCCACGAAATCGTGGGCCACGGATGGGTCAACGACACTCCTCTGTCGGATCTCGACGCGGCTAGCGAAAGAGACCTGATCAAACGCACGCTGGACGCGATCGCTGCGGTCACCGGCAAGCGTCCGGTCGGATGGGTCAGCCCCGGACACCGCGTGAACGATTTTACCTTCGGCAATTTCGTCGACCATGGCATCTTCTGGACCGGCGATCTGCCTGGGCCGGACATCCCACAGCATCGAATCGTCAACGGTAAGCCCTTAATCATTATGCCGCGACTCGATTACGCCAACGATCTGTCGCTGATCTTTACGCATAGAAATCCCGTGCGGATCTATTTCGACAACTTCAAAGCAGCTTTCGACTGTCTCTACGCCGAAGGCCAAGCCGGTGCTCCCAAGCTGATCGATTGTTTGGTCCACGCGCATATCGGCGGCAGACCCCACATGATCGGCATGTTCGAAGAATGCATTCGCTACGCCAAAGGTTTTCCCGATGTCTGGTTCGCCACCAAAGGCGAGATCGCCAAGTATTATCTCGACACTTACGTCAGCAAATCGTGAGCGGAGGAATTGCGATGTCGGCTGGAATAAACGAAAAGTATCTCAATGGACTTAAATCTGACGAGCTTCTCTTAAAACTCACCTGGGATGAGTGGCTGGCGATCACGCCGCCTTACTCCGACGGCAAGTTCACTACTGCGGACGCGACCGTTCGCTACCAGCGCAACGGCTACGACTGGGATATACATGGCACGCTCTATACGCCTGACAAAGAAACTGATCCGCGGCGCTCCTTCGTTTTTTTTCATGGCGGCGCGGCGAGCGAGAAGATTATGGACCTAACTCCCGATGGCAGGCCCGGATTGGCTCGCGTCATGGCGGCGCAGGGCTTTAAAGTGTTGGCGCTCACTTATCCGGGCCACTATCCGCCAGGCGGTGTTTGGCAGCAGTCGATACCGGAGCGCAAACCGATTTATCTACTTGACCGCGACTTATCAGACAGCGAAATTCTCGATCGCAATCTGAAATGCACATTCAACGTGATCCTCCAGGGCGCCGGGCTGCTAACGGATAAGCACCTAGGCGGAAGAGAGATCATCGGCTTCGGCCACTCCACCGGTGGACCGATGGCCGCGCATCTCACGCGTTTTTCGAAGGCAACCAAAGTCATTGGGCTTGTCGGCTTCGGCAGCGGCGGGCCGGATGGGTGGCGCAAAGAATGGCGCGACAAAACCGGCGCCGAAAAATACACCGAAAAGCCCATCGATCATGTTTCCAAGCGATCGCCGGATTCATTCAAAGCATCAGGCTACGTCGATCCCGAAGACTTAACGCCATGGGGCGGCGCTGATGATTATATACGGATAGTTAGCCCGCTGCGCTCGCAGATGAAGACGAGCCTATGCGATAACCAGCACAATGCAGCGGTCGGAATCTTGGAAGAGTACCCTAAGCGCACCGGGCTCCCGCGTGAGGAGTATTTCGATCATCTGCAGGATCCCGATCCAAACTGGTTGAAAACGATCCGCGTTCTCTTAGTCGCCGGCGAGAACGACAAGGGCCACTGGGTCAACAATGGCGCGCCGTTAGAAAATAAGCGTGAGATGTTCATGGGCGCGAAATATGCGGCGACCACGCGGGGCGCCCATGTCGTCTTGATCCCCCGCTACGGGCACGTGGGCTATGCAGAACTTTACAACGAGAAAATTGCGTATCTCTGGCTCTGGGCATTTAAGTCAGGCTACTTCGACAGTTGAGCATCCTAGTTGTCGAACCATCGGTCAGTTGACCCTTTTGGAACAGAGACTGTGCCACAACGCGAAATTCACATGAATGTCATTCTGAGCCGAAGGCGAAGAATCTTGCTTTCTTGCCGCTTACCAACACGAGATCCTTCGGCTATCGCCTCAGGATGACATTGCGACCCAGTCTCACACGCGGGAGGAAACAGATGTTTTCAATGACAAATTGTAGTAGGTGCGTGCTTCAGTTTACGATCATCGCGACAATGCTTTTATGGCTGACTCCATCCCATGCAGCTCAGAGCAAACCATTGTCTGCAGCAGAGCTGGCTTTTTACCAAGGTGCCGATCGAGAAAAAATTATTTTGGAGGGGGCGAAAAAGGAAGGACAAGTAACTTTCTACACCTCGAACACCTGGGTCGCTGGTGCCGTATCCCAAGAGTTTGAAAAAAAGTACCCCTTCGTGAAGGCCAATGTATGGCGCAGCGATTCAAAGGCATTGCTGAAACGATTGACCGAGGAGGTCACGGCGGGTCGCTTTTTGGCCGATGTCATCGAGACCAGTCCTGAATACATAGCAATTTTAACGAAAGACAAGATGCTCCAGGAGTACCTTTCTCCCGAGCTCAAAGCCTACGACGACGACGCAAAGATCAAAGGCAAGAGGGGAGTTTACGCCTGGACCAATCGGGAGATCTATATCAGCTTGGGGTTTAATTCCAAAATTATACCTGCCGCGGAAGCGCCAAAGAGCATCAAGGACTATATCGATCCTAAGTGGAAGGGAAAAATGTCGATTGCGGGAACAACCACTGGAGTCCAGTGGGTTGGTGCGGTTATGGAGGCCATGGGCCGGGAATTTCTGGACAAGCTGAGCGGTCAAGACATTAACGTGCAAAATATATCCGGAGCGGCGCTTTCCGGGCTGGTTGCTTCCGGCGAAGTTCCCTTGTCACCAACCATCTTCAATTCCAATATCTTTACCCACAAGCGAGACGGCGCACCGGTGGAATGGCGGCCGCTCGATCCGGTCATTGCGGGCGTTGGCACTTCTGGGATGGTAGTCAATTCACCTCATCCTCACGCTGCGCTTCTTTTCCTTGATTACCTCCATTCGAAATTCGGCCAGGAGGTCGCGATGAAAGGCGGACTCAGCTCGGCGCGCAAAGACATCGGTTCTCTCGAACAAAAGTTCAAGAAAATTTACATCGAGAGCAAGTACACACCGGAGGAATTCGAGAAAAAAATCGACGAATGGGAAAGTTTGATGCGCCGGCTATTTATAAGTAAACGCTAAAAATTCGCGATCCAGAAACTTTATGCCTGCCACGATTTTAGTCACCGGTGCCAACGGGTTTATCGGCTCACACACCACATTGCTCATGGAATCTCTCGGACACAAAGTTGTTGCGATCGACGTCGTGGCACGTTCACCGGATCTCTCGCTCTTGGGAATCAAGACAACAAGTCACATCATGAATGTCACGGACGTGGGGGCGTTCCGTGCACTCTGCGAGAAAGAAAGACCGACGCACGTTTTTCACGCCGCGCACCCGCCTCGCGATGAGAATCCGTCCGTGATCAATTACTGCTATCATGCCATGACGAACATTCTCCAAGCGGGGAAGGATTTCGGAATCAAACGAGTTGTCTATTCGAGCTCCGCGTCGATTTACGGCCAGCTCAGAAAACCAGACGGCGATTTGATCAAAGAAGACGATGCGGTCACGATTTATCCAACCTACTTTTATCGAGCGGCAAAGACGGTATCTGAGTGGATGGGCAACTTCTATAAAGAAAAATACGGCGTTGATTTCGTGGCGCTCA
>Ga0066395_10000839_pt1 | contig 11404 bp, 15 predicted proteins | sample PanSoiPlot1MoBio_FD_61218 | JGI IMG/M metagenome (GOLD analysis project Ga0066395, IMG submission 61218) | Tropical forest soil microbial communities from Panama analyzed to predict greenhouse gas emissions - Panama Soil Plot 1 MoBio | ecosystem: Environmental > Terrestrial > Soil > Tropical... | reverse complement strand
GGCAGCACGGCGCCGGGAATACGGGCTTTCCACGGCAGTCCGCACAGCTTCGATGCATTCGACATCGGCAAGATCGGGACGGGGGAGGGAGCGCAGGCGTATGGGCACGGGCTGTATTTTGCGGAGAAGGAAGGGACGGCGCGAAGCTATCGTGACAAGCTAGCGACCATCAAATTAACTGCTGACGGCGCGCCATTTGATGCCAGCAATCCGGATCATGATGCGGCTATGTTGGCGCGTTCCTATCCGAATACAGATTCTGCGGTTGCCTCATTGCGACAGCAGGCGAGCAACTGGGCGAAAGTGCCGGGAGATCAAGCGCAAGCGACTGCTGCGAGATACCAAGCCGCCGCTGATCGCATAGCGCAAGGGAACCTACCTAAGATCGAGAACATGCCCGGCAAGATGTATGAGGTGAACATCGGCGCCGATCCGGAGCACATGCTGGACTGGGACAGGCCGCTGAGTGAGCAGAGCGATCTGGTTAAACGGCTATTTCCGATTGGTGATGATGGGCGCGCCATCTTGCCAAATGGTGAGCGCGGCGATCCGACGAAGCTTCGTGGGGAGCAACTTTATCGCTCATTGGCGGAAGCCAATAAGGGCGATCATGGGGCGGCATCATCATCCCTGCACGAAGCTGGCATTCCCGGCATTCGCTATCTGGATCAGAGTAGCCGTGGCGCGGGCGCGGGCACCAGCAACTACGTCGTGTTCAACGACCGCATCATCGACATACTGCGGAAGTATGGCATTGCCGGCCTCATCGGCGGAGGTGGCGCGGCTGCGATAGCCGGCGGTGACAGCGAGCCGCCACGCGCACAATAGCCATGTCTGACGCACCGCTGCCGACGATCGAGTTCCTGCAGGACGAGAACGAGCGGCTGCGCGCCCGCATCGTCGAGCTAGAGGTGCTGCTCGCCCACGCCCGCGGCACGCTCGGCACGCTGGAGCCGCCGGACGCCGATTTCATCGTCTACGACGCACCACCCTCAACCCCGAGGTAGCCATGAGTGACCGACCACCGCTGCCGCCCGGCATCTTGCCCAATATCTTCGACACTGATCCGCCACCGACCAACCCGGCCACGATCGTGGGCGACGGCATCACTTACGTCGATCAGTCGCTGCTGTCGGGCGACGAGGCCGCCGCCTTCGCCGAGACCATCGCACAGCATCCCAACGCCTTCGTCGTGAAGGCCGAGGAGCCACCGCCGCCGCCACCGGAAGAGCCGACCGCCCCATGAGCGAGACGACTGAGGAGCAACCCGGCACACCGCCGGAACCGTCTGCGCCAGAACCACAGCCAACCCCGCCAGAGCCGCCACCGGCACGAGAGGCAGGCGAGGCCGAGGACCCGGTAGAGCGACGCATAGCGCGGCTGACGGCACGGCTCAGCAGCGCGGCCAGAGAGCGTGACGAGTTCGCTGCACGCCTCGCAGCCCTCGAGCAATACCAGCGCACACAGGCTCCACAGCAGCCGGTCGATGCACAGTTCGAGCAGGCCGTCGAGGCACGCGCTCAACAAAAATCGCAGGCCGACCGGATGCAGGAGAAGGTGCGCTCCTTCCACGAGACGGGTGCGGCCGAGTATCCGGACTGGCGGCAGAGATGTAACGACCTGCAGGCCATGGGCGCCGATGCCCAGATTGCAGAGCTGCTGGTGGAAATGCCGGGGGGACCGAAGATCGCCGCTAGCCTGGCCAACGACCCGGAGGCGGTTGAGCGCATTGCGTCATTGCGTGGTGAGCGAGCCCGCGCGATCGCGCTGGGGCAGTATGCCGAGAAGTTGGCGGCACAGCCGACGCGGAATGTATCCAGGGCGCCAGCTCCGCCGAGACCGGTGCAAGGGCGGGTGACACCGGAGTTCAACATCTACAATCCCAGCAACACGGCTGACCAGATGGTGGACTTCTTTCTCAAGCAGGACATGGACCGCAGGAGGCGGGCATGAGTAAGGACTTCGACAAGCGCAAGCCGGTGACCGCCAAGCCGCTGTCGACGGTGTCGGCCACCGGCGGCCTGCCGGCCAGAACGCCGCCGCCAGGGCAGAACAACAACGCAAGCACCGTCCGTAAGGTGGCGGCAACAGGAGGCAGGAATGGCAAACGGTAAAGCACCCCCGCACTCAGACGCAGGGACGACGAAAGGGACGGATCGCGCTCTCTCCTCACACGAGGCGGCGTTTCGTGGGCGGCTCAGCAGCAACCCTGTCTACAAGGCGCCGGCGGATACCGGCAGCAGCGGCAAGATGCCGACCGGCAGAGCGACCGACCCGCTGATCACCGGACGGAATGCGAAGCGCTGATGCCGCTGAAGTCCGGGACCGGGAAGAAGGCCTTCGAGCACAACATTCGTGCTGAAGTGAAGGCCGGCAAGCCCGTGAAGCAGGCCGTCGCCATTGCATACTCCAAGAAGCGCGAGAACCAGCGGAAGAAGTAATGGAAGCGCAGGAATTTCGCAGCCTCGCGATCGAGCGTCTGACAGAGATGGAAAAGACGCTGAAGCTCATTCTGTCCAGCGTTCGCCAGCCGCTCGTCGTCGAGCAGCGGCAGCCATTCCCGGCCAACGTGCCAACGGCCGGGCGTCGCCCCCCGGAGAGGCGTTAGTCTCCGTGCACCGTGCCTGAGCTGACCGGAGCAGCCTAACTCCGTGCGCGTTAGGCCTCGTCGGAGCCTCTAAACGCCCGACACACAGACAACACTCCCCAAGTGCGTAACACGACTTCTGGATCAGCACCGGGCGGCGTAGTTCCCCGCTGCGTCGTCCGGACTTGATCCAGAACACTGACCGCTGAACCACAGAAGTCGGTGCTTGCGCCCTAATCAAAGGGCTAACACCGATGGCCGCTGCCACTAATACGCTACTCAATATCAATATGATCACGGCGAAAGCCTTGGCCATATTGCACCAAAAGCTCAACTTCGTCGGCGCGATCAACCGTCAGTATGATCCGTCATTCGCGCAGTCCGGCGCCAAGATCGGCAGCTCACTACGCATCAGACTGCCGGTGCAGTTCACCGTGGCCAGCACGCCAGCGCTGGCTATCCAGAACACGGTGGAGACAAACACCACGCTGACGATCTCTCAGCAGAAGCACGTCGACTTCAGCTTCAGTAGCCAGGAACTCACACTCAATATCGATGACTTCAGTGCCAGATACCTCGAGCCCGCGTGTGCTGTGCTGGCGGCCAACGTCGAGGCCGACGCGCTCAGTATGGTCAATTCCGTCTGGAACCTCGTCGGCACCGCAGGCGCCGCACAGACCTTCAAGACCGTGCTGCAGGCCCGCAAGGCGCTGCTCGATAACCTCACGCCACAGAGCCAGCAGTGGCAGCTGCGGATTAACACACAGGACAACGTCGACCTCGTCGACAGCCTGAAAGGGCTGTTCCAGCAGTCGACGCAGATCAGCCGGCAGTATGTCGATGGTGTTATGGGCCTCGCGGCCGGGTTTGAGTGGGCCGAGAATACGTTCCTTACCACCTATACCCGCGGCGCCGAAAGCGGCTATGTCGTGGGTGGTGCGGGCCAGACCGGCTCAACGCTTGCCGTCACCACCGGCTCTGGCGCGGGCAATGTCGGCGACGTGTTTACCATCGCTGGCGTGTTCGCCGTGCATCCGGAGACCAAAGTCAATACCGGCAGGCTGCAGCAGTTCGTGCTGACGGCGGCCTATACGGGTGGCGCGGGCAACATGAGTATCGCACCACCTATTACGACAACCGGCGCATACCAGAACGTCAGCAATAGCCCCGGCGCCGGCCAGGCACTGACCTTTGCCGGGACCGCCAGCACCGCAACGGGTAGTTCGATTGCCTTCCACCCGGACGCTTTCACATTTGCCACTGCGGATTTGGTGATGCCAAACGGGGTTGACATGGCTTCTAGGGCGCAGAAGGACGGGCTCAGTATTCGTGTGGTCCGTCAGTATGATATAAATAACGATGTTCTGCCGTGCCGTCTAGACATTTTGTATGGCTACGTTGCGATGAGGCCACAATTAGCTTGCCGATTGATGGCCAACTAATATGACCGTATAGTGGTGCTCTTTTACTGCGGGAGCACCACTATGGTCAAGCCAATTCGCTATTGCTCAGTTCCTTATTGCCAAGAGCGTTGCTGGGGCCATGGCTACTGCAGTCGTCATTATCAGGCATGGCGAAAGTATGGCGATCCAACGAAGGTTGTGCAGAAACAGCACCACGGGCTTACACTGCACGAGCGATATGACCGTTATACGAAGCGCGGCGAAGAATGTTGGCAATGGATTGGCCACAAGGATCCGAACGGATACGGACGCCTCAACGTTGATGGTTATCCGATGCTAGCCCATCGCGTTGCTTATCTCGTCAAATACGGAAGCATTCCCGAAGGCATGTTCGTGCTTCACAAGTGTGACCATCCGTGGTGCGTCAATCCTGCGCATCTATTTCTCGGCACCCAATCAGACAATCTTCAAGACATGTATGATAAGGGTCGCGATCGAAAGCGAGGCTTGAAGGGCAGTGAGCATCACCGCGCGAAGGTTGATGAGGTAATAGTGCGAGCAATCCGCCAATCGAACGAAAGCGATATAGAACTTGGCAAGCACTACGGGATCTCGCGAGTAACTGTAAACGATATCCGAAAACGCCGCAGTTGGGCGCACGTCGAATAGGAGCAACCCATGGCGCAATATACCTCTGTTACCTATCCGACAGGCCAGTCCGTTGCCTACGACCTTGGTCCCGGCCTGCACGACATGACCTCGATTATCAACGGCAACGGCTTTACCGGTATGAGCGTCACCGCTCACGCCGGAGGAACACGAGCGGCGGCAACGCCGCTCACCTCCGCCTGCAACCTTATCGCCGTCTGCGCCACCACGGCAGACAGCGTGACTCTGCCCCCAGCCATGGGGGGGCAGGTAATGTGGGTCAGCAACGGCGGCGCAGCGAGCGCACAAGTCTACGCAGCCAACGGCACCACTGACACTATCAACGGCATCGCGGCCGCAACCGGCGTGGCATTGGCGGCAGGTAAGTCTCAGGTGTTCATGAGCCCGATTAAAGGCGCCTGGTTCGGCGTGCTGTCGGCATGAGTGACCGCAGCGGGACAATCTACTCGCCCGGTCCTGCCCTGCAGGACATGTCGGTCATCGCTGATGGCGGAGGCCACTCGTGGGCACTCCATATCTGCGCCCATCCCGGCAACGTCCGCGATACCGCAACACCCATGCGCGCGTGCCTCAATATCGTGGATACCGCAGCAGCAGACGGCGATAGCGTATCCCTGCCAGCGGCCAGCGGTGGACAACTCAATTACGTCATTAACCACACGGCATTCGCCATCAGCGTCTATGCCGCGCCCAATACGACCGATCTCATATACATGGCGGACGGCAGCACGTTCGTTGAGGCGACATTGCCGGCGAGCGCCTCGTCCATGTTTGTCAGCGTTCCCGGGCGGTGGATCATCACCTCGCCGCCACCCGTCGCACCCGATACCGGCGACGTGCCAGAGGCTCCGACAGACGGCGCGGCATACGTCAGGTCCCTTGCCGCCTGGCTCAATGCCGACACCCGCTACGCCACGCCAGCTTCCCTGCAGGCCTATCTGCCCAAGGCCGGCACCACGACAAATGATGCAGCACCCGCCGGCCAGATCGGCGAGTTTCTCTCCTCGCAGAGACTACAGGCGAATGCAGTGCCGCTCGCCAGCGGCACCGGTCTGGCCGTCGCCACGCTCGCGCTCACGGCGGGCGACTGGGACGTCTGGGGCAGCGACGGCTTTGCCATCGGCAGCACCGCAACCGGCAACATCACACTGCGCGCCTGGATCAACCCGGCCGGTGGCACCCAGGCACCGTTGCTCGACCAGCTCGGCGGCAACGCCGTTCGCAACGTCACCAACAGCCCAGGCAATCTGCAGTCGATGATGGCTGTCGCAGCAGTGCGCGTATCACTCGCCGCAGCAGCCACCGTGACACTCGGCGCCAGCGCGACATTCGGCGGCGGCACGATCAGCGCTTTCGGCCAAATCATGGCACGCAGGCGCAGATGATCCAGACAGTCGGCGACCTGATCGACTTCTCCCTGCGAGTGAGCGGGATCATCGGTGTCGGCCAGACGGCGATGGCCGAGGACAGCTATACCGGCCTCGACTGGCTGCGCATGATTATCAGCGAGTGGCAGAAAAAGCGCTGGCTCGTGTATGTGCAGCAAGAGGTGAGCGTAGCCGCATCTACCGGTGCGCAGAGCTACACCATAGGGCCGGGGCAGGACTTCGATTGCGCACGGCCCGCACATATTGCTGCGGCGTACATCCGCATCATTCCGGGCGCGCCGCCCAATCTCGTGGACATCCCGGTCACTGTCCTGGGAAGCCGTGAGGAGTACGCTTCGATCAGCGTCAAGACGCTGGAGACGATCCCCGCCTACGTCTTCTATGACAGCGGCTGGCCGTCGGGCCGGCTGTACTGGTGGCCTGTGCCTCCCGCCAATATGTATGGGCTGTATGTCACCGTCATGTCCCCGCTGCCGACCTACACGGCGCTGACGGATCAGCTGAATGTGCCGCCCGAGTATTACCCGGCCATGATCTGGTCGCTGGCCATTCGCATGCAGCTATCGTATGGGCTGCCCGCCAATCCTGCCCATGTCGCGGCTATGCGTGAGGCACTCAACACGCTGCGGCAGGCGAATACCCAGGTGCCTGAGCTGACCATTCCCGCACCGATCGGACGCATTCGCAGCGATCTGTCGCTGGTGGGCAAGGGATTGGGCAGGGCCTTTATCCTCGATCAAGGGGCAGTGCTGTAATGCCAGACGGAATAACGCTGCGCGGCGCGCCGCTGCCACTGTCGGAACTGCCAGGTTATCCGTGGAAGTCCGGCGATACGCTCTATGCCGAAGCGCTCAACAACGCGATCCTGAATAATGCGGGTCCTCCCGGCGCTGTAGGGCCTGCAGGGCCGGTCGGGCCGCCTGGCAGCACTGACTGGCAGGCCGGGCTGGTAACGACGCTAGGCGGCGGCCTGAGCCTCTCTGGCGGCACGCTGGACGCGAAGCAGAGCCAGTGGCAGGCGGGTGCCGTCAATGCGCTCGGCATCGGGCTGGTGCTGAACGCCGGCACGCTGAGCGCAGGCGCCGGTAGCAGCGCGCCGTCAGGGCCGGCGTCCGGCGACTTGTCGGGCAACTATCCGAACCCGACTGTCAGCAAGACGGGCGGTGTTGCCTTCGCGGCGAGTGCGACCACTGACGCCACAAATGCGACGAACATCACCACCGGAACATTGTCGGTGAACCGCTTCAACGCGGGCACGAATGCCAACGCCGGCACCTATCTCAGAGGCGATGGGACGTGGTCGACGCCAATCGTAGGGGCCAATCCGATCGGACCTGCGGGCGGCGATCTGTCGGGCACGTTCCCGAACCCGACCGTCAGCACTCTCGGCGGCGTTGCCTTCGCGAAGTCGGCCACCGTCGATGCGACCAACGCCAGCAACGTCACAACGGGCACACTGCCAGCCGCACGGCTTCCCACGTCGGGCGTAACCGCAGGCACGTTCACCAATGCCACCGTCACCGTAGACGCCTCTGGACGCGTCACAGCGGCGTCCAGCAACACGGTTGGCGGCGGCTCTGTCACGTCGGTGGCCACCGGGCCGGGATTGAGCGGGGGGCCGATTACGACTGCTGGCACGCTGACGGCAATGTTCCAGGCCGGCACTGTCACGGCACTCGGCGCCGGCATGCAGATCGCCGGCACGACGCTGCAGATGCCGGCAAGCGGTGTCACGGCTGGCAGCTACACCAGCACCAACCTCACGGTCGATGCGACCGGGCGGATCACCGCAGCGTCCAACGGTAGCAAAGGCGGCGGCGGCAGTGGCACCGTCACCAGCATCACTGCCGGCATCGGACTGAGCGGGGGCACGATTACCACCGCCGGTACGATCGCTATGGCAGCGTCCGGCGCGACACCGGGCACTTACACCAACGCGACGGTAACGGTGGACACGACCGGACGTGTCACCAGCGCTAGCAGCGGCTCGAGTGCCAGCGGCACCGTCACGTCCATCACCGCAGGCGCTGGCCTGACCGGTGGGGTCATTACCACCACCGGCACGATTGCTGTCGGCACGCTGACGTATGCGAACCTGCCAAGTGAGGTGCAGATGGTACCGTTGTCGTTCCCGTTCGTTGGCAAGCCAGCCGCGTCGCAGCTTGTGAATGTGCCGATGCCGTGGAGCATCACGGTTCCGAGTGGCTTAGCCGGGACCGTCGTTTACGATACCACGAAGGCAACAGCATCCGCTGCGTTCACTGTGAACAAGATCAGCGGCGGCTCGACTACCGCACTCGGCACGGTGACCATCACCACAACCAGCAACACCAGCGCGACGCTGGCAGGCAGCGGCGGCACGCTGAACGCTGGCGACGTGCTGCAGATCGTAGCGCCTGCGAGCCAGGACAGCACGCTGGCGGATCTCGGTATCACTCTACTGGCGTCGAGAGTGTAGCATGTGCGCTTGGGCTTTTGGGGATTCGTTCGACCTGTACACAACGGTCCCAGCAGATATGACTGCCGGATATTGGGACAGCGCTTCTGGAAGCGCACCAGCTTTGGTTACCGGGCGTTTCTCTGGTGGGCGTGGCATCCAGCTTATTGGCACTACTCTTCTTGTTAAGTCGTCCGGATCGAACGATGTGGTCCACCACATTGTTGTAGCTTTTCAGCAGACTGCCGCACTCTCGGGCACCACGATTGGGTCGTATGTCTCCTTCTGTGACGGTGCTACTGCCCAATGCAGCGTTGTATTCCGTAGTGATGGCGCGATCCTTCTGCAATCCGGCGGCCCGACGGGATCGACCCTGGCGACATATGCCAGCGCGGTGACGCTGCAAAACCAGTGGTTTGCGTTCGAGATCGAAGTCGTCATAAACAGTGCTACAGGTAGCATAACTGTTCGCAAGAACGGCAATACGTTGAACGATTTCACGCTCGGCTCGCTGAACACACGCAGCACCGCGAATAACTATGCCAACAGGATAAACGTTGGCATGTCCACGACTGTCAACCAACAACAGATTGACGACTTCCTCTGGCGCAGTGACGCGTCGTCGGTGCCGTGGGTGGGCGATATCCGCTGCTACACCCGTATGCCGGCGAACAATGTGCAAAATCAGTTTGCATCATCACCGACAGCCTTGCCGCAAACACCCGCCGTCAATAACAGCAGTACAACGATCAACGCTGGGCAATCGCGCTATATGACCTTTACGGCGTCAGCAACTGGGTCGATAAACACGGTTACCGCGCCAATTGCAGTCGCCACCACAGCAAACCTCAAGTGTTCCCTGTTTTCGGTCAGCGGCGGATTGCCAGGAACTGTTTTAGGATCAGCTACACCGGTAGCCGCGCCCGGCGTTGGAAACGCCACTTTCACTTTCGGGACGCCCGTCTCGGTAACGGCAGGAACGCAATATTTTGCAGGTTTTTGTGGTGACACTTCTTCGGGACAATGGGGCATAAATTCCACCACCACGGGATGGTTCCTCAGCGGAACGTATGCCGCTTTTCCAGCCAATAATCCTGGCGTAAGCAGTGCCGCCGGCGCCATCGCTGCAACTATTTATATCTCTGGCGTTGGCAACTATCCATTCGTCTCCGAGTCACAGCAGGACGGTGCCACCAGCTACGTCTACGACAGCACGGTGAACGATGCGGACTTCTACGGCATAGCGTCGATCGGCGTGACGCCCGCCAGTGTGGTGGCCGTCACAACGCGCGGCTTCTTACAGAAGAGCGACGCAGGGAGCCGCAGCGGCGCGGTGCAGCTGAAGAGCGGTAGCACCACCGTCAACAGCGGCAGCGCTGTGCTCAGCACGACATTCGCGTGGATGTGGCGGACGGATACGACGGACCCCGCAACGGGAAGCGCATGGACGACGACTGGCGTTAATAACGCGCAGATCGGGCCGACGGTGACGGCGTAGCGCCATGGCGATCTCGCTCGACGGCACAGCTTCATCGAACCAGACGAACACCGTCACGATTACGACGACGAAGCCTAATGACATTATCATCTGCATAGTTACGGCTAATCTGGCGGCTGGTCAGAGTGCGTTAACGGGTGTGAGCGGTGGCGGACTGACCTGGACCTTTCGGGCACGCGCCGCCGAGACAAGCGTCAGCGCTCAATATCTCATCGAGGAGTGGTGGGCGCAGGCGCCGTCAGCCTTAACCTCACAGGTTATCACCGCAACAGTGCCCGGTGGCAGCGTCAACGCCATGGGGGTGATAGCCATCAACGGCGCGAACTATTCATCGCCATTTGATACTGGCGGCGCGCCATTTGTGACGAATGGGGACTCGCTTTCTACGCCGGTTTTCTCGACAGCTGCGGCAAACACTGTGGTCGTGGTGGGAGCCAGAGGCACCACGTCATCGCCCTCAGGCGTTACCGGCTGGACAAATGTTCTGCAAGCCTTCTTCTCAAGCGCGGCGTCTAATATATACACATCGCCGCAAACCTCTACCAATGTTCCCTTCGCCAACTCTTTTGATTACAGACAGGCGAACATTGTCGATGCCGTCGTGCAAGCTGCAACGGCGATGCAGACTACCCAAGTCGCGTTGGAAGAGTGGGCGCGCATCATCCCGCCGCAGATGCAGGCGACGCAGGTCAGCGCGGAAATCTGGGCCACCGTGGCACTCTACGTGCCGCCGCCGTTTACGCCGGCTCCTATTCTGGTGATGGCGTAGTGGCGACGGTACCGCTTGTCGGGGGTGCATATGAGGCACGCAGCGTTGTCGCTAGCGCACAGCGCAGCGTTAACCTCTACGGTGAGCCGATGCCGCAGGGTCAGGGCGAGCCGGCACAGGTCGCACACTACCCCACGCCAGGCCTGCGACTGCTGAATACACTGCCGAAGCTGGGCGTCCGCGGCATCAAGCAGGCCACCACCGGGCAGATTTACGCAGTCGCTGCAGAGGGCGTCTACAGCATCGACCCCACGACGTGGGCCGGCACGCATCTCGGCGATCTCATGCTCGGACGCAGCACGCCTGTTAGCATGCAGGACAACGGCACTGACCTCGTCATTGTCGACGGCGGCGGCACTGGCTGGTCCGTGCATTTGGCGGACAACAGCTTCCATACGATCAGCGATCCCACCGGAATGTTCTCGGGCGCAGACAAGGTGGACTACCTCGACACCTATCTGCTGTTCAACAAGCCCAATACGCCGCAGTTCTATTCGTCCGACAGCCTGGCGCTTACCTTCGACCCGCTGTTCTTCGCCAACAAGGAAGCGTTCAGCGATTTGCTGCGCACGCTGGCCGTGGTGCATCGGGAAATCTGGCTGTTTGGTGAGCGCACGACGGAGGTGTTCGCCAATGTCGGTGCGCCCGATTTC
>Ga0066395_10000838_pt1 | contig 11405 bp, 11 predicted proteins | sample PanSoiPlot1MoBio_FD_61218 | JGI IMG/M metagenome (GOLD analysis project Ga0066395, IMG submission 61218) | Tropical forest soil microbial communities from Panama analyzed to predict greenhouse gas emissions - Panama Soil Plot 1 MoBio | ecosystem: Environmental > Terrestrial > Soil > Tropical... | reverse complement strand
CGGAACCAGCAGAGCGACCAGCGCAACGAACATCCGTCTCATGTCGTCCCTCCCGCCGGCAGTATAGAAGAGGTCGCCGATCCGATCTTCCCCAGCGCATCGTAGGCGGCGTACTTGTACAGCTCGGACAGCGTCGGGAAGTTGTAGACGGCGTCGATGAAGGTTTCGACCGTCGCGCCCAGGGCCAGGCCCGTCGACGCGACGTGGATCAGCTCGGTCGCCCGTTCGCCGACGATGTGGGTACCGACGAGCTTCCGGTCCGCGCGCGCGAACAGCAGCTTCACCATCCCGTCGGCGTCGCCGGCGATCTGGCCGCGGGCGTTGTCGCCGAAGCGTGCGCGACCGATCACGACGTCGTCGCCGTCCGCGGCCGCCTCCTCCTCGGTCTTCCCGACCATCGCCAGCTCGGGGATCGTGTAGATGCCGAGGGGCAGCACCGGCGACAGCCGCGTCTTGTACTTGAGATCGAAGGCGTGGCAGATCGCGATCCGCGCCTGCTCCATCGACGTCGACGCCAGCGCGGGGAATCCGATCACGTCGCCCGCCGCGTAGATGTGCGGCACCGCCGTCTGGTAGTTGGCGTTCACGGCGAGACGCCCGCGTCCGTCGGCGGTCAGGCCCGCGGCGGCGAGCCCGAGCTCGGCGGTGTTGCCAACCCGCCCGGCGCAGACCAGCACCTGCTCGCTGACGACGCGGCTCCCGTCCTCGAGCCGCGTCGCGATCCCGTCAGGCGCGCGACTGACCGTAACCGCCTTGACGCCGAAGCGCGCCGTGACGCCGACCTGCGGCAGGCTGGCGGTCAGCAGGCGCGACATCTCGGCGTCGGCGAACGGAAGCAGGCGCTCCCCGCGCTCCAGCAGCGTGACGCGCACGCCCAGCGGACCCAGCATGGTCGCGAACTCCGATCCGATGACGCCTCCACCGACGACCGTCAGCGATGCGGGAATCCGCTCGACGGACAGGATCTCGTCGCTGTCGTGGACGTCGGGATCGTCGAACGGGATCCCGTCGGGACGATGGGGTGACGATCCGGGCGCCAGCAAGATCACCGGCGCGCGCAGGTGTCGGACGCCGCCGTCGGGCCCGTCGACGCGCAGCGTGTGCGGATCCTCGAAGTGCGCGCTGCCGCGGACGATCTCGACGCCGTGCCGGTCCAGGTTGGCCCGCACGCGCGCAATCTCGTTGCCTACCAGCGGCTCCTGGCGGCACATCAGCTCGGCCAGGGTCGCGCCCGGCCGCACCTCGGCCCGCACGCTCGGCGCCTCGCGCCGCCGCAGGGCGACCAGGGCCAGTGCGGTCTCGCGCAGGTTCTTGGAGGGCAGGGCGCAGCTGGTGATGCGGGCGCCCCCCAGCACCGGGTGCCGCTCGATGATGGCCACCCGCTTGCCGAAATAGGCCGCCTGGACCGCCCCCTTTTCCCCTGCGGGGCCGGTCCCGACCACCAGCAGGTCGAAGTCCGTCACCGGCCGAGCGTAACATGCCGGGCGGATTGACTTTCCGCCGGGCCGACGCTAGGTTTCGCCCCCTCAATCAATGCGCAGCCTCCGAATGGTCGGAGGTCCGCGCCGTGACAACCCAAAACCCCCGCGCGCGGCGCGGGACAGATGCAGGGCGCCCGTGGCGTTCAACGTTGTGAACATGAACGCATCGGGTCGAAAGGCAGAGGAATAGCGAATGGTTTCTATGGCAACTGAGAACAACAACCAGGAGGAGAGCTTCGCGGCACTGTTCGAAGAGTCGCTCAAGCACGAGGACGTCAAAGAAGGCGACATCGTCAAAGGCCGTGTGATTCACGTCGGCAAAGACCACGTCGTCGTCGACATCGGCTACAAGTCAGAAGGGACGATCCCGCTCTACGAGTTCACGCAGGCCGACGGCTCGGTCACGGTGAAAGAGGGCGACGAGATCGACGTTTTCCTGGAGAGCCGGGAGAACGAGGACGGCCTGTGCGTGCTGTCCAAGGAGAAGGCAGACCGCCTCAAGGTCTGGGACGAGATTTCCGGCGCGTGTGAGCGCGACGAGCTGATCGAAGGGACGATCAGCGCGCGGGTGAAGGGCGGCCTCTCGGTCACCATCCGCGGCGGCGTGAAGGCGTTCTTGCCCGGCTCGCAGGTCGACCTGCGGCCCGTGCGCAACCTGGACGCGTTCATCGGCAAGCAGCATCGGTTCAAGGTCATCAAGTTCAACAAGAAGCGCGGCAACATCGTGCTGTCGCGCCGCGTGCTGCTGGAGAAGGAGCGCGCCGAGCTGAAGGAGATGACGCTCGAGAAGTTGAAGGAAGGCCAGATCGTCGAGGGGATCGTCAAGAACCTCACCGAGTACGGCGCCTTCATCGACCTCGGCGGCATCGACGGCCTGCTGCACATCACGGACATGTCGTGGGGACGCGTCACGCACCCGTCCGAGCTGTTCCAGGTCGGCGACCACGTGCGCGTGAAGGTGTTGAAGTTCAACGCCGACACCGAGCGGGTCTCGCTGGGCCTGAAGCAGATCAGCGAGGATCCCTGGACGCACGCGCAGACCAAGTACCCGCCCGGCACCGTCGTGCGCGGCAAGGTCGTGTCGCTCAAGGACTACGGCGCGTTCATCGAGCTGGAGGAGGGGATCGAGGGTCTGGTGCACATCTCCGAGATGTCGTGGACCCGCCGGGTCAAGCACCCGTCGAAGGTTGTCGCCGTCGGCGACACCGTCGAGGCGGTCGTCCTGGACATCGACCCGCGCCAGAATCGCATCAGCCTCGGCATCAAGCAGCTGGAGCCGAACCCGTTCGCGTCGCTGAAGGAGAAGTACCCGCCCGGCACCGTCGTCAAGGGCGTGGTCCGCAACATCGCCGACTTCGGCATCTTCGTGGAGATCGAAGAGGGGATCGACGGCCTGGTTCACGTGTCGGATCTGTCCTGGACCCAGCGCGTGAAGCACCCGTCCGAGCTGTACCAGAAGGGCGACGAGGTCGAGTCGGTCGTTCTCAACATCGACTTCGACGGCGAGAAGCCGAAGGTGTCGCTCGGCATCAAGCAGCTGGTCCCCGATCCGTGGGATCGCATCCCGTACGATTACCCGGCCGGCAAGATCGTCGACGCCAAGGTGATCAAGGTGCTCGACTTCGGCGCGTTCGTGGAGATCGAGAAGGGCGTCGAGGGTCTGATCCACGTGTCCGAATTCTCCGAGGACCGGGTCGAGGATCCGAAGGCGTTCGTGAAGCCTGGCCAGACGCTGAAGGCCGAGGTGATCGCGGTCGACACGGCCGAGCGCAAGATCGGGCTGTCGTTCCGCGGCGCCGCGCGCGCCGAGGAGCTGGCGGACGCGCAGGGCTTCTCCGGCGGCGTGCCGACGGCGACGCTGGGCGACGTCATGCGCGACAAGCTGGCGGCGCTGACCGGCAAGACGGCGGACGAGGGCGGCGAGAAGGCGGAAAAGGCCGAGAAGAAGGGCAAGAAAGGAAAGGCCGCGCCCGCGTCTGACGACGGGGGCGACGACGAGTCGTAGCGGGCGGGCGGGGCGACGCGGGGTGATGGTGTCATGACGCCCGCGTCGCGCACGCTCGCTTGGGCGCGGCAGTTCGCGAAGCTCTGGGGCTTCGCGCTCTTCTGCATCCTCGTCGTCTACATCTTCCGGGAGGTCGTCCTTCCGTTCCTGTTCGCGATCCTGGTCGCGTACATCCTCGCCCCGCTGGTGGCGCGTTTCTCCCGCGTGCGCATCGGCGCGCGTCCGTTCCCGCGCTGGGCCTCGGTGATCATCCTCTACGTCTTCATCCTCTCCGGCCTCGGCTGGTTCATCGGCTACTTCGTCCCCAAGCTGTCCGGCGACTTCGCCAGCGTGTTCCGCGAGGCGCCGGCGCTGTTCGCGAAGGTGAACAAGGAATGGCTGCCGAAAGCCGGCGCCTGGATCGACGAGCGGTTCGGCGGAGAGCGGTCCGACTCCGGCGACGAGAACGGGGCGCGCGCCGTCGATGAGCCGCAGGCGCCGCGCGCCATTGTGGTCGAGCCGCTGTCAGGCGGGCGCTACCGGATCGATCTGGAGGCGGTCAACCTGGAGGTCAAGCCGCTGGAGAACGGCCGCTACCTGATCGCGCCGCCCGCCGTGGATGTCATGGATACGGGCGGGGGCGGCAAGTGGGAGCGGGCCATCAAGCAGTGGCTGGCGACGCGGCTCAAGTCGACCGAGGGCGAGAGCCGCCGCGTGTTCGAGTACGCCCAGAAGTTCATCGGCGGGGTGTTCTTCGGCATCGGCCGCCTCTTCCTGGTGCTGATGGTGGCGGCGTTCATCCTGATCGATCTCGATCGCATCCAGGGTTTTCTGCGCTCGCTCGTCCCCGAGCGGTACCAGGTGGACTACGACCGCATCTACGTCGGCATCGATCGGGGCCTATCCGGCGTCATCCGCGGGCAGCTCCTGATCTGCCTCATCAACGGCATGTTGACCTACGGCGGCCTGTGGCTGTTCTCCGTGAAGTACCCGCTGCTCCTCGCCGCGATCGCCGCGACCATGAGCCTGATTCCGATCTTCGGGTCGATCCTCTCCTCGTTTCCGATCGTCGCGGTGGCGCTGATCTCGTCCGGTCACTTCAACCTGGTCAAGGGACTCGAGGTGCTGGCCTGGATCATCCTGATCCACCTGCTCGAGGCGAACCTCCTCAACCCGAAGATCATGGGAAATGCAGCCAAGATTCACCCGGTGCTGGTCGTGTTCGCCCTGATCGCCGGCGAGCACAGCTACGGCCTGGTGGGCGCGCTGTTCGCGGTCCCCGTCGCGTCGATCATCCAGACGATCTTCGTCTACTACCGACGCCGCCCGAAGCCGCCCATCCCCGGCGCGACGCCGCCCCCGGTCGTCACGGCGCCCGCTGGCTGACGGCGCCTACAGCGACGAGATGATCGGCTGCCGATCGGCGCCGACGATCACAATGGGAACCCTCAAAGGGTTCCCAACCCCTCCCGCGATGGGCTCCGACGGGCAAAGCCCGTCTGCGCCCGACGCGATCAGCGCTCAGATCAAAGCGACGAGATGATCGGCTGCCGATCGGCGCCGACGATCAGCGCCGAGCGATCGGGGATGTCGATCCATCCGGGCCGCGTTGCGACGGCTCGATTTGCCTCGATGACGACGGCGCGCAGCGCCTCGTGCGGGATCCGCCGCCCGCTGCGCTGCGGGTCGGTGCGATCGCTGGCGGCGTGGCAGACCGGGCAGTCGGAGATCCCTTCGACGTGCAGGTAGCGCATCGGGAACGCGCAGCCGGTCGCAACGAAGCAGCGCCCGTTGGTCGCGACCAGCGCGATCTTCAGCGACTGCGATCCAGAGGCGACCAGCAGGCGATCGACGAACGCCAGGCTGTTGCGCAGGGCCACGTGCACCGCGGTCGGCGGTGGCGTCGGCTGATCCAGCAGGCCGGCGTCGTGCAGGAACGCCAGGAACAGATGAAAGAAGTGCTCGCTGACGGACAGCCCGCGGATGTTGCGGCGCAGGAACGACGGCGTGCTCTCGAGGATCCGCTCGCGCACGCCCTCGAACGCCGATTCGCTCACCTCACCGATCGAACCGAACAGCCACGACCGAAAACGGAACGGGTCGGCGTCCTCGGCGCGCACGCTGGCGTCGGTCTTTCCGGCGTCCGACCCGTCGGGGCCGACGCTGGGCGCCAGGCCGACGCGGCCGACCAGCGCCTCGGCGCGCGTGTCGCGCGCCAGCCCGTACAGATCGACCTCGCTGGTCTCGGCGCGCGGCCGCTTGCGCAGCAGCACGTCGCCGCCCTGCACGAAGCCCAGCCCGAAACCGTCGTTACCGCCGCGCGCGCTTTTCGAATAAAGAGCGCCCCGCGCCGAGAACAGCGCGCAGGCCAGGTTCTCTGGCTCGTTGCCGAAGTACGCGACGAGGTGGCTCACGGCGACTTTTCAAGTATACGGATCGAACGATTGATCGCCACCGATGTAGCTCGATTAGGATGAGGTCACGCAGGCTATGAGGATCACGGAGATCTACACCAGCATCCAAGGTGAGACGCAGTATGCCGGTCTGCCCTGCACGCTCGTCCGCACGACGGGGTGCGACCTGCGCTGCGGTTATTGCGACAGCGCTTTTGCCTTCCACGGCGGCACAGACATGACGCTCGACCAGATCATGGCCGAGGTGGGGCGCCTGGGCGCGCCCCTCGTGCTCCTGACCGGCGGCGAGCCGATGCTCCAGCGGGACCTCCCCGCGCTGGCCGCGCGCCTGCTGGGCGCCGGCTACCGGGTGATGATCGAGACGTCCGGCGCCCACCCGCTCGACGCGCTGCCCGATGACGTCGTGCGCGTCATCGACGTGAAGACGCCAGGATCAGGCGAGTCGCACCGCAACCGCCCGGAGCTCCTGCGCCGCGGCCTGCGCCCAGGCGACGCGGTGAAGTTCGTCGTCGTCGACGAGGCCGATTACCGCTGGGCGACGGAGGTGATCCGCGAGCACGAGCTGGGGGGGCGCACCGAGGTCCTGCTGTCGCCCGTGCACGGGCGGCTGGACCCGAAGGAGCTGGTCGGCTGGATGCTGCGCGATCGCCTTCCGGCGCGTTTGAACCTTCAGCTGCACAAGTACATCTGGGACGCCGAGACCCGGGGCGTCTGAAGTCGAAACGCAGAGCGTCGAACGCGCAACCGGAGGGTGTTCCGCCGTTATCCGCACTTCCGAGTTTCGGAGCAATCTCCGGGACTTATTTGGCAGTCCACTAACATCTTGATATCATTCTTTCCTTGACAGTGTGCGCCGCGCCCTGCTAGCTTGCGGGCGTTTTTAGGCAGTAACTATCCAAAAACGTTAAAGAAAACTCGTCCACAAGACGAGCACTGGAGATTGCCGACTCCATGGATGACGAGCATTTTGGAAGCTGCCTGCGCCGAGCTCGAGAAGATCGAGCGCTGAGCATCGGCGACATCTCCGCCTCGACGAAAGTTCCGCGATCCGCGATTGAGCAACTCGAATCGGGTTCGCTTTCGAGTTTGCCGGCGCACGTTTTCGTCCGCGGATTCATCCGTTCGTACGCGAAGGCGGTCGGCATCAACGAAGCGCGTCCGCTCAGTCTGTTCGATCGCGCCGTCAACGCGAAGACCGAAGCGGCGCGCGTCGAGGCGGCGAGCCCGGTGATCGATCCGAGCCTGGCGGGCGGCGTTCCCGACGAGGACGAGACCGGTCGGCACCGCGGTCTCGGCGTGGCGGTGTTCGTCATCATCCTCGTGCTGATCGCGACGATCACGTTCTCGCTGCTGCTGCGCCGGCCGCCGCAATCGGGCGAGGGGCTCAGCATGGCGCACCCGGCGCCGGCTCTCGTCGCGAACGATACGCGCGCGAGCTAGTTCGCTATATTTCTGGGCGTGTCATCGCTCGTCACGCCCGCGATCGTCTTGCGCGTCGTGAACTACGGCGAGTCGGATCGCATCGTGACGCTGTTCGGCCGCGACACCGGACGGGTGTCGGCGCTGGCGCGCGGCGCGCGCAAGAGCCAGCGACGCTTCGCGGGCGGTCTTTCGCTGTGCGCGGTCGGATCGGCCGCGCTGCGCGAGCGCCCCGGCGCCGAGCTGGCGACGCTGGAACGCTTCGACGCCACCGAGAGCCACGCCGCCCTCGGGTCGGACGTGGCGCGCATGGCCCACGCCGCCTACGCGGCCGAGCTGGTGGGCAAGCTGTGCGCGCCGCACCAGTCTGAGCCAAACGTCTTCGATTGGCTGACGGAGTTTCTGCGGCTCCTCGACGGCGCGGGGGCCAGCGCGGAGCGGCTGCGGGTGTTCGAGATCGGCCTGCTGGGCGGCCTCGGATTCGGTCCCGTGCTCGACAGCTGCGCCGGCTGCGCGGGTGCCAGCTTCGCCGGGCGCGCCCCGGCCGACGTCGCCTTTCGCTGGGATCCGGACCGAGGCGGGGCGGTCTGCAGCGCGTGCGCGCGCGGCGGCCGGCCGCTGCCGCCGGCGGTGCGCGAGGCGCTGATCCGTCTGGCGGGCACGTCCCTCGCCGACGCCGCCGCGGCCGCGCTGCCGACCGACGTCAACCGCGACTGCCGCGAGGCGCTGCTCGAGATCATCAACCATCACGTCAGCGGCCCGCTCAAGACGGTCGAATTCATTGCCAAGGTCGCGCGGGCCGGGGGACAGCCGTGACCGTGGGCCGTCCGCCGCTGCTCGGCATCAGACATGTCGCCCTCTACGTCGGCGATCTGGCCGCGGCCGAGCGCTTCTGGGTCGACGTGATGGGCTACGCGGTCGAATGGCGGCCCGATCCGGACAACGTCTATCTGTGCGGCGCGCGCGACAACCTGGCCCTGCATCGCAAGGACGCGCCGCCCGACGGCCGGCTGGACCATGTCGGCATCGCGGTCGGGGCGCCGGGCGACGTGGACGCCTGGGCGGCCTACCTGTCGTCGAAGGGTGTGGCCCTGAAGACGCAGCCCAAGACCCACCGCGACGGCTCCCGGTCCATCTACTTTCACGGTCCGGAGGGCCTGCTCATCCAGATCATCCATCACTCGCCCATGACCGGGTAATCGACTAGATTCCGGCGCCATGCCCGCCACGTCCCTGGAACAGATCGTCAGCCTCGCGAAGCGTCGCGGTTTCGTCTTTCCGTCGTCCGCCGTCTACGGCGGCCTCGGCAGCACCTGGGACTACGGGCCGCTGGGGGTCGAGCTCAAGAACAACGTCAAGCGCGCCTGGTGGCGCTCGGTCGTCTACGAACGCGAGGACATGGAGGGCCTGGACGCCGCCATCTTGATGAACCGGCTGGTCTGGAAGTATTCGGGGCACGAGGCGACGTTCTCCGACCCGATGACCGATTGCCGCAACTGCAAGGCGCGCCCCCGCGCCGACCACGTGTTCGTGGCGCAGAAGGGGCGCGATCCGAAGGGCCTCCCCGAGATCAACGAAGCCATCGCCGCCAAGGAGCTGAAGTGCCCGAAGTGCGGCGCCACCGATCTCACCGAGGCGCGGCCGTTCAACCTGATGTTCCGCACCACGGTCGGCGCCGTCGACACCGGCGACGGCAGCGGGCTGGCGTACCTGCGACCCGAGACGGCCCAGGGAATCTTCGTCAACTTCGGCAACGTGCTGGACACGATGCGCCGCAAGCTGCCGTTCGGCGTCGCGCAGATCGGCAAGGCGTTCCGCAACGAGATTACGCCCGGCAACTTCACCTTCCGGACGCGCGAGTTCGAGCAGATGGAGATCGAATACTTCGTGCGGCCGGGCGAGGACGAGACCGCGCACCAGGCCTGGATCGACGCGCGCACGCAGTGGTACGTCGACCTCGGCATGCGCCGCGAAAATCTGCGCCAGCGCGAGCAGGACAAGACCGAGCTGGCTCACTACGCCAAGCGCTGCGTCGACATCGAGTACAAGTTCCCGATGGGCTGGAGCGAGCTGGAGGGGATTGCGAACCGCACCGACTTCGACCTGAAGGCGCACAGCCGCAGCCCGGAGAATCCCGACGCGGTCGGCGAGCTGAAGTACTTCGACCAGGAGCAGAAGAAGCACATCGTCCCGTACGTCATCGAGCCGTCGGCGGGCGCGGATCGCGCCACGCTGGCGTTCCTGTGCGACGCGTTCGACGAGTCGCTGGTCAAGGAGCCGCCGGCCGAGGAGTCGGCCAAGCTGCGCGAGCTGGTGCAGAGCTTCGCGAAGTCCGTCGACAAGAAAGATCCGAAGCAGATGGAGCCCGAGACGAAGGCGCGGCTGGTCGGGGCGGCGGAGAAGATCGCCGCGGGGCTGCCCGGCACGCTGCCGGAGCTGCTGGCGCTGTCGGACGACGAGGCGGCGAACAAGATCGAGGTATTCAAGAAGGTGCGCGGGGTCTCCGAGAAGCTGGGCGAGGAGTTCACGCGCACCGTGCTGCACCTGCACCCGCGGCTGGCGCCGATCACGGTCGCCGTTTTCCCGCTGAAGAAGAACGAGCCGCGGCTGGTCGAGCTGGCCCGCGGCGTGAAGCGCGACCTGCAGCAGGCCGGCCTGCGCGCCGTCTACGACGACACCGGCGCGATCGGGAAGCTCTATCGCCGCCAGGACGAGATCGGCACGCCGTTCTGCATCACCGTCGACTTCCAGAGCCTGGAAGACAAGACCGTGACGGTCCGCGACCGCGACACGATGGGGCAGGAACGGGTCGGGACGGGCGAGCTGGGCGCCGCGCTGCGGGCCAAGGTCGGGTAGGACGCAGCCCGGTCGCGTCCGTGGCTCTTGGCGCAAAGAAGAGGACGCGGGGCCGCCGGGACATCGTCGTCGACGGCAGCGCTTACTACTGGCGCGTTTTCGGGAATGACCGCCGGAGCATGCGGGAGGGCAAGGTCGGTGTGATCATCGGCGAGGCGAGGCGACCGCACCGCCGTGTCACCCTGACCGGTCGCGGCCTGTCCTGGACGGTGTTCGTCCTCGGCGTCGCGCACAGCCATTCGAAGGTGACGCCGCGGCTGGTCAGGGAGGCGATCCTGTTCGCCAAGGCGAGCGGCTGGCCGGATCGGCAGCCGACCATCGACGTGGCTTGCGCACCCGACGGGGCCCTGTCCGCTCGACCGTCGGGCTAGCCGATCGCGCGGTCAGGGTCCGCGGATCGGCTCGATCGGTCCGTCGCTGCGGCCACTCTTGACGAGGCGGCGTTGCGTCCAGGTGAACGTCGCGTCGCGATAGCGGTCGCCCTGCTCGCGGTGGAGGGTGACGAAGCTCTTCGCGCAGATCACCTGCAGGTCGGGCGAAAAGAAATCGTCGTCCAGCTTCACGGTCGCCAGCGTCCGCGCCCCGAGCAGCAGCGATAGGCGGCGGTCCTTGCCGATCCTGGCGCGCGCCGACTCGAGACCGTTCAGCGGACAGGAGGCGACGTATGCGTCACCCTCCCGCTTCGGGCGGTCTTCTTCGTGGGTCACGAAGCCCGGCGTCCGATCCAGCTCGGTTCGCGCGGGCGGCGGCGCGGCGGGCTGAGGGGCCGGGGCTGCGGGCGGCGGCGCGGTCGGTACCTCCGCCGCCGGGGCGGGCGGCTGGCGCGCGGGCCCGTTACGTCCACAGGCGGCTCCCGCCGCCAGCCCCGCGGCGATTATGACCGCGGCCGCGCGACTGCGGGTCCCTGTCGTCGTCATAGTGCTCGCATGAATATTCCGAAGCACGGATACTTCCAAGTCCGGGCGATGAGACGGCTCCCCCGATACGCCGCACTCACGGCAGCATGCGCGCTGGCGCTCGCCTTCGTGGCGCGCCGGTCGGAGAGTGCCCCGCCCGCCGCCAAGAAACCGGCCCAGGACGTCTCGGGCGAGTATTCGCTCCGCGGCAGCGGATACCTCCGGATCCTTCAAGGTCCAGATGAGCTCTGGCTGTCGTACGAGGACGAATGGGGCGCCGCGCATCTGTGCGAGTGCGTCGCGCAGGCCAAGCCGGGGAGCGGCGGCAACTGGCAGATCACTGGCGACCTGACCG
>Ga0066395_10000836_pt1 | contig 11414 bp, 10 predicted proteins | sample PanSoiPlot1MoBio_FD_61218 | JGI IMG/M metagenome (GOLD analysis project Ga0066395, IMG submission 61218) | Tropical forest soil microbial communities from Panama analyzed to predict greenhouse gas emissions - Panama Soil Plot 1 MoBio | ecosystem: Environmental > Terrestrial > Soil > Tropical... | reverse complement strand
GACAAGGCGGGCAACAACGCCTGCTGCGAGTGTTACCAGCTGATCTTCACCACGCCGCGCGACAACGTCACCGGGGTCCCGACGCCGAAGCCGATGATCGTGCAGGCGTTCAACACCGGCGCCGGCGGCGGAAAGAACTTTGACATCTTCATGGGCGACGGCGGCGAGGGCGGCAACACCGCCGGTTGCAGCCGGCAGTACACGGCCTATCCGACCATCGGCCAGCCGAACAACGGCGGCATCCGCGCGCTCACCACCAGCCAGTGCGTCGGGGCCATGAACCAGTACACGGCGGCGTCGATCGGCGCGATGTCATGCCAGAGCGCGATCGCGTCTGGCTGTCAGATGATCACGGCCAGCAACGCGTCGGTGCAGAGCACCACGCAGGACTCGTGCGAGGAGACCAGCCAGCCGCAGAACCTCTATCACCTGAACTGGAACGTGCTGGCGAAGCGGATCGAATGCCCGGCGAACCTGACGCGCGTCACCGGCTGCAAGCTGAACTCGCAGGGGCTGGCGATGGCGGACCCGACGGCCGTCGACATGAACTCGGCCAACGGCAAGGGATTCTCGTCCGGCTACACGACGACGACGATGCAGGACTGCTGCCGGCCGACCTGCGCTTACAAGGGCAACGTCAGCGGCGCCGACTCGACGTACAAGCAGTACTACACCTGCGACGCCAGCGGGAACCCGTCCTAGCTCAAGAACCTGAACAATTCTCCCGAAACAAATTGGTCTTGCGCCGCCTGCGAGCGGCGCTCACGAAAAGGGCGTGAAATGACCAGAGTTTCCGGGACGCGGATCGGTTGGTGCGCGCTGGCATCGGCGCTGTCGCTTTCGATCGGTGCTTGCTCTTCGATAAATGATGATGGAGGCGCCGCCGGGATGGCCGGCGCGAGCGCCAGCGGTCGGGGCGGCAGCGGCGGTCGCGGCGGCGCCAGCGTCGGAGGTCACGGCGGTGTCAGCAGCGGCGGCGGCGTGGGCGGCGGCGCGGGCGCAGGCGGCGGTCAGGTGGTCGGCACCTCGGGCGCCACCGTCATGGAGTCCGGCGTCACGCTCGGCATCCCGGCCAACGCGCTGGCGGCGAGCACGACGATCACGATCGCGACGACGACACCGCCGTCGGGTTACACGATGGCGTCGCAGGCCTACCAGTTCGGGCCTGACGGAACGACGTTCGCGCAGGCTGTCGCGGTGGCGATTCCGCTGACGTCGCTGGGCACGGACGTTCATCTGTTCTGGTCGAACGCGAGCGGCGGCTTCGACGACATCGGCGGCATGGTCGCCGGCCCGACACTGACCGCGTCCGTCACGCACTTCAGCGTCGGGTTCTGTGCACACGTTTCGAACAGCGCGGGCGCGGGCGGCGGGTCCGGCAGCGGCGGCACGACGGGCGGCGGCGGCTCGGCCGGGGGCGGCGCGGGCGCGGGCGGGCGCGGCGGCACGACGGGCGCGGGCGGGCGCGGCGGCACGACGGGCGCGGGCGGCAGCGCGGGCGGCACGAGCGGCAGCGGCGGTACGACGGGCGCCGGCGGCGCGACCGGAAGCGGCGGCGCCGCGGGCACCACCGGCAGCGGCGGCGCGGCAGGCGCCGCGGGCACGACCGGCGCCGCGGGCAGCGCAGGCACGGGCGGCAGCAGCGGCACGGGCGGCAGCGGCGGCGCGACGGGCGCCGCGGGCAGCGGCGGCACGAGCGGCTCCGGCGGCACGGGCGGAACGGCGACCGACGCCGGATCGCCCGACGGCGGCAACCTCTGCGCCACGGTGGGGCTCAACCTGCCGGGCGCCAGCGTCACTTACCCCGAGGCAGCGACGGCGCCGGACGGTTCGACGTACACGGGCGGCGCGATCCTGAACGGCCGCTACTTCCTGACGGCCGTCGCCCACTACGGCAACGGCACCTATGCGGGTCCCATGCAGGCCCAGTACACGATCGACACGGCCGCACAGACGATCCAGATCGGCGAGCGTGTCGGCGGCTCGACGTACTACATCGGCATGACGTACACGATGACTGACGCGCACACGCTGTCGGCCACTGTCGTCTGCAACACGAGCCCGAACAGCATGACCACGATGAACCTCTACTTCACCGTCACCGCTTCCACGCTCACGCTGACGGTGGCGGGTTCATCCGACGTCGACACGCTGAGCCTCGTGCAGGCGACGTAGCCTCGTTCGGCTGTCACACCTTTGTCGCTTGCCGCGGGCGAGCCCCTCGGGCGACAACGCCGCCATGACGAAAGGCGGGCGTGCTCGAGGCCTGGGCATGGCTGTCGTGATCGTCGCGGTTGTTTGGTCGCGACCGGCAGGCGCGAGCACGACGATTCCGGGCGGCAACATCATCAACCAAACCTGGACAGCCGCGGGCAGCCCCTACATCGTGCAAGGGGACGTGATCGTGCCGCCGGGCAGCACCCTCACGATCCAGCCGGGCGTCGAGGTCCAGGTCGCCAGCACCGATGCACAGGCGTCGGGCAGCGATCCCACTCGCGTCGAGTTCACGATCAACGGCGCGCTCAACGCCACTGGAACCAGCCAGGCGCCGATTCTGTTTCACGCGCAATCCGGGACGACGGCCTCGATCTGGACCGGCATCGGCATCGGTGCGGGCGCCAGTTCCGCGAATATCGCTTTTGCCACGATCAGCAACGCCGGGACGGCGATCTCGAATCTGGCGCCGGGCACCGCGTTCGGCGCCGCGAACCTCACGATCTCGGCCTGCCTCACCGGGATCTCCGTGCAGGCAGGGACGCCGGCGCTGTCGAATCTGACGATCAGCGGCGTGGGGGCGGGTGTCTCCTACATCGCCCGGGGCGGCGGCACGCTGAGCTCGTCGATCATCACCGGCGCGACCAGCGTTGGCGTCCTCGTGAACGGCATCATCACGACGTCGACCGTGACGGTGACCAACTCCACCATTTACGGCGGCGGTGGCTCCGGCGTTCGCGCCCTGTCGCTCGAAGGCGGTTCGGTCACGCTTCTGATCAAGAACTCGATCATCGCCGGGAACATTTCCGGCGTCCTCGTGGACACGAGCGCGAGCGGGACCCTGGTCGTCTCGACGACCTACTCGGACGTCGGCAACAACGCGACGAACTTCATCTCGGCATCGCCGGGCATCGGGACGTTCTCGGCCGATCCCCTGTTCGTCAACCCGCCGGCGGATCTCCGGCTGAAGGCCGCCAGCCCGTGCGTCGGGGCCGGCGACACTGGGCAGGACATCGGCGCGCTCGGCCACCTTGCCCCGCCGCCCGCGGTCTCGGCGCTCGGCCGGATGGTTCCGCTGCTCGCGCTCGCGCTGGTCCTCCTCGGCTTGGTGGCGCTGCGCTCCGGCGCGCTCACTCCTCGGTCGACGACAGCGCGCGGCCGAAGGCGTCCATGCGTCCCCAGACGCCCGGGACGCTGAGCAGCTCGATGCGGCCCAGCGGGTGTGGGATCGCCGGGTCGACGATCATGTGTTTCCCGTCGGAGTCGAGCCCCAGCAGCGTGCGCAGCACCAGCAGCGGAGCGCCGGTCGCCCAGGCCTGCGGGCTGCACGCGGTCGGATACTCGACCGGGTACTCGGTCTGCGACCGCGGGTAGCCGCCGAACGCCTCGGGCAGCCGTCCGTCGAACAGGTCCGCCGCCTCCAGGATCGCGCGGCAGATGCGCGCCGCCTCGGCGCGGTAGCCGTAGCGCCGCAGCCCCCACGCGGCGAACGAGCTGTCGTGCGGCCACACGGTGCCGACGTGGTAGCCGATCGGGTTGTACGACCCTTCGCTGGACGCCATCGTCCGGATGCCCCAGCCGGAGAACAGCTCGTCGCTCATCAGGTGCTTGACGCACAGGTCGGCCTTGTCGTTGTCGGCGATCCCGCTCCACAAGAGGTGGCCGATGTTGGACGTCAGCGAGTCGACCTTGCGCTTCTGACCGTCCAGCGCCAGCGCGAAGAAGCCGCGGTCGGGAAGCCAGAAGTCCCGGTTGAACCGTTCCTTCAGCTCGCGCGCCTCGCGTTCCAGCTTTTCGGCCAGCGCGGCGTCGCCCCAGACGTCCCGCGCCACGCGCGCCATCCGGTGTTTGGCGTCGTAGACGTAGCCCTGCAGCTCGCAGGTCGCGCGCGGCGTCGGCGCCAGCGTGCCGTCGGCGAAGGCGATCGAGTCCCACGAATCCTTCCAGCACTGGTTTTCGAGCCCAGTCTTGGCGACGCGCCGCTCGTACTCGACGTACCCGTCCTTGTCGCGATCGCCGTAGTCGTCGATCCAGGCGATGGCGGCGCGCGCCTCGCGTTCCAGCTCGCGTGCCAGCGCGTGGTCGCCCGTCCAGCGGTCGTATTCTTCCAGCAGGATCAGGAACAGCATCGTGGCGTCCGCCGCGCCGTAATAGGGCGACTGCGGTCGATCTTCGAAGGCGGTCATCTCGCCGAATCGGACCTCATGCAGGATCTTGCCCGGCTCGGCGTCGCGGAACGGATCGTTGGTGCGCGCCTGCAGCACCGCCAGCGCACGCAGCGTCGCCGCCGACAGCTCTGGCGCGAAGGCCAGCGACTGAAAGCTGGTGAGCAGGCTGTCGCGCCCGAATACGGCCATGAACCAGGGCAGGCCCGCCGCCGGCAGGGCGCCCGGCGCGACGCCGGTCTCGAAGCGGAGCGCCGCGAGGTCGACCAGGCTGCGGTGATAGATGCGATTCAACGGATCCCAGCTGGCGATCAGCCGGGGCGCGTTCGCGATCCACTGTTTGAGGCCACGCCCGGTCTCCGGCTCCTGCAGCATGCCGGTCCGGCGCGGGTGCTCCATGTCCTCGATGTCCGCCCGCCGGCCCCGCGCCACCACCTCGAAGCTGACCGACCAGGACGACTGGGCCGGGATCTTCACCTTGAACACGAAGCCGTCGCCGTGGATCTCGCCCTTCTTGTCGGCCTTGATGATGGTCTCGCGCACGAAGGTGCCGCGCCGGTAGCCGAGCGTCAGGGTACCGTCGGTGACGTTATTGTAGAGCTCGCCCACCTTGGCGAGCTTGTCCTTGACCTCGAACAGGTCGGCGAAGTCGGACCCGGCTTCCAGTTTCACCTCCAGATCGACAGGCTCCTTGGCGTGATTTTCGATCTCGATCGTCTCCTCGAAGCCGCCGGCGACGCAGCGCCGGCGCACCACCGACAGGTGCGAGTCCACATAAACCGTTCCGGTCGTGACCGCTTCGAAGAACTGCACTTTGAAGTATGACTGCTCGTCGACCGACAGCGTCTTCGGTCGGATGCCGCCGACGGTCAGGATCCACCGCGACAGGAAGCGCGTGTCCTCCAGGAACAGGCCGTGGTTCTCGGTCGGGGTGGCGTCCAGATCGCCGCGCCGGTCGCTGACGACGAACGTGCTGCCTTCGAGGATGCTGACGATGTCCAGACTCATGGCAAGTCCCCTTTCCCGGAGTCGCCTTTGAACGGCGAATCGACCTGCAGACCGAGGATGACGCGCGTGCCGAAGCCGCGGTCCCCCGCCAGGCGCGCCATCCGCAGCATGGATGCGATGAACGGGTTCAGCTCGCCGCGCAGCAGCTTGCGCATCGTCTCGTCGTCGGCGCACATCGCGGTCGTGTCGGCGGGTCCGTGAACGTCCGGAATCAGCGCGACGTAAGTCCCTTCCACCACCAGGGTGCCCACCGGCTTGCCGGCGACGTTGATGCGGAGTCGGCCGTACAGCCCCGCCAGCCCGGGGGCTGTCCTTCCCGGCCACTGCTGCCTGCCGGCCTGCTCGCTACCTTCGTTGGCCATGGTCGTGTGCCTCCAGAACGACTATCGACATCCGGCGATTGCGCGTCAGTGCGCCGTTGCCGCATTGAGGAACGCGCCTCAAAAGGTCTGCTTGAGGCGCGCCAGGATCGGGTCGTGGACATGCACGATGCCGATGCGCGGGTACGAGATGTCGAACACCAGCAGGATGACGACGGCCAGGAGCAGAGGCATGATGACGAGGGCGAGCCAGCTCGTCCGGTGCTGCAGGCCGTTGTTGAATCCGACCGCTCCCAGCGCGACGGCTGCGACCAGCGCCAGCACCACGAACACCGTCGACGGCAGCGGGTTGGCCAGGGCGGCCAGGCGCTCGTCCGACGATTCAATCATCTGGCTGGTCGATTGCACCAGCTGGCTCAGCATGACCGAATGCGAGTCGGCGCGCGCCGCCGCCGTCACGCGCGCCCAGATCTGTTCCTGGAGCGCCTCGGATCGGCGCTGAGCGGCCTCGGTTCGCGCCCTGTTCATCCCGGTGGTCGCGAAGGTGAGCCGAGCGTCCACGTACTGGCGGAGGAGGGCGCGCAGCTCCTCGCCCCGCTCGTCGTCAAGCAGCCACGTCCGCTCGTACGTCGTCTTGGTGTGACTCGCCTCGGCCAAGATGATCTGCTTGCGTGCGTCGTAGCGCTGCTGGGCCATCGCAAAAGTGAACCCGATCAGCAGACCGGCGAGCGCGAGCAGCGCGTTCGGCAGTTCGTGCGAGATCTCGCGCGCTGAAGGCCGGGCGCGCTCGTGCCGCCCGAGCCAGTAGCCGACCAGCGCCGCCCCGGGCAGGACCGTAAACAGGCTGACGGCCACGAATGCGTAGAGCATCACGGCTCAGCGTGGCGCGGGCGGCGCGCATCGAGAATCAGCCCGCGACTGAAAACGGCCCGCAGCCGTCTGCGGATTGTTAGCTTCAAAGCATGGTGCGGCTGGAGCTTTCCGACGAGGAAGCGCGCGAGCTCGGCAGTGTGCTCGAGGCGGAGCGCCACCGATTGCTGCTCGAGGTGAGCGCCGCCGACGTCCGCAACTACAAGCACGACCTTCGCGATCGGCTGGAGCGGCTGGAGCGGATCGCTGCCCGGCTGACCTACGAGAGCGGCCTCGACACGGCGGACGAGGGCTGGATCCCGACCGGTTGAGCGCGGCGCGGTTTCTGCCGACAATGAAGGCGTGCGCGCCTTCGCAGCACGTCGTCTCCTGCTCGTTGCCGTCATCAGCGTCGGCGTCGGTTGCAGCAGCGGTGGCGGGGCCGGGGCCAAGGGGGGCGCGGGCGGAACCGTGGGCGGTACGGCGGGCGCCAGCGGCGGGAGCGGCGGCAGCGGCACGGCCGGCAGCGGCGGCACAGGCGGCAGCGGCGGCACGGCCGGCAGCGGCGGCACGGCCGGCAGCGGCGGCAGCGTCGCCAGCAAGCGCCCGTGGCCGGATTCGACCGCGCAGACGCGCGTCCTCGCCGATCAGCTTCCGAACGGCCTGACCGCGGGCCAGCGCCAGTTCGTCGTCACGCACATGGTCGGCACGCAGAAGCTGACGCTCGCCGAGTCGCAGCCGCTGCGCGCGCTGGCGCCGAACTTCCTCGTGCTGCACTACCACCTTGCGATCTGGCAGTCGGCGCCGGCGGTCACCTTCATCATCGACGGCACGAGCTGGGGCAACGACTACCCGACCGTCACGACGCACGAGGACTGGTTCTGGCACAACGCCGCCGGCATGCGCGTCGCCGCGACCGACGACGGCAAGCTGCTGATGAACCTCGGCAGCCAGGCGTTCATCGACTACTGGAAGCAGTCGTTCGTCGCGCAGGCGATGGCCAGCGACGCCGACGGCGTGTTCGCCGACTCCGCGTCGCCCGATCTCTTGCAATGGGAAGCGCAATCGCCCGCCGAGCCGCGTCTGGCCGGCACGGGCGCGCGCGACACCGCGATCCCCGAGCTGGGCGGTCGCACGTACATCGCCGCCTGGCAGGACTTCATGATGCAGATGAACACCGCGCTCGCGGACGCCGGGCTGGCGCTGCTGCCCAACACCGGCTCGTTCACGACCAGCTGGGACACGACCAACTACGCGTTGACCGCGGGTGTCTTCATCGAGGGCTTCGCGGACACGAGCTGGGTCGTCGCCGACTGGAAGCGCTCGACCAACCAGGTGCTGGCCCTCGCCGCCGCGCACAAGATCATCATCGCGCAGAATTACCTGTCGTCGGCCAGCGACGTCGCGACCCGCCTCTATTACCTCGCGAACTACCTGCTCGTGCGCGGCGATCGAACGTACATCGACTACTTCGCAGGCGGTCCGCTCGAGTGGTACCCGGAATGGTCGGTCGACGTCGGCGCGCCCGTGACGACCGCCGCCACCGTCGACGGGCTGGCCCAGACCGGCGCAGCCGCCGGCGCTTACCAGCGCGAGTTCGCGGCCGGCTGGGCGGTCGTCAACCCGGGCGATTCGCCGGTGACACTCTCGTTCCCGACGGGCGCACGCCAGGTGGTCCCGTCGGGCGGCGGTGCGATCGATGCTGCGGGCGACACGCCCGGGACGGTCGGGACCAGCGCGGCGACGACGCTGACGCTCGCCGCCCACAGCGGCGCCGTCGTGCTGAAGTAGCCCTTCCAACGGCGCGGGTTCGTGGTCATGCTCCGCACCGGAGGTGCCCATGCGCGCGGACATTCTGGGCGGCAGCCCGTTCCCCGATTACGAGCTGCTCGAACACACCGGCCGGCGCCGCAAGCTGTCCGAGATCCAGGGGCGCGATCCGATGATCGTCGTGCTGTCGCGCGGCGCCTTCTGCCCGAAGGATCGCCGCCAGCACGAAGGCCTCCTGCAACTGTTCCGCGAGATGGAGGTCGGGTACTGCAAGCTGGTCACCATCGCCACCGACAAGCTGATGGAGCTGAACGAGTTCCGCACCGGCGCCGGCGCCCACTGGCCGTTCCTGTCCGATCCCGACCGCATCATCCAGAAGGATCTCGACATCGCCGAGTACACCGATCCCGAGCACGACCCGATGATCCCGCACACGATCGTCCTCGAACCGGGCCTGATCGTGTTCAAGGTCTACATGGGCTACTGGTTCTTCGGCCGTCCGACGGTCGAGGAGCTGCGCCTGGATCTGCGCGCCGTGCTGCGCAAGTGCCGCCCGGATTGGGATCTCAGCGATCCCGGGCTGAAGATCGACTGGCAGCGCGGCGACCGGTCCCGATTCCATCAATTCGGCTACGCGCAGAGGCACGCACCGGGAGATCAGGGCAAATGACGGCCGGTCCGTCGGGTAAGATCGATCTCCACCCGATGGATGCCACCGGTGTGCCCACGCACGTCTTCCACGCTGTGGCGTTCGTCGAGAACCTGTCGCTCAAGGATCTGGCGGCGGCCTACCCGGGCGCGCACCGCAGCCCCCACCAGCTCGCCTTTCGCGCCGAGGGCGGCGGCGACGTCTACATCTACCCGTTCGGCGCGATCGTGTTTCGCGACGTGGCGACGCCCGAGCGCGAGACGGAGCTGGCCCGGCTCGGGCGCGCGCGGCCGGGCCTGACCAGCGCGACCGTGATCGAAGATTTCTCGGTGCGCGAGGACCCCGGCGGCAAGCCGATCGTGTCGGCGGGCGCGCTGACCCTGGATCGCCTGACCGAGGAGCGCGCCAGCGTCATCGCGCTGACCGTCGCCCAGAGCGCGGCGATGGAATACTACGAGCGGATCGTCGAGGAGATGTTCGCGCGCACCGGGCGCATCGTCGATCGGCTGGAGGTGCGCGGCTCGGTCCCGTTTCGCACGCGGCCGCTGCACCGGTTCATCGGCACCGCGATCAGCACGCGCAACGAGGTGCTGTCGGTGCTGCACCTGCTCGACAAGCCCGACGAGGCCTGGGACGACCCGGGGATGGACCGGATCTACGACGAGCTGCGCGCCGAATTCGACCTGGTCGACCGCTACCAGGCGATGGAGCAGAAGCTGCGCAGCGTCCAGGAGGCGCTGGAGCTGGTCCTCGACGTGGCGCGCGATCGGCGGCTGGTGTTGCTGGAGGGGGCCATCGTGCTGCTGATCGTGTTCGAGCTGGTGCTTTCAATCCTCCGATTACATTAGGCTTTTCGGTCGCCTCCGGGCGTAACGCCGCACTGCGAAATTCGTGATTTTCATGACCAATTCGCCGGGGGATGCGCGCACTATTGAGGTGATGGCGCCAGCCGCATTTCGTGTCCTCCAGGGACAGGCGCGCGACGCTGATTCCGACGCGGCGCTGGTCGAGGCGTTGCGGCGGCACGAGCCGCAGGCCGAGATGGCGGCGTGGAATCGTTTCGCGCTGGGCGTCGATCAGACGCTGCGCCGCCTGCTGGGACCGGGGCCCGACCGCGAGGACCTGCTGCAAGAGGTGTTCATCCGCTTCTTCCGCCGCATCGGTACGCTGCGCGAGCCGAGCGCGGTCCGCGCCTTCCTGACGGGCATCTGCATCCACGTCGTGCGCGGCGAGATCGCGCGCCGCCAGCGGCGTCGCTGGCTGTCGCTGACGTCGACCGGCGATCTGCCCGAGCCCACCCCCACCGCCCCCGATCTGGAGGGGCGCGAGGCGGTGACCCGTTATTATGGGTTGCTCGACAAGCTCGGCGGGAAAGATCGGTCCTATTTCGTCGCGCGCACCCTCGAAGGGATGACGCTGGACGAGGTGGCGGCCGCCCACGAGGTGTCCGTCTCGACGGCGCAGCGCCGCATCAACCGGGCCACCAAGCGGATCGCGACGCTGGTGCGGCGCGACCCGATGCTCGCGCGGTACGTCGCCGAGCGGGGGGCGGAGACGACATGAGTCGCGAGGGCGACGTGCCGAACCGGCTGGACCCGCTGACTGACGACGCGCTCGTCGGGGCGCTGTCCGGGGCGGCGCGCGAGATCGCCGCGACCGACGCGGGCCCGGGCCCGACGCCGGCGGTCTGGCATCGCATGCAGAGCCGGCTGCACGCGCGAAGCGCGCGCGGGTCGCGTCCGCCGTTGCGGGGCCTCTTGGTGATGGGCGCGGGCGTGGCGGCCGCGTTCGCGGTGGTGATGGTCGCGCGGGGCGTGCAGCGCGCGCGTCCGATCACATACGTCGTCGAGGCGGGCGCCGAGCAGGACGGCTACATCCGCGGCACCGGCGCGTCGTGCGTGCAGTTCTCGGACGGCACGCACGTCGATCTCGAGCAGGGCGCGCGCGTGTCGGTGCTGTCGCGCGGGCCGCGCGGCGCCCGGCTGCGCGTCGAGGAGGGCCGGGCGCGCTTCGACGTCGCCCACCTGCCGCGCGCCGCCTGGAGCGTGGAGGCCGGTCCTTACGTCGTCTACGTCACCGGCACCGTCTTCGACGTGCGCTGGTCGGGCAGCGACGAGGTGATCGAGGTGCGCATGCGCACCGGATCGGTGCAGGTCGGCGGGCCGTTGCTGCCCGAGCGTGTGACCCTGCGGGCTGGCCAGCACCTGACGGCCAAGCTGGCGAGCGGCGAGCTGCACATCGAGGGCGCCGGCGTCGCGGACGCGCGCGTCGGCGCCGAGGACGGCGTGCCGGCGCGGCCGCAGATTCCGCAGCCGTCGCAGCCGTTGGACGACCAGCCGGGTTCGACCCAGGTGCCGCCCGCGCCCGAGCCGGCCGTTGCGGCTGCGCCGGTGCTGCCGCCGCCTCCGCCGTTGCCGGTGACCGCGCCGCCCGTGGGGA
>Ga0066395_10000834_pt1 | contig 11415 bp, 9 predicted proteins | sample PanSoiPlot1MoBio_FD_61218 | JGI IMG/M metagenome (GOLD analysis project Ga0066395, IMG submission 61218) | Tropical forest soil microbial communities from Panama analyzed to predict greenhouse gas emissions - Panama Soil Plot 1 MoBio | ecosystem: Environmental > Terrestrial > Soil > Tropical... | reverse complement strand
CATCCGGGTGCAGACTCGCATGACTCGGTTTTCTCCTTAGTTGGATGGTTCTCTACCGCCGCAACTGCTTCTTGCCGCGTCAGAGGGCGTCCGAGCCCCAAACCGTCTATGGCAAGGATGCCGCTCGCAATTACCACTTCGTGCCGCTGATGAAACAGGTACTCCATACTCGCCAAATAGTTTGGTGCAAGTTCCACGTCATCATCCATAAACAGGACGTACTCCGCGGAGGAAGGTAGAGCGCTCAAAGCGGTGTTTCGTTGCTTCGTCAATCCCAGTGGACCAAAAACCGTGCGGACCGTAGGAATATCCACGGTTTGAGGCATAGCGCTCGATGTGTCGCTAAGGGATAGGACAACTGCGATTGGTGGAACGGTCTGTTTGCCAAGAGAAACTACCGTGTCGTGAAGAACTTGCGGCCTGCTAACGGAACATATAATGACAGCAGTGTTCATTGGCGACCGGCTCCGCTACGGTACTCCGACCTCGGCATGATTCAGGGCCCTAACGATCTGCTTCACCGAAAACCGCTCCTTCATCATGGTTCAGTCGTCGGCGCTTTCGAGCTGGGCTTAACTTCTGCCGAGACTAACATTCCAGCTGATCGAGAAATCACGGGGCCACAGTCACTAAAGGGATCCTTTACCCGTGCTATTGCCGCGGGACAAGGTAGCTCAAGCTTACCGATTCGAATGCTCGGGCGCTGTCTCCGAGAAAGGAGTGCCACAGCGTCCGAGTCTATTCTTCATGGCATCCTAGCTTCTTCAAGGTAAGACGCTCCGAATGAGTAAAAAAGCATCCAGTGACATTAACGCACGAACCTGTAGCCTACACCATGCACGGTGTGAAGATGCACCGGGTAGCTCGGATCGTGCTCCAGTTTCCTTCTCAGGCGAAGTATGTGTGTATCCACCGTCCGTGTTGTGGGATAGCAGCGGTAACCCCAAACCTTGTCGAGCAGTTCGCTTCGCGAGACGACACGTTCTTCGTTATCAAGCAGAAAGCGAAGAATCTTGAATTCTTGCGCGGTGACCGGTACATTCTCACCGGCACGGCGCACCTCCATCGCGAAAAAGTTGATCTCGATGTCATCGAACTTAAGTACTTCACTTTCGTTGCATCTTTGCCGCAATCGGCGAACCGCTGCCCGCACGCGTGCAACCACCTCACGCGGACTGAATGGCTTGGTAACATAGTCATCCGCCCCCAACTCCAGCATCATCACCTTATCTACCTCATCAACCATTGCGCTCAATACAATGATGGGCAAGTAGGGAGCGGAACATTTCATTTCTAGACAAAGTTCTTGTCCCGATTTCCCAGGCAGCATCAGGTCGAGTATGACGACATCAGGCCGAGCACCGTGAAACAAATCCATAGCTGAGACAGCATCCCCGGCGACAAGAACCTCCAATCCATTCGTCGTGAAAGTGCGACACAGGATGCGCTGTATGGCTGGATCATCGTCCACAACCAGTATTTTTTCCATAACGTCTCCCCAATGCTGAGTGGCTGCTCGCGAAAAGTAATGCTCTGAGAAGTTCGAGCTTCAACGGCTTAGTCATAATTCTTTGACGATGTGACAGCCCAATAAACCAACCCAGATCCGTATCTAGAGCACGAACTTGTACCCAGCGCGATGCACAGTACGGAAATGCCGCGGCTTTTTCGGATCCTTTTCAAGCTTTTGCCGAAGCCGCAAAATGTGTGTTTTGATCGTGCCGCTGGTGGGATGAGTGCGATTATCCCAGACTTCAGAAAACAACTCCGAATCCGAAACAACTCTTCCCTGATTGTGCACAAAAAACTTCAGCACTCTGAATTCCTGTGGCGTGATCGGTACGGTCCGACCTGACTTGAGCAGTTCCATGCTCTGGAAGTTCACGACCACGTCATCAAACATGAATACGTCCTTCGGCATTGAGGGCCGATTCAATCTCCGTACGGCAGCCCGTACCCGCGCCAGCAACTCACGCGGACTAAACGGCTTCGTAATGTAGTCGTCGGCCCCAAGCTCCAATAACAGAATCTTCTCCAACTCATCATTGGCCTCACTCAGCACGAGAATGGGAACGTCTGCTGATCGGCCTCTAATTTCACGGCATAGATCCGGCCCGGATTTCCCCGGCATCCGCAACTCCAATATCACAGCACGAGGCGCCGCCGTGGACAGGACCTGCAGGGCGATATCGCCGTGCGACACGGCGACAGGCTCGTATTCGGAGCCTTCGAAGGTTTGACACAAGACGCGAAGCACTGCCGGATCCCCGTCGATGACTAGAATTTTGTCCATATCGAGCTCATTTCGCCAAGTTGGACATCGGCCGTCCCCAGTTCTTGGGCCACCGATGCTATCGGATCGCGGCCAACGATATGCTCCTCGAATCCTTCTTCCCCAGTCCTTGAAAGACGCACGGCCTTTGATGCCAGCGCGTAGGAGTCGAGGCAAACAGGGGAGCGGCCGACACTTATGTAGTTCAGGCCAGCTGCTTCCATCTTGTTGGGGGGATAAAGATTACGCCCGTCCAGGACCAAGGGAGAGCGCAACAGTCTTCGCACTCGACTGAGATCCAAGGCGGCGAACTCCGGCCAATCCGTTAAGATTAGTAGAGCGTCGGCCTCCGCCATCGCTTGGTACGGATCGGTGCAAAAATCTAATGTGCCTTTCGGGAATTCGTTTGCAGCGCGGTCCATAGCTGCTGGATCAAAGGCCACTACTCTGGCGCCTTCATGAAGCAGTCCCCGCACAAGTTCAACTGCTGGTGACTCTCTGATGTCATCTGTTCCTCCCTTGAATGCCAAGCCAAGGACCGCAATACGCCTGCCACGAAGAGGGGAAAGGTTCATGCGGATCTTTTCAAGAAAACGCATGCGCTGGCCAGAGTTGATGCGCATAATTTCTGCAAGAAGGTCGAAGCGATAGCCTGCCTTCTCAGCTACGGCGTGGAAGGCCGGCAAGTCCTTAGTGAAACATGACCCGCCGTAGCCAATTCCGGCGTCGAGGAAAGCACGCCCGATCCGCCGGTCGGACCCCAAACCCGTTCGCACATCATCGATGTCAGCACCCACCGCTTCAGCAATATTTGCTACTGCGTTGATGAATGATATTTTCATTGCCAAGAAGGCGTTAGCCGCATGCTTGATGAGTTCAGCACTCTCGGGATTGGTCTCAATGAACTCGATTCTGCCGGTCGTGCAGCCCGGTATGCGATCAGGGTTTTGATGGTACGTCCCGCTCGTCAACGGCATGTAGAGACGCTGCAACATGTGTCGGCTGGAGTGGTCAGTAACGCCAACCACAATGCGATCTGGGTACAGGAAGTCATGCACTGCGCTACCTTCTCGCAGAAATTCTGGATTTGACGCCAGGCTGAACGAGGCCTGCGAAACACCTTGGCGTATAAGCGCCCTACGGATAACCTGGCAGGTTCGCGCCGGTACAGTACTCTTCTCGACGATCAACAAGTGAGATCGCAGACAACGTGCGATCTCGCACACTGCCGAACTCACGCCAGAGAGATCGGCTGCACCACTGCGCAGCGAAGGGGTGCCCACGCAGATGAAGACGACCTCCGCCTGGTGAATGGCTTCAGCAATGGAATCTTGAAACCGCAGGCGATCACCAGTGTGCTTCTGCATCAGTTCCGGAAGATGACGCTCGTGAACCGGCGATATCCCCTTTTGTAAAAGATGCACCTTCACAGCATCGCTGTCTGCAGCCGCAACGTTGTGCCCAAGCTCGGCGAAGCAGGCAGCAGTAACCAGCCCGACATATCCGCAACCGATCACCGCGACTTTCATAGCGACGAACTACTCCGACCTCGAATAATTCAGAGAACAGACGCAGCGTTGGCAGATTGGATTTTCAGGAATGTGCAGCGTGTGCCTGAAATCCGTTGCACTCCACCCGTTCACGATGTCTTCCAGGTCCGAATCGTGGATGTTGCCAATCGTGCGATGGAAGAAACACGGCCTCACAGAGCCATCCACCTCCACGACTGCAGACACCCAGGGAGCATTGCATTCTGGCGCGCAGGGCTTCGTAAGCCCCAGGTAGGCTGCAAAGTGAGCGCTAATTCTCCGTAACTTCGGGGCGTTCTCTGCGATAAACCCGGTGCGTATCTCTTCGTCATAGTTGGCGATGAGGCCTTCGACCTCCTGCTCCAGCACCAGAAGCTCGCTCGCCGTGAGCGCAATCTCATTCTGCTTTTCCAGGGGCCAGAGCAAGGGGCGATTGAAGGCCTCAGAAGTAAGATCAGCCGCCAGAAAGGAGATGGAATCCAATCCAATCCCCCTCGCAACTGCGACCATCTCTTGCAAGTGACAGTGATTGCCCTTCTGCACGGTCGTCCGTCCGGTGATCCGAATCGCGGGGCGGACTTGACGAACGGCTGCGATCCCCGACTCAATCAGCTGGAAGCCGCCTTTGACGCGGCGAATTGCGTCATGGATTTTTGCTGGCCCGTCGACTGAAACGATAATTTCGTCGAATAGTGCAGCTACTTCCGATGCTCTTTTGGTGAGCAGCAGTCCCGTCGTCAACAGGGTGAGGCGAACGTTTAGTTGCTGGAAAAACCTGCACAGGGAGCCCAGGTCCTTATGCAGCAGCGGCTCGCCACCGGAGAGAACCACCCAGCGTACCGACAAACGGCGAAACGATTCACGGTGCCTCTCGAGATCGCGGTCCTGGATTTCAACGCTGTCCTCGCGTTTCCAGATGTCACACATCACACAGCGACAGTTGCAGCGGCTGTGTACGTTCAGGACTAGAATCGGCAGATCGAGGATCTGGTCCGCCCGATTCGCCAGTGGTACGTCGGTATCACCTCTAGGCCGCGCAAACATGACGCACCTTCCTGTTGCCCAAAGCGATGTCGCACCCTAGAGCCCGTGAGGTTAGGCTAAACAGCCTGCTCAGAGGCGCCCTTATCCAACGAACCTGACCGCCAACGTCCAAAGGGTATAGTCCTGACCGCGACCGAGCTGGCAATTGGTCGAACAGCGCCTTAGAAGCAAGCTGCACTCGGCCCCCGATGAGGACCAGCTCCACATCACTAGAGGACATTCTTGCAAGGGTGCTGGCCGGACTTCGTCCCGTATCGCGCACCGCGATGACATCAGCCACCGCTCCGGGCCGGAGGGTTCCCCGACCGTCTGCAAGATGAAATATGGCGGGCGGCCGAGTCATCACCATGCGAAACAACTCTTCTTCGCTCACCAGACTTTCGGAACGCACATAGCGAATGTCATCCAGAAGATCACCCGCGCCGGTGAGAGGAGAGTCGCTTCCTAGCACTACATTGCCGGCCAGCGACATGAATTGACGGTTATGGGTCTGCCCAAAAAGAAAGCGGTTGGACGTTGGGCACCACACAAGTGCGGCGCCCCGACGATTGAGAAGCGCGAGGCCGTCCGGCCCCAAGGCCAACCCATGCACCAAGACCGTGCGCTCATCAAGCAGCCGCAATTGGTCGAGTTCGAAGATCTCTTTAGCACTCTTTTGGTCGAGGCCTTCTGCCACATGCAGGACAAAGGGAATGCCCTTTGGCGTAGCGTCGAATTTGTCTGAAAGTTGACTGTCCAAACTGAGAGAGTGAGCCCAGCCGAACCGTTTTACGACGCGGACCGGGAAGTTGTCGTCGAGCAGTTCCGGCCAGAGCGGGTTGTGATGACATACTGTCGTCACTCCGCACAGCAGGTTGCGAATGGCGCCCCACCACAGACGAACGTCTTTCGGAACTAGGCGCTGGCGAGCGATGGCATCCTTCTCGGTTTGATGGATGTCCTTCGCCCACTCCTCGAAGTTGGTGTACGGTCCACGGCCAAGGTTGGGAAACAGTGCAAATTCCAGGTGGTCGTGAGAGTTGGTAAGGCCGGGAAGCAGCAAATATCCGTTCAGGTCAAGGTTGGCTGCGGCCTCGGCTTCCGGCTGGCCATGTTTATCGGCAGAGCAGCCGATGGAAGCAATCTCCCCATCGGCGATTGTCATGCTGCTATAAACGCTTTCGTATGGACCAAAAACCACGCGAGCCCCGGTAAGCTCAAGAAACCCCTGCGTATTGCGATCTGCGACATGAGACATCCTGCGCCGATCCGCGAGCCGAAGTTGCAGGATGTAAATCGCCGGACGATCTGCTGCTGCGTGAAAAACTGCAATCATCCCCGCGCGTCTCAGAATCTCCCGTTCCGGCGAACCGAATGGCACTTCCAATAACGCCACCGCTTCAAAGCCAGCGGCTTCGAAGCAGGAAATCACTTCCTTAATCGAACGCGTACATGTACTGAGCTCAACCTCAGTTTCCGCAGCCTTGAAGCTTCGCTTCCATTTGCAAGCGGACGCCGTGGCGGGATGAAGGTCAGACAAGTAGACCTCGCCGCCGGGGCGAACCAGGCGGCGAGCCTCTGCAGCCAGTTGCGAAAGCTCCGGGACGTAGCTGGCGACAAAGGATGCCAGGAGAAGGTCAGCGGAAAAATGGCGCAGTGGCAGCGATTCCGCTCGGCCCAGCAACACGGTTGCGCGAGGTCCCAGCTTTCTCCTGGCGCGATCCACCATCTCCGGCGATGAATCAATTCCAGTCAAGCTGGCGGGAGAGTGGGGCACGAACCATGTCAACCACCTGCCGGTCCCGCAACCAACATCCACGACGTCGAGGTCCCGGACCTGCCGCATCGCTTCGGACAAAAACCGTTGCTCTAACGAAAGCAGGGGATTCGCCTGATGGTCGTACACCGTAGACCACTGGGCAAACGCCTCCCGCGCCCCTATGGGCGGCGCGAGCTTCGGAGAGTTCGGACTGCCAGGCACCATGGCGTTTACAGGCTCTCCTCCTTGGGTTTGCGAAGGTCGATGAAGCGCTGGGCCCAGCGCAATTCTTTGGGAAAGCCATAGATGTGCCAGGAATAGCGCCATGCGCTTAAGGCTTTAAGCAAAGCCCGACTCCAGCGCGGTGCCCGGATATCCTGCACCGTCGGCCAACGGGAACTCACCACCAGCTCAAAGTTTTCGATCAACTGTTTGGTCTTCCGCTTTAGCCAAGGAGTGTTCGGGTCGATTCGCAAGGTGAAATCCATCCAGCGCCGGGTGGCCCACTCTTCGGGAGTTGCAGGGAATGTAATCTGCTGGTCGACGTTCCCGTACATGGGCCCTCGCTGGGGTACGGGGGTGTAGTGATACATGATTATTTCCGAATGCGGATTGAGTCGCTTGATCTTGCGTATCAAGCCAAGAGTCGCGGAGGTGTCTCTTTCGGGATTATTGGGATTGCCGATGACAAAAGAAAATTCGGGAATGATTCCGAAGTGGCGAATGCGGCTGGCGATTTGCAGTGTTTGATCGGTGCTAATTCCCTTCTGCATCTCCTTGAGCGCCCAATCTGAACCCGACTCCGCACCGAAAAAGATCATGGTGCAGCCAGCACTCCGCAAAGCATCCAGAGTTGCATCGGAATATTTGCACATCACATCGACGCGGGCTTCGCACCACCAGCGGAGTTTCAGCGGAGTGAGACACTCAGCCAGTTCACGAGCGTGATCCTCGCGCATGAAGAAGTTCATGTCATAAAACTGGACTGAGTCGGCACCGTACTTGGTGGCGAGGTGTTGGAGAATGGCTGCGGTACGAGCCGGAGTTTCCATCTTTTCGCGGGTGCCGTAAGCGGCGTGTACCCCGCAAAAGCTACAACGGAACGGGCAGCCAATGCTGGAGTGGTGGACCGCGGTCCGCTTGCCAAAAAATGATGGGCGCAAATACTTCTCCAGCGGAACACGATGAAACGGACTCCACGGAAACGCGTCGGGGCCCTTCATCGGCCGCTCAGGGTTGTGGCGATGCAGGCCGAACGCATCCTTATAAGAGAGGCCCTGCATGTCCTCCAAGCCTCGAGTTTTACGGCAAGCCTCAAGCAACTCCAGCAACGTGTCTTCGCCCTGACCGCGGACAGCGAAGTCTACGTACCTTGCATTCAGCGCGGCGTCGGGATAAATGGATGGGAAATAACCACCCCAGACGATCGGCACCTTTGGACGCAGCCGGCGGATTTCGCGGCTGGTTTCCATAGCTGCCACCATCTGGGGTCCCGGCATGACGGTCACACCCAACAACTCCACCTGATACTGGTCAATTAGCTCAAGGATCATCGTTGTCGGATCTTCCTCGATGTTACCGTCCACGATCTGATACTCCTCGCGCCCTTCTAGGACGGCCGCGAGGGCTAGTACTGATAGAGGAAGACGGCGATTCCGTGGTTTGGTGGCGCGGGGATTGAAAAGGACGATCATTTCCTCACCTCCGCGACGTAGATCCGAAACCTCGAAGGCTTACGTCTTCCTCGGAGCCTTGCCACGAGGGGCCGCATCGCCCATCGCATCCCATAAAAGGGCGAGTGGATCTGCCAATGCAATCCCAAGCGCCTCTCCAGGGTGTGCAGGCGTTCATCGGTGAGGTATTCCAGGCTCTCAATGCTGTCCGACGCGAAGCCGTGTTGCGAAATGTATTCCCGACGGCGTTCTGCCAACATTTCCCTGCCACTCTCGTCGCGGCGATACCAGGCGGTATCAGCGATAATGATTGTCCCCTTGGCGCGCAGACAGCGAATGGTTTCGCGAAGAGTCCGCTCGTAATTTTCCGAATAGTGCAGCGAAGCGTTGAAGATAGCTAGATGAAACTGGCTGTCACCGAAGGGCAGGCGATCCAGTTCTGCCTGGAAGCGGGGGAACAGCAAAGGAAGATGTTCTCGGTAATGGACAGCAGCTCCGAGGCCATCCTGGTCGTTTGTGAGGAGGTCAACGGCCACTGGTTGATGTCCTCGGAGCGCCAGGCGGTAACTCATCCATCCGTTTCCAGCTCCCAAGTCCAGAATCTTCATGGGAAATCGACAGCGGCTCTCCAACAAGGGCATGATTTTGTTTTCGATGTAGCAAAACGTTCGCGACCGTATCGCCCATTGAGACTCGCGACGACCGGAGAAATCGTGATACGGAAGCGCTAGGTAGTATTCTGAGCTGGGGCCTCCACGGCCCTCCGCCGCCCGCACAATCTGGTATTCCGTCATGAAGCGCCGAAAGTAGGCTTCACGATCCACCGGAAGGGCCTTCCATATGCCGTTTTCGGTTTGAAGAACGAAGAAACAGCTGGAGCAGCGTAGCTGGCACCGACCTTTCGCCCCGATCTGCGCAATTGGCTCAAAAAAACCGCCACACTGAGGGCACTCTAACGCCGTTCCCCAGATCGGTTCCGCAGAAACGCTGGAAGCAATGCTGGGTTGGTAGATCGTTGCACTCATGAGCATGTCCTCTCGAATGACAGCAAGACGTGATCGCCCACCGAGCGCAGACCCGGCCAACTGCAAATCACCTCGTCAATCGCACACAACTGCCGCAGCAATCCGGGATGCCGCCGCACGAAAGGTTCGAGGTAAGACGGCGGCACCGCTATTCCGATTCCCCTCCACGAGCGCAATACAAAGTACGGGGAAAATAGCTTGCGAAGGCAGTTGATCGTGGGATAGTGGACCTCTATCGCTAGTTGTCCCAAAGTTGCCGTGGCACGCCCTTTCCATCTGCGGATTGCCCTGCCGGCTTCCCCGCGCAGCACAAACCATAGCGTTTCCCATAGACACAGCCGAGTCGAAAAGCACAAGAGTGCCGGACTGCCCGGAAGAACGAGCGTTGCCAGTTGCTGTGCAATTTCGGCGACGTCACAAATGCAATTCAGTCCGGAAAAGTTGGAAAAAATGCCGTCGAACGGTCCAAACAGAGCGGCCGCCGCGATTTGTTCCGTCGGCAGAACTTCGAAGCGTAAAGGGGAGCGCGGAGCTTCACGCAAGCGCCGCCGATTGGCGACCGCTATCATCTTCTCCGACGCGTCGCAGGCAATAACGGAGGTGCCCAACCGGACAAGAAAAAGGGCATCTTCTCCAGTGCCGCAATTTAATTCGAGGATGTGGTTTCCCCGCTGGAATGTCCGACCTGCCACACTCCACACGGCATCGCGTTGAGCGCGCCCAATGAGCGAATGGGTGAAGATGCCATCGTAGCGCTCGGCCAGGCCATCAAACGCGAGACCCACAGAGTGGCGAAGCGCTGCAGAGTGAGAGGTCATGATTCTACCTCTGCCACTGACGACATCAAGGCTGCGCGGGCGGCGTGGATTCGAACCAGGAGATCAGCGGCCGCCTGGGTACCGGCTGGGGCCTTGTTCTGCAAGCGAGCGAGATTCACTTCATCGCGCAGCAAGCGATCTGCAAGCTCATAGAACCTGCGAGAATGACGCCCTCTGATTCTCAACTCGCGGTCTGAGCTCTCGGCCCACGGTTTTAATTGGACAAGCTGGTCCGCAATCCTGTCGTAGTATGGAGTGCCTTTAATTGGGTAGGCGATGGTAGTGAAAAAGATGTCGGGATTCGAGCGCTTGACGTGAGCGATCGTTGCATCAATGTCCGCAAGTTCCTCTCCTTCGTATCCCCACATCAAGAACATCCCGCTTTGAATACCCCGAGACCGGCTCAGCTCCACGGCTCTTTGCACCTGCTCGACCTTGACCCCGCGCTCCATAGCATCGAGAATGCGCTGCGACCCACTCTCGGACCCAATCCAGATGCGGAAGCAACCTAGCTCGGCAAGAAGGTCAGCGATTTCTGCGTTCAAGCGATCGGCACGTGTAATGCACTCGAAAGGAAGGCGGAGGCCGCGCCGGCGCATTTCTGCCGCATACTCACGCACCCAGCCATAGTGGATGGTGAACACATCGTCTGCCACCCACGCCATGTCGGGAGAGTATTCAGTCATCAGCCATTCAACCTCGTCGACCACTAGCGAGGGGCTGCGCCTTCGGTGCGTTTGTCCATAGACTTGGTGACTGCACCATCGGCACTTGTACGGGCAACCACGCGCGGTGATGAACGAGACAGAACCTTGTCCATGGGCAGAGCGCCAGGTGCGGACATATCGTGAGATGTCGATCGCATCGCGCGCAGGCCATGGCTGTGCGTCAAGGTCTTCGATCTGTCGTCGCGGAGCCGTCTGATGCAGCAAGCCCCGCTCATCCAAAAAAGCAATGCCGGGCACCTTGACGTAGCAATCAGTTGCACCCCTCTGGATCGCCCCCAGGAGTTCCTCCAGCGTGTTTTCCCCTTCGCCGAAGACCACAAAGTCTGCCCCGGACCGTAGGTATTCCAACGCATAGGCTCCGGGCTCTGGTCCGCCCACTATGGTCCGCCAGCCTGCTTCGCGGGCTACACGCAGAATCTCGATTACGTTCTTGCGGGTCATCAGGTTGGCATATATACCGAGCACGGAAGGCTTTTCGGAGACGAGACTCCGGAACAATAGATCGCGAGTCGAAAACGTCGTGTCAAAGACACCAACGTCAAAGCCCTTTCGGCGCAAATGAGAACACAGATAGAGAATTCCCAGCGG
>Ga0066395_10000832_pt1 | contig 11429 bp, 8 predicted proteins | sample PanSoiPlot1MoBio_FD_61218 | JGI IMG/M metagenome (GOLD analysis project Ga0066395, IMG submission 61218) | Tropical forest soil microbial communities from Panama analyzed to predict greenhouse gas emissions - Panama Soil Plot 1 MoBio | ecosystem: Environmental > Terrestrial > Soil > Tropical... | reverse complement strand
GGAAAACACTCGATGGGTTGCGGCAAATTTCCGCGAGACGCAGTTAACCAACATCAAGGTGGGCGATCCCGCTGAAATCCGCGTCGACGTCTATCCAGGTCAGGTGATCAAGGGAAGAGTGCTCGAGATCGCTCCCGCCAGCGGTTCGCAATTTGCCTTGCTTCCACCAGACAATGCAACTGGAAATTTCACCAAGGTCGTACAGCGCGTGCCAGTAAAGATCGCGTTGGATGACTCGCCTCTTACCTCACGGCTGCGCCCGGGCCTATCTGTCGTTGCCACCATCCGTACAAAACACTGATTGGAATGAAGGATGGCTTCTTCGAGCATTAACGTTTCCCAGCCCGCGCCAATCAAGATTGCTAAGTCTGCCGCGGCCGCCATACCGAGCGAGGTCTCGACAAGACCGCTGATCGGTATTCTGGGCGTTGTCATCGGGGCGGGAGTGGTCACACTTACCGGCCGCATGATTTCGTTGGGACTTGCCGATCTCAAGGGCAACTTGGGCTTTGGTTTCGATGAGGGCTCGTGGCTCAGCAGTGCCTACAACATCGCTTTGATGTTTATTGGACCGTTTACTGTCTATCTTGGTGGGTTGCTGGGGCCGCGAAAAATTCTGTTTTCTGCCGCCACCTTGTTCACGCTGGCCTGTCTGTTCGCTCCACTCATCCACAGTTACAGCTTGCTCATCGTCGTTCTTGTCATCGCGGGACTTACGTCAGGCACCTTCTACCCACTTACACTCACCTTCGCCCTTCGCAATATTCCGCTTCGATTTCTTCCGTTTACGATCGCACTGTATGCGACGTCCGTCGACGGAGCCGTCAACATAGCGCCCTCGCTCTACGGCTGGTACCGGGAGAACCTTTCCTGGCATTGGATGTTCTGGAATTCGGCGCTGATTACACCGGTCATGATGCTCTGCATCTACTTCGGAATTCCGAAACCCACTCCGGCTAAAAAGTCTGGCTCGCCGCCAAGCTTCGCCGGCTTTCTGTATTGGAGCGCGGGTTTGGCAATGCTGTACGCCGCCATAGACCAAGGGCAACGCCTTGATTGGTGGCGCTCAGGCCTCTTCAATGCTTTGTTGTTCGGCGGCGCGTTCCTGGTGATTTGTGCGCTGGTAGCCCGCTTTCGAAAGGCTAATCCACTGGTGGCGGTCCCTTATCTTCGCCAGTGGAACACCAGTTTGCTCGGTATCCAGCTTTTCACGTTTCGCTTCTGCTTGGTTGCAACCATCATCTTGATTCCGCAGTCGCTGTCGATCCAGGGGTTCGTCGCTCATCAATTCGGCCCCGCCGTCCTGTGGAGTGCCCTGCCCTTGTTCTTAATTGCATTTGTTGCGGGACTCCTACTAGCAAACAGGATGGATTCCCGTCTGCTCATGGCATGCGGCTTTGTGTGCATGGCGGTCGCGTGCTACCTGAACGCCGATCTCACCAGTGCATGGTCGGCGTCAAACTATTACCGCACTGAACTCCTCATGGGCGTTGGACAGGCATTCGCTTTTATCGGCCTGGTGGGGACGATCGTTTTGCAGGCAATCTTCTCTGGAGGGTTATCGAGGCCGGAGTGGATTCTTACCTTTTCTGCTTTCTTTCATACCGTGCGTCTGTTTGGCGGGAACATGGGCGCTGTCTACATCGTGCACTTCATCGCGCAACGGGAAAAGTTGCATTCGAACCTCCTCGGATTGCACGTGCAGAGTGGGAACTGGATTACAGATAACACCATCCACCAGTTGGCCGCCGGACTCTCCGCGAAATCTTCCGGTGTTGCGGCGGCCGCGGGACGGGCCGTCGGCGTCATCAGCGGACGGGTTCGTCTTCAAGCCTATACGCTCAGCATCAACGATGGATTCTACCTGGTGGCATGGGCATGCGTGGCGGCTTTGCTAGTGACCGCTTTGCTACGCAGGTCGCCGCTGAATTATGGCGACCTCCGCGAAATTCAGGAACAACTGCACTCGCCTCTGGAGGCGAAATCATGAACGCTTATAACAATCCGCGAAATCGCGTGTTCCGCCGTTGGTCGCTATCGGTGGCCTGCGTTTCGATCCTCATAACCGCCGCCTTCGGCCAGAGCTCGGAGTCCACCGCCACGCGTCGTGTGAATCTTCAGGAAGCTGTTGAGATGGCACTCAAGCACAACCATGTGGTCCGGATTTCAACTCTGAAGGTCGAGGAAGACCAGCATGCGAAAGAAGTGGCTCGAAGCGCATATTTACCAGTACTCAGAAATGACAGCGTATTTGCGCATTTAACGGACACCCAATTCATTGAAATTCCTGTCGGGGGGCTGGGCAGCGTGGGAAACAATCAAATTCCTCCCAAACCATTGCTGCTCAACCAGGGAGGGCTAAACTTCGAATCTGTTGGAACCGGATTGGTCCAGCCGCTTACTCAGCTCTTCAAAATCAGGGCTAGCAACGATGTTGCGCGCGCGGAAGTAGAGGCGAGCCGCGGAAAGGCTCGCTCCGTTCAGGACCAGGTCGCTCTGAATGTCCGGCAGCTCTATTACAAAATCCTGGTTGTACAGTCGCAGCATCAAGCTATCGAGGCCAAGATTCGCGCAACTGAAGACGTTCAGACCGAACGCGTGCAGCAAGTCAAGTACGGCAGCACTCTCGAAGCGGACCTTATTGAAAGCCGCGCGCAATCTCTTGAAGCGAAGCAGCAGCTGTTGACTTCAGACTTGCAACTCTCAGATCTCCGCATGCAGTTCAACGATGTCGTCGGACTTCCGATCAGGGCCGACGTAACGCTTGATCCAGACGTTCCAGCGCCGTCCGGTAGTTGCGAGCGGCAGGAATGCGTAAAATTCGCTTTCGATTCCAATCCGGAAATTGCTGAGGCGCGTGCTGTCGTGGAGAAGGCGGAGGCCGGTGTCCGTGCGGCTAAGCGCGAGTACATCCCTGACGTCGAGGCCTTTGCTCGCTACAGCTACTCTAATGATGTTCCATTTCTTGCTCACAACTTCGGCACCTTCGGCGTTCACTTCAGCTACAACCTTTTCGATGGAGGAAAAAAGCGTGCAACGCTGCGCGAGCGTGACTCTCAACTAGCTCAGGCCAAGGAGAATCTCGCGCGGATCAGCGATGAGATCGAAGTCAAGGTGCAAACCGCCTACAACAAACTGGAGCGAACGCAACAGATGGTGGCCGTTTCTCAGGAATTGTTGGCTGCCCGCAAAGAGGCGCAACGCGTCTCAAGCCAGGGATTAGCACAAGGGACTTATCTCCCGTCGCAGGCCGCAGCCGCCGCGGCGCAGGAATCTGAGGCCCAAACGTTGTTGCTGCAGTCACAACTTGAATACGCGCAAGCGCAGGACGAGTTGACGGAAGCGATTGGCCGAACGTCGCGCTGATTGCAGTTGGTGTCCACACCACGCGGAGCCAATCTGTGTGGAAGCCTACGGACAGTGCGGCGCCGTCACCTTGGCTCGCAAAGTCGACTTGGAAATTCGTTGATTCCTCCAACGTGACGTTTCACGAGAGTGAACTCCCTTGGCATGCGCCAAGCGTTTGGCAGCTAAACGTCGAGCGCGCACAAAATCTTCGGGAAGGTCATTTTGAAAAGTCCCGTAAGTGATTGGCCCGAAAGGCGAGTCGTCGCACCAAGGTGATGGGCGGCCGATGGAATCACAGATGCCAATCGAACATTGAAGCTGTTGTGTGACGTTCCCGTAACCGAAGGGTGCTTGCAGAAGCCATAACCTGGGACCCAGACCAATGATGGACACGCGGTGCCGTCGAAAAACCTACCTGAGCTGGTTCTTATGTTGTTGTGCAACTGTCACACTGTGCGCCCTTCCCTCAAATGCCCAAAACACGGAACAGTTACAGCAGCAGGTCCAGGAGTTGAAACAGCAATACGAGCAGACTAAGAAAGACCTCGAGCAGCGAATCGCCGTCCTGGAGCAGCAGATCGACAATCAGCAAGCCACTGCCGCCAAGGAAAAAGAAACGACAGTTTCATCAGCAGAGCTTGCTGCCGAAGAGGCTACGAAGAAAGTCTTGTTTGGGGGAACGAAGGTTGGCGCCAGCTACCAGGGACAACTTTCGTCGCGGCCAACATACGATTTGTTGCAGGAAGCGGAGAAGGACATCGAAGGGTTACAACAGCAAGTGGGGGCATTCGAATTCCATGGGTATTTTCGCTCTGGCTATGGACTCAACAGCGAGGGCGGACAGCAGGTCGCATTTCAGGCTCCTGGAGCTGGTGCAAAGTTCCGACTCGGCAATGAGACCGAGACCTACGGCGAATTGATTTTCGTCAACAACTGGCTGAACCCGGATCGAAACTCGGACAAAGCTTGGCTCAAAACAGAGGTGATGGTTGAAGCCAACACCACCAACTCTGCTAGCTATGCGAACTTCAACAACGGGTTAGGGAACGACCAGTTCCGTTTGCGAGAAGCTTTCGTCCGGGCAGGGAATCTTCTCGAGAGCCAGCCTGACGCGAAGTTTTGGGCTGGAGAAAGATATTACCGGCGCCAGCACATCGAGATCGATGATTTTTATCCGCTCGATATGAGTGGCTATGGAGCCGGCGTTGAAGATCTGAACGTGGGTTTCGGAAAGGTTGCTGTAGGCTTCCTGGCCGGCGCTCGGCCGGACGTCACGACGCAGAACGGCAACTACGTCAAAAGCAACATAGACACCCGACTCTACGACGTGAAGGGTCCAGGCGGATTATGGAGCGGGTGGTTTGACTTTGCCACAAGCAAAGGAGGAACTACTCCGGCCGGTTTGATAATTCCAACCAGCAACGGATTTGCTGTCGGGATACGACAACAGCGCCTCGAATGGCACGGCGGCTATCACACCTTTGGAATTCAGTATGGGACCGGAGCAGCGAGCAACTTCAGCACCTCGATCGATGACCCAACACGATTTATCGACAGTTCGAGACGTCTCCTCATCACCGAGCAGGTTCTATTTCAGCCGAACGACAAGTTCGCCGTCATGCCGATCTTTATTTACCAGCGAAGTCGAGATGGCAATCCTCAACACGGATGGGATCAGTGGGTCTCCTTTGGTGCGCGGCCGGAATATTTCTTCACCAAGCATCTCTCTGTAGCAGTAGAAGCGGGATTCGATCACACGCACAGCGGCACGGGCCTGTATGACGGATGGCTGCGCAAGTTCACCATTGCACCCCAGATCGGATCCGGACGTAAGTTCTTCAGCCGTCCTGTGGTGCGGACATTCTTAACATACGCGAACTGGTCCGATGGTCTACGGGGATTCGTGGGTGGAATACCTTTTGAGAAGCGCACCGACGGGCTCACATACGGTGTGCAAGCAGAAACGTGGTGGTAAGGAGTCAGGGAAGATGGCAACTCGAGAAATAGCGGCAGCTTCGATAGAGAAGCAAACAGCGACTGCGGCTGGCGAAAACTACGTCCGGCCCCTCGCCATCGTGACTACATTGTTTTTCATGTGGGGTTTTCTCACATGTCTGAACGACATTCTGATCCCGCACTTAAAGTCGATCTTTGACTTGAGTTATGCGCGGGTCATGCTGATTCAGTTCGCATTTTTTTCAGCATACTTTTTGTTCTCGATCCCGTGGTCGAGATTCGTCAACCGGATCGGATATCAACGGACAATGGTAATTGGACTGATCACGATGGCGTGCGGTGCGTTTCTCTTTCTTCCGGCTGCATCGGCCGCGTCATTTCCCCTGTTCCTTACCGCACTTCTGGTACTCGCCTGCGGAATCACAGGTCTCCAGGTAAGCGCCAACCCTTACGTGGATTTGCTCGGCAAGCCCGAAACGGCGTCGAGCCGGCTGGACCTGACCCAGGCCTTCAATTCCTTGGGAACGACGGTTGCGCCGAAAATCGGGGGACTGCTGATTCTGAGCGCAGCGCCGCTGGCGGTCGAACAACTCAGACAACTTGCGCCTCAAGCTCTGCAGGCGTATCGCGTGCACGAAGCAGCTTCGGTCAAGATGCCCTATACGGTGATCGGCATCACGCTGATCTTGCTGGCAGCTTTGATCGGAACCGCCAAATTGCCGCAGGTCGAAGCTGGGGAAGCACGCACGGCTGAAACAGATGGCGATTCCATTTGGAAGCGTCGCAATCTGCTGTTCGGTGCGATTGGAATCTTTGCTTACGTTGGCGCTGAGGTCTCAATTGGGAGCTTTCTGGTCAACTACTTCGCCTTGCCCGAGATCGCCGGCTTCACCGCAAAGACTGCTGCCGGCTTCGTTTCGTTCTACTGGGCAGGAGCCATGATCGGTCGATTTCTCGGGGCTCCTCTGCTGCGTCGCATCAGGCCCGGACATTTGCTCGCCCTGTGCGCGATTGTGGCCGCGTCTCTCGTTACAACTTCCATGGCGCTTGCCGGGCACACGGCCATGTGGAGCATACTGGCAGTAGGCCTATTTAACTCCATCATGTTTCCCACGATCTTCAGCCTGGGCGTAGCCGAGCTCGGTCCACTGACCGGAAGCGGTTCCGGCATTCTGAATATGGCGATTGTGGGAGGAGCGATCCTGCCCGTGCTCCAGGGAATCATTGCTGACCACGTTGGAATTCACCACGGATTCATCTTGCCGGTGATCTGTTATCTGTACATTTTGTTCTACGGGCTCAGCGGTTCGAAACCAAACAGCGAACGTTACGCGGCCGCTTAGAAGTCTTCTGGAGACCCTCATGCTCATTGCGGGCGACGTCGGTGGTACAAAAACTGATCTGGCGATATATTCACCCGAAGCGGGTCCGCATGCGCCGCTGCTTGAAACCGAGGTTCATAGCGCCGACTACCCCAGCTTGCAGGCCATGGTCGGTGAATTTCTCGGTCACGTAAAGATGTCTGTAGATGTGGCTTCGTTTGATGTGGCGGGACCGGTAATCAATGGCCATGCCAAGATCACCAACTTGCCCTGGACTATGGATGAGAGATCGCTGGCAAACGATCTCCAACTCTCGGCAGTTCATTTGCTGAACGACCTCGAAGCGGTGGCGCGGAGTGTTCCGGTCCTACGGTCAGAAGACTTGATCACCATCAATGAAGGGGACCCTATCCAAAACGGGCCGATCGCGATAATTGCCCCTGGGACCGGTTTAGGGGAGTCATTTCTCACCTGGGATGGGTCAAAATATGTGGCACATAGTTCTGAGGGTGGCCACTCCGATTTCGCGCCAACCAACGAAACGCAATTGCGTCTGCTTCACTACCTGCTGCCACGTTGGGGACACGTTGGTGTGGAACGCGTTTGCTCGGGCATCGGCGTGCCAAATATTTACGAATTCCTCCGTGACGAGGAGAGGATTCCTGAGCGAGCTGAGGTTGCGCAGATGATCGCGACAGCGAAAGATCGAACGAAAGCGATCGTGCAAGCAGGAATGGATCCGCACAATCCCAGCGAACTGTGCCGTGCCACGGTCGAGATGCTGGTTTCAATTCTCGCCGCCGAGGCCGGGAACTTGGGGCTCAAAGTCTTGGCCACAGGCGGGGTGTACATCGCTGGAGGTGTCGCCTTGCACGCTATGGAGGCGTTGAAAGAAGCGCACTTCATGCAGGCCTTTAGCAACAAGGGCCGGTTCAAGGATCTGATGGTCCGCATGCCAATTCGCGTAATTACGACACGCGCCGCGCTGGTCGGAGCCGCCACTTATGGCTTGAACACCCTCAATAGGATTAGGAGTCAGGCATGACGAAGCCCCCGTCGTCAACCAGATCGGCGTGGCGTAGCAACTCATTAGGCAAAGAGAAAAGAGAGGAGCACTAGTATGGCAGCACAACCGCAACCGCTTGCAAAGAAGCGAATGGCCAAGCCGTCGACGTGGAAGTCGCTCGCGTCGCACTACAAGACAGTTTCGGGTATGCATCTCAGGGATCTGTTTGCCGACGACCCTACGCGTGGTCAGCGAATGGCTATTGAAGCAGTGGGCCTCTATCTCGATTACTCCAAGAATCGCATTACCGACGAAACTCTCAAGCTGCTTCTGCAACTGGCGGAGGAGTCCGGTCTTCGGGCACGGATTGATGCGATGTTCAGTGGAGAGAAGATCAACATCACAGAAAAACGTGCGGTTCTGCACACGGCCTTGCGGGCTCCCAAGGGCTCCTCGATCCTGGTAGATGGAAAGAATGTAGTGCCGGAAGTCCATGAAGTGTTGGACCGGATGTCAGACTTTTCCAATCGTGTCCGCAGCGGCGAATGGAAAGGCCATACCGGCAAACGCATTCGCAACGTGATCAATATAGGAATTGGTGGTTCGGATCTCGGCCCGGTCATGGCTTACGAGGCCCTTCGCTCCTACAGCGAACGCTCCATGGACTTCCGCTTCGTCTCCAATGTGGACGGAACCGATTTTGCGGAGGCCGTGCACGGTCTCGATCCAGCGGAAACTCTCTTCATCGTCTCTTCAAAAACATTCACAACACTTGAAACCATGACCAACGCGCAGACCGCGCGTGCCTGGTCGCTCGCCGGACTTGGCGGAGATGAGAAGGCAGTCGCCAAGCATTTTGTCGCGGTTTCCACGAACGCTGCCGAAGTTTCGAAATTCGGCATTGATACCGCCAACATGTTCGGCTTCTGGGATTGGGTTGGAGGCCGCTACTCGATGGACTCAGCGATCGGGCTTTCGACGATGATTGCTGTCGGCCCAGATAATTTCCACTCGATGCTGAGTGGCTTTCATGAGATGGATGAGCATTTCCGCACGGTTCCTTTTGAGAGAAACATCCCAGTGCTTATGGGACTTCTTTCCCTCTGGTACAACGACTATTTTGGCGCCCAGACTGTTGCAGTCCTGCCTTACGAGCAATATCTGAAACGCTTTCCCGCTTATCTCCAGCAGTTGACGATGGAGAGCAACGGAAAACATGTCACGCTCGATGGCAAGGAAGTCGCGCGCGACACCGGCCCCGTCTACTGGGGTGAGCCAGGCACGAATGGGCAGCACTCGTTCTACCAGCTGATCCATCAAGGCACTCGGCTCATTCCATGCGATTTCATCGCCTTCGTTAAGCCTCTGAACAAGGTTGGCCGGCACCACGACATGCTCCTGGCCAACGTCCTGGCCCAGACCGAAGCGCTTGCTTTTGGCAAAACGCCTGACCAAGTCAAGGCTGAAGGCACGCCGGACTGGCTCGTGCCGCACCGTGTCTTCGAAGGCAACCGGCCGTCAAATACGATCCTCGCAGACAAACTTACGCCCGAAGTGCTCGGCAAGCTCGTGGCTCTGTACGAGCACGCCGTCTTCACCCAGGGGGTGATATGGAACATCGATTCGTTCGACCAGTGGGGCGTGGAGTTGGGCAAGGTCCTGGCGCAACGCATCATTCCGGAACTAGAGAACCCCGCAGAACCAGTACTCAACCACGACAGTTCCACCAACACTCTAATCCGGCGTTACCGCAAAAATAAGGAGTAGCAATGGCCACAACTGACACTCTCACGAACACGAGCGTTGATACGCTACGCGATGTTTTGAAGCGGATGCAAAGTGAGGGCGCGGCCCTCGGCCACTTCAATGTCGCTGACCAGGTCTTGCTGAAGGCGGTGTTCGCAGCCGCAGCTGAAACCAAACTTCCGGTACTCGTAGGTGCCTCCGAGGGAGAGCGCGAGTTCTTTGGCGTGCGTCAGCTCGCAGCTCTGGTGAAGAGCCTGCGCGACGAAACGGGGCTGCCAGTCTTTCTCAATGGAGACCATACACATTCCCTGGCGAAAGCATTGGAGGCCGCGAACGCGGGATTTGACGCTGTGGGAATTGATTTTTCTGCTTTGCCCTTCGATCAGAATGTGGCGCGAACCAAGGAAGCGGTTCAAGCGGTCAAGGCGGTTAACCCTGCAATCCTTGCGGAAGGGGAAATAGGCGATATAGGGACTGGCTCCGAAATTAAAGAAACCGCTCAGGGCAACTTCAGCAAGCTCACGACACCAGAGGAAGCGCGACAGTTCGTCGAGGCAACAGGAATTGACATCCTCGCTCCGGCCGTTGGCAACATGCACGGCATGCTCAAAAGCATGGTGCAGGGCAAAGCAAAGAAGCACCTGGATATCGAGAGAATTGCCCAAATCAAGCAAGCGGCCGGGGTCTTTCTCACTCTACACGGTGGGTCAGGTACCGAGGATGAACATTTTCGCAAGGCAATCGCCGCCGGAATCAACATCATCCACATCAACACCGAACTTCGCGTCGCATGGAGAGAATCACTGGCAGAAAGCCTCGCTCGTGACTCCAACGAGGTTGTGCCCTACAAGATTTTGCGGCCGGTCGTAGATTCTGTGAAACACGTTGTGAGCTCGCGCTTGAGACTGTTTCATGGTCAACCGGTAAGTTCTGACGCGGTTGGAAGCGTCGCGTGAGCAAACATGCAAAATGATGTCATCAAACTCGCGCCCTCGATCCTGGCAGCCGACTTTGCGCATCTAGGAGAGCAGGTGGCGGAGGCCGAGCGTGCCGGAGCCGATCGCATTCACGTCGACGTGATGGACGGGCACTTTGTTCCCAACCTTTCGATGGGAGCGCCGATCGTTCAGTCACTTCGTCCCGTAACCCGGCTGCCACTCGAAACGCACTTGATGATTACGGATCCGGATCTTTTCCTGGACGAATTTGCCCAGGCCGGCTCCGATTCATTTCTTGTGCACTGGGAGGGCAATAACAATCTGCATCGCACCGTGCAGCGCATCAAAGCCCTCGGCAAACGGGCGGGAGTCGTCATCAACCCAGCCACTCCAGCTCTTGTAGTCGAGCAGATCTTGCCGGAACTCGACCAAGTCTTGGTGATGACTGTCAACCCGGGCTTCGGGCATCAGCACTTTCTCGAGTCAACGCTGCCGAAAATCCGGCGGGTTTCGCGGATGATCGATCACCTCAATCCAGGCTGTGAGTTGAACGTCGACGGAGGTATCGATGAGACCAGTGCTCCCCTGGCAGCCGCGGCTGGCGCTAATGTATTCGTGGCTGGGACGTCGGTCTTCGGTACACGGAAGACGGTGACTGCCTCGATGAACGAGCTGCGCGAGGCAATCATGGGCGTCGTACACAGCGTTTAGCAGCTGCCACTTGGGAGTAAGAAATCAACAAGCAGTGCAAGGCTCAGAGCGTAGAGCAACAGCTACAAACTGGCGACACTTTACAGATAAGGAGATCTTATGCAACTCGGAATGGTAGGACTCGGAAGAATGGGCGCCAACATGGTGCGCCGGTTAATCAAGAAAGGACACAATTGCGCGGTGTACGACAGATCGCCACAAGCGGTAAACGAGTTGGTAAAAGACAACGCCACTGGCGCGTCGTCGCTGCAAGATCTTGTGAAGAAACTCGCCAAGCCGCGCGCGGTGTGGCTCATGGTTCCAGCCGGAGTCGTTGATCAGACCATCGCCGATCTGTTGCCCCATCTCGATGCGGGCGACATCCTGATCGATGGCGGCAATTCCTATTACATCGACGACATC
>Ga0066395_10000823_pt1 | contig 11512 bp, 11 predicted proteins | sample PanSoiPlot1MoBio_FD_61218 | JGI IMG/M metagenome (GOLD analysis project Ga0066395, IMG submission 61218) | Tropical forest soil microbial communities from Panama analyzed to predict greenhouse gas emissions - Panama Soil Plot 1 MoBio | ecosystem: Environmental > Terrestrial > Soil > Tropical... | reverse complement strand
GTTCTTCGTATGTGTCCTTGGCGTTGCCCAAAAGGATTGGCTCAGCACCTAGCGTGGTGACTTGTGAGGCGAGAGAGACGGAATTGCTGTTGCGTATCTGGAAGGGGCCGGGCGTGGAGGCGAAGTCGACAACTTCATCACCGGTAGAAAGAATAGCGGTGCGCGGCTTGCGATAAACGGCGGCATGCGCTGCGCCAACCTGCGCTGCCGCTGCAAGTTGCGCGAAGCCGAGGCGAGAACACTTGGCGAGGACGGTTTTGCCCGCGGACTGTTCGCTGCCGCGCCGAACTACATGTTGCCCCGAAAGTACTGCGCGGTCCAACACTACGGTATCGCCCTGGCGCTGAGTATATTCGATCATAATTACGGCGTCGGCGCCTTCCGGAAGCGCTGCGCCGGTCATGATCTGGACGCAGGTGTCGGATTGGACGGCGATGGAGGGGGTTTCGCCGGCTCTGAGTTCCGCAATGCATTTGAGCCGCGCGCCTGAACCGGTGTCCTTAGAACGGATAGCATAGCCGTCACGGATGGACCGGTCGAACGGGGGGTAGTCGCGGTCGGCGACAATTTCCTGTGCGAGGACGCGGCCAAGCGCGTCAAGGAGCGGGATCGATTCGCTCCGCGGCTCGCGCGAAAGCGCAGTTGTGCGGGAGATGACGAGTTCGCGGGCTTGTTGGTAGGAAAGCACGGTAAGAGATTAGCGGAAAAGACACGGAGAGAAAAAGAACTGGTGTGGAGATCGCCCCACAACACAGGCTGGGCCCAAAGGCTCGGACCGATGTGCCGGGCCAGGGCCTAGCGCTAGGACCGCAAGCGCTGCATAGCGTCCGCTAGAGGCAGCGACGTAAAGGCTCTGGGGCAACTACAGCCAGCGAGAGAGGAGGGTGGTTTCGGGGACGATGGTGGCGTCGCGTTCGGGGCCTGTGGAGATCATGCCGATTTCGATTTGCAGGAAATCGCTGATGAAACGGAGATAGTCGAGGGCGGATTTGGGCAGCCTCGCGGCGTCTTTCACGCCGTAGGTGTCCTGGCACCAGCCGGGAAGCGCTTTGTATTCGGGGACGACATGCTCGTACTCTTCGGCAAGCGCGGGCATTTCCTGGATGGGCTTGCCTTTGTACTTGTATCCGGTGCAGACCTGGATTTCGCGCTGGGTGTCGAAAACGTCGAGCTTGGTGATGACGAGCGAGTCTATGCCGTTGATCATTTTGGCGTACCGAAGCACGGCGAGGTCAAGCCAGCCGCAGCGGCGCGGGCGACCCGTAACGGCGCCAAATTCCTTGCCGCGTTCGCGAACTTCCTGTGCTTCGAGGTCGGGCATTTCGGTGGGAAACGGTCCGCCGCCTACACGAGTCGTGTACGCCTTGGAAATGCCAAGGACGTGTTTGATCTTAGTAGGCGGAACGCCGGCGCCTGTCGTGGCTCCGCCGGAAGTGGCACTGGAGCTGGTGACGTAGGGGTAGGTGCCGTGGTCGATGTCGAGCATGGTGCCCTGCGCGCCTTCGAAGAGGACGGATTTCCCTTCCCCGAGCGCGCGGTTAACCAGTTCTGCGGAGTCGCAGATATAGCCACGGATCCTTTCGCCGTGCTTGAGAGTCTCGTCTACTTCGTGTGAGAAGTCGATATCGGCGCCATAGGCTCCTTTGGCGAGACGATTTTTTTCAGCAACGACGCGCGCGGCTTTTTCCCGGAACAGCTCGGGGTCGAGGAGATCACACATGCGCAGGCCCCGACGAGCCATTTTGTCTTCGTAAGCGGGACCGATGCCCCGCGAGGTGGTGCCGATTTTGTTAGCGCCGCGTGCGGATTCGGCCGCTCTGTCTAGTTCGCGGTGATAGGGAAAGATGAGATGAGCGCGGTTGGAGATATGGAGTCGGCCTCGCACGTCGATACCGGATTTCGCAAGCATCTCGATTTCGTTGACGAGCGCGACGGGATCAACGACGACGCCCATACCGATCACCGCATGCTGTTTGGGACGGAGTATGCCGCAAGGGATGAGCTGGAGAACGTGTTTTTCTTTGCCGATAATGACGGTGTGGCCGGCGTTGTGGCCTCCGGCGACGCGAACGATGTAGTCGAACGAGCCGGCCAGGTAGTCTACGACTTTGCCTTTGCCTTCGTCTCCCCACTGCGCGCCCACCACGACGACTGATTTCATCCGTTCGCCTCTCCTAGGCACTCTTACGAGCCCCAGCCCCTTTTCGCCGCCGCTCCCCTGATGGGGGCTAAAGCTCGTCTCCTAAAAAGCCTTGTCCTCTCCGCCCACACACTGTTCCCCCAGCAAACAACGGGAACAGGATGTCGGGGAAAGAAGAAACAAAATCGTACGACGGACATTCCAGCAAAGCAAGCGCGAGGCAGATAGGCTCAGATTTGTGGAAACAGAAATCCGATGGGACAATGAAGATATGAGAAACCTATTTGCTTCCACTCTGGTTGTAGCGGCTGCCGGAATTCTTTCTGCCGCGGCGGCAGCACAGCAAAGTTCGACGCAAAGCCCGGCATCAACTACGAGCAAGCCCGCGACGACTTCAGCGCCTAAAGGCGCTGTAAACAGTCAAACCGCAGGCGCACCAAAGACCGGACAAGGCGGCGCAGCGGGCAAGAAGCAGGGCGCAACACCGGGCGCGGCACCTGTGCTTAAGACCGAGAGAGACAAGCGAAGCTACGCGATTGGATTAAATATCGGCATGAAGGTGGCAAACGAATTGAAAGCGGGCAGCGTAGACATGGATTCGGCCATGCTAGCGCGCGGGATTCGGGATTCGCTGACGGGCGCGAAACACCTGATGACAGATGAAGAAGTGAAGACTGCCTTGACCGCGCTGGAGACGGAACTGCGCGAAAAAGCGCGAGCGGAATACGAGGCGACCGCGAATGCGAACAAGAAAGAGGGAGACGATTTTCTGGCCGCAAACAAGAGCAAAGAAGGGATACAAACGCTGCCGAGCGGCCTGCAGTACAAGGTGCTAAAGGCAGGAACCGGGCCAAAACCAGCTGCGACGGACAAAGTGAGCTGCAACTACAAAGGGTCCTTTCTGGATGGGAAGGAATTCGATAGTTCGGAGAAACATGGCGGGAAGCCTGTGACGTTTGGAGTAAGCGAAGTGATTAGGGCCTGGACAGAAGCGTTGCAACTTATGCCCGTCGGTTCGAAGTGGCAATTGTTTGTGCCTTCGGACCTGGCTTACGGTGCACGTGGTGCGGGACAGGAGATTGGGCCGAACAAGGCCCTGGTTTTTGAGGTTGAGCTGGTATCTATCGAGCCCAAGGCGGAAGCAAAACCAGATGCGGCGAAGCCTGATGGTAAACCGGAAGCAGCTAAGCCCGATAACAGCAAGGAAGCAAAACCTGAAAAGAAGCCGCAAACGGCGCCGAATTCGAACTAGGCGGCACGACTTCACTTAATCGCCTTGTAGCGGAAACAGTCGGTCACATGGTCGTTGACCATGCCCACGGCCTGCATGAAGGCGTAGCATATCGTCGAACCGACAAACCGGAAGCCTCTCTTTTGTAAGTCCTTGCTCATGGCATCGGACGCAGGAGTTTCTGCAGGTACTCTCTTGTGCGTCGTCCAGCTGTTCTGTTTGGGCTTTCCACCGACGAACTTCCAGATGTAAACGTCGAAGCTGCCAAATTCCTTCTGCACCGCCAGGAATGCGCGCGCGTTGCTGATGGTTGCGGCGATTTTCAAACGGTTGCGGATGATTCCCGGGTCTTTCAGGAGTTCGCGAACTTTCTTGGCGTCATAACGGGCAATGCGTTCCGGATCGAAGTGGTCGAAAACTTCTCGGTAGCGTGCTCGTTTGCGGAGGATTGTGTCCCAGCTCAGACCCGCCTGCGCGCCCTCTAGGGTCAGAAACTCGAAGAGGATACGGTCGTCGTGGACGGGGACGCCCCACTCCTCGTCATGGTAAGGAATATTCCATTCGTTTGCAGCCCAGTGGCAGCGATGGAGTGAAATCGGAGCTTTGTATTTGGCTGTCAATGGCGTTCCCGGTTCCCTCAATATTTAAAAGTGTGACCGTAACGCTGGAGCGGCCCTTCGAAAAAGGTCCAAGACAACTTAGCAATCGCGTAAGCGAGACAAACAGCGAGTAGCGTGACCGCCGCGCCTGGGATCGTGGAAATCCGGGGCGGATGGTGAAGTATGACGGCATGCAGGCTGACGATGAGAACGAGGTGAATGAGATAGATGCAATAAGACACCGAGCCGAGCTCGAGCAGAAAGCGGTTTCGGAGAAACGCGGCCAGAATTCCGCTGCGGTTCTGAACAGCAAGCAGCAGAATAAGGGCGTAAAAGAAGGCCATCCACGTAAAACCGATGGTCTGCATGCCAATCGTCAGCGACCCGTACGAGAAACGGAAAAGCAGCCCAACTCCGACCAGCGCGATTGCCAAGAGGCTACGAAGCCAAATCAGGTTCTGCTGCAGCCAGGATGAGGCCGACTCCGAGCGGTACACCATGGCGGCGAGCATACCGATCGCGAGCGCATCCATTCGGCAAACGGTTCGAGTGGTGATGTCGGTCGGAGACATGGCGGTCGTCGTGCGGTAATAAATCCGTGCGGCGATAGCGAGCAAAACCACCGCGCCCATAAGCCACTTCAAACGGCGTGAAGGAATGAAGCGGACAAGGAGCGGAGCGATGAGATAGAACTGTTCTTCAACGGCAAGCGACCAGAGATGGCCAAACCAGGCACCGGCGATACCGTCGAAGCGGAATGCGAACGAATTTTGCAAGAAAAGAAAATGCGACCAAATCGGAAAATCGAGCGGAGGACGCACGCCGGAGTTGGAAAGCTTGACCACGAGGTGTCCGGCGATAGCGATAAGTAGCACATACGCCAGAACCCAAGCGAAATATACCGGGACGATCCGAGTGAAGCGGCGGACATAAAACGTCTTGAAGTAGCGTGACGACCCGCGCTGGTCCATGAGAATGCCGCCAATCAGGAAACCGGAGAGGACAAAGAACAGATCCAGAGCCGTCCAAAACAGGCTGGCGGAACGCTGCAAAAATGCAAGGAACGAGTCTGGGGAATATGCGCCTTCCTGCGAAACGGCGTGGAAGACGAGGATCATGACCAGAGCAAATCCACGCAAACCATCGAGTTCGATGAGGCGCTGCTTCGGGAAAAGTGCGGCCATTCGTGTTGGGCAAAGTAACAATAGGCGAGTGGGCAGTCAAGGAACCGAAACGGAACCGAAACGTCCGGAAACGTCCGGAAACCGGGAGTTGAGAAAAAACAACGCGCGAGCCGCCGCCCCGCGCGTTTCGCTCAGAAACTTGTCTCTGTCGGTCGCCACTCACATCAGCTGAGCCGATCGAATTCAGCCAACGTGGCGGTCAATGGCCTTGGTGATCTGATCTTTGGGAACCGCGCCGACAATCTGCTCTACGACTTGGCCGCCTTTGAAGACGAGAATGGTGGGGATGCCACGAATGTTGTAGCGGCCGGCGGAGTTCATCGCTTCGTCAACGTTCAACTTGGTGACTTTGATCTTGCCCGCGTAGTCGTGGGCGATTTCGGCGACGGTAGGCGCGAGCATATGACACGGGCGGCACCACTCCGCCCAAAAATCAACGACCACCGGCTGCGTGCCGCTGGCGGTAAGCACTTCGGCTTCGAAGTTGCCGTCATTTACCGACTGGATTGTGTTGTCTGCCATGTTCTTTGCTTTCAGTGGGATACCGCTGCACGGCTTCCCGGCTGATCTCCTTATCCGTTAATTAGATGTTGCAACAGGTAATTGGTTTCCTGTGGGCTGACCCAGGCCCCGGGCGGCACGCGCCGCTGCATATAGTTTGGCATATTCCGCGGCGGGAGTTTTCCAGGAAAAATCCTTGCCCATGCCGTTCATCTGGATGCGCTTCCAGATGCGTTCGTCAGCGTAATGGTGCAGCGCTTGTTTGACGGCGTAGAGAAATGCGGTGCCCGAGTACTCGCTGAATTTGAAGCCGGTGCCGGTGCCATGCTCGAGGTCGAAATTTTCGACGGAGTCATCGAGGCCTCCGGTTGAGCGAACAACGGGAACCGTGCCGTACTTCAAGCTGTACATCTGGTTGAGGCCGCTCGGTTCGTAGCGTGAGGGCATAAGGAAAATATCCGCCCCAGCTTCGATTTTGTGGGCGATGACGTTGTCGTATGCAAATTTGTAGCCGACACGACCCGGATAAGCAGCTGCGAGGGCGCGGAAGAGATCCTCGTATCGGCGATCGCCGGTGCCGAGCACAACCAGCAAAACATCTTCGCGCAGCATTTCGTGGGCGCGGTCGGCAATGAGATCAAAACCTTTTTGGTCGGCCAAGCGCGAGACGATGCCCATCAACGGGCGATGCAGGTTGTCGGGGGAAAGGCCAAAAAGTTCAAGCAGATCTCTTTTGCAGACTTGTTTGCCGCTGAGATCCTTGGCCGAGTATTTTGCAGCGATCAGCGGATCCTTTGCGGGATTCCAGGCTGTGTAATCGACGCCATTCAGGACGCCCACCATGCGATCGGAGCGGCCGCGCACGACGCCGTCAAGTCCATAGCCGAAGTCGGGAGTTTGAATTTCCTGAGCGTAACGGCGGCTGACAGTGGTGAGATAGTCGGAGTAGACCAACCCGCCCTTAAGCAAGTTCACACTGCCGAAGAATTCGAGGGCGCCGGGATTGAACAGCGGCTCGGGAATTCCTGCGCGTGCGAGCACATCACGACGGAAAATCCCCTGGTAGCCCATATTGTGAATCGTGAAGACCACAGGCAGGTCTTTTACCACGACGTCGTCGCCATACGAAGTGCGAAGGAGCACCGGCAAGAGGCCGGTCTGCCAGTCGTGGCAGTGGAAAACATCGGTAGGCCAGGCGTGTTTCGAGAGCTCAATGGCGGCGCGGCAAAATTCGCTGTAACGCTCAGCATTGTCAGGATAGTCCCCCGCCGCGGTGCCGTAGAGTCCGTCGCGGTCGAAGTAAGCGGGGTCGTCGACAAAAAAATAGCGCACGCCTCCGAGCAGGGTGCCGTCCGCGATGGAGGGAAAGCGCAAGCGGTTGCCGAGGGGAATAGTCAAGCTCGGGATGATCGGCGTGTCGGCTTTGGTGCCGCGATAGCAAGGGAGAACGACGGCGACTTCGTGCCCTTGCGCGACAAGCGCCCTGGGGAGAGCTTCGACGACATCGGCCAGACCGCCGGTTTTCGAGAAAGGCAAGCCTTCGGAGGCTACAAAGAGGACTCTCATCCAGAGTTTGGCGCAGATCCGCCGAACTGTACGCTACCGAAGCGGCGGCAACGCGTCAAGCGAGGAAGGTTTGGTAGAGGCCGTGATTCGCCGGGCGCGCGACGGCTGCTACAATCTCTGCTTCATGGCCAGACAACGATTGGGACAGCACTTTCTGCGCGCTGGATGGCCCGAGCAGATCGCTCGCGAGATCCGGGTATCGAGGCATTCGCTGAACGGACCGGAAAAGCAGAATTTCTGTTGGATTGAAATTGGCGCAGGACACGGCGAGATGACGGAGCACCTGGCGTCGACAGGAGCTCCGGTGTACGCGGTGGAGTTGGATCCGCCGCTGGTTGCGAAGTTGCGGCACTTGAGCGCTAAGTTTCCCAATTTGACGGTGCTGGCTGGCGATGTAATGAAAACAAACTTGGAGGCGATTGCCTCGGGAAAGCAGATCAGGCTGTACGGGAATTTGCCCTACTACATCACGTCTCCGATTCTGCATCACTTCTTTGCCAGTGCTGGGCTGATCGATGAGATTCACATTGTGATTCAAGTCGAGGTCGCGTTCCGACTGGTAGCGCGACCTTTCTCGCGGGACTACGGCTACCTTTCCGTGTTGACCCAATACTTTTCGCGTCCGGCGATTGCGCTGAAATTGCCTCCGGGCGCTTTCCAGCCGCCACCGGAAGTGGGTTCGGCGCTGGTTTCGATGAAACTGCCGGGCGAAAATGCGAAATTACAATTCGAGGACAGCGGCCCGTTTCTCAAATTTGTAAAAGCGTGCTTTGCGCAGAAGCGAAAGACGCTGGTGAACAATCTGCGCGGAAAGTTCGGACCGGAGAGAACCAAGCAGGCGCTTGCGGACATGAAATTGGAATCTTCGGCGCGGACGGAAGAGCTTTCGGTAGGACAGCTGGCAGAGCTTTTTCGGGCGTTGACCGCGTCACGAACCTGAAGCGCCATCTCTTCGGCGTGCGACGTCGAGCAACCGGTCCGGATAGTCCGACATGATGCCGTCTACGCCGGCTTCGACAAGCAGTCGCATGTGGGCCGGGTGATTCACCGTCCAGCAGACGACTTGCAGGTCGCGCCGGCGGGCCTCGCGTAACAGGCGAGGCGTGACCAGGTCGCCGCGCACGGCGATCTGGCGAGCGCCAATTTCGACGGCTTTCTCGAGCGGTTCAGCGATTTGCCCTTCGACTAACAAGCCGGTCATAAGGGTTGGTTCAATTTTCCGGATGCTGGCCAGAATTGCGGGGTCGAAGGAGATGATCACGGTGCGTGCAATTTCTCCCGCATCACGCAGCGCGCTGATCAGTGCGTGTTCGCCGCCCCACGAACCGAACGGCTTGAGTTCAAGGTAGAAAACGACATCGTGTTTTTTGGCGAACTCAAGGACTTCTTCAACCGTTGGGATTCGTTCGCCGGCGTATTCACTGCCGAACCATGAGCCGGCGTCTAGTTTGCGCAGTTCGGCCAAAGACATGTCGTGGACAGCGCCCTGGCCGTTGGTGGTGCGGTTAACGGTAGCATCGTGAATCGCGACAAATCGAGCGTCGCGTGAGAGCTGGAGATCAGTTTCGATGAACCCGGCCCCCATGGCCACGGCCTTGCGAAAGGCAGCAAAAGTGTTTTCCGGGGCGTAACCGGATGCGCCTCGATGAGCAATGGATAACAACGCGTCTCCAGAAGAATAACTTACGGACAGAACTGGCGGCGGGTTTAATTGTCGGACGGTATCCTACCATCCTCCGCGACTGGAAACATCTGTTTCAACACCGAGCGTGCGTCGCATCACGTTTGCTGGATCCTCAATATTGTTTTTACAAGAAATCCCCTATCGCGCGGTGAACGGAATTTCACTTACATAGCAGTGTCCTCGGGCTATACTCTCGATCAATTGAGCACGGAAAGGACGCAACCATGCGAACCAAAATTTGCTCCTTGCTCGCCATATGTGTACTGGCTCCGCGCGCGATGTCCGCCACTTCCCTTCGCAATCAGCAACGCGACGAAAGGAAGATGCAGGAGAATCTGACGAAGGAAGTGCGACATCAATTGCTGCTGCTTCCGTACTATTCGGTTTTTGACAACCTGTTGTTCAAAGTAGAAGCCGACAAGGTGACGCTCCTAGGTCAAGTAGTGCGCCCAACCTTAAAGAGCGATGCGGAAACGGCGGTAAAGAGCATCGAAGGAGTAGCTTCGGTTGATAACCAGATCGAGGTGCTGCCGGTTTCTCCTATGGATGACCAAGTTCGGCGCGCCGTCTATCGCGCAATCTATAGCGATCCCGGATTATCGAAATATGGCTGGTCAGCACTGCCTTCCATTCACATCGTTGTGAAAAATGGCAATGTGACCCTCGAAGGGGTCGTCGATTCCGAGAGTGATAGAAATCTTGCCAACTTGCGGGCCAGCGGCGTACCAAACGTCTTTTCTGTCACGAACAATCTACGTGCTGGTTCGGGCGACTCAAAGAAGAATAAGTAAATTGTCACAAGCGAATGTTAACTTGGATACCGCCGACTGCGGCTAATAATTGGGCCTGGCTATTCGATTTAACGTAGGCTGCACCGGCGGCAGGCTTGGAGCATTTCGCAAGGGATGCTACTCACGTTATACTTTTTTATGCCCCTTCGCGGCCGGCAGTTCCTGCTAGTCGTTTCGACTATCTTTGCGTTACTTACATTCTCAGCTCTCTCGCACGCGCAATCGACGGACTGGACCAAGGAGCAGCTGGCTTGGCGAACGCAGCACGCCGCTGATCTGCAGAAACCGGATGGCTGGCTATCGTTGATCGGCCTGGAATGGCTCGAGCCCGGAGAAACTCCGCTTGGTTCTGCCGCAGACAATAAAATTCATTTGCCTGGGTCCGCGCCAACCTACCTGGCAGTCCTAAAGCTGGAGAACGAATTGGTGCAGCTACTTGCGCCCAAAGGTGGTTTCCCCAGCGGACTGAAAGTGGATGGGACCGCTGCCAAAGAGCAGACGCTACGCGTGGATCCTGACCATGACAAGTTCAATCCGCGAATTACCTATGGCACGTTGAATTTTTACGTGATTCGGCGCGCCGATCGGTTTGCGGTGCGATTGAAAGACGCAAAGTCGCCTTCATTAACGGCGTTTCACGGACTCAGGTGGTACGACCCGGACCCGGCTTATCGAGTCACCGCGAAGTGGGTTCCCTACAACCCCGCCAAAAAGGTTTCATTGGTTACGCTGGTCGGTACGAGCTACGATCAGCCGGTGCCGGGCTATGCCGAGTTCACGCTACAAGGAAAAAGCTACCGGCTTGAGCCGGTTCTGGAAGACCCGCAAAGCACTAAACTGTTTTTCATCCTGAAGGACCCGACCAGCGCGGACCAAACGTATCCCGCGTGCCGGTTCCTCTACACGCCTTTGCCCGACCATGGCGTCGATCATGATGGCGAACTGGTTCTGGACTTCAATCACCTCGAAAATCCGCCATGCGCATATACGCCTTATGCCACATGTCCACTCCCTCCGCCGGGAAACGGTCTTCCCGTCGCTCTGCCGGTCGGCGAACAGCGTTACCATAAGTAAATGAACTCTGGTTCACCCAACATGCTGCATCGCGAAGGTGATGACGACGGCGCGCGCGAAAAGCTGGTGGCTCTGCGCGGCGCGTTGCTGCGTTTGCACAAGGCCTTGCTGGATATGGAGCGGCGCGATTACGAGCGCGAGCACGGAGTCGTGAATGTCGGTGAACTGTTTCGGCTAGTTGTCGACGATGCGCAGTTTAGTTGGTTGCACAACATCTCAGAATTTGTGGTTCGCATTGACGAGACGCTGACAGGCAAAGCCCCAGTGGCCGCTCCAGATGCGGACACGGCCTTTGATTTGGCCAGAAAAATGTTCACGCCAACAGAAACCGGGGACGGTTTTCAGAAGCAGTACTTCGATGCGATTCAGCGGGATCCAGCCGTCGTGATGGAACACGCAGAACTGGCCCGCCTCTTTGCGCAGACGCTTTCCTCGGAATCCAGAGAGTAGGGGGCCGATGGGCGATTCACCCCATGATTGAACCGGAAGCCATTTCCTCCGCGCAAGTTGAGCACAATTCCCACGCGCAGCAGTTTGAGTTGCAGGTCGGTAGCATGCTGTGCCTGCTTCAATACCGACTAAGCGACGCAAGGATGATCGTCTATCACACGGAAGTGCCGTTGCCCATTCGAAACCGTGGTTTGGCTGAGCGAATGACGAAAGCCGCGCTTGAATACGCTCGCGCTGAAAAATTGAAGGTAGAGCCTCGGTGCCCCTATACCGCGGCTTTCTTGCGCCGACA
>Ga0066395_10000820_pt1 | contig 11550 bp, 8 predicted proteins | sample PanSoiPlot1MoBio_FD_61218 | JGI IMG/M metagenome (GOLD analysis project Ga0066395, IMG submission 61218) | Tropical forest soil microbial communities from Panama analyzed to predict greenhouse gas emissions - Panama Soil Plot 1 MoBio | ecosystem: Environmental > Terrestrial > Soil > Tropical... | reverse complement strand
TCGATGTACTTCGTCGTCGACAGCACCGAGATGTCCGCGCCGAGTTCAAGCGGTCGTTGCAACACCGGCGTCAGAAACGTATTGTCCACTGCTAGCAGTAGCCCATGGTTGCGCGCGATCGCGGCAATTCCGGCAATGTCCGCCAGCTTCATCGTCGGATTGCCCGGCGTCTCGATCAGGATGATCCTCGTATGCGGAGTAATGGCTCGCTCCACAGCCTCTAGGTCCGACGTATCCGTCGACGTGTTCGCGATCCCCAACCCGTTCAGAACCTCGCGAAACAGCCGCATCGTTCCGCCGTACACCACGTCGGTAAGCACTACGTGATCGCCAGTCTTGACCGTCGACAGAAACAGCGTAGTGATGGCCGCCATCCCGGTGCGGAAGCAGACGGCCTGCGGCGTACCTTCCAGCGCGCCAATGGCCTGTTCCAACGCATCCACTGTGGGGTTCGAAACACGCGAGTAGCTGTGTCCCTTGGTTACGCCCGTTTCCTGTTGTTCAAATGTCGCGGATTGGAAAATCGGGTAGACAACCGCTTCGGCGTGCGCGTCGGGTACGCGGCCACCATGAATGGCTAATGTGGAAATTTGGAATTTCTCGTCGTAAGACAACTGAACCTCCCTCAAACTAGAGCGTTTGTGTTGGGTGCCCCAACCCGTCCCGTCCTTTGGGAGAAGATGGGTTAACTGGGTGCCCCATCGCTTCCAACTTTTCGGAAAAGCGTGGGATAACCGCCTTGGCTTACCCCCCAGGCGGCCGCTCTGTGATGGGAGGCTGTTTGCGCTACGCTCCCGATACAGGCCGGTCCCCGCCTGGGGGACACATGGCCATTGTCATTCGGGAAGTACGCAGCATAACGGTTACACCCCAAAAGGAGTTTTCTCAGTATAACAGCCGAGTTCTTACCGTCAACGGTCTTTTCGCCGAGTGTCATACCACAATAGAAATGTCCCCGGTTTGTCCACGGTGGAAGCGGCTGGGCACGAGGCCGAGATGCCCTGCAGGCCGCCGCTTCGCGGCCCCCACCCTATGCTTCCATTCCGATATAAGGTCCCCGCGAAGGTATCGCCGCCGATGAAGCGCTCATATCCCCTCACTGCGCTTGTCTCGCTCCTCCTGACGTTCTTCACCTTCTCACACACCCAAACCCCGGAGCGCGTAGTCGACCTCACCGCCCCCGACGGGACCAAACTCAAAGCCACCTACTTCGGCGCTGCCAAGCCCGGTCCGGGTGTGTTGTTGTTACATCAATGCAACCGGAGGCTCACTGGAGGGCTGTTCCCGCTCACTCCTAGGGCTCAGTGGAAAACGAGAACCTCGTGGCCCGCAAAACTGAACAAGCCGATGCGACCCAAACCGGTGCCGATCTCCGACCGTACGGCGAAGCGGTTCGGTTCGGGCATCATGCTGATTCCAACGGCACGGGATGTTGGCGGGTTGTGGGACGCAACGAACAGCTCAACCCGAAGTTCCTAGGTGGAAAAGTGGAGCAGGCGCGGCGGCTGGTGGAAGAAGGACACAGGATTGAGGATGGGAGGGTGGTGACAGGGAAGCGGGCGGCGTAAATCGCTATAGATCGGCTCCAGCCCCGGGTTCGTTTTGGCGTTTCCGCAGTGTTGAAGCACTGGGTTTAGTTAGACATCTCGGCCCTTCCGCGCCTAGGTTGATTCGAATTTTAAATACACCAGCAGTTCCTTTGACTGGGGCGACGATCTTTTCTGCCTCCTCGCTCAGGGGATGACGACTAGCCTGAGGTTTGCAGTAATCTAAAACTACTATTTCGCGTATTGTGTGGCAGGCAATACACTTGCCAAATCTCTGATGCGTAAACCTTCCAGAAAAACTGTTGTCGTTGTTGCGGTTGTGCTGCTGGTGTTGTGGGGCAGCTTTCTAGTCCTGATTAACTGGGCGATGCGGCAGCCGCCGGAGATGTTCGGGCGGGTGATGATGCACGTGCCGATGCCGGCCTTCTTCGTGCTGCCTTTCGAGACTCTGTGGAACCAAGCGCGCGTTGGTACGGTCCAGGTTGGCGACGCTGCTCCGGATTTTCGCCTGCCGACGTTGGACCACAAGGAGCAAGTGGAACTGTCGGCTCTGCGTGGCAAGCCTGTGGTGCTGGTGTTCGGCAGCTATACCTGACCGCCGTTTCGGCGGGAGGTTCCCGCCCTCAACAGGCTGTATGAGCAGTACGGCAACCAGGTGGCGTTCTATGCGGTGTACATCCTGGAGGCGCACCCCACCGACATCTGGACGATGCAGAGCAACGTGAAGGACAACGTGCTGTTTGCCAGTCCAAAAAATGATCAGGAGCGCGAGAATGTCGCCAACGCGTGCGTGCGCAAGCTGGGGATCAAGTTCCCGGCGATCGTCGACGGTTTCGACAACACCACGGAAAAAGCTTACACAGGCTGGCCCGACCGGCTGTACCTGATCAGCAGCGATGGCAAGGTGCTGTACAAGAGCAAGCCCGGACCGTTCGGGTTTAAGCCCGATCAGTTGGAAGGGGCGATCAAGAAGCTGCCGGAAGTGCGCGCTGCGAAGTAGACAGCCGCGTACTATCAGGGCGAAGCTTGCAGCTTTGCAAGACATAGCGGCTATCTGGAAGCCGGGGCCTGCGACCGTTTTCACCTAAACACCTGACACACTCAGCCGATTGAGGTCATCTTTATGCACCTTCCATCGAAGCCAATCCTGCTGGTGATGGTTTTAACTTCTATGCGGCCGCAGCCAGCGCAACAACCATCAACCTCGGTTCGCTTGCGCAGCCGGGCACGACCCACGCCTTCATTGCCGCAAGCTTGACCCAGCTGGGCTTCAGGTTTACGAGCGCGAGCGGCGCAATTTCTACTCCTGGCAGGCCTCCCGCCTCAACTATCCCGGATCGGCGCAATCACCTTTCTCTTCGATTTTTTTGCTGACTTTTTGGACACGATCAGCGCTGGCGGTGCGGCATTAACGCTGAATTCGATTGATTTGGCGCGGTTGATTGCCGGAGCCATGGGATACGTTTACCGTCACGTTCATTGGGACCCGGACGAGTTCGGGCACTGTGTCCCGGACGTTCGCCGTGAATGATTGGGCCAACACACTGCAGACGTTTGTGTTTTCGGGTTTCACGAATGTTGTCAGTGTGTCGTCCGCACAAGGCACCAAGATAGGTTTCTTCGGACCCCAGGAAACGGCCTACCAGTCAATAATGGGTGGTGAATGCTTCGGCTGTACCCGAACCGGGTTGCTGGCGCTGCCGGGCACCGCAGCTTTGGCGGTGGCTGGAGCGGTCGGCCGAAACAGCCGTTAACCGCCTGCTTCTAAGATTTGGTATAACGCTGGACTCCTCAACTCCGGCGTTTCTTTCGAATGCGACATGCCGAATGCGACCGCGAGACTCGCGGCAGCGATTTCCGTTACTATAAAAACTGCAGTGCGTCTAAATAGACGAGTCTCGCGTAATTTACCAAGGATACTTGGGAATGAACCGTAATCCGTTCTCTTCACTGTTTGCGATGGCCGTTCTCCTGCTGTGCACCACGCTTGCGTGGTGCGGCGATACATCTTTGCTCCGCCCACCCAAGGGATCGAAGGTCGCTCTTCTTGTATTCGAAGATCTCCAGTGCCCCGACTGTGCCCGGGCGGCGCCGTTGCTGCACGAGGCCGCCAAGAAGTACAACATTCCGCTGGTGCAGTATGATTTCCCTCTGCCCATGCACAATTGGTCGTTTGAGGCCGCGGTTAATGCGCGCTGGTTCGACACCAAGTCCAAAACGTTGGGCGACGAATACCGGCTCTTCATCTTCAAGAACCAGCCGCAGATCACTCCTCAGAATCTGCGCGGCATCACCGAGCGTTTCGCGGCGGACAACAAGGTCGCGTTTCCTTTCGTGGTAGATCCTTCCGGCGAGCTAGCGGCAAAAGTGAAAACCGACTACGCGGTCGGGCAGCGCGTGGGCATCGAACACACTCCTACCATCTATGTTGTGAGTGACACCACTCGCGGAACACCCTTCGTCGAGGTCGTCGACCGGACGCAGCTTTATCAACTGATCGATCAGGTCATGAAGCAGGCAGGTCCCGCGATAAGTGGCCCGAAGTCAGCTACTGCTGCCAAATCGTCCACCACTGCGTCTAAATCGCACTGATGTGGATTTGGGTGCCATGTAAAAAAGGTGCCTCGGAAGTGCCAGAGAACGATTTTTGCGGAACTTGTCATTGGTCTCGGATGAATAGCAAACCACACATAGGATGTTGTAACTTATTTGCAAATAAGAGGCATCCTCCCTTGGAATCCGCGCCTCTAAGGCCAAAGGGGTGTTACTATCGCTGCAAGGCGCCAGGCCGTCACACGCAGAGGTAATGATGAAGACGACCGCCGAACTCTCTTCGCATGATCGCATCCTCAGGGCTGCCAAGCAGCTCTTCGCCCAAAACGGATACGAAAACACCAGCACTGTCGCAATCGCTCGCGACGCAGGTACGTCTGAATCGCAACTGATGAAGCACTTCGGCAGCAAGCAAGGGCTGCTGATGGCAATCCTTGATCGTGGCTGGAACGCGACCATCGAGCGCATCAAGGTCACCGCTCCGTCGAACTCGTCCGCTGATCGGCTTGTCGCCATGCTGACGGCCGCCACCATCGAATTCGAAAACGACGCGCAATTTAAAATTCTCGCAGCTCTGGAGGCGCGCCGCGTTCGCAAAGACAGTAACGAAGTTATGGTAAGCCGCGGATACCGTCGTTTCCGCGAACTGTTCGATCGCGTTCTGATCGACATGCGTACCGAGGGTGCGATCCGGCCAGACCTTAATCTCGATGCGGTTCGCGCTGCGATCCTCGGTTTCGCCGATGGCTTGTGGCACGATCAGGTCATTGCTTCTCGGGCAGGCATCCCCTCCAACTACGGCTTTGACGACATTCAGAAGGTCCTCGAACTTCTGCTGGAAGTCTTTCAGGAACAGCCCGCCCGTCACGCCAAAGCCAGCTAGCGACTCCTGAATGTTGAATCTAGGCTTCTTACCTCGCCTCGGGCGAGGTTTTTCTTGCGCTGCTTTCGCCCGCCAAGGAAAGGGTGTCCCCTAAAAGGCAATGTGGGGCCTTAGATGTAGAAGTCTGCGCCGTTCTGTGTGGTTAACCTCCAATATGTCTTTGAAAACAAGATCGCATATCTAAAATTCTTACTGCGCAGTCGGCGTGCAACTATCTGTCGTGGAGGTTCGCAGCAAGGTCGGATTGCCGTGCTTGCGCACCAGATGTGGGGGTGTTTTTTGCCCAGCCTGTTTGCCAATTATCCTGGGTGTCCGATCCTTTCCCTTCTTTTTGGAAAGATGGGTATTGGATCCCACCATCCCTCAGTTCCTAAAAAGGAGATCTGGCTACTGGCAACCGCCCACAAAATCTCTTGACTCTATACCCATAGAGGGTCTATGTATAGACTGTCATGGGAAACAAGCGCGATCTCATGCCCGGCACGCTCGACCTTCTCATTCTGACGACACTCGCCCGTGCGCCGCTGCACGGCTATGGAATTGCCCTCGCCATCAAGCGCCTCTCCGATGAGGTACTCACCGTCGAGGAAGGGTCGCTTTATCCCGCCTTGCAACGCCTGCTGCTGCGAGGCTGGGTAAAGGCAGAGTGGAAGACATCTGAAACCAAACGTCGCGCCCGCTATTACACGCTGACCGCTGCCGGCCGCAAGCAGCTGGGTATCGAGCTTTCGCAATACGAGCAGCTCATCGCCGCCATCGGACGCGTCCTGCAGAACACGTAGGAGCTGATCATGGAGCCGCTCACATTCTTCTTCCACAAACTCCAAATGCTCTTCCGCCGCGGCCGCTTCACCGAGGAATTTGCGGAAGAGATGGCTTTCCATCGTGAACAGGTGGAAAGGGAACTGCGCGAAGAAGGAATGTCCCCCGACGATGCTCAGTACACGGCCCTCCGCAGGATCGGCAATGAAACCCAATTACGCGAACAAGCGCACGATCTGTTGCGCTTCCGAGCTGAGGGCATCTTCCATGATCTCCAATATGCCTTCCGGCAACTCCGCAAGAACCCGGCGCATACCGCTACCGTGATCATGATTCTAGCGCTCGGCATTGGAGCGACGACCGCCATCTTCAGCGCAGTTAATCCCATCCTCTTTCAGCCGCTGCCCTATCCGCTGGCGGGCCAAATCGTGATGATCTGGGAGCGGCACAGCGACGGGTCGCCATGGTTTGTCAACTTCGGCACGTTTCACGGCATCGAAGAGCGGACTGGTTCCTTCGAAGCCGTGGCGGCGTTGAAGCCTTGGCAACCCACCATGGTCGGAGCCGCCCGGCCGGAGCGTTTTGAGGGACAACGAGTGAGTGCCGGCTATTTCCGGGTGCTGGGCGCGTCGCCAGTGCTGGGGCGCGACTTCGTGCCGGCCGATGACCTGCACAATGGGCCGCGTGTGGTCGTCCTTAGTGATGAAGTATGGCGGCGGTGTTTTGCCCGCGATCCCTCGATCATAGGGCAGTCGATGAAGCTCGACGGTGATCTCTTCACCGTTATTGGTGTTATGCCCGCGGGCTTCGAAAATGTGCTTGCGCCTACCGCCGAATTGTGGGCGCCATTGCAGTATGACCCCGCTCTGCCGACCGACAGTCGAGAATGGGGACACCACTTGCGCATGGTAGGAAGGCTTCGCCCTGCCATTACCAGAGAACAGGCAACCGCCGAGTTGGATGCAATTCTGCACACGGTTGGGCAACTGTACGCGAAGGGCTACAACGAATCCGGCGGCACGCCTGCCGGGACGCAACTAAACTCTTTACATAGCGAGATGACCCACGATGTAAGACCAGCGCTGCTGGCCGTCCTGGGTGCGGTAGGCTTAGTGCTGCTCATCGCCTGCGTCAACGTGACCAATCTCCTGCTTGCGCGCTCTGTGCAGCGTCACGGGGAGTTCGCCATCAGGGTTGCTCTGGGAGCATCACGCATCCGGCTGACGCGGCAGCTTCTCACCGAGAGTCTTGTGCTTGCGTTAATTGGCGGCGCTCTCGGATTAATAGTCGCGCGGCTCGGCGTGCATGCTCTCCTTGCGCTAGTGCCGCCGGGGCTGCCTCGAATGAACGCCATTGCGGTCGATGGTGCGGTGTACACGTTTGCTCTTGGAATGACGGCGATTGTGGGCATCGCCGTCGGACTGGTGCCGGCGGTGCAGTCCAATAACTGCCACTTCAACCGCGCCCTGCATCAATCTGCCCGCGTGATCGGTGGCCGGCACCACGCTTTACGGCGAACCTTGGTTGTCGCCGAGGTCGCGCTGGCACTGGTATTGCTGGTCAGCGCTGGGTTGCTGCTGCGCAGCCTGCAACGGCTGTTTTCCGTCGATCCCGGCTTCGATGCCTCGCATCTGCTCACCATGCAGGTGCAGGAATCCGGCCATTACTATGACAGCGACGCGAATCGCCTACTTTTCTTCAAGAATGCCCGGGAGGCGGTGCAGGCGGTTCCTGGTGTCATTGCGGCGGATTTCACCGGCCAATTGCCCTTGAGCGGCGACTACGACGTTTACGGTGTGCAATTTGAAAGCAACCCAACCGGCGAAGAGGGCGGGTTTCGTTACGCGGTAACGCCAGACTACATCCAGACAATGCGCATTCCATTGCGTCGCGGTCGCTTGTTGGGCGAGCGCGACACCATTGGCGCGCCAACCGCCGTGCTCATCAGTGAATCGCTTGCCAGGCGCAAGTTTGGCGATAGGGACCCCACTGGAACTCGTGTCCGGCTTGGTCCCGATGTCGGCCATAGCGATCGGCCCTGGGCAACCATCGTCGGCGTAGTTGGTAATGTCAGGCAGCAGTCACTCGCGCTGGCCCCCGAAGACGCCTTCTATGTTCCTATCACGCAATGGCCCTGGGCTGACGAAGTGCTGTCGCTGGTCGTCCGGACGCAAGGCGACGCTGCTGCGCTCGCGCCTTCGATTCGCGACGCGATCTGGTCGGTGGACAAAGACCAGCCCGTTGTGCGCGTCGCTACGATGGAGTCGCTGCTCGCCGTCTCTGAGGCAAAGCGCCGCTTTACGCTAATCGTTCTGGAAGCCTTCGCGCTTGTTGGCTTGGTGCTTGCGGCGACTGGAATCTATGGCATTCTCTCCGGCAGCGTCGCCGAGCGCACGCGCGAGATCGGCATTCGCTCTGCCTTGGGCGCCTCGCAGCGAGCGATACTCGGGCTCGTTTTGCGTCAGGGAATGATGCTGGCCGCCATCGGCATCGTGATCGGATTAATCGGCGCCGCGCTTGCCAGTCGTGCGCTGGTAACGTTGCTGTTCGGCATCTCGTGCGTCGACCCACTCACGTACCTCGGGGTGGTGACACTGCTACTCGCGGTAGCCGCGATTGCCTGCTGGCTGCCTGCCTCCCGCGCCGCCCGCATCGATCCGGCGATTACGCTGCGGGCGGAGTGAGGCCGGCACGTGGCCATTCGTGATGAGGATATAATCCCCATCAACTCATGCCGCTGACTCAAGGTAAGACACTAGGCCCTTACGAAATTCGGTCGCTGGTCGGTGCAGGCGGAATGGGCGAAGTTTATCTCGCTTGCGACACCCGCCTTCAGCGCACCGTCGCTATCAAGATTCTTCCCGCTCATCTGTCGTCGAACCCCGACCTTCACGCCCGCTTCGTGCAGGAGGCCAAGTCCATCTCCAGCCTGCAGCATCCCAACATCTGCGTGGTGCATGATATCGGTTCGCAGGACGGGGTCGACTACATGGTCATGGAGTACGTCTCCGGCCAGACTCTGGACAAGGTCATTCCTCCCGGCGGCCTACCCGCCAATGTTGCCACACGGTATGCCGTCCAGATTGCAGAGGCGCTTGCCCGCGCCCACGCTACCGGTGTCGTTCACCGCGATCTTAAACCGGCCAACATCATGGTGGACGACAGCGGCTTCATCAAGGTTCTCGACTTCGGTCTCGCCAAACTCGCCGCAGCCGAATCAGCCACCGACGACGTAGGTGCAACCATCACTGGAACCGGCACGGCCACCACTCCGGGAATGATTGTTGGCACGCTTGCCTACATGTCGCCCGAGCAGGCCGAGGGCAAGCCCGTCGACGCCCGTACCGACATCTTTTCCTTCGGCGCAGTCTTCTACGAGATGCTGACGGGCAGGAAGGCCTTCGATGCCAACTCCAGTGCGGCACTGCTGGCAGCGGTCATGCGGGACGACCCGAAGCCGATCAGCGAATTGAAGGGTGATATTCCCGCCGAGGTTCGTCGCATCATTGCGCGCTGCATGAAGAAGAAGCCAACCGACCGATACGCTTCAGGCGCAGAGCTGGCGCAGGAACTGAAGGCGGCCCGTGACCTGGTCTTCCCGGAGTCCGGCGCCAGCCTTAGCCCTGGCCGCATTCTGCACGAAGCCATGCGTGCCCGCATCCTCGTGCCTCTCACCGCACTGCTGCTCTTGCTCGGCATTGGCATCGGCTGGCTTGTGGAGCGCAATCGCGAAGCCCGATGGGCCCGCGAGGTCGGCGTGCCCGAAGTCTCGCGGCTCTTCGATCAGGGCAAGTACGGCGAAGCCTTTGCTGTCGCCAACCGCGTCGAAAAGGCGACTCCCGGCAATCCCGAGCTCGCCAAGCTCTGGCCCGTCATCTCCTACCAGGTCACCATCGATACCATCCCCGAGGGAGCTGACGTCTATCGCCGCGAGTACAGCGATCCGAGCGCCGCGTGGGAACTGGTCGGCAGGACGCCGCAGAAGAACCTCCGCCAGCCGCGCGGCATGTTCCTGTGGAAGTTCGAAAAGCCGGGATACCAGACGGTGCTGCGTACCACGGTCGGCATGCTGAAACGCCTGATTTCTCCCGTCGGAGACACTCCGGCAACCGTCATATTGCTGAACGAGATTTCGAAGGCGCCTGCCGGCATGGTGCGCATTTCCACGGAGAAATATCCGAACACGCTGTTCATCCCCGGCTTCGAAGGTCAGCCCGAGCTTGAGCTGAAGGACTACTGGATCGACCAGTACGAGGTGACCAATGGGCAGTACAAGGCTTTTGTGGACGCCGGTGGTTACCAGAAGCCGGAGTACTGGAAGTTCGACTTCGAAAAGGACGGCAAGAAGCTGACGTGGGAACAGGCCATGAGTGAGTTCCGCGATGCTGCCGGGCGCCCCGGTCCTAAGGACTGGCTTCAAGGCGAATACCCCAAAGGACAAGAAGACTACCCCGTCGCCGGAATCAGTTGGTACGAAGCTGCCGCTTATGCCAATTTTGCCGGCAAGAGCCTGCCCACTATCTATCACTGGAACCGTGCGTCCGGGCCGTTCTCCGCGGCTTACATCGTGCCCCTCAGCAACTTCGGCAGCAGCGGCATCGTGCCTGTGGGCTCCAAGCCTGGCATAGGTCCCTTTGGCACCTACGACATGGCTGGCAATGTCAAGGAGTGGACGGCCACCGAGTCGGATCACGGTAAACGCTACGTCCTCGGCGGTGCCTGGGACGAGCCGAACTATATGTTCGTCGATCCCGACGCGCAGTCGCCGTGGCTGCGTGCCTCCAACATTGGCTTCCGCACGGTGAAGTACGACGACCCGAGCTCGATTCCGAGCCAGGCGATGGCGGCGATCCAGTGGCCGCGGCGCGACTTCAGCAAGGAGAAGCCCGCCAGCGATCAGCTCTTCCAGGCCTATCGCAGTGTGTACTCGTACGACAAGACGCCGCTCGACGCCACGGTCGAACAGAGCATCGACGAGAATGACTGGACAATGGAAACGGTCACCTACTCGGCCGGATATGGTAACGAGCGCGGCAAGCTCATGCTGATGCTGCCCAAGAAAGGCAAGCCGCCGTACCAGACGGTGATCTTCTTCCCTGGCTCGAACGCGCTGCTGTTGCGGGAGTTTGCCGTGTACCCAACCGCGGCGCTGGATGCTCTGGCACGCAGCGGCCGCGCTGTTGTCTATCCCATCTACAAGAGCACCTACGATCGCGGAGACGGCTGGGAGTCGGATGTGCCCAACACCTCCACCAACTGGCGTGACCATGTCGTCATGTGGGTGAAGGACGCCTCGCGTGCGCTCGATTACGTTGACTCGCGCCACGATCTCGATCACGGGAAGATTGGCTATTACGGCTACAGTTGGGGAGCGGTCATGGGCGCGATCATTCCCGCGGTCGAGCCCCGCATCAAGGCCAACGTGCTCGCGTTGGGCGGCATGGAATACAGCAGATCGCTGCCCGAGGTCGACAAGATCAACTTCCTGCCCCGCGTTACCCAGCCGACATTACTTTTCAATGGCCACTACGACTTCTTTTTCCCCGTGGACGAGACCCAGATTCCGTTCTTCAACCTGCTGGGCTCGAAGCAGAAGAAGCGCATCATGTACGAAACCGGCCACAACGTCCCGCGCAACGAGCTGATCAAAGAAATGCTGAATTGGTATGACCAGTGGCTGGGGCCGGTGCAGTGAGTATTTTCAGTACACAACTGGTGCCATCATGTCGATGATGCCGTTGATGATGCTGGTTTCTGCGCATCTTGGTTGCAGGCGCGACCACAGCACCTCGAGAGTGTAGTGTC
>Ga0066395_10000819_pt1 | contig 11550 bp, 9 predicted proteins | sample PanSoiPlot1MoBio_FD_61218 | JGI IMG/M metagenome (GOLD analysis project Ga0066395, IMG submission 61218) | Tropical forest soil microbial communities from Panama analyzed to predict greenhouse gas emissions - Panama Soil Plot 1 MoBio | ecosystem: Environmental > Terrestrial > Soil > Tropical... | reverse complement strand
GCGGAGCTTGGCGCCAAAGAAGCGGAGAAAGATTTCCAGACTGAAGTTCATGCGGTCGCCGATGAGGATCACTCAGATATCTTTGAGCCGATATTTACGCGGTATGTTGACACCGAAGCGGCGGCGCAGGCGGTGCTCGCGGCGACGCGGGATGGATTGGTGATCGATCGCGCTTTACGCGGCGCGATGGCGGATGCAATGGCGGCGGTGGAATGATCGGCGATCTGAAAGAATGACTCGCGCGAAGATGCGAAAGGCAAAAAATTCGAAGCACGAAACCCGAAATTCGAAACAAGTTCTAATGATCAAAATAACTAAATTCCAAACAAACTCTATTCCCGTTCTGCGTTTCGCATTTTCCGATTTGCTCTTGAGTTGTTTCGGATTTCGCTATTCGGTTTTCGGATTTTTCGCTGATTTCTCGCCACGATAAATCTGGAGAACTGGTTTTGGTCGAGATTTGTGGAATGAAGACCTAATGACTCAAAGACGGAGGCATAAATTATGGCTGATACACCGATAACCGCTGAGCAGGAAGTCAAAGAACGTGTCGCCTACAAGTCGCCTTATGAGCAATGGAAAGAGTCCGAGGGGCTGCCAACCATACGGGGACTTTTTGTCAAGAACCTTTATGACGTCAAACTGGAGCCGTGGCGATCGAGCGGGGATGGGCTGGCTACGTTCATCAATCTGGAGGGTACGGGCGGATTCAATGATTCTTACGTCGCCGAGATCCCGCCGGGGAAATCGCTCAAAGCGCATCGGCATTTGTTCGAAGAGACCATGTATATACTCAAGGGGCAGGGCGCTACCTCGGTTTGGATCGATCCTAGCCGGAAGGAGACCTTCGAATGGCAGGAGGGGAGTTACTTCTCGATCCCGATGAATGCCTGGCACGAACACCACAATGCGTCCGGACTGGACGCTGCGCGCTACATCGCGATGACCAGCGCACCGCGGGTGATCGATACATTCAACAACTATGAATTCGTCTTCGAAAACCCGTTCGTGTTTCGCGACCGGTACAACGCCGAGGAAGGCTATTTCAAGCAAAAGGCGCCATCGCAACAGTGGTCGACTAATTTCGTCGCCGACGTGCGCGTATGCCAAACCTATTCCGGTGGCTTTGACCGAGGCGGAGGCGCCAAGAGCACGGTCTTTCGCATGGTCAACAACACGGTCAAATCCCACGTCTCACTTTGGGGTGTCGGCGCCTATAAGAAGGCGCATCGCCACGGACCCGGCATTCACGTTTTGATCATTAGAGGACATGGCTACTCACTCATGTGGCAGGAAGGCAAATCGGAAGAGCGCATCGATTGGGGACCGGGAAGCGTATTCGTGCCGCCGGAAATGTGGTTCCATCAGCATTTCAACGGCAGCGCCGAGCCGGTGTTTTTTTTAGCCATCGGCTGGGGCAGCGATAAGCCGAAGGCCGGCGGCAAGGCATACATCTACAAGAGCGTCAAAGAGGGCGGCGATCAGATCGAGTATGAAGACGAAGACCCCAAAATTCATGCCGGCTTTGAAGCGGCAATGAAGAACGCCGGGGCGCGCTGCAAGATGGACTATCATCCGTATTGCACCATGAAGTAGTTCTTAGTCGAAAATCGAAGATCGAGGATCGAAGATGGCGTTGAAGAAATTTCTGCCGCGGGCGACTGCGGCGTTATTGCTTCTCTGCGCCACGGCTTCGGTGGCGCAAGCGGCATCAGTCGAAGCGCTCTTAAGCGACATCAACAAGCTGCCGCCGGCGGAACGGCAAAAGCGGCTCGAAGAAGGCGCACGGCGCGAGGGCTCCTTTGTCCATTATTCAGTCTCCAATGCCGAGCTCATTAACGCCTATGTGAAGGCGTTTATGAATAAGTATCCGTTCATTAAGGCGGACTTTTGGCGCGGCAGCGGCAATCAACTCGTCTTTCGCACTTTGATGGAGCATCGGGCAGGTAAGTTAACCGCAGATGTTATTTCAGTGGGAACAGAAAATGTTATCGCGTTGAAGAAGGCGGGTTTGTATGCTCGTTACCGTTCCCCCGAAGCTCAATTCTATCCTCGGGAGCAATATGACAAGGATGGGTATTTTCACGCCGACAGCTGGGGGCTTGCGACCGTCGCCTATAATCACCAGCTCGTTAAGAAAGAAGAAGCACCGAAGGGGTATAACGACCTGCTCGATCCAAAATGGAAGGGGAGCCTGACGATTGATTTGGAACCGGAGCGCGCGCTCACAGCGTGGCTGCTCGCTTGGGGGGAGCCGAAGACGCGGGAGTTTGTGCAGAAACTTCTGGCGAATGGCACAACCGTTCGCCGCGGGCATACCTTGCAGGCGCAGTTGCTGTGCGCCGGAGAATTCAAGATCGCCGTGGAGGTCTATCCGGATGCGATCCTGCGAATGAAAAAGAACGGCTGCCCCGCAACGATCGTTTTCGCCAACCCGACGCCCGCCGTTGTCGGAGGCAACTACGGAATCTATGCCAGCACGTCGCATCCCCACGCGGCGGCGTTGTTCATCGATTTTGCTTTATCGGCCGAAGGCTCCAAAATCCTCGCCTCCACTGGCCGAGTGCACCGGCGCAAAGGAATGAAGTCGTTCTACGAAGAGCTCTCCGACCTGGATGAAAAGGGCGTTCCTCTGCTCGTGATCACGCCGGAGCAAAGCGAGGAAGTGACGAAGCCGATGGAAAAGATCATGAGAGAGCTGTTGGTCAAATAGAAGGTTACGCTTCAGCTTCTCGCTAACCTCCGATGCTCCACCATTAAACAACGGTCTTGGACGACTTTGATTCCTGCTTTAGCCAATAGCTCTGCCACTTGATCGTTGCGAATGCCAGACTGGAACCACACCGCCTTCGGCTTCTTCGCCAATAAATCTTCCACGTGGCTGTTGATGTCGTGAGACCTTCGAAAGACGTCCACGAGATCGATTTCGTCCGGGATGTCGATCAGCCGGCGATAGACATGTTTTCCGAGGATCTCGATCACTTGAGGATAGTAAACGGGAACGGGAATGATTTCGAAGCCGGCTCTCGCTAGATAGTCGGGGACATAGAAAGCAGGCTGATCACCCTGCGCTTCGGTCTTGATGCCAAGGACGGCGATGCGTTTGGTTCCTAAAATCAGGTCGCGAATTTGCTCGGCGCCGGCGATAATATTTCTTTCCCAATCCATAACGCCAGTGTAGCAAGAGCTGGCCAAATAATCGATGAGGCGGTGAAACTCGCTCTGATGTCCAGATTTCATGTTTCTCGGACTTGACGCTTACTGTTTGGCGTACTATTGACGCTCGGAGTGATATAAGCACGCAAAAACGTCCTTCATATCGAAGCCCCCTCTCTTTTCTCCCCCGCGACGGGGGAGATGTAAGCAGGGGATCGCGAGGATGTTGACATGACGTACGCAACCTAGAGAAAAATCCATTGAGGTAACCAAAGATGGCTAATTTTACAGTAGTGGGTGTTCCGATTTCACGCGCGGAGGGGCCGGACAAAGTGAGCGGGCGCACGATATATGCCGCCGACGTTAGTTTGCCGGGAACGCTCTGGGGAAAAATTCTCCGCAGCCCGCACCCCCACGCGCGAATTCGTAGCATCGATGTCGAACATGCCCGTGGTGTGCCGGGAGTCAAAGCCATTATTACGGGTCAGGAAGTCCGCGATCATTTTATCGGTAAGCAAATTCGCGACATGCCGGTTCTGTGCTGGGACTTGGTGCGCTTTGTCGGCGATCGAGTGGCCGCGGTGGCTGCGGAGACGCTCGATGCCGCGGAAGAAGCGTTGGCGCGCATTCGAGTGGACTATGAAGAATTGCCTGCAGTGTTCGATCCTCTTGAAGCGATGCGATCGACCGCGCCGCTGCTCCACGCGGACGTCGCGGCTTATGACGGCGCGCCCAAGGACAAGCTCGCCCTCGATGTGCATAACGGACTTACCCGGCTCGCCTGGCGCAAAGGCGACGTGGACCAAGGTTTTCGTGAGGCCGATGTTGTATTGGAGCACACGTTTCAGATTCCTGGCCGGCACCAAGGCTACCTCGAACCCCATGCGGGGATGGTGAATATTGACGGTGACGGCCGCATTCAGGTCTGGATTTCAGCAAAAAATCCGTTTGGCATCCGATCGCAAATGGCCAAAGCGCTGAGTGTTCCTGAGGATCGCATCCGCGTCAATGTGACCCACGTCGGCGCTGAATTTGGCGGGAAAGGTGACGCGAGCGACCTTCCCGTGGCTTATTTTCTTGCCCAGCGGTCAGGAAGGCCGGTAAGAATCGTAATGACTTACACTGAAGAGTTGACGGCGAGTAATCCGGCTCATCCCACCGTCGTCACGGTGCGCAGTGGCGTAAATCGTGATGGCCGCATCGTGGCGCGCGTGCTTCGGGCCGTGCATGCAAGCGGTGCCTACGGCGCGCTCAAGTCCAACTCTTCCCTGGCCACGTGGCATTATGCCGGCGGCCAATACCGCGTCGATCATGCCTTCTTCGAATTTCTTCAAGTCTACACGAACACGGTTCCGGGCGGTTATTACCGCAGTCCGGGAGCCGTGGCGACTGCGTTTGCCATCGATTCTCACACGGATTTGATCGCCCAGGAGCTGAAAATGGATCCGGCGGAATTTCGCTTGAAAAACTTTCTCAGCGAAGGGGAAGAAGACGCCATTGGCCATCGCATATACCACGTGCGGTTTCGCGAGGTGCTCCAAGCTGCATTGGACGCCGCTAATTGGAAAAAGACCAAGCCGCGGCCGAATTACGGACGCGGTATCTCTTTATCCGGGCGCCACATCAGCGGCGGCGACACAGGTTTGGTTCTGACGGCGGAGCCTGATGGTAGCTTCATCGTCCTCAGCCCGACGGTGGATCAAGGTTCGGGAACTCATACTATCTTGCGCCAGCTCGTGGCCGAACAGATGAAAGTTGGCATTGACCAGGTGCGCGTCGTCATCGGCAACACCGACATCACCCCGCGGGATAGCGGGGTTAGAGCAAGCCGCGTCACCTATGTCGCGGGCAACGCCGTGATGCAGGCTTGTGAAAAATTGCGCGAGCAATTACTGGCGCAGGCGTCTCGCATCTTGGAGTGCCGCGCGGACGAAGTAGAATTTGGCGACGGCAAATTCTGGCTGCGCCAGGATCGTGATCAACAAGTAACCTTGCGGCGTTTGGCCGCTGCAGCAGGTGGTCCGCTGCAAGTCACCGTGTATGAAGATTACCCGTATCCGGAAGATATCTCTTACGTCTGTGTGCAGGTTGCCGAAGTCGAGGTGGATCCGCAAACCGGAGCGGTGAACGTTCAACGCATCGTCAGCGCCCACGACGTCGGCACCATCATCAATCCGACCATGCACCAAGGCCAAATCGACGGCGCCACGGTCATGGGATTTGGCCAGGGAATTATGGAAGAGTTGATTATGGAAAACGGCCGTATCATCAACGGCAATCTGGGCGACTACAAACTCCCCACCGTCGCAGACATCCCCGAGCTCAAAACGGTTCTTGTCCATTCCACGGGCGGCGTGGGACCCCTCGATGCAAAACCCATCGGGGAATTCGCCAACAATGGCCCCCCGGCGGCCATCGCCAATGCCATAGCCGATGCGGTGGGAGTTCGGCTGTTCGAGCTGCCCGTCCGCGCCGAAAAAATTTATCTGGCCTTGAAGGCGGAAAATCATGTGACGGCAAAATGATCCGAAAAAAGAGAATTCACCGCATGAATTCGAATCGTGGCCCCTTGCGCGATTGCTCGACCGGGCGGGTTATGGTTACAATAACTGTAATCTTATCCCACTTAGTCGGGAGGTAACGTGGACCTAGCGACCAAACTGGATGAAGCACGCCCTTATGTAAGAGCGGCGCTGAACTACATCATCGACACTGGAGAAAAGCCTGTCACTACCTCCAACGCTCCGGGAGGACCGCGCGTCACGACCAATACCGGAAAGCATGAAGAGCACACCGTAACGATTCACAACGGTCGGCTGAGCCGTGACGATTTGTCCCTGGAGCGGCAAGGGTTCGTGTTGGTCGATCATGAGACCAAGGTCAAGAATTTTTACGATGAAGAAGAAGTGCGCTCGGTTTATTATCCGGAAGTCGAACTGTTGGTGAAGGAAATGACCGGGGCGGTGAAGGTGCTCATTTTCGATCACACGTTGCGCGCCGCGGACGAGACCACACGAGGGGAAAAGCAAATAAGCGCGCCGGTCCGTCGCGTGCACAACGACTATACAGAATGGTCAGGCCCCCAGAGAGTGCGTGATTTGCTGCCCGCCGATGAAGCGGCGGAACGTTTGCAGCATCGCTTTGCTGTGATTCAAGTCTGGCGGCCGATTCGCCATTCCGTTGAATCGGCACCGCTGGCGATCGCCGACGCGCGCAGCCTGTTGCCGCAGAATCTTATTGCTACCGAACGCCGATATCCGGATCGAGTGGGCGAGATTTATCACATTACTTACAATCCTGCCCATTATTGGTTCTATTTCCCGCACATGCAGACGAACGAAGCTCTGGTCTTCAAGACTTATGATTCCGCGACGGATGACAGGGCCCGTTGGACCGCCCACGCCGCCTTCGATGATCCGACCGGCGCGCCGAACGCGCACGCGCGGGAAAGCATCGAGGTGCGCACGCTGGCCTTCTTTTCACCAGCGCCCAAGTGAAACTTAGTCGCGCCGCCAAAGGGTCTTTCCTGTTTACCCATGAAACATAAATTGAAAAGGTGGGCTAAACTCGCCGTTCTGATCGTGATCATGCCCGTATCGGCTTTGGCCGCCGCCGCGCCGGACCCGGTGATTATCGGCACCGCGTCGGTTACTAGTAGCGCGCTCAGCCTCTGGATCGCGAGGGAACAGGGTTTCTTCCAAAAGTACGGCGTCGAGGCTCGAACCATTCTGATACCCGGCGGGCAGAGCTTAATTTCCAGTTTGATGGCGGGTCATATTCATCTCCTGTTTACGACGGGCGTGCCGGTGCTTAGCGCTGTGGCTCAAGGCACCGACATCAAAATGGTCACCTCCACATCCAACCGGCTGAGTTGGAAATTAATAGCGAACCCGCAGATAAGAAAAGCCCAAGATCTGCGCGGTAAGAGAATCGGCGTGCAGAGCATCGTCGGCAGTACCTGGATGAATTCGATGCTTGCGCTGGAGGTGCTCGGACTCGAACCCAAGCGGGACAACATCAGTTTTCTGCCCACCGGCGATCCTCCGACCATGAGCCAGGCCTTGGAAGTGGGAAGGATCGATGCCGCGGTGCTCGATCCGGCATTGAGCCGCAGTCTTATGAGCAAAGGCTTTTCACTGGTCGTCGATCTCGCGCAAGAAAACGTATTTTTCCCGGGTTTGGGTTTTGGCGCTACCCAGGCTTATATCGACCAGCACGCCTCCGTTGTGGAAAGCGCGGTGACCGCGTTGACGGAGAGTATTGCGTTCGTCCTAGCGCCGCGCAATAAATCCGTGGTCTTGGCAAGCATCATGAAAAATCTCAGGTTGAAGGAACCTGCGTTGGCTGAGGAGGGTTATCAGGATCAAATGCTTCTCCTGATTCGGAAGCCCTATCCGTCGCTCGAAGGTTTGCGCAGCGCCCAAAGATTGATGGCGTTGCAAAGTCCTAAGATAGCTTCCCTCAAAATCGAAGAGATAGTCGATCCGCGGTTCGTTCAAAAGCTCGACAAGAGCGGTTTTATCGATCGCCTTTACGCGTCGCAAAGGTAACTGGACCGCTCCTTTGAAAATACGAGACGTGGAAGGCGCCTCGGTCAGGTTTGCAACAACTCCTCGATTGTGTCATTTAGCAGGGAGTGCTCGAATCCAGGCTGACATGGATGTCTCCGGACACATCCTGCGAACCTGGATGCCGGCAATCCATGCCGGCATGACGAAAATCTCCATTTTCATGTTTTATGGGCGAGCGTAAGATCATGAATCACTCGTCGTTCGGAAAAAAGAGGTCAGGTTCGAAACCCGCTTCTACGATTCTTCTTCGCCCAGCATGGTTCCCCGGCACCGGCGCGAGCCGCAGAAGCAACGATGCGCCCGCTTGGCGGCCGTCGTGTGCGGCTCGCCGAGTTGCAGATTGTAATCATACGTCAGCTCTTCACCCGGGCGGATGTCGCGCCGGGTTTCGATGAAAATCCGATCGTTTTCGTCGGCGATCTCGCAGTTCGGCGAGCAAGAATGGTTGATCCAGCGCGCTGAACTGCCCCGCCGGGTAGCGTCGATGACGATCTTATCATTAACCGTAAAAAGCATAGTGTGCGGCGAATTCTCGTGGGCCTTGGAGTAGCGGGCGTCGGCTTCCTCGTGGGAAATACGCTCGCCAGTGTATTCGATCAGGCGGGTTCGTTTCGGAATCAGCGTGAGCGCAAAGACTCCGCGGCCATGGATGGCGGAGCGGCGGACGGCGAATCGGCGCGGAGTTTGCGAAGAAGACATCACGTTAATTATTAATTACTGTCTTTCTCGAACTTCAGCAAGACGTTTGGTGCTAATTTTGCCCTCGGGATGCAGTGTATGAAGATTCACCCTCGTGCCTTTCCGAGTTTGAATCGATTACCGCTTTGCGATATGCGCTGATTACAATATAAATAGATTTGGAGATCCAATTATGCTTCGAGACAAAGTTGTTATCGTTACGGGAAGCGGGCAGGGGATCGGCAAGCATGCGGCAAAAACTTTTGCTCAGGAGAAAGCCAAAGTCGTCATTGCCGATTTCAATGAGGACCTCGCGAAAAAAACAGCCGCCGAGCTTGGCGCAACAAGCGAAACCTTCGCGGTGCATGTCGACGTTCGCGACGAAGAGAGCGTAAAGCGAATGGTCGATCAGGTCACCCGCCGCTTCGGCCAGATCGATGTGCACGTCAATAATGCCGCCATCGTGCCGCACTTTGCCTGGGGCATCCCGCGCTGGCCGCGGATCACCGATATGCCGAAAGATTTTTGGGAGCGTGTCATTCAGACCAACCTTTACGGAACTTTTCTCGGCACCAAGCATGTGCTGCCGCACATGGAAAAGAAGAAGTCAGGCCATATCATAAATCTTTACGGCGGGGGCGGCGTCAAACCGGCGGGCGCTTGCGCCTATATGGTGACTAAAGACGCCATCCGCACTTTCACACGATACGTGGCCGAGGAAGTGAGAGAGTCGAATGTGTGCGTGGTGATTTTCTCGCCCCGGGTTCCCATTGCGACCGAGAGTGCGCCTAAGGAAGCTTTCACGCGGCTCCCGGGTCCGGAAATTCTCGGCCAAGGATTCGTTCTCGCGGCGCAGGTACCTATAGAGAAGAGCGGCGAGATCTTCTCGTATCAGGACGGGAAGCTGGTCAATGAAGCGTAGCACCCTCACCCTTGCCCTCTCCCGTCAAGGGAGAGGGAATCAAATTAGAAATGCAAGTGCGTTTGCGCGAATTGCAAGACAGAGGTGTTTCGAATGTTGACCATCGATGCTGACGCGCATGTCATCGAGAATGAATCCGCGTGGGATTACATGCTGGAATCCGAGCGCCAGTTTAAACCGAGAATTGTCGGCGCAGCGAATGGTGATCCATCCATAGACTACTGGTTCATCGATGGCAGACTCATGCCCCGGAGCAACGTGGAGAAGAATTTGCCGCGAGAGGCGCGGGAGATGAGCGATCTCCGCATCCGCATCAAACACATGGATGAGTTAAGCGTCGATATCCAGGTGATTTATCCGACGATTTTTATCTTTCCCACCGCGCGCCGGCCGGAAGTCGATCTCGCCCTCTGCCGCAGCTACAACCGCTGGATGGCCGATATCATCAAAAAGGCCCCGGAACGGTTTCGTTGGATCGTCGTTCCGCCACTCCTAAATATGGAGCATGTCTTCGAAGAATTGAAGTTCGGCAAACAGCACGGTGCCTGTGGCGTGTACCTGAGAGGTCTGGAGGCGGACCGGCGGCTCAGTGAATCTTATTTTTTTCCGGTGTATGAGGCCGCCACGAAGCTCGACATGCCGATCTGCGTCCATTCGGCGAACGGCAGCATCACGGCGCACGATTTCTTTCTCGACGAACCCGGCTTTTGCAAATTCAAGCTCGCCGTGGTGGGCGCATTTCACTCTTTGGTCAATGACGGTATCCCGGAGCGCTTCCCGAAGCTACGCATCGGGATTATCGAAGTAAGCGCTCAATGGATTCCCTATGCGTTTCATGATCTCGCGCGGCGGCACGCGCGGCGAGGAAAAAAACTCAGCCAACAGCTACTCAAGGATAAAAGAGTCTATGTGACTTGCCAGACCGATGACGACCTCGATTATGTCCTCGGATATGCTGGCGCGGACAATTTGGTGATCGGCTCCGATTATGGCCACTCCGACAACGCCAGCGAAATCGAAGCGCTGAGAAAATTGCGCACCGATGGCAGAGTGAGCGCGCAGGTGATTGACAAAATTCTCAAGAACAATCCCTGTGCCCTGTATGGATTGTGAGGGCTTGCCGAGAGATTTTTCGAAAGGGGGGACACATGGCCCAAAGCAGTCAGGGAATCAGTGAAGATTGGCTGTCGGTTTGGATCGGTCTCCTCGTTTTTTTGTTGTCGTTGGGAGTGCTCGCAGGGACGGACATTCTAGGCTGGGTGGTTACCACCAGCGTGTGGACCGATTTCGCCAAAGCTCTGGCGCCCGTTTCTAAATCTTACGCGGGGATCGGCGGAATCGGCGCACTCGTGGCAACGTACCTAGCTCTACTTGTCGTGCTCACGGTAGGCGCGGCGGCGCTGAAGGCCGATATCAAGCGATTCACGCTGAGCTTCACCGCGGTATTCTGGATCAGTTATCTGTGCTGGATCGTTGGCAGCTACGCTAACTTCGCGGTCACCACGCCGGCGGACATGCAGAAATTCGGTATCCGTTGGTCCCTGAAGCTGACCAACGAAGGGGGATTCATCGTGGCGCTGGTCGCCGGCCTCGTGGTGGGTAACTTCCTGCCTGGTTTTGCCGATTGGATGAAAGAGGCGGTCCGGCCCGAGTGGTACATAAAGACCGCGATCGTTATTCTCGGAGGTTTTCTCGGGATCACCGCCGCCGAAAAGTTGAGCCTAGCGACCGCGCTGATGTTCCGCGGCCTGGTGGCAATCATCGAAGCGTATCTGATCTACTGGGCCGTGGTCTACTTCGTAGCGCGCAAGTGGTTTAAATTTAGCCGCGAATGGGCGGCGCCGCTCGCCTCCGGCATCTCCATCTGCGGCGTGTCGGCGGCGATCGCCACCGGGAGCGCAATCCGCGCTCGGCCGGTGGTGCCGATCATGGTGGCCTCGCTAGTGGTGATCTTTGCGGTGGTCGAGCTGCTGATCTTGCCGTTCGCGGCGCAGAGCTTCCTCTCTCACGAACCCATGGTGGCCGGCGCCTGGATGGGCCTGGCGGTAAAAACCGACGGCGCGGCTGTGGCGAGCGGCGGAATTACTGAATCGCTGATTCTAGCGAGCGCCGCGGCGCGCGGAGTCAACTTCGAGAAAGGTTGGATTCTTGGTACAACCACCACGGTCAAGGTTTTCATCGATGTGTTCATCGGCATCTGGGCCTTCATTCTGGCTTATATCT
>Ga0066395_10000815_pt1 | contig 11589 bp, 12 predicted proteins | sample PanSoiPlot1MoBio_FD_61218 | JGI IMG/M metagenome (GOLD analysis project Ga0066395, IMG submission 61218) | Tropical forest soil microbial communities from Panama analyzed to predict greenhouse gas emissions - Panama Soil Plot 1 MoBio | ecosystem: Environmental > Terrestrial > Soil > Tropical... | reverse complement strand
GCTTGAATCAAACCGAATTCAGCGAGTCAAGGGCTATTCGAAAAATGTTATGACTACATAATTAGCCCGCCCCCAATAAAAACAACCGCTTAGCTCAAAGCTGGGGAAAGTTCGGTTTAGTTGACCTTGATACCGGCGGTCTGCACCACCTTCGCCCATTTGGCAATTTCGCTTCTCATATAGGCGGCGAATTCCTCTGGTGTTCCGCCGATCAGGATCGCCCCTTGGGACGAGAGCTTTTCCTGCACCTCAGGAGCTTTCAGGGCGGCGATGGCGGCAGCGTTTAACTTCGCCACAATCGCGCCCGGCGTTCGGGCGGGCGACACCATACCGTACCAATTGTCGGCCTCGATCTGTGGGTAACCGAGTTCGTTCATCGTCGGCAGATCGGGCAGCGACGGCACGCGCAACCGGCCGCCGACCGCGAGCGGCCGGATGGCGCCGGCCTGGATCTGTGGCAGCAGAATAGGTACGTCGAGAAACATGATCTGAACCTGATGGCCGATGAGATCATTCACGGCCGGCGCGGCCCCCCGGTAGGGCACATGGACGATATCGATCTGAGCGCTGGTGCGGAGCAGTTCGCCGGCGAGGTGAGGCATACTGCCTGGGCCGGTCGACCCGTAATTGATCGTACCAGGCTTGGCTTTGGCAAGGGCCACCAATTCCTTCACATTGGTGACCGGCACCGTGGTGGAGGCGACCAGCAGCTCCGGCACCTTGGCGACGAGAGTGATGGGAGTGAGATCCTTGAGTGGATCGTAAAGAAGCTTCTCTTGCAGAGCGGTGCTTATCGCCAGTGCACCGGCGCTAGCGATCGCAATCGAATAGCCGTCCGGCTCGGATTTTGCCACGTTATCGGTGCCAAGAGCGCCCGCGGCGCCGGCGCGGTTGTCGATGATGATCAACTGTCCAAGCAGGTCCTGCATCTTCTGTCCGAGCACACGCCCGATGATGTCGTTCGGCCCACCCGGAGGGAACGGCACTACAAGCCGGATCGGCTTGCTCGGATAATCCTGGGCGCTCGCCGCCGGCGGCATCACACAGAGGGCGACGAGACCTGAAATCTTCAGCAAGTTCCACATGACAGCCCCCGTGTTTGCGGTTCAATCGTCGCGGCGCTGTTGAGCCGCCGTGCGGCGGCGGATAAACGCAGGTCGGCTATGAACGCCGCCCACGTTGTCATCCGGCACCGGAGAATACTGATATCAATCCTTGTTTTGAACTGAGGGAATTTTCGCATGTCTCATCCCGATCGTTTCCTGGTGGCTGGCATCATGGGGTGGCCAGTCACGCATTCGCGTTCACCAAGAATTCACAACTACTGGTTCACCAAATATGGTCTTATGGGGACCTATGTTCCGCTTGCCATTCACGCTGACGGTTTGCGGGCGGCGCTGCGTGCCCTTCCGGCACTGGGGTTTGCGGGCTGCAACCTGACGATCCCCCACAAGGAAGCTGCCTTCGAGATCGTTGACCGGGTCGATCCGCTGGCGCGGCGAATCGGCGCCATCAATTGCGTGGTAGTCGCATCCGACGGCTCGCTTGACGGCCGTAATTACGACGGCTTTGGCTATATTCACAGCATTTTGGAGGCTTATCCGGACTGGCGGGCCGACGTTGGCCCAATCGTCGTCATTGGCGCGGGCGGCGGTGCGCGGGCGGTGCTGGTGAGCCTGGCGGACCGGGGCGCGAAGGAGATCCGCTTGGTCAATCGTTCGCCCGAACGCGCACAGGCGCTCGCGCGGGAGTTCGGAGTGCCCATCAAGGCACTGGCGTGGAACGATCGCCAGGCCGCACTCAACGGTGCCGCGATGCTGATCAACACCACGAGCCAGGGCATGGCCGGTCAGCCGGCGCTCGACCTTGCACTCGATAAGCTGCCGACCTCCGCGCTGGTTTCAGACATCATTTACGTTCCTCGCGAAACCCCGCTGTTGACGGCCGCACGGCTGCGCGGGAATCGCACCGTCAATGGATTCGGCATGCTGCTTCATCAGGCGAGACCGGCATTTCATGCCTGGTTCGGCGTCATGCCCGAAGTCACGGCGGATTTGCGCAGCATGCTCGAAGCGACGATCTGATTTCGTAACGGGAACGAAAAGCATGGCCGGCATACCGCTGTTCTCGCTCGCCGGGCGCGTGGCGCTTGTCACCGGCGCTTCGCGCGGTCTCGGCTTCGCAATGGCTGAGGGGCTCGCCGAAGCGGGCGCTACCGTCGTCCTCAACAGCCGCCATGCCGACACGCTGGAAGCCGCGGCAGGCAAACTGCGCGCCCGCGGCCTCAAGGTTGAAACCGCCGCATTCGATGTAACCGATGCAAGCGTCTCCCGCACCGTGGAGACAATCGTCGGGCAAACGGGCCGCCTCGACATCGTCATTGCCAATGCAGGCGTGAACCATCGGGCCGCGCTGGCCGAATGGACGGCGGAGGATTGGGACCGGATGCTCGCCACCAACGTCACGGCCTGTTTCTTCCTGGCACAGAGCGCAGCGCCGGTGATGCGCAGGCAAGGCTACGGCCGCATCATTTTCACGACCTCGATCACGGCGCGGCGTGGTCGCGCGACCATCCATGGCTATGTGGCGGCAAAGAGCGCACTCGCTGGCATCACCCGGTCGCTCGCCGCCGAACTCGGCACGTACGGGATCACCTGCAATGCAATTGCGCCGGGCTACTTCGAGACAGAACTCAACGTTCCGCTGCTTGAGAACCCGGACTTTGTCGCATTCGTGAACGGCCGGGTGGCGTTGCGACGCTGGGGCAAGCCCCACGAACTTGCCGGGCTTGCGGTCTTGCTCGCCTCGGAAGCCGGCTCTTACATTACCGGCCAGGACATCGCGGTCGACGGCGGGCTGACAACAACGCTTTAATGGGATGGCCGCTTACCTCATGCCGGGGCGCGGTCAGCATTTTACGGAGTTGCCCAAACCGTCCATTTGGAGGCGCCATGAAGAAACTTGAACGCCGTCAATTTCTAAAATTCGCCGGGGCTGTGGCCGCGGCTCCTGCGGTTTCGCGGGTCGCCTGCGCTCAGGCGTATCCGGCCAAGCCAGTGCGGTTCATCCACGGTTATGTTCCGGGAGGCTCGGCTGATATCACATCGCGCCTGATCGGCCAATGGCTGTCGGACCGACTGGGTCAGCCATTCATCGTCGAGAGCCGGCCGGGCGCCGGCAGCAACATCGGTACTGATGCGGTGGTGCGTGCGGCGCCCGACGGTTACACGATCCTGCTTGTGGCCCCCGCAAACGCCATCAACGCAACGCTCTACGAAAGGCTTCCCTACAATTTCATGCGCGACATCGCACCGGTTGCGGGCCTTATCCGATTTCCCAATGTCATGGAGGTGAACCCCTCGCTCCCGGTCAAGACCGTCCCCGAGTTCATCGCCTATGCCAAGGCCAATCCGGGCCGAATCAATATGGCATCTTCCGGCAACGGGTCGACCATCCACATGTCCGGCGAACTGTTCAAGATGATGACCGGTATCACCATGGTTCATGTGCCTTATCGCGGCGCCGCGCCGGCACTGACCGACATGATCGGCGGACAGGTGCAGGTGATGTTCGACAACGTGCCGTCCTCGATCGAACATGTCCGGGGCGGGAAGCTGCGGGCTCTGGCGGTAACGACGGCGAGGCGCTCGGAGGTATTGCCGGACATTCCGACGGTCGGAGACTTCGTGCCGGGCTACGAATCAAGCGCATGGTACGGGGTCGGCGTGCCACGGAATACGGCCCGAGACATCGTCGACCTGCTCAACCGAGAGATCAACGCAGGCCTCGCCGATCCTACGCTCAAGGCGCGGTTTGCTGACCTCAGTGCCTCAGTGATTCCAGGCTCCCCAGAGGATTTCGGCAAGTTGGTCGCCGATGAAACCGAGAAATGGGGCAAGGTGGTCAAGTTCTCGGGCGCGAAGGCGGATTGAGCCGCTCGTCGGGTCCGGTCGTACGATTCGGCGCTTCCGCCAACGAGCGGTGGGAGGACGAAAACGTCACAAGCGCCACGCGCAGCCGATCCCATGCGGCTTCGCTGCCGGGAAGACCGATTCGCAGCCATGCCGGATGATCGGGGAAGCGACGCACCAGGATGCCGGCGCGACCCAGATGAAGGAAAAGACGGTCGGCCACGGGCGTGCGTACCAGACGAAACAGCGACGTCCCGCCGACGACTTCAATCCCTGCCTCGACGAGCACGGCGTCGAGCCGGCGCGCTTCCCCCTCAAGACGTTCACGCATCGTCTTGGACCATCCCGCATCCGCCAGCGCCGTTTGTCCGATCGCGATGGCGGGACCCGCAACTGCCCATGGTCCAAGGGCGGCGGCCAATCGCGCCGCAATGTTCGGCGCCGCCAGTGCGAAGCCGAGCCGCAATCCGCCAAGCCCGAAGAATTTGCCGAACGATCTCAACACCACGATGTCGCCTCTTGCGACCTCGCCGCAGAGACTGGTGCCGACAGGTCCGACGTCCATAAAAGCTTCGTCGATCACCAACAGGCCTTCGCGGTGCCTGCGCGCATCGGCGAGATCAAGCAATTCGCGCTTGTTGAAAATCCATCCGTCCGGATTGTTCGGGTTAACCACCACTGCAAGGTCGGCACTCTTGAGCTGGCCGATGTCTCCAACCTCGGCGACCTCGTGGCCGGCCAGCCGGGCGACGCGGCTGAATTCCTCATAGGTAGGGCCGAGCACTGCCGCGCGCCCTGGCGGTCGGAGCGCCATGACCAGCGGCAGCAAGATCTGCGTGCCCGGGGCCGGAACCACGTGATGTCGCGACGGCGCCCCATAGACTGTGGCCGCAGTGGCGGCCAGCCGGTCGAGCGCGGCAGGCTCCGGCAGATGTGCAAACACATCGGACGAGAGCTTCGGCACCGGATATGAATGAGGATTGACCCCGGTCGATAAGTCGATGAATGGTTCGGGAGCATCCGGAAACAGCCGTCGTGCAGCCTGAAGATTTCCGCCATGCAGGAGCGCAGATTCCATGTTCGTCACGCTGGCGTTCCTTGCCCTGCTGATCGAAGCCCTGGTGGGTTATCCGGATTGGCTGATTCATTCAATCGGCCATCCGGTGACATGGATGGGCCGCTTGATTAGCCTCTTCGATGACATTTTGAACCGCGAGCACATGAGCCACGCGGGCAGGCGTGCGGCGGGGGCCGTGTCGCTTTTTTTTGTAGTCGGCATTACCGGTATGGTCGCCTATGTGCTGGAACGAAGCCTGCTTTGGCTTCCGCTTGGTATTGTTCTTACCGCGCTCCCGGCGAGCACCCTGATCGCCCAGCGAAGCCTTCACGACCACGTGGAGCGTGTCGCAATCGCGCTTGAACGGGAGGGCCCCGCGGCGGGCCGCAAGGCTGTCGCACGCATCGTCGGCCGCGATCCACAGGCGCTCGATGAGGCGGGGATCGCACGCGCCGCGATCGAGAGCTTGGCAGAGAATTTCTCTGATGGTGTGGTGGCGCCGGCGTTCTGGCTTGCCGTAGGCGGAATCGTCGGCGGTTCCATCTACAAGGCGATCAACACTGCAGACAGCATGATCGGGCACCGCACGCGCCGCCACCACGCCTTCGGCTGGGCGGCGGCACGCCTCGATGATCTCGTCAATCTTCCGGCATCGCGGTTATCAGCGCTGTTGCTCGTCGCGGCAGCGGCGACGACGAGCCGCGCGGCAACGGCGGAAGCGTGGTGCGCCGTCCTCCGCGACGCCTCCCATCATCGATCGCCCAATGCGGGGTATCCAGAGGCCGCGATGGCGGGCGCACTTGACCTCGCATTGGCTGGGCCACGCACCTACGGTGGGATCTGGGTCGGTGACGCCATCATGGGACGCGGCCGCCGTGCCGCAACCGCCGCCGATATACGGGCGGCACTGGCGTTGTTCCGGCGTGCCGACGCCATGCTGATCGGGCTCGTCGCGAGTCTGGCCGCGCTTTTCATCGCGCTAAATTGAGGATGCGGTCGACATCCACGTGGGCTGCGATATGCGCTGCCAGACGATCGAGCGTGTTCTCGACTAGGGAATTATGGGCAACCGCCGATGGCCCCGCGCCGAGCCGCGCGAGCCACGCCGCGCGTTGCCGATCTTCATTGAATAATCCATGGATATAGGTGCCGATCACACGCCCATTGGCCGACATCGCACCGTCGGGCGCCCCGGCGGAAAGCCGAGCGAACGGACGTGCGCAATCCGGGCCGGATGTGACCCCCATATGCATTTCGTAACCCGAGAACGGAATGCCGCCGGCTTCACCGCGCACAGGCTCCAGGCACTTTTCGTTGGACAGCACGGTCTCGACATCGAGCAAGCCCAAACCCTCGGCGACACCCGGCGGCCCCTCGATGCCCGCGGGGTCCCTGACGATTCGACCGAGCATCTGGTAACCGCCGCACAGGCCGATCACGGTTCCGCGGCGGCGCAGATGCGCCCTTATGTCGATGTCAAACCCGGCTTGCCGGAGTGCTGCAAGGTCCGCGATCGTCGCCTTCGATCCGAGCAAGATGACGAGATCCGCGTCGCCCGGCAACGCCGCGCCGGGACGCACCCTGACAACTTCGACCGCAGGTTCTGCCTCGAATGGATCGAGGTCGTCGAAATTAGCTATTTGCGGCAGAATTGGCACAGCGATGTGTATGCGTGCGCCCGGTTTCGCCGGTGAGTTTCGATCGAGCGCCAGCGCATCCTCTGCGGGCAGATACCGCGCGTCGGGAAAAAATGGGATGAGGCCCAGCGGCTGCCACCCGGTGGCGCACTCAATCGTCACCATCCCGGGTGCAAAGAGCGCCGGGTCGCCGCGGAACTTGTTGATCAGAAAGCCACACACCATCGCGGCATCATCCGGCGCGATCACTGCCTTGGTGCCGACGAGGCTTGCGATGACGCCGCCGCGGTCGACGTCGCCGACGAGCACCACCGGCACGTCCGCCGCGCGCGCGAACCCCATATTGGCGATGTCATTGGTGCGCAAATTGATTTCTGAAGCGCTGCCGGCACCTTCGACCAGCACGATGTCGGCCTCGCGCTTGAGCCGGGAAAAGCTGTCGAGAACGAATCGCATCAGCTCGGGCTTCAAGCGTTGATAGGCGAGAGCCTTGGCGGCACCATGAACGCGGCCCTGCACTACGATCTGCGCGCCGATCTCGCTTTGCGGTTTCAGCAGGACGGGATTCATGTGCACGGTTGGCGCTGCGCGGGCGGCACGCGCCTGCAGTGCCTGGGCGCGACCGATCTCGCCGCCGTCCGTCGTCACCGCCGCGTTGTTCGACATGTTCTGTGGCTTGAACGGGCTCACGCTGAGGCCGCGATCGGCCAAGATCCGCGCCAAGCCGGCAACAATCAGGGACTTGCCGACATCGGACCCGGTCCCCTGGAACATCAGCGCGCGCGCTGCCACGTCAGAACTCGATGCCGGGCTGCGCTTTCACGCCGGCAGCGAAATGGTGCTTTACGAGGGACATTTCGGTTACCAGATCGGCGGCCGCGATCAGGTCGGGCTTGGCATTGCGACCGGTAACGACCACATGCAAGCCCGGACGACGCGCCTCCAAGGCACCGATGACCGTCGCGAGATCGAGATATTCGTAGCGCAGCGCGATGTTGAGTTCATCGAGAATAACGAGGCCGAAGGTCGGGTCTGCCATCAGCTCAAGCGATTTTCCCCAGGCGCGCTCGGCAGCAGCGATGTCGCGCTTGAGATCCTGGGTTTCCCAGGTGAACCCCTCGCCCATGGTGTGCCATGACACCTGCTCGCCAAAGGTCGAAAGCGCGTCGCGCTCGGCTGTGTGCCATGCTCCCTTGATGAACTGCACGACACCAACCCGGCGACCGCGCCCCAGCATGCGCAGCGCCAAACCGAACGCAGCTGTGGATTTGCCCTTGCCGGGCCCGGTATGCACGATGAGAAGTCCCTTTTCGAGGGTCTTTTCGGCAACTTCGGCATCCTGAACGAGTTTGCGCTTCGCCATCTTGGTGCGATGGCGCTCGATGTCGGCATCATCGACGTTCTTTGTCATTTTGCTTCCTTTACCACGACTGGGAGCCCGGCAACCATGAGAACCACCCGATCAGCGCGTGCCGCCAGCCGCTGATTGAGGAGGCCTTGCAGGTCGCGAAAGCGGCGCGCCAGCAGGTTGTCGGGGACAATACCGAAACCGACCTCATTAGATACAAGAACGACTGGCCCGCGGCGACCATTGAGCGCCGCGTCGAGCCGAGCGATTTCGGCCTCCACATCAATATCAGCCAGCATGCGGTTCGACAGCCACAGGGTCAGGCAATCAACCAGAACCGACGTATCGGCCTCAAGGGTCGCGAGCACGGCCGTCAACTCGTGCGGCGCTTCGACGGTTTGCCAGTCGTGACCGCGTCGGCGGCGATGAAGGGCGATGCGCTCGGCCATCTCGGCGTCGCCGGGCTCCGCGGTTGCGACAAAAATCCAAGGAGGCGGGCAGGCCGTGATCAGATTCTCGGCATATCGGCTCTTGCCGGAGCGGGCACCACCGAGCACGAGCGTGAGTTGGGGCATCGTCGATTCGATCACGGTGCTGTGCGATGTAATCATCGATCCTCAGGTATCTTTAATGATTACATTGACAAACGACGCGCTGCGACGGTTAAGTACCAGCGGTCGACGGTCTCTCGACAGAGAGATAACAGGGAATGCGGTACGGAATCCGGATTGAATCCGGCTCCAATGCCGCGGCTGCCCCCGCAACTGTATGCGGCGAGCCCTCACCACACAGCCACTGGGGAAACCCGGGAAGGCGGTGCGGGGCAAAGACCCGCGAGCCAGGAGATCTACCGTCGATTCGAGCGCGTGCCGGGCGGGGTGCCTCGGCGTCGGTCGTGTTCATGCGGCCTCCCCCTATCCTTCCTCTCGAAACGAGGACGTAGGGACGGGGAGATGCCGCCCAAGCACCCGGATGCAGGGCGCATGCCTCAGGAGCAGACGGGTGACTTCGACAGCGATCGAAACCACAGCCATCGAAACGAACGACACGGCCATCGGTCTCGCACGTCAGAAGGGGGCGGTGAGCGCAATCACGATCTATGTATGCATCACCTGCCGGGGCGGCAGGCCGCTTGACCTTGTCCCGGTGCCGGGCGAGGTGCTTGCCGCAGCGACGGCGAGGGCCGCCGAAGGCACGGGCATCTCGGTGCGACCGATCCGCTGTTTGGCCAACTGCAATCGCGGCCTGAGCGCCGCAGTGCGACGCGATGGCGCCTGGACCTACGTTTTCGGCCATCTCGATCCATCGAGCAGCGCGGTCGCACTGATCGAAGGCGCGAAGTTGTTTGCAAGGGCGCCCGACGGGCTGATGCCCTGGCGTGGCCGGCCCGATGCCTTGAAGCGCGGCCTCGTCGCCCGTACGCCGCCATTCGATTTCACCGGAGATGCATTATGACCGCCTCGGTCGCCCGGGTACCTTGCACGGTCGTTACGGGCTTCCTCGGAGCCGGAAAAACCACGCTGATCCGGCATGTGCTTGGCCATGCGCAAGGCCGACGGCTGGCGGTGATTGTCAACGAATTCGGCGACGTCGGCATCGACGGCGAAATCCTCAAGGGCTGCGGCGACATCGCCTGTTCGGAGGAGAACATCATCGAACTCGCCAATGGCTGCCTCTGCTGCACGGTGGCCGACGAGTTCGTGCCGGCTCTGGACGTGATCTTGTCGCGCCAACCTGCCGTGGAGCACATCGTGATCGAAACCTCTGGCCTGGCGTTGCCCAAACCGCTGGTTCAGGCTTTCCATTGGCCGGCAATCCGCAGCCGGGTCACGGTCGATGGCGTCGTGGCAGTGGTTGATGGCCCCGCTCTGGCGAACGGGAGCGTCGTCACGGATGCAGAGTCGCTTGCGCGGCAACGCGCAGCCGATCCTTCGCTCGATCACGACGATCCTGTGGAGGAAGTTTTTGCAGACCAGATCGCATGCGCAGACCTCGTGGTACTGAACAAGCGCGATCTCCTTGACGCGGTATCTCTCCGGCGCGCGCTGGCGACCGTTGCCGGTACGTTGCCTCGCGCCGTCAAGGTCGTCGCCGTGTCAGATGGCAAAATCGATCCAGCGGCCTTGCTCGGCCTCGGCATCGGCACAGAGGACGACATTGAGAACCGACCCACCCGACACGACCAGGAGCCGGAGCACGATCACGACGATTTCGACAGCTTCGTGGTGTCGCTGCCCGAAATCGCCGATCCGACTATGCTTGCGAAGCGGATCGCGGCAGTTGCGGACGTCCACAGCGTATTTCGTGTAAAGGGGTTTGCGGCAGTAGCCGGTAAGCCGATGCGGCTCCTCATACAAGCGGTCGGCGCACGCGTATCGCATCAGTACGACCGCCCATGGGCGGCGGGCGATTCGCGCCAAGGCCGGCTGGTGGTGATCGGGCTCAAGGGGCTCGACCGCGCCGATGTAACGCGCGCGCTGCTCGGGTGAACCATGCACCTGCTCACCGTGACAAGCACGAGCCTCGACGAAATCGTCGAACCCATCGATCTGCGGCAGTCGCCTGGCGATGTGGTGGTGCTGTCGTTCGCCGACAGCGATCTCTCGGGGCTAGTGGCCGCGTGGGAGATCGAGAAACATGCGCTGCCGAGCGTGCGGTTGGTGCATCTTCGCGATTTGCGCCATCCGATGTCGGTCGATCTGTGGATCGAGCGTGTAGCCAGGCGGGCCAAGGTGATCCTCGTTCGCCTGATCGGCGGACTGGACTGGTGGCGTTATGGCGTGGAGCAGCTTTCTGCCGCGGCGCGCAGCCATGATTTCAAGTTGGCGTTGCTTCCCGGAGAGGACCGCGACGACCCGCGGCTCGCCGCGGCGTCAACTCTGCCGGCCCGCGAACTCAATGCATTGCTGCGCTTCTTCCGCGAGGGCGGACGCGAGAATTTGCGCGCCTTGCTGCGCCGTCTCGGCCGCCATGCCGGAGCGGATCTCGATCTCGTCGAGCCGGTGCCGCTGCCGCACCTGTCGGGTTATTTGCCAGGCGAGGGCGCCGTCGAGATCGACCAGCTTGCCGAAGCGTTCGCGGGAGGCCGCCCCGTGGTGCCCATCATCTTCTATCGGGCACTGTTGCTCGCGAGCGATACGGCCGCGATCGATGCGTTGTGCGAGGCATTGTTGACACGCGGACTGGCGCCGGCACCGCTGGTGATTACGAGCCTCAAGGAGAAAGCAGCCGCTGCATTCATTCGCGATGCCATGGCACGGCTGCGTCCGGCCGCCATCATCACAACGACCGCCTTCGCGGCAGGCGGCGATCCGGGCGAGCCAACCCCGCTCGACGACCCGGGCGTTCCGGTGCTCCAGGCCGTGATCGCGACCACCAGGCGCGCCGCATGGCATGAAAGTTCACGCGGGCTCGGCGCCACCGACCTTGCCATGCATGTCGTGTTGCCCGAACTGGATGGTCGCGTGCTCGCGGGGGCCGTCGCGTTCAAAAACCCCCTTCCGTCCCATGCCGATCTCGCCTTCGCGGCGCTGGCCAGCCGACCCGAACCGGACCGCATCGCCGCAGCGGCCGACCGCGTCGCCGCGCTCGTGCATCTGCAGGCAATAGCATGTGCGGAGCGGCGCGTCGCTATCC
>Ga0066395_10000814_pt1 | contig 11592 bp, 13 predicted proteins | sample PanSoiPlot1MoBio_FD_61218 | JGI IMG/M metagenome (GOLD analysis project Ga0066395, IMG submission 61218) | Tropical forest soil microbial communities from Panama analyzed to predict greenhouse gas emissions - Panama Soil Plot 1 MoBio | ecosystem: Environmental > Terrestrial > Soil > Tropical... | reverse complement strand
AGGAGGGCAATACCTCGCCCGGCCGCACCAGGAGCAGCTGGCGGACCTGTTTGCAGGCCTGCCCGCGGCCGCCCTTGGGGGAGGAGCCGAACTTGGCGAAGGGGCACAGGTTGCACTCGCCCCCGGGATTGCCCACGCCGGTGAAGCCGTCCCGCGAGATGCAGTCGGGCGGCTTCTTGCCGCCGCCCTCGTTGCGCGCCTTGGCCCAGTAGAGGCGGCCGGGGCGCCAGGCGAGCACGATGCCTTCGATCTGCTTGGCGGTCTCCTCCCCATCGAGCGTCTGGATCGACCAGAGCAGGCTGCCGCCGGAGGGGGCTTTGATGCGCGGCAGATCGAGCGAGGCCGCGCCGGCCGTGCCCAGGTTCTCCTGGAACACGGTGAGCATGTGTTGCATAGTTTCCGGCTGGAGTAAGGCGTACTCGTTATCCTCGGGCCGGACGGTGAGATCGTTTTTTGGCATAATCATGAGTGAAGTTCCTTTGGTTGATGGTTGATCCTTAACGGTAAGAGGCCGGCCCGCGCCGGCCTTTTTATTTGCCGGTCTCGAGCGCAATCACGGAATACGTGGGGTCGAGATTGAGTACCTGGGCTAGCCCGGCGGGCAGCACGTCCGCGATCGAGGCCAGGTCGCCTGAGCGCAGCTGGTCCGCGTACTCGCTCTCAAGCTCGCGCACGTGCTTGGAGAGCGTGGAGACGTTGTACTGCTCCTTGACGAACTGCGCCATGCCGTGGCGCTTGAGGGCGGCGCAGACCTGCGCGGCCGAGACGCCCTCCCGCGCCCGCACGTAGAGCTGCCGGCGCAGGAAGATGGTGAAGCCCTCGACCGAGACCTTGTCGTAGCCGCCCACTCCCAGGAAGTCGCGCAGCTGGTACTCGAGCACGTCGAGCGCGCTTTCGATCTGCTTCAAGCGGTCGGTGAGCGCGCGCTTTTCTTTGGTCAGGGTGGCGAAGCGGGCGAAGGCCGCATACTCGGGCCGGTCCGGCTGCCACTCGCCGGGCGGGGGCGCCGCGGGGGCTACGCCGGGGGTGTCTTCGGGTGGATACATTTGAGCTCCTGGAGAACGCTTTCGACTAAGTCCTGGCGGCGCGCGAGCGCGCGCGCCACCATCGCGTCCACGCTGTCGTGGACGCCCAAGTGGTAGAACATCACCGGGCGGCGCTGCCCGCTGCGGTAAAGGCGGGCGCGGGATTGCAGGTAGTCGGCCAGGTTGAAGCCGAGCGAGTAGTAGATGGCGTAGGCGGCGCGCGTCAGATCGATCCCCACGCCGCCCGCCTGGATCTGCACGGCCAGGATGGGCGGGCCGTCCGGCCGCTTCCAGGTGGCGATCTCGTCCGCCCGGCCGCTGATCTCGGCCGAGGCGCGCCCCAAGCGCTGGGCGACGCGGTGGACTACATCTAAGTCATAGCGGAAGCGGGTGAATACCACCACCGGCTCGCCTGCGTCCAGGTCCTCGAGCAGGTCCTCGAGCAGGCACTCCTTGGCATTGTCGACCTCCGTCACGGCACCCCCCTCGGTCATCACGGCGCCCGAGGTAATCTGCTGTAAGCGCAGCAGTTGCACGAGCTTATTGGCCGCGCTCAACTGCTCGCCCGAGCTCAGACGGGCCACGAAGTCCGTCTCCATCTGGCGGTAGACGCGGGCCCCGGCCGGCCCTAGAGCGGTGTAGAGCGTCTGCTCGCGCTCCCCCGGCAGGTCGAGCACCTCGGCCCCCACCTGGTAGGCGATGGAGAAGAACTTGGCGCGCAGCCCATCTAGATCCTTCCAGCCCACCACCTCGCGGTAAGCGCCGCCGATAAAGTGGCCGCCCATCACGGCATAGCGCAGCCGGAAGGCGGTATAGGTGGCGTCGTAGATCGAGCGATCGAGGAAGCGGTACTGGGCCCAGATGTCGAGCGGGGAGTGGGGCATGGGCGTACCGGTCAGTCCTAGGCGGTACTTGGCCATCAGTCCTAGCCGGCCCAGGAAGCGCGAGATGGCGCCGGCGGCGCTCTTGGTCTTGTGGATCTCATCCGCGATCACGAGCGGCCAGGCGGTGGCCAGCGCCCAGTGGGCGAAGGGCTCCAGACGCGCTGACTCGTAATTGGTGGCAATGACTAAGTTCCGCCCCTTAGCCGTCGCCCACGCCAGCTTCTCGCGCGCCAGACGGGTCTTGTCGGCCACCGTCTTGACGCGGTGATCGAGCGCCAGGAAGTCGTAGATGCCCGGCAAGTGGCGCTCGAACTGCTCGCGCCACACCTCTACTACCCGTAGGGGGCACAGGATCAGGATGGGGGATAAGTTGCATGCATGTGCCAGCTCGATCGCCACGCGCGACTTCCCTGTGCCCATGGCACACGCCAGCAGCACGCCGCGCCGGCCGGCGCGCCAGCGCTCCAGACCAAAAGATAGAGCGGCGCGCTGGTGCGCCCACAGACCAGCAGGGATTGACAGTACTGCGCCAGTTGGCGCAGTATGCAAGATGCTAGGCATGTCTAAATCTTTTTGGCAAGAGCGACCGACACCGCTAACAAGACCTCGATGTCTCGATCCTCAGTTATACCGCCGGCTGGGACGTATTTGGCCAGTGTGCGGATGATGTGTGTCAGCGCCCGGTCAGTTGGACTGGGGCTGCTAAACAGGGAGAGCAGTATATTCTGGAGTGACTGCGGTGTGTCTAGGGGTGAAATATCTGTATCTGATTCAGGGGTTCGTGTAATCTGAACGAAGAATGGGTAAGGTATGGGCATCGAGAAATTCCCCTCTGGCCCTGTTTTTTTGGCGAAATTTGGGAGCCGGATTCGATTCTCGTCCCGCCTACGTTTAAAGTCAAGTGACGTTAGTTAATTACTCAAGACAAAAGAGAGAGAGAGAAACCATCAGCCATGGCGAAATCAACCAAATGGAAATCAACCCAAGAGGAACGTAAAAAACCCAAGCATCGCCGGCCCAACCGGCAGACCTTCAAACGGCAGGTGACGGTGCGGGTGGATGAAGAGTTGTACGGTATATCATTGAGACGCATACAGGAGCAGGGGGGCACCTTTACGGATGCCGTGGAAGAGGCCTTGCTGGCTTGGTCGCGCGAGGTCAGAAACTTCAATTCCATCTCCATGCGGGTGCAGATGATAGTCAAATCCCTCCCCGGGGAGATGCAGCGCGAGGTGGAGACGTTTTGTGCGTTCTGCAGTTTCAAGCGGTCGCAACCCTGGATGGAAAAGTACCGCAATGAACTGCTGAGTACATTGCGCATGTTCCGTGAGGACCCGCAGTGGGGCTGCCGAGAGGATGTGGAGCGCCTGTTGCCAACCCCGAAGAGTCCGACCAGCGCCGGGGGCACCTCGTTGCCGGTCGCCGGCTGAAGCCCTTATTCGTGTTTGTTCTTTTTCTCCAGGTGGGCGTATTGCCGCTCGACCTCACGTGCCAGGGCCGTAAAGGGCACGTTCAGTAACTCGGCCAGATACCACATCATAGAGAGCCTGGGGTCGCGCCTCCCGCGCTCCAGGTCGCTGATGTGGCCGCGTGAGATTCCCTCCAATGCCAGTTTCTCCTGAGATAGCACCACCGGGTATGCCATGCGGTTTGATATCTTTCGGGGAGGCGCGCTTTCAAAGCAAGGCACCCATTTGAAAACAAGGCCTAAAGGCTGGTATTTTATTCGCGGAAGTGGATAAAAAACCGCCCGGTTAATGGCTGAGTTATATAAAGCGTTGACTTGGCCTCGAATGAACATATATAGTAATTGGCACTCCGTAACGCCATATAGATACCCTTCGCCAGAGTAGGCGCAGGGTGAGACAGGTTCGAGGTGTCTAATGACGCAGCTGGAGCAGCATTTACTGGATAGCGCGATAGAGCGGCTAGCGGACCATATTAATCAGGACCCGGCTAAAAAAGAGCGCCGTTATCGGGAGATCATAGAGTCCCTTCACGCGCAGGTGAATCTTCCGCGGTCCGTCCCACGCAAACCGGTCAAACCCCAGCGTCGCAGAAACTCTCGTTTCGCCTCCGCTTGATCTCCGTTATAATCGCCTCAACTACGCCAATCGCACAGGTGCGATCCGCGTAGTCAGGAGGCCCGCAATGATTTCGAAGGTGCGGCGGCAGCAAAAGGTGCACCAGACCATGGGCGAGTTCAAGCGCGGAACTCTGCACAGTGGTTCGAAGACGGGCCCGCTGGTGAAGAAGCGGCCGCAAGCCATCGCTATTGCGCTCAGCCAGGCACGGAAAGCCAAATGACTGCCAGCTGGCCCACCTTCGATGTAGCGGAAATGGCGCAAGAAGCAAGTGAGCGGGCCGGCGTCGAGTACCGCTCGGCGCACGACCTGCGGGCGGCGCGGCGCGCGCTCGAGCTGCTTTCGATCGAGTGGGCGAATCGGGGCCTCAACCTGTGGGCCATCGAGGGCCCGATTACGATCAACCTGGTCGCCGGCAACAATCAGTACAACCTGCCCGACGACACCGTGGACCTGATCGAGCATATCGTGCGCACCGCGGACAGCAAGATCGATTTTCCGCTCGACCGCTTCACGATCAGCCAGTACGCTTCGATCCCGAACAAGCTCTCGCCCGGCCGGCCCACGGTGATCCATATCCGGCGCGCCATCGAGCCCTATTTCGCGATCTGGATGGTGCCGGATGGTTCGGTGGATTACCAGCTGGTCTACTGGCGTCTGCGCCGGTTGGCCTCGCTCGGCCGCGGCGGCACCGGTGTGCCGGACATCCCCTGGCGCTTCGTGAATGCTATGATCGCCGGCCTTGCATTCTACCTGGCGCTCAAGAGTAAAGACCCGGCCGTGCAGAATAAGCTGCCGCTGCTCAAGAGTGAGTACACCGAGCAGTTCGGCCTGGCCAGTGATGAGGACCGGGACCGGGCGGCGTTCCGCTTCGTGCCCGGGGGCTACGAGTTTATCTAGATGTCGGTTTCGCACAAGTGGGCGACGGGGAAGTACGCCAACGCTATCTGTGATTATTGCGGCGTCCGTACGAAATACCGTGAGCTGCGTGGCACCACGATCAAGGGGCAGGCCACCGGCCTGCTGGCGTGTTCGACCTGCTGGGACCCCGATCACGAGCAAAATTTCCTGCCCGATTACGTCACCGTCGACGCACAGGCCTTACGCAATGCGCGGCCCGACACGGGCAAGGCCGCCAGCCGGAAACTCTATCCGAACAACAACTGGCTCATCCCGCCTTTTCCGCCGGCCGCCGCGCGCCGGCTCGAGTTCCGGGATGAGGAGGAGAGCACATGAAACGATTTGTGGCGGTGGGCGCACACAAGCGCAAGTTCCCTAAGCGCCGGTTCGCCTCCGGGGGCGCCGAGCGCTATGCCAGCGCGGGATCGGTTGCGGACGACGAGGAATCCGTTGACGATGCGGCGTTCCCGACCGCGCCAGACGGGGCCGAAACTCCCGCGGGCCCCGAGGGACCTGCGGCTCCCCGCCCGCTCGCACCGGAGACCGATATGCCGGCCGACGTCACGCCCGCCACGCCGCCCGCCAAGATGGGCCAGCGGCCGCCCAATACCACGCCGGCTAAGCATCAGATGCCGTACTGGCTGAAGCTGCTCGCAGGTGCGGGCGCGGGCGCGGGCTATGGGCCGCTGGGCGTGGGCAGTTCGCTATTGGGCAGCGCGGTGCTGCCGCTGATTTTCAAACACAGACAGAAGGATGCGGATTCGATTTCTACTTCAGTCCCGAAAGGGGCCGCCCAGGGCGGGCCGATAGGAGGAGGAGCGATGGGACGTACGATGCGGTTTCAGGATGGCGGTTCGGTAGGAATGACGCGCGATCAAATAGAACAGGCCGCCGCGCAGGCAGCCGCCCAGAATCCAGGGGGGCGGACTGCGGCCCAGCGGGTGAGTATGGCTGGCATAGGGATTAATCCCATTACAGGGGCTGGTTTGAATGGAGGATTAGCGGGGCCTTCGGCAACACCGCTGGCGGCACCGCCAGCGGCACCGCCAGCGGCACCGCCAGCAGGGCCGCCAAGTTTCCAGCCGATCCCGAATCCGGGGCTTGGTGCTTTGACTGGAATGCAAGGTGCAGCGGCAGCGGGCCCGTCAGCAGGGCCGCCGGGTCCAAGTTTCCAGCCAATCCCGAATCCGGGGCTTGGTGCTTTGACTGGAATGCAAGGTGCAGCGGCAGCGGGCCCGTCAGCAGTGCCGCCTCTGGCTGCGGGCTTTGCCCCGATGCCGAATCCTGGTCTCGGGGCTCTGAGCGGGATGCAGGGAGCAGGCATGGCTCCCGCGCCCGGTACGGGGCCAGGCGCGGGCCTTCCACCAAGTGCGGCGCTGGCCGGGCTGCGCCAGGGACTTGCCGGCACACCGCGGCCGATGCGGGGAGTGCGACCCGGAGGCGGACCGGCGCCGAATGCGATGGGTTGGAGTCTACCTCCGGCAGGCGGTGGAATGCCCCCCAGTGCTGCGGTGGGCGCTCTCCCGGCAACGGGGAACATTTCGCTTATGGGTAATCCAGCGGCTCCTGGCCCGTGGGTACCTCGGGCACCCACTCCCATGGCCAAGGGGGGACCCTTCGAGGAGACGCTGGCCAATAAGCGGCGGCCGGCGCGGCAGTGGGGCGACGTGGGCAAGCCCGCTGAGGAGCTGCCGCCAGAGCCGATTAAGAAGGCCAAGGGCGGTGTCCTGACGCGCAAGCCGAAGGCGGTGCCCAAGGCCGCAAAGAAGCCACCAGTACCTACGCCCAGCCCGTATGACATGGAGGCAACGCCGCCGCCGACCGGCATGGTGTCGCCGATGGCTCCGCCCGGAATGGCTAAGGGCGGCAAGTGGATTCAGGGTGCGATCAAGAAGCCGGGCGCCCTGCACGCGCAGTTGGGCGTGCCCCAGGGGCAGAAGATCCCGCCCAAAAAATTGGCCGCGGCGGCCGAGAAAGGGGGCAAGCTGGGCCAGCGCGCACGACTGGCCCAGACGCTGAAGGGTATGCGCAAAAACAGGGGCGGCGAGTGCAAGGACAAGATGGCGGCCGGCGGGGTGGCCAAGTTGCGTAAGGGTTTCCCCAACACGAACCCGAAGCCCAAGGCCTATGCCGGGGGCGGCAAGATCCGCGGCTGCGGTGCCGCTAAGAAGGGGTGTGGGTTCAGCGGGATCTATTGAATGAACTACGTGCAGCTGCGGGCCGCGATTCAGCAGTATGCGCAGGATTTCGAGCCCAGCTTTGTGGAGAACGTGGATACGTTCATCCGGCTGGGTGAGAGCCGTGTGCTCTTGCGTGTCCGTCTGCCGCGCTTTCGCAAGGACGTGGCGGCGAACCTGACGCAGGCGAGCAATCTGCTGGCGCTGCCCACGGACTTTCTGGCGCCGGACTCACTGATCCTGACTGGGCCGGATGGCACCTATGTGGTCCTGCTCAATAAAGATAGCGAATTCATTGAGGAGTGCTATCCCGATCCCGGTTTGCTCGATGTGCCGCGCTTCTATGCGCAGCTGAACGAGAGCTCGATCAAACTCGGACCCACGCCGGACCAGGCGTACCCGGTCAAGATGGGCTACTTCTATCAGCCCCCTTCGATCGTCGATTCTGGTTCCACCTGGCTGGGTGACCACTTCGCCCATGCCCTGATCACCGGCTCTCTGGTCGAGGCGGCCATTTACATGAAGGCGGAGGACAATCTGTTCCAGCGCTATGACCAGGCCTTTGACAAGGATCTGGCCATGGATCAGCAGTACGCCAAGGGCCGGACTAAAAAGGATACGCAGCAGGAGCCGGATACGAGGACCGAGATATGATCGCCGGCTCCGGTCTCTGCTCCTCGTTCAAGCGTGAGTTGCTCGAGGGCCGTCACGATTTCCGTTCGCACGTATTTCAGGTGGCCCTGTATACTGCCGACGCGCCGCTCGACGTAGACGCGACCACTGTCTATATCACGCAGGGCGAGATCACCGGCCCGGGTTACAGCGCCGGAGGCATGGTCTTGGGCGGCGTGCAGCTCCTCGGTCCCACGGCCCGTGCTGCTTACGTGACATGGGACGATCCGATCTGGAATAATTCGACGCTGACGGCGCGCGCCGCGCTGATCTACAACCAGAGCGCGCAGCAGCGTGCAGTCTGCATCCTGGACTTTACCGAGGACAAATCAAGCAATCTGGGACCGTTCCGTATCAAACTGCCGCCGCCCGCGCCGTCGACGGCCCTGGTGCGCCTGTTATGACGCCGCAACCATCTTACATGCAGATCGTCGAGGTGAGCATGCCAGGGCTCAGCTGCTCGCTGGGCTATGTGCAGGTGGACGGTTTCTGGCAGAGCCTGCGGCGTCAGCCGAGCCCGGGCTGGAAACAGCCGCTGGCGCCACGTACAACCTGGAAGGCATCGGCACCGCCGACGGCCTGGAAGGAGACCTGAGTGCCATCGAGTTACACGCAGAATCTCGGCTTGGAAAAGCCCGCCACCGGCGAGCAGGCGGGCAGCTGGGGCAATACCGCGAACAACGATTATGATTTCCTCGACGCGTCGACTGATGGCAATGTGACGATTCTGCTTTCCAGCTCCGCCTATACTTTGGCCACGCAGCAGGGAGCGGCGAGCGATGCGCGCAAGAAGGTCATTATTTGGACCGGCACGCTTACTCAGGATGCGACGGTCTCAATTTCGCCCAAGACGGCGCAGAAGTTGTATTTCATGACCAACTCCACTGCGGGGGGGTTCAAGATCAACTTCCAGCAGGGCTCGGGCGCTGTGTTCACGTTGAATAACGGGTGCTCGGCCATCATTACCTGCGATGGCACCGGGAATGGGGCGGGCGTAACCGGCGCGAATTGGAACCCACAGTTCGGCAGTGTGGTGGTCACCAGTCAGCTCACCGTGCAGGGGGGCGCCTCGATCGCCGGTTCGGTGAGCTTTGGTAGCCCGATCACCTTTACGCAGAATGCGACGTTTACGACGATCAGTGCGGCGAACGTGAGCATTACACGGGCGGGCGGCGCGGCGTGGGATATCTATTACCGGGACGCCACTGGATATCTGGCGCCGCTGAACATCGGAGCCTCCGGGCAGGTGCTGCAGGTGACGGGCTCGGGGACGCTGGCCTGGACGACGCGCGCGCTTTCGATCGGGGATACCATCACCGGCTCGGCGGTGCGCTGTGTCTATTACTGCAACGCGTCCGGGCAGCTTTCGCAGGACGCTCAGATTCAGATCAACGCCGGGGTCGGCTTGGGGATCGGCCTTAATCCGCAGAAGAGCCTGCACGTCGGCGGCAGCCGGTACCCGGAGATCTGGCTGGACACGGCGAACACCGCGGCGCAGTCGCCGCAGGTGATTTATGCCACCAACAGCCTAATGCGTTGGCAGGTGCGTTCCCAGGATCAGGAAACCGGTGGGAACAGTGGCAGCAACTATGCGGTGATCAATTATAACGACAGTGGCGCCTTCATCAGTTATGTCATGTTCTGTACGCGTTCGACAGGCAACGTGACGATCGGCGCGCAAGGTGACTTTAGCGCGAAGCTGGCAGTGCTTGGGAGCAGCGCAAATCCGACGATCATGGCGCGTGCTGGCACTGGGCAGTATATCCAGACGTGGCAGAATTCTTCCGGCCAGGTAGTGGCCTCGATCGATAACGCGGGCCATCTTTTTCTGGCGGCCGGAACTTACTTGGCCCTGAATCAGTACGGCTGCCTGGAACTGTGGCCCACCGTGGCGGGGCACCCCTACGGCACGATTCATATCGGGCAAGAGCAAGGAGCCCTGCGGGCGAATGGCCTGCGCAGCGCGATCGCCATGGAGACGGCCTCGGCGACGACCGACAGTGTGCCTTTAGGCCTGATGCGTTTCTATTTCCGCAACAACGCTTTCGTGATTCAGTTCGCGGGGACTGACACGCGCCAGTGGTTTGCGTACCTGCCGCTGGTGCCTGGCGAGAACCCGACGGCGAGCTGGAAGATCACCGCGGCGGTGGTATGACCGTATGACCGAGATCAAGGACACGCTGACTTACGCCGATGGCCGTTTCGTTAACGGTCAGGTTGTGGTCAGCTGGCCTCCGTTCCAGACCAATGGCATGTCCGTAGCCGGAGGCATGCAAGCCTTTCCGATCGTCGATGGCGGATTCGATGCCACGCTCTATTCCAACAGCAACGCGCAGCCGAGCGGCGTGTACTACACGGCGAACTACGAGTTGGAGGAGGGCGAGGTCTACACCGAGTACTGGATTCTGCCCAACCTCCCCCAGGTGAGCCTGGGCCAGTGCCGGGTGGACTTTCCGACTGCGCCCAGTCTCATGGTCAGCGCTACGCAGCTGACCAGCGCTGGTGCGAGTTACGGTCAGTATCTGGGCTGGAACGGCGCCCACTGGGTACCGATGTTCGTGACGACGATCAACATTACGCCGAACACCATCGGGCTGATCCTTTCCGCAAATCCGGCGAGCGATCTGGGGGTGGCCAATTCGCCGGCACCGTTAGGCGCCAATCTGAATCTGAATGTGCCCGATGCCGGGCCAACTTCGCGTGGCGTAGTCACCACCGGAGCGCAGAGCTTTGCCGGGGCCAAGACTTTCCAGGGGCCAGCTACGTTTCAGGCCGCGGTCACCATGTCGGGCACGGTTACCATGACGGGAACCGCTACGATCTCGGGCTATGTGCCGACCAGCACCCAGGTTCTGCCCGGCGCGGGTTTGACCGGCGGTGGTGCTTTGACAGCGGATGTGACGATCTCGGGAAAAGTGATGGGCTCCTCAGGCAGTTTTCATGCGATTGGCATGTGCCCGGACCCAGGTCCGACCGTAGGCAATCCTCTCCGCTTTTTACGTGAGGACGCTACCTGGGGAGTTCCGGCCGGCGGCGGCAGCGGTGGCGGCGGGGGCATGACGGATCCGACCACTACCGTGGGCGACTTGATTGTGCGTACGGTGGCGGCGACGACGCGGTTGGGCGTGGGCTCTGATGGTCAGGTCTTGATGGCTGACTCCACGGCGAATCCCTACGGGATTCGTTGGACTACGGGCGCCGGGCAGACGCCCTGGCAGACTAATATTGATGGCGCCAATCACTCCCTCACCAGCGTGAACAAGCTCGGGATCGGTACGGCGGCGCCGAATACCGCGTTCCAGGTGGTGGCGGCGCACGTGTCTTTGATTGGCGTTGCGCAATTCCTGGGTTCGGGTGCGACCGGCGTGGTTTCGATCGACACCACTACTTCGGCTTCGTCCTACACGGCGCTGATGCTTAAACAGGCCGGGGTGCGGATTGCCGAGCTGGCCGTCGAGGGCAGTAACTTCGAAATCTGGCAGGATGCCTGGGGTACCACGATTCCGCTGATGAAGTTCACCGCGGCCGGACTGGTGGGCTTGAACACGGCGACGCCGCAGACGGCCCTGCACGTGGCGGGCTATACGCGGATCAGCGACAAGACCGGGTGGCCGACGGCGGGTAGTGGCCTCGACCTCTACTTTGATCCGAGCGTCAACGCTGGTTCGGTCGGTGCCTACAATGCCGTCACCACCGGTTATTATGCGCTGCATATCAATGGCAGCGCGCTCCTGCTCAACGATTGGTCGCACGCGAATGTCGGCATCGGTACGGGAGCTCCACTGGCCACCGTACATGTGCATGCGGGGACGAATCAGAATCTGGGGATTCTCGGGATGAGCGGTGGCGG
>Ga0066395_10000813_pt1 | contig 11596 bp, 1 predicted proteins | sample PanSoiPlot1MoBio_FD_61218 | JGI IMG/M metagenome (GOLD analysis project Ga0066395, IMG submission 61218) | Tropical forest soil microbial communities from Panama analyzed to predict greenhouse gas emissions - Panama Soil Plot 1 MoBio | ecosystem: Environmental > Terrestrial > Soil > Tropical... | reverse complement strand
GGGCTGCGTCACTTTCTGCAGGACCCGTTCGAGTACGACTTCCGCAAGCTGAACGCGAAGCTGGCGACGAGCGAGGAGGCCCAGCAGTTCAACAGGAACCTGGACCGCCTGTTCGGCCGCTGGCCGTCGCCGACCATCCTGCTGACCGACAGCGTCGACGAGGTCGAACCGCTCAAGGCGGCGATTCGCCGCCAGGACCGCGACACGCCGGGATCCGACGTCGTCGGCCAGATCGTCACGATCTACGACCTTCTGCCGGGGACGCCGGAGGTGCAGCAGCGGAAGCTGGCCCTCCTCGCGCAGATCCGAAAGCTGACGCACGATCCGGCGCTGGAGGTGCTGACCGACAAGGAGAAGGCAGACCTCGCCAAGATCGATCCGTCGCCCGATCTCCGCCTGCTGAGCCCCCAGGATCTGCCCGCCATCGCGCGCCGCCCGTTCACGGAGGTGGACGGCACGATCGGGCGCGTGGTTCTCGTCTATCCGCCCGAACAGGGGCTGTCGGTCTGGAACGGACGCGAGCTGCTGCGCATCGCCTCGGTCCTTCAATACATCCATCTCGACAGCGGCAAGGTGATCGAGACGTCGGGGTTCGCCGTGGTGTTCGGCTCGATGATCCGTTCCATCCTGCACGACGGTCCGATCGCCACGATCGCGTCGCTGATCGGGGTGATGATCGTCATCATCTTCACGATCCGGCCCGCCGCCGCGGCGCTGATGGCGCTGTCGACGCTGGGCCTGGGCGTGCTGCTGATGATGGGCGGCGCCGGGTGGGCGCGCGTCCATGTGACGTTCCTGAACTTCATCGCGCTGCCGATCACCTTCGGGATAGGCGCGGAATACGCCTTGAACGTGGTGACCCGGTACCGCGAGGAGCGAAACGTGTCGCGCGCCGTCATCTCGACGGGCGCGGCGGTCGCGCTCTGTTCCTGGACCACGATCGTCGGCTACGGCTCGCTGCTGGCGGCGAGCAACCAGGCGCTGAACGGCTTCGGCATGATGGCGATCATCGGCGAGGTGGTCTGCCTGTCGGCCGCCATCGTCGCACTCCCCGCCGTCCTCTTCTGGCGCCACGCCCGCCCCTTCCAGGAAGACCCCCGCCGCACGAACGGCGCCGGCACCGTCTCGCGCAATCTCGAAACCGACCGCGAAGAGCCGCCGACGACGACCCTCTAGAGCTCCGCTCGCTTCTTCGTCGGGGGCCGCGGCCGTCGTGTTCCCATCCCGTGCTCAAACACCCCTACGCGGCAGGACCCGGATCTGCTAGGCACACGCCCGGGGCCGCTCCGGGAACTGCGCGCGGGACGGGAACACAACGTCCACGGCTCCTTCGACTGCAACGCTTCACTCCGCCCGAAGGCTGCCGGTTCAAGGCGTAGCGAAACGTCGGGTTGAGAAGGACGTGGGCTGTGTGTGCCCCTCCGCGCGCAGTTCCGCAGCGGTCTACTGAGCCTGCCTACTAGATCCGGGGCCGACCCGCGAGGACTGTTTGAGCACGGAGGGGCACACACAGCCCGCGGCCCCCTCAACCCAAAGACGAGCGGAGCCCGACGATAGCCGGTCAGCCGGTCAGAGGCGGAAGCCGAGGATGCCGGCGGTCGAGACGAGCAGGAAGAGGCCCAGCAGCACCCAGACGATGCCCATCGCGAAGTGGCGCTTGCGGGCCTTGGCCCGCTCGGGCGTCTCGTCGACCAGCTCGCGATCGGCGCGCCGCCGTCCCAGCACGACCGTGCGCATGACGCCGAAGACGACCAGCAGGGTCCCGATTGCGTAGAAGAAGATGGGCGGCAGCGAGATCACGGCGCGATCACGAACTAACCCGCGATCGCCCCGACGTCAACCGAATCAGCCGATCAACCTTGGCCGATCTGCAGCCCGAGGTGCTCGCGCAACGCGAAGTACTCGTCGGAGACCGACCAGAGGACCAGATCTCGGATCTTGTCCTTCGGATCGGCGACGCCGATCGACACCGGCTCGGTCTGCACGATGCGCGCGGCGATCTCCAGATCGTTGCAGATCAGGAACCCCATCCGGGTCGCGGTCATGTCGACCGCGTTGGCCCACTTGTGGATGTCGGCCTCGCCCTTGTTGGCGACGAAGCGCTGGACCACGGCGGCGAGCTGCTCGATCTGCTGCGGGGCGACCGAACGCTGCAGGTGCTGGAGGTACTGCGCGACGTCCCGGGCGATGTCCGCCTTCAGCTCGAACTTCGGCTGCACCAGCTTCAGCGCGGCCAGGAAGACGATCTTCAACTCCGCCACCGTCGGAACGACGGTCGTCCAGCGCACGAAGTGATCGGGCCGCATGAACGTCAGCTTCTTGCCGATCACGTACGCCAGCTCTTTCTCCGGCCGCCCCTGCAACAGGCCCGAGGCCACGACGAACGCCGGCACCAGCTGGTTCCTCTCGCGCGCGTTCGCCATCTCGAGCTCGCCCGGCGATTCGGGCCGCAGGTAGACCTCCGGCGCCGGGACGCCCAGCACCTGGTTGACGTAGTTGAACACCTTGCTGAACAGCAGCTGGTCGGTCGCGACGTCACGCCGATCCTTGCGCTTGAGCTGCCAGTCCTTGTGCTCGCGGGCGCGCGCCCCGGCGACCGCCTGGCTGACAGCCGCGAAGACGTGCGAGATGTAGCGGTCCTCCTCGGGGTGATAGACCAGCTTCCACAGGTCCTCGGTCAGCCGCGCGCGGGCGCGCGTGAACACCTTGGGCTTGTACTGTTCGTAGAACTGCTGCTCCTCGGCGTCGCCCTTGCGCAGGAAGGCCGCCGCGGCCGCCACGCACCAGGCCTTGTCGTACTGGCGCAGCTCCATCAGCAGGCGGCGCAGCGTCTTGAGGTGGACCGCCATCTGGCCGAAGTCGGTCGTGCTCTTGATCAGCTGGCGGTAGGCCTTGATCGCCTGTTCGTAGGTCTCGGGACCGGACAGCTGATACAGCTCGGCCAGGATCTGGTGACGCGCGGTCGCGTCGGGATCCATCGACACGCAGACCTCGAACGCCGCGATCGCCGCCTTGTAGTCCTTGAGCCGCGAGCGGTAGATCTCGCCCAGCGCGTGCCAGAGCGCGATCACCGTCTGCTTCTTGTCGGGCGCCGGTTCGGCCCCGAGCCGCTTGATCATCTTGCGGTAGTTGCGCTCCTGGTTCTTCCAGTCCTTCTTCGCGGTCATGATCTTGTCGATCCGCTCGAAGGCCTTCAGATCCTCGGGGTCCTCGTCGAGGCCCTGGTTGTACAGGTCCACCGCTTCGTCGGTGGAGTGCAGCTCGGCGTTCGCGATGTTGCCGGCCGCGATCAGGAAGCGCGCCTTGCCGGGGCCGCTGTCCAGCTCGGCCAGCTTCAGCAGGATCTCCATCGCCTTCTTCCACTGCTTCGTCTCGCTAAACAGCTCCAGCAGGTCGTGCAGCAGCGCGCGGTCGCCTGGCCGGTGGTTGAGCGCCTCCAGCTGGGCGGCGATCGCCTTCTGCGGGTTGTTGAGCTTCTCCTTGTAGATCCCCGCGATCTCGCGGGAGAGCTCGAATTTCTCGTCGGCGGGCGTCGCCTGGGCCGTCATCAGCGACCGCTTCTGCTTGATGACCGCCTCCCAGTCGCCCGCGTCGGTGTAGAGCTCGATCAGCGCCTGCAGCGTCGCGCGGTGGCCCGGCTGGATCTCGAGCGCCTTCTCGAACATGTTGACGGCCTTGGTGCGCTCGCCCAGCTTCAGCTTGATGCGCCCCAGCCGGAAGAAGATGTCGACGATCTGATCGTCCTTCTGGGTGTCGCGGTGATGCACCAGGATCGTCTGGTAGATCCGGAACGCGTCGTCCCAGTGCTCGAGGCGGTAGAGCAGGCCCGCCCGATCGACCAGCGTCGGCAGATAGGTCGAATCGAGGTCGTATGACTGCTTGTAGTACTTGAGCGCCTTCTCGTTGTCGCCCAGGCGGTCCGCCGCCTTGGCCAGGCGGTGGTAGAGAAGGGTCAGCTCGCGGTTGGTCTTGCGGTCCGCCTTGCGGGCCAGCATTTCGAGAATCGGGATCAGCGGCGCCCACTCCTCGCGCTTGAAGTAGAGCTGCGACAGCGGCTCGCCCGCCTCGACGTGCTCCGGATCCAGCTGCAGCACGCGGGCGAACAGGTCGACCGCCTGCGCCTCGTCGCCCAGCTTCTCCTGGAAGATCTTGCCAGCCTCGTAGAGGAGGCGCGTCTTCTCGAGCGGGTTCGACGTCGCCGCCTCGGCGCGCACCATCAGCTGGGCGGCCTTGAGCCAGTCGCCGCGCCGCTTGTAGATGCCGAGCAGCGACAGCATCGACGGGACGTGGGCGGGATCCTGCGACAGCGCCTCGACCAGGTACTCCTGGGCGGGGTCCGGCTCTTTCATCTGCTCGTCGAAGATCTTTCCGAGCCGGTAGTTGAGATCGACCTTCAGGCGCGGATCATCGCTGACCCGGATCAGCCGGCGCATCATGTCGACGGCGCGATCCCACTGCTCGGTCTCCTCGTACAGACGGGCGAGGCCGGCCAGCGCGTCGGCGTGGTCGTCCTCGACCGCGAGGACGTCGTTGTAGCAGTCGATGGCGCGATCGAGATCGCGCAGCTCCTGCTCGTAGACCTGGCCCATCTTCGTGTGCAGGTCGATCTTCTCGTTGGTGTCGGCCGCGATCACGAGATGTTTGCGGTACGTCTCGACCAGCGACTCCCACTTGCGCTCCTGCCGGTACAGCCGCTCGAGATCGCGATACGCCTTCAGATGGCGATCGTCGATGAGAAGAATCTTTTCCAGCACCTCGGTGGCGCGATCGGGCTTGGAGAAGTTCTCTTCCCAGATCGTCGCCATCTTCTGGTAGGTGGCCACCCGGTCTTCCTCGGGCGGCGAGACCTCCAGCCGGTGTTCGAGGTTCTCCAGGTACTCCTCCATCCGCCCGGTCTTCTCGTAAAGAGCGTCCAGCGCGGTCAGGGCCGGCAGGTTGCGCGGATCGACCGTCAGCACCTCCCGGTACGCGTCGACGGCGCGATCGTTGTCGCCCAGACGGTCCTCCCACAGCTCGCCGACCTGCAACTTCAGGCGAATCGCCTGCTCGGTGTCGTTGACCACCTGCGACTTCTTGGTCAGCACGTCGACCAGGCGGTCCCAGGCCTGGGTGCGGCGGTAGAGCCGCTCGAGCGCGTTGATCGCGTCGATGCACTGCTCGTCGGTGTCGAGCGCCCGCTGGTAGGCGGCCATCGCCTGGGTCGCGTCGCCCAGCTGCGTCTCGTACGTTTCGGCCAGGGCCAGCAGGATCTCGACGCGCGTCGTCGGCTCCTGCTCGCACTCGGCGTGGCGCGCCAGGGCGCCCACCAGGTCCGTCCAGCGTTTCTGCTTCCGGAAGAAGTCTTCCAGCGCCTGCAGCGCGCCGATGTGCGTGCCGTCGAGCTGCAGCGCCTGCTGCGCCGACGCGATCGCGTAGTCGACGTGGCGAAGCGCCGAGTCGTACCAGCGCGCGATCTTCACCCACAGATCGGCGGCCTGCTTCGGGTCGCCGATCCCCTGCACGACCTGGGTGTACTCGCCGATCAGCTCGTTCCATTTGTCCGCGGCCGTGGCGAGCCGTTCCAGCTCCTTCGCCACGTGGTCGTTCGAGTAGTCCTCGCGGAACGCCGCCTGCAAGGTCACGAACGCGCTGTCGCGATCGCCCAGCTGCTGTTCGTACGTCTCCGACACCTGCGTCAGCAGCTGGATGCGGGTCGCCGCATCCGGCGAGAACTCGGTGCGCGCCAGCAAGAGGTCGACCAGCTTGACCCAGCTCTTGCGCTGGCGATAAAGCTGCTCCAGCTCCGTCGACGCCAGCTGGTGGCCGGGGTCGATCTGCAGCACGCGCTCGTACACCTCGGCGGCGGAACCGCCGTCGCCGATCTTGTCGGCCCACAGCGAGGCCGCCTGCATCAGGACGTCGACGCGGTCGTTCGGGCTGGCCAGCGCCCGCGCGCGCCGCTCGAGGATGTCGACCGCCTCTTCCCAGCGCGCCTCCTGCATGAACAGGCGCTCCAGCGCCGCCAGCGCGCGGAAGTCGGCCGGATCCAGCTCCAGCACCTCGCGCCAGGCGTCGATGGCGTCCTGGGTCCGCATCAAGGTGTCGCCCTCGAGCTCGCCCAGCTGCGAGAACAGCTCTTTCAGCTCGTCGCGCTCGATGCCGCTGCCACCCAGCTGGCCGGCCTGGATCAGGCGGCGCAGCGCCTGGGACAGCTCCTCCCAGGCCCCCGCGCTCTTGTAGTTGGCGGCGATCGCGCGCAGCGCGTCCACGTCCTGGGGATCGATCTCCAGGACCTTCTGCCAGCTCTCCAGCGAGTTGCGCTCGCGCGACAGCTTCTCGCCCCAGATGCGGCCGAGGCGCTTGTAGATCGGAATGCGCGCGTCTGGATCGGGCGTCGCCGTGACCTGCTTCTCCAGGACCTCGGTCAGCTCCTTCCACTCGCCCGCCATCTCGTGCAGATCGGCCAGGCCGGACAGCGCCAGCGCGTCCTCGCCGCGGATGTCGACGACGCGGCTCCAGAGCTCGACGGCCTTGGCGCGATCGTCCAGGGCCTCCGCCGCCAGCTTCGCCATGCGCGCGTAGCAGTCGGCCATCCCGCTCTCGTCCTTCATCACGTCGACGAGCTTCTCGTAGATGCCGTACAGCTCGCGCCAGCGCTCGCTCCGGAAGTAGAGGCGCTCCAGCGCGTCCAGCGCGTCGCGCGAGTGCGACTCGTGCTCCAGCACCGCCAGGTAGCTGGCGATGGCGGGATCGATCTCCTCCAGCGCCTCCGCGTAGACGCGTCCGAGGCGCAGGTTCAACTTCACCAGCTCGTCGCTGTCGTCGGTGATGGACAGTCGCTGGCGCAGGATCGCAGCCAGGTTCTCGTACATCCCCTGGCTCTCGTAGATCCGATCCAGCGAGGCCAGCGCGGCGGGATCCTTCTCGTGCTCGGAGAGCACCTTGACCAGCGAATCCTCGGCGCGTTCCAGGTTGCCGAGGTCGTTCTCGAAGCTGGCGGCGAGCCGCAGCAGCACGTCGCGCCGGACGGCCGGCTTGTGCTCCGGCGAGGTCGCGCCGGTCATCGTCGTGACGTACGCGTCCCACTGGTGCGTCGCGCGCGCGAGCCGGAGCAGCTCGTCGAGCCCCTGCTCCGACGACGGATCCTCGTTGACCGCCTGCGCCCACCACTGGAAGGCCGCCACCTGATCGACCAGCTTCTGCTCGGCGATCTCGGCGAGCCGTCGCAGCAGCGTCTGCCGCTCGGCGACCTCGGTCAGCCGACCGAGCTGCACCTCGTAGATCCTGTGCAGCTTCTCCCACTCCTCGCCCGCCCGGTAGAGCGGCTCGAGCACGTCGGCGATCTCCAGCTGCAACGTGCCGCCCATGAACATCCGTTCCAGCGCGGCACGCGTCTCGCCGTGGGTCGGGTCGGCGCTCAGGATCTCGCGGTAGGCCTCGACCGCCTTGGGCATGTCGACCAGCGCCAGCTCGAAGATCTGCGCCAGCCGGAAGGTGAGCGAGATGCGATCCTCGTCGCTGGGCGCGATCCGGATCTCCTTGCGGACGACGTCGGCCAGCTCGTCCCATTGCTGGGCGCGCGCGTACAGGCGGTCCAGCGCGACCAGCGCCGGCTTGCTGTCGGGATCGGCGGTGATGGAGCGCCGGTAAGTCACGATCGCCTCATCCAGCTGACCGGTCTCCTCCTCGTAGACGCGCGCGAGCCGCAGCAGCAGGTCGATGGCGCGGCGCGGTTCTTCGACCTTCTCGATCTCGCCGGCCAGCAGGTGCGCCAGCTTGGCCCAGTGGCCCGTCTCGGCGGCCAGCCGCTCCAGGTGAGCGAGCACGTCCTGGTTGTTCGGATCGACGCGCAGCGCGCGGCCGTAGACGTCGAACGCCGCGTTCTGGTGCGACAGGCGGCGCTCTTCGATCTCGGCGATGCGCGACAGGAGCTCGACGGTCTTGACGGCGTCGTCGCTGTTCGCCGCCATCACCTCGTAGACGGCGATGACGCGATCCCATTCGCCCGCGCTCTCGTAGATCGGCTCCAGCACGGCGGCGGCCAGGACCGGTTCGTCCTTGCCGGCCATCAACTCTTCGAGGGCGCGGATCGTCGGCTCGTGAACCGGGTCGGTCGCCAGGACCGCCCGGTAGGCCTCGACGGCGCGTCCCAGATCCTTCAGGTGCTCGCGCCACAGCTCGCCGATCCGGTAGCGCAGCGACACCACCTCGGCGGGCGACGGGGCCAGCTCGGTCTGCCGTTCGAGGACCGACAGCAGGTCGTACCAGCGACCGAGCTGCTGATAGAGGCGATCGAGCGCCTGGGCGGCGTCGTAGTCCTCCGGATCGATGTCCATGATCGAGCTGTAGGTCTCGACGGCGCGCTCGGGATCGCCGAGCTCGCGGTCGTAGACCTGCCCGAGCACGAACAACATCTGCTTCTTCTCCGCCGGCGTGCTCGCCAGCTCCGCCTTCTTGGCGTAGATGTTCTTCAGCTCGTTCCAGCGCGCCAGCCGGATGTAGAGGCGTTCCAGCTGATCGAGCGCGGCCTTGTCGCCGTCGTCGACGGACAGCACGTGCTGGAACACGCCGACGGCGCTCTCCAGATCCTCGATCACCTCTTCGTGCAGCTGGGCGGCGCGGAAGTAGAGGGTCTTCTTCTCGGCGACGTCGTCGACGATCTCCGCCTTGCGGAGCAACAGCTTCACCAGGTTGTGGTAGTCGGCGCGCCGCAGGTACAGCTGTTCCAGCGCGTTCGCCGCTTCCAGGTCGCGCGGCCAGACGTCGAGGGCCGCGGTGTACGCGTTCGCCGCCTGCACGTCGTCGCCGAGGTCGGCCTCCGCCAGACGCGCGATCTTGTGATAGAGGGCGTTCTTCCGTTCCGGGTCGGCGACCGACTGCACCAGCCGCCCGTAGCGCGCGACCAGGTCGTCCAGCCGGCGCAGCGCACGCGCCAGACGCTCGACGCTCTGCTGCACCTCGGCGTTCTGGGGATCCTCGGCCAGCGCGCGCGCCAGCGCCTCGTAGGCGTGGGCCGGATCGTCGAGGCCGATCTCGTACCCTTCGGCGATCTGCTTGAAGAGGGCGATCTTGGCTTCCGGATCGACCGAATGGCGCGCCTCGACCTCGTAGACGCCGATCAGGCTCGGCCAGTCGCCGCGGATCTTGTAGATCGGCTCGAGCAGCTGCGCGACGTCGAGCTCGTGCTCCGCGTTCGGCAGGATCCGTTCCAGGGCCGCGATCGTCTCGGTGTGCTCGGGTTCGATCTGGAGAATCTTCGAATAGGTGTCGACCGCGCCGCCCAGCTGCCCGAGGTGCTGCTCGCGCAGCGCGCCCAGCCGCCCCAGCAGAAAGACCGTCTCTTGCGGGTTGTCGGCGACCAGATTCAGCTGCCGCTGCAGGTTGTCGGCCAGCTCGCGGTACTCGCCGCGCGTCAGGTACAGGCGGTCGAGCGCCCGAAGCGCCTCGACGTTGCCCGGGTTGTCCTGGAGGACGACGTTCCAGGCGACGATCGCCTGCTCGGCGTTGCCGAGCATCTCTTCCCAGACCCGCGCGGTGCGGATCCGGATCTCCTCGCGCTCGGCGGGGTCGCTGACCAGCTGCGCCTTCTTGAGCAGCGTGTCGACCAGGTCGCTCCAGCGCTCGGTGCGCGTGTAGAGCCGCTCGAGGGCGACCAGCGCGGACGCGTCCTCGGGCTGGATGCTCTGGGCGCGCCGGAAGTATTCGACGGCGCGATCGGACTGGCCCAGCTTTTCGTCGTAAGCGACCGCGACCACCAGCAGCAGCTCGCGCTCCAGCGCCGACGGCAGCTTCTCCTTGCCCTTCGCGGACAGCGCCTTCTCGTACAGCGACACCAGCGGCTGCCAGTTGTCGAGGATGTTGGCCAGCATCTCGAGCGCCTCGCGCGCCGGCTGCGACGCGGGGTTCTCCGCGACCGCGCGCGTATACGCCTCCCACGCCTGGTCCGTGTTTCCCAGCTGGCCTTCCAGCTTGCCGATCCGGAGCAGCAGGTCGACGCGCTTGTCGGTCTTCTTCTCGTGCGACAGCTTGATGCGCTGGACCTCGACGAGGCGAGCGAGGTCGTTGTTGGCTTCGTAGATCGGTTCCAGGACGGCGACCGCCTCGCGCTGCAGCTCACCGTCGCTGTTGGACAGGTACGCCTGCAGCGCCGTGCGCGCGCCGACGTGCGACGAATCGATCTCCAGCGCCTCGCGGTACGACGCCACCGCCCCCGCGCCGTCCTCCAGGTACTGCTCCTGCACGGCGCCGCGCCGGAACTTCAGCTCCGCGACCGCGGCCATGTCGGTGGACAGATCGATCTCCTTGGAGATCGTCGCCGCCAGATCCTTCCAGCGACTGAGCTGCTGATAGAGCCGATCGAGGGCCTGCAGCGCCGGCAGCTGCTCGGGATCCTGCGCGATGATCGCGGTATAGAGCTCGATCGCCCGGTCTGGCTGCCTGATCTCCTCCTCGTACAGGCTGGCGAGCTTGAAGCGGATCTCAAGCTCCTCCGCCTTGCTCTTGGCCATCTCCAGCTTCTTGTCGTAGACGGCGAGCAGATCGGCGAAGCGGCCGGTCGCGATGTAGAGGCGCTCCAGCGCCGCCACCGCGTCCGGATCCTTGGCGGACAGGCCGAGGATCTTCTGGTTGCGCGCGATCGCCAGCTCGGGATTGGCCAGCTCGCGCTCGTACGCCGCGGCCAGCGTCCCGAGCAGCGCCATCACCGCCTGCACCTCGGACGCCGCCTCGGCGCGCGGGACGGCGGCCTCGTAGGCCTCGACCAGCTCGGGCCAGGCGCCGCTCTCGGCCGCCAGGCGCCGGGAGGTCGCAATCGCCCAGTCGTCGGCGGGCGACTCGGCCAGCGCCTGCAGCGCGATCTGCAGCGCCGAGCGCTTGTCGCCGGCGCCCATGTCCAGCAGGTCCGCCAGCCGCTGCATGCGCGGGTGGCGCTCGGCGGGATCCTTGACGTGACCGAGCTCGACCAGCAGCACCTCGGAGAGGCGCTTGATCTCCTTCGCCTTCTCGTAGAGCGGGATCAGCGCCAGCGCCGCGGGCAGGTTCTGCCCGTCGTACGACAGCGCCTTCTCGTACGCCTTCTGGGCGCGGTCGGCCTTCCCGAGCCGATCGCGGTACATCTCGCCGATCTTGTTCCAGAGCCCGACGCGACCCGCGTCGTCTTCGGTCTCGGCCTGGCGCTCGAGCACGCGCACCAGCTCGTCCCATTTGTTCTGGGACGCGTAGAACGCTTCCAGCGCGTTCCAGTCCTTCGACTGCAGGTAAAGCTTCTTCAGCGCGTCCTGGGCGCGCCGGTTGTCGGGCTCCATCGCGAGCAGCGCCTGCCAGGCGGACGTCGCCTGGGCGGCGTTGTGCACCTTCTCGGTGAACAGGATGCCGAGCTTGACGTAGATGGCGGACTTGCGGGCGGCGTCATCGGTCGCCAACACCTGCCGCTCCAGCACCGCGCCCAGCTCGTTCCAGGCCTTCTCACGCTCGTACAGCTTCTCCAGCTCTCCCAGCGCTTCGATGTTGACGTCGTCGTCGGCCAGCACCTTTTGCCAGAGCTCGATCGAAACGGACGCCTTCTTCATCTTCTCGGAGGCGAGCTTCGCCACCTCGATGCGGCGCGCCTTGCGCTCGC
>Ga0066395_10000812_pt1 | contig 11603 bp, 11 predicted proteins | sample PanSoiPlot1MoBio_FD_61218 | JGI IMG/M metagenome (GOLD analysis project Ga0066395, IMG submission 61218) | Tropical forest soil microbial communities from Panama analyzed to predict greenhouse gas emissions - Panama Soil Plot 1 MoBio | ecosystem: Environmental > Terrestrial > Soil > Tropical... | reverse complement strand
CCGTGCTGGTCTCCAGCCACCTGCTGGCCGAGGTCGAGCAGACCTGCACGCACGTCGTGGTCGTGCACAGGGGGACGGTCGTGGCGGCGGGGCACGTCGACGACGTCGTCGGCGACTCGCCGTCCGTTCAGTTCGACGTCTCCGACCCCGCCGCCGCGGCCGACGCGCTGCGCCTGGCGGGCGTCCGCAGCGTCGTCCAGGAGGGCGGAGGGACCGTGGTGGCCGACCTGGACGGCACCTCCCGCGCGGCCGCGGTCGCCGCCCTGGTCCGGGCCGGCGTGGGCGTGAACCGGGTGGTGCCCCGCCGGCGGCTGGAGGACGCGTTCCTCGCGCTCGTCGGCGGCGCGGAGCGCGCGCGGAGAGACAACGGGTGACTGCCAGCTCCCTGGCCGACGGCGCGGCCCGCGGCTACCGGCCAACCGCGACGCTCACGTTCGTGACTGAGCTGCGCCGCCAGGCCGGCCGCCGGCGGACCCAGCTGGCCCTCGGCTTCATGCTCGCGCTGCCGGTGGTCATCCTGCTCGCGTTCGAATTCGGGCGCTCCGGCCGCGGCGGCGGTGGCGGCGGCAACCGGGGGCAGTTCGCGATGCTGGCCGACATCGCGACGACCGGCGGCCTCAACTTCGCGCTGTTCACGCTGCTCGTCTCCGCGTCGTTCCTGCTCGTCGTCGTGGTCGCGCTGTTCTGCGGTGACACGGTGGCGAGCGAGGCGAGCTGGGGCTCGCTCCGCTACCTGCTGGCGGTGCCGGTGCCGCGCGGCCGGCTGCTGGGCAGCAAGCTGCTGGTGTCGCTGCTGTACAGCCTGGTCGCGCTCGTGACGCTGACCGGCACCGCCCTGCTGCTGGGCACGCTGCGCTACGGCTGGCACCCGCTGCGAACAACGGTCGCCGGCGAGATCCCGAGCGACCAGGCGGTGGTGCGGCTGGCAGCGATCGTCGGCTACCTGGCGGTGACGCTGCTGGTCGTCGCCGGCCTGGCGTTCCTGCTGTCTGTCTCCACGGACGCGCCGCTGGGCGCGGTGGGCGGCGCCGTCCTGCTCCAGATCCTCTCCGACATCCTCGACCAGGTCACGGCGCTCGGCTCGCTGCGCGTGGTGCTGCCCACCCACTACTCGGACGCGTGGCTCGGCCTGCTCTCCAACCCGGTGCAGACCGACGACCTGGCCCGAGGCGCGATCTCGTCGCTGGTCTACGCCTGCGTGTTCTTCGGCTGGGCCTGGTACCGCTTCACGCACAAGGACGTTGTGAGCTGAGCGACGTGCCCGAGAGCGCCCGCGTCTCGACGCTGGAGCTCTTCTTCGACCTGGTGTTCGTGTTCACGATCACGCAGCTCACTTCGGTCCTGGCCGGTCAGCCGAACGCCCGCGGCCTCCTCGCCGTCGTGCTGATGCTCGGCGTGATCTGGTGGATGTACGGCGGCTACGCGTGGCTGACGAACGCCGTGCCGCCCGATCGCACCTCGGCGCGGCTGCTGCTGATGGTCGGCATGGCCGGGTTCCTGGTCGTCGCGCTGGCGATCCCGCACGCGTTCGCCGGCGACGGCCTCGCGTTCGGCCTCGGCTACCTCCTGGTGACCCTCGTCCACGCCGGCCTGTTCACCCGGACGAGCACGCGCTCGGCGGTGCGCGCGATCCTCCGGATCGCGCCGTTCAACCTGACGTCCGCCCTGCTCGTAGTGGCCGGCGGGTTCGCGGGCGGCGCCGCCGAGTACGCGCTCTGGGGCCTCGCGTTCGTGCTGATGGCGGTGACGCCGTTCCTCAGCGGCATCGGCGGCTTCCGCGTGCAGCCGGCGCACTTCGTCGAGCGCCACGGCCTGGTGGTGATCATCGTGCTCGGCGAGTCGGTGGTGGCGGTCGGCATCGGCGTGTCCGGGCAGCGGGTCGAGCCCGCCCTGGTCGGCGTGGCCGTGCTCGGGCTGGCCCTCGCGGCCGGCCTGTGGTGGCTCTACTTCGGCGGCGACGACGCGCTCGCCGAGCGAGCCCTGACCGAGGCGCCGGTGGAGCGCCGCCCGCGGCTCGCCCTGTACGCGTACGGATACGCGCACGTGCCGATCCTGCTCGGCGTGGTGGGAGTGGCGACGGGGGTCAAGCGAAGCGTGGGCCACGCCTTCGACGCGCTGAGCCTCCCACTCGCGCTGGCCCTCGGCGGCGGCGTCGCGCTCTACCTCTTCGGGGACGCGCTGTTCCGGCGCTCGCTGCGCATGGCGCCGGGCTGGTTCCGGGCGGCCGCGGGGCTGGTTGCCCTGGCGTCGGTGCCGCTGGGCCTGTTCGCGGGCGCCATCGCCCAGCTGGCGTTCCTGGTGGCGGTGCTGGTGGCGACGGTCGCCCTGGAGAAGCGTCTCAGCCGGCCGGTCGGTGGCCGCCGGGAATGACCGGGCCGGGCCCGGCCGTTGCACCAGGCAGCGTGAAGGTCGAGATCTGGTCGGACGTCGTCTGCCCCTGGTGCTACATCGGAAAGCGCCGGTTCGAGAGCGGCCTGGCGGCGTTCGAGCAGCGGGACGAGGTCGAGGTCCAGTGGCGCAGCTTCGAGCTGGATCCGCGCGCCCCGCGGACCAGCGACGGGGACCAGGTGGAGCGCCTCGCCCGGAAGTACGGGATGACACGCGAGGCCGCGCTCGCCGCCCAGGCGCGCGTGACCGGCCTGGCGGCGGAGGAGGGCCTGGCCTACCGGCTCGACCTGGCCCGGCCGGCGAACACGTTCGACGCGCACCGGCTCCTGCACCTCGCCGCCGAGCGCGGCGTCCAGGGCGCGGCCGAGGAGCGCCTGTTCGCCGCGTACTTCACGGAGGGGCGCGCGCTCAGCGACCCCGAGACGCTCGTGGCGCTCGCCGGCGAGGTGGGCCTGGACGAGGCGGCGGCGCGCGAGGTGCTGCAGGGCGACGCGTACGCGGAGGCCGTCGCCGGAGACGAGCGGGAGGCGGCGGCGCTCGGGATCTCGGGCGTGCCCTTCTTCGTCATCGACCGCCGCTATGGAATCTCCGGGGCGCAGCCGGCGGACCTCATCCAGCGCGCGCTGGCGCAGGCGTGGGCCGACGCCCACCCGGACGTCCCGACCGACTGAGCACTCGCCGGTTTTCCGGTCGTATGACATCGGCTGACAGACCAGCACTGTCGCCAGATAGTAGCCCGGCGCAGCCGCCGAACCCTCTACAATCGTCCGTGCCTCGTCGACCGGTTTGACGTCACTTGCCTCGACAGCACGGACTAGAGGGGGATAGGAATGGCACGGCGGCGCGGAATTTTCGGCATCGTCGTGCTCGCGTGCACGATCGCGGCAGCGTGTGGCTCGAGCGGCGCAAACGTCACGTCCACTTCACATCAGACGAACATGCTGACAGTCGCCATCGGCGTCGATCCCGACACGCTCGATCCGATGCGTCAGACGACGACGACCGTCTCCAATGTCGTACAGATGGTGGTCGAGTCCCTCGCGACCGTCGACCAGAGCGGCAAGGTCCAGCCGGACCTGGCCACCGGCTGGCAGGAGGCGGCCGACGCCATGAGCTGGACGTTCGCGCTGCGGACCGGCGTCGTCTTCACGGACGGCACAGCATTCGACGCGGCGGCCGTCAAGGCCAACCTGGACCGGACGTTCGACCCGAAGAGCGTCTGCCCCTCCTGCGGCGTCCTCTCCAGGTCGGTCAGGTCGGTCGACGTGGTCGACCCGGCGCACGTCAGGCTCACGATGCTGCAGCCGCTGGCCGCCGACGTGGTCCTCGGCCTGCTGAGCACCGCGACGTACGGCATCCTGTCGCCCCGCATGATCCAGGCCGGCCAGCCGGGGTACGTCAGGCAGGAGAAGCCGGTGGGGACCGGCCCGTACATCCTGAAGGAGCGCGTGCCCGGCAACCACGTCACGCTGCTCCGCAACGAGGACTACTGGGGCCGGCCGCCGGCGTACCGGGAGCAGGTGTTCGAGATCGTCCCCGACGCGACGACGCGCGAGGCGCTCGTACGGTCGGGCCAGGCCCAGGTGATCATGCTGCCACCGATCTCCGACCTGCCCTCGCTGCGTCAGGACCCGACCGTCAAGGTCCTGCTGGCGCCCGGCGACCGGACGGTCTTCTTCGCCATCAACACCGCCGACAGCCAGCAGCCGCTCATGCGGAACCCGCAGGTCCGGCAGGCCCTGAACCTCGCGATCAACCGCGACGCGATCGTCAAGAGCACGCTGTTCGGCGCGGCCGATCCGGCGCAGTCGGTGCTGGCCCCCTCCCTGTTCGGCTACTGCACCGTCCCGAACCCGTACCCGTACGACCCCGACACGGCGCGATCGATGCTGCAGAAGGCCGGCGCGACCGGGATGACCGTGAGCCTGCTGGCGCCGACCGGCAGGTACGTCCAGGACTTCCAGGCGGCCCAGAACGTCGCCAACGACCTGCGCGCGGTCGGCGTGAACGTCAACGGGCCGCGCACCATGGACTGGCCCAGCTACGTGGCGACGATCGACGTGGCGCCGGCGAAGGCCACGACCGACCTCCACATGCTCGGCTACGCGGCCGGCTTCCTGGACGCGAGCCAGGCCATGTCGCAGTTCGACCCAGGCCAGATGCCGCCGAAGGGCCTGGAGACGTCCTACTACGACAACCCCACCGTGACCGCCCTGCTCCAGAAGGCCGCGATCGAGCCCAATCGCGACGCCCGGGCCCAGGAGTATTGCGACGCGGAGAAGCTGATCTGGAACGACGCGCCCTGGATCTTCCTGTGGGTCGAGAAGTTCCCGATCGTCTACTCCTCGCAGGTGACCGGGGTCGGGTCGATCCCCAACGAGTCGTATTACACGGTGTACGCGCACCCGGCCTGATCTGCACCGAGCTGGGCGGTTGTCCCGGGCGGCATGGGCAAATCGCCCATGCCGACCGGGACAGACGGCTCCTTTCCCGGGATGTTGCTGTCGAGTAGGTTTGACAGCGATCGCTCGCCCGGAGGGAGGGCTCCAATGCAGCAGCCGTTCGACCGCAGCTACCTCGTTCGCGCCATCGTCGCCGGGACCGCCGGCTCGGCCGTCGAGTTCTACGACTTCGTGCTCTCGGCGAACGCCGCGGTCCTGATCTTCCCGCGGGTCTTCTTCCCACACAGCGACCCGCTGGCCGGGACCCTGATCTCGTTCTCGACGTACTCGGCCGGGTTCGTCACGCGGCCGATCGGCGCGGCTTTCTTCGGACACTTCGGCGACCGGCTGGGCCGCAAGTCGACCCTGGTCGCGACGCTGGTGACGATGGGCCTGGTCTCGATCGGCATCGGCCTCCTGCCCGGCTACGCCCAGATCGGCATCTGGGGAGGCGTCCTGCTCACGGTCCTGCGCATGCTGCAGGGCTTCGCCATCGGCGGCGAGTGGGGCGGGACCATCCTGCTCCCGATCGAGTGGGGGCCGGCGAACCGGCGCGGGTTCATCGGCAGCTGGCCACACCTCGGCTTCCCGTCGGGACTGCTGACCAGCAACGCGGCGATCATCCTGACGACCGCGCTCGTCGGCCCCGCCGCCTTCGCGGCCTGGGGCTGGCGCATCCCGTTCCTCCTCGGCGGGGTGATGATCCTGTTCGGCTTCTACGTGCGGCTGGGCGTCCTGGAGACGCCGCCCTTCACGCGGATGCTGGAGGAGCGCCGGATCGTCCGCCGCCCGGTGGTCGAGGTGTTCCGCCGGAACTGGCGGGAAGTCGTTCTGGGCGCGCTCGCTCTGCAGCCCGTGCTCGTCTCCTTCTACCTGTGGGCCACGTTCGCGCTCTCGTACGGCACGCGCACGCTGAAGCTCAGCCAGAGCTTCATGCTGGAGACGACCCTGTCGGCGGCGGCGGTCGCGCTGGTGGGCGTGATCACGTTCGGGGCCCTGTCCGACCGGTTCGGCTACAAGCGCATGTACACGACGGGCCTGCTCGTCTACGCCCTGGTCGCGTTCCCCTACTACTGGCTGTTCGACACGCGCCAGCCGTTCCTGGTCGTGTCTGCGAGCGTGATGGCGCTGGTGACGTTCGCGCTGATGTACGGGCCGCTGGCCGCGTTCGTCAGCACGCTGTACAGCGGTCAGGTGCGGTACACGGGCGTGTCGCTCAGCTACCACCTGGCCGCCGCGCTCGGCGGCGGCGCGGCGCCGATCATCGCCGGCACGCTGCTGGCCGCGACGAAGAGCAGCGGCGCCATCGCCGCGTACATCGTGTTCTCGGCGCTGGTCGCCCTGGTCGCCACGCTGCTGCTGCCGGACCGCTCGCGGCTGGACCACCGGATCGACTACGACATCCAGCTTCGAGCGGGCGAGCTCGGTCCGGCGCGGGTGCGGCCCCCCTACCGCAACGGCGCGATGCCGGCATACCCGCCGGCTCCGCCGCTGGCCCTCCCACCCGTCCAGGTGCCTCCGCCCCAGCTGCCGCCACCCCAGCTGCCGCCGGCGCAGCTGCCGCCGGCGCCCCTGCCGTCGGAGCGACCGACCCGCCAGCTCCCGGCCGGATGGCGCCGGGGCAGGAGGACCTGAGCCGGGGCCTTCGGGCGGCGGCTCGCCGCGCGGCCAGCGGGGCCGCCGGCCTGCCGGTGGACCTCCACGTCCTCTCCGCGGATCGCGGACGGGCCGTCTTTCTCGCTTCCGGCGCGCGCGTGGACCTGGTGGTCAAGGCGTACGACGACGCGCCGGCGCTGGCGCACGAGGTTCGCGTTCTCGACCTGGCGCGCGGCCTCGGGGTGCCGGTCCCCGACGTGCTCGCGTTCGAGCCCGGGCCGCCAGGGGTCACGATCATGACCCGGCTCCGCGGCAGCCCGCTGACGCCGGCGATGGGCGAGGCCGCCGCCGTCGAGGCGGGAGCGGCCCTGCGGCGCCTCCACGAGCTGCGCGCGGACCCTCCCTACGGGGGCGGCCAGCACCGTTGGGACGAATTCGTGGTCGGGTGGTCACGGCGCGAGGCGGACGCGTGCGCGCGCCTGGGCATCCTCTCCCCTGCCGAGTCGTCGGCGGCCGTCGCCCGAGTGTCGTCCGCGCGAGACCTGCTGACCGGCCGGCCGACCGGCCTGGCGCACGGTGACCTGCAGCCAGACCACGTCCTGGTGGAGTCCGGTCATCTGACCGGGCTCATCGACTTCGTCGACGCCAAGCCCGGCGACGGCCTGCTGGACGTGGCGGTGCTGACGCTCTGGGACCGGGCGCTGACCGCTCCGCTCCTGCGCGGCCTGGGGCTGGCGGCGGACGCGGACACCGCGCTGCTGCTCGACCGCTACCGCCTCGTGCGCCACCTGGCCGCGGCAGCGTGGCTGCTCGATCGGGGACACGCCACGGCTGCAGCCCGACATGCCGAGGCGGTGCGTTTCAGGGTTCGAGGAGGAGCCTGACGTCAGCTCGGGATGCTGTGCCGGATTGGCCGGCGCCCACGCTCAGGCCGGCGCCGCCATGCGGGCCAACCGGCGGAGGGCCTCCACCCGGTCGGTCCGGCCGAGCCTGGCCTCGGCCACCGCCCGCTCGATGGACGCGATGGTGGCGTCGTACGTCGCGCGGTCGACCGGGAACGGCGTGCCGTCCTTGCCCCCGTGGGCGAACGAGTAGGAGACCGGATCGCGGACAGAGGCGGGCTCGCCGTAGGTGAGCTCGGCCACGAGCGAGAGCGCCCGCAGCGCCTTGGCGCCCACCCCGGGCACCGCGAGCAGGTCGGTGTAGGTCATCGGCTGCGTCTCGTACGCGTGTAGCAGGATCCGCTCCAACCGGTCCGGGTCGACGTCCGACAGCCTGACCTCGTGACGCCTCGGCATCGCCAGCGCGCGCATGCGGCGCAGGTCGCGCACGACGACGTTCGGCTCCTCGCGGGCCAGGGCCGCCGACACGTCGCGGTTGCCCTCGGCCTCGGCCGCGACCAGGTTGAGGACCTCCCGGCTGGCGTCGACGGTCCCGCTGACGGCGGCGTGAGGGTCCCTGTCGAACCGCGCGGGCCGCAGCCAGTGGTAGCGGCGGGCCATCCCGCTCGCCTCGCACATTCCCTGCTGGATCACCGCCCAGGTGCCGTCCTCCGCGAACACGAACGTGTGGTGGTAGACCTGGAAGCCGTCCTGGACCGCGGCCGAGTCCACCTTGGCCGAGAGCCGGCTCGCGAGGACCAGGGGAGCGGCGTCCGTCCCCGTGGTCCAGCACGCGCTCTCGATCTCCTGTGGCGTCCGCCGCGACGTCCGGCCCTTCCCACCGGCGATGACCAGGCCGGTGCCGGAGACGTCGCGGAGGCCCTCCTTGAGGGCGGCGCACGCGGTCGTGGTCAGGCCGCTGGAGTGCCAGTCGAAGCCGAGCACACACCCGAAGGCCTGGAACCAGACCGGGTCGGCGAGCCGCCGGAGCAGCCCGGCCGCGCCCTCCTCTGCCAGCATGGCCAGCGCCATCTCCCGCGCGAGCGCCCGCATGCGCTCGAACAGCCAGCGAGGAGCGCGGCCGCCGTGGAGCGGGAGGTCGGCGTATCCGGTGCGTGCCATGTCGGATCCGCAGTCTATCGTACGGATGTTCGCGCGGCGGGCGCCGGACGCCCGGCCCGCACCGCGTCAGCGCGCCGCGGCCCCCTTCTCGATCAGCTGGTACTGGACACCGTCGCAGGTCTCGGCCCGAGTCCAGTAGTTGAGGTTGGCGCCGACGGCCATCGGGTCGGCGGTCGTGGTCTCGACGCCGAGCCCACGCAGCGCCTGCAGCGTCGTGGAGAGGGAGTCGACCTCGAAGGCGACGTGCTCGATCCTGGCCGTGCTGTCGCCGAGCCGCTGGGCCCGCTCTCCCGGCTCGTCGATCTCGATGACCTCGATCTGGGTGTCGCCGCAGGCGTAGAACGCGGCGCGGAGGCGGCCGGGGAGCACCAGGTCGCGGTCGAACCGCAGGCCCATGTTCGACAGGAAGCCCTTGGCCTCGTCGAGGTCGTCGACGATCACGCCCACGTGGTCGATTCGCTTCAGCATCCGCGAATCATCGCGCGGAACCGATCAGGAATCGAGAAGCGGAACTCCGCCCGTCTTCCTAACGTGGTCACCATGAACGAAGGCATCAAGACCGTGCTCTACCCCGTCAAGGACGTCGCGAAGGCGAAGACCAGGTTCACGCAGCTGCTCGGGACCCAGCCGTACGCGGATCAGCCGTACTACGTCGGCTTCAAGGTCGCCGGCCAGGACATCGGCCTGGTTCCCGAGGGCAGCAACGGCATGACCGGCGCCATCGCCTACTACCACGTCGGCGACATCCAGGCCAGCCTCCAGGGCCTCCTCGACGCCGGCGGCGAGACGCAGCAGAAGGTCCGGGACGTCGGCGGCGGTCGGCTGGTCGCCAGCGTGAAGGACGCCGACGACAACGTGATCGGCCTCATCCAGGACCCGGCCTGAGGACGCCGGCCCGGCGCGCGTGCCCGCAGCGATGCGCCAGCGGGCACGCCGCGCAGGCCGGTGTCGAACGGCGGCACAGCTCGCGGCCGTGGGTCCGGAGGAGCAGGTACGCGCGCAGCAGGGAGGCGCGCTCGGGGTGCACCGCCGCGCCGAGGAGCGCGACCGCCGACCGGTACGTCACGGCGTAGCTGGAGGCCTCCGGCACCAGTCCCAGCCGGACCAGGGCCCGCAGCCCGTTGGAGTCCACCGCCGGGACGGAGTGCGTGCCCGCCACCAGGAGGATCCGGTCGGCCGCCGGCTCGCCGATCGCCGGGAACCGGCGGAGGGCGCGCCGGGCGTCCGCGGGCGGCATGGAAGCGAGCGCTCCCGACAGGTCGCCTCCGAAGTGCGCGAGCGCCTCCCGCGCCGCCGCCTGCAGCTTGCGCGCCTGCGCGCCTGCGCGGATGCCCATCCCGGTCACCTCGCTCAGGTCAGCGATGTCGCAGGCGAGCAGCGCCGGCGGCGCGGTGCCGATGCGCGTCCGCAGCAGTTCGAAGGCAAGGAGCCGGCGCTCGTCGCCGGCGAGGTAGACGACGTTCTCGAGCAGCACCTGCTCCCAGGCGTCGGTGATGCCCGGTGGTGGTTGCGGCCCGTACACCTCCTCCAGGAGGTCGAGCGCCACCGAGAGCACGACGGTACCGTACACGTCGGAGGTCAGGATGACGACGTCTTCACTTTCGCAGACCGGTCTCGACCGGCTGCATCGAGCGATGGTGGCTCGCGTCGAGAAGGGCGAGCTGCCCGGCCTGGTGACCGTTGTCGCCAGGGGCGACGAGGCGCGCTTCGACGCGATCGGCACGATGGCGTTCGACGGCGCCGAGCCCGTGCGGCCCGACACGATCTTCCGCATCGCCTCGCTGACCAAGCCCATCCTCGCCGCGGCGACGATGATGCTGGTCGAGGACGGCGCGCTCGCCCTGGACGAGCCGGTCGACCGGCTGCTCCCCGAGCTGGCCGGCCGCAGGGTGCTGCGACACGTCGACGGTCCGCTCGACGACACGGTGCCGGCCAGGCGGCCGATCGCGGTCGAGGATCTGCTGACGTTCCGCATGGGCCACGGCATCCTGACCGAGCCCACGTTCGACCCGCCCTTTCCGATCGTCCAGGCGGCCGGCGAGCTGCAGCTGGTCCTGGGGGCGCCGGACCCGCGCACCCCGCACGATCCGGACCGGTGGATCGAGCGCTTCGGAACCCTGCCGCTGATGTATCAGCCAGGGGAGCGGTGGCAGTACAACACCGCCGCGCTGGTGCTGGGCGTGCTGGTCGCGCGCGCCGCCGGCCAGCCGCTGGAGGCACTGCTCGGGGCACGTCTCTTCGAGCCGCTGGGCATGCGGGACACCGGATTCTGGATGCCGGCGGATCGGACGAGCCGGCTGCCGACCCAGTACGTGCAGGACTTCGCGACCGGCACGGTCGGTCCGTCGACGCTCACCGGCCCCGACGTCTGGAGCCGGCCCCCGGCGTTCCCGTCCGGCGCGGGCGGCCTGGTCTCGACGGGCGCCGACTACCTCACGTTCGCGCGGCTGCTGCTGAGCGGCGGCGTCCACCTCGGGAAGCGGCTGCTGTCGGAGCGGTCGGTCGAGGCGATGACGACCAACCACCTCACGCCCGAGCAGATCGCCGGCGGCGGCATCCTGCTCGGCGGCAGCGGCTGGGGCTACGGCATGGCCGTCACCGTCGCGCCGGACGCCGTGTCGTCGCCCGGCCGCTACGGATGGTCGGGAGGCTACGGCACGACGTGGTTCAACGTCCCGAGCCGGCGCCTGATCGCGATCGCGCTGACGCAGGTGGACGCCTTCCTCTGGAACGGCGGGCTGACCGAGTTCGGCGAGCTGGCGGCGCAGGCATGACGGCGGCCTACGAGATCAGGCCGATCGGTCACGTCGAGTCCTCGGTTGCCGACCGCGACACCGCGCCGAAGCAGGGGTTCGAGGGGGCGCCGGACGCCTGGCTGGTCTTCGACCCGGCCGTGGCGGAGGGCATCCGCGACCTCACCGTCGGCGCGGACGTCTTCGTCTTCACCTGGCTGCACCGGGCGCGGCGCGACGTGCTCGCCGTCCATCCGCGGGACGACCCGCGGAACCCGGAGACGGGCGTGTTCAGCACGCGTTCGCAGGACCGACCGAACCCCATCGGGCTGCACCGCGTGCAAGTCGCGGCCATCGAGGGTCTCCGCGTCCGCGTGCATGATCTCGAGGCGTTCGACGGGACCCCTGTTGTCGACATCAAGCCGGTACTGACAGGGGGGCGC
>Ga0066395_10000811_pt1 | contig 11615 bp, 14 predicted proteins | sample PanSoiPlot1MoBio_FD_61218 | JGI IMG/M metagenome (GOLD analysis project Ga0066395, IMG submission 61218) | Tropical forest soil microbial communities from Panama analyzed to predict greenhouse gas emissions - Panama Soil Plot 1 MoBio | ecosystem: Environmental > Terrestrial > Soil > Tropical... | reverse complement strand
CTGGTGCGCGGGCGGGTGGCGGCCGCACTGGTGGGCACGGCTGCGCAGCGGGCGGCGATCGCGCCGGCGATTGCGGCAAGCGAGATCGGGCTGGGCGCGTTGCTGCTCTGGAGACCGACCCGCCGGCCCGCGTTGGTGGGCGCCTTCGCGCTGCACGCCATCTTCGAGCTCACGACCGCCCCCGATCTGTTCGGCTGGGCGATGGCGATCCTGCTGCTGGCATTCATCGGTGACATCGGAGCGTGGCGGCAGGTGTTCGCCTGGCGCGTGCGCAGCGTGGCCCGGACCGGATCGCTGGCGGCGCTGGCCGTCGCGGCGTCGGTCGCGAGCGGCTGTCAGGGCCCACCCGCGGTGAACGCGTTCCCGGACTGCGCCGATCCGCTGGTCCTGTCGTTCGTGCCTGACACGGGCGGCGCCGACGAGGCCTACGTCTGCTTCGGCTTCGACGCGGGCCTGCTTGGCCCTGCGACGATCCAGGGCGTCGACTGGCGGCCTCCCTCGAGCGGCGCTTTCATTCTGCACCACGCGAAGATCTCCGCCGTTCCTTCTGCCTTTCCCGCCGGTCCCGTCCCGTGCGACGGGATGCAGGCGGGCGCGCTCGGGCTGCACGTCTGGGCGCCCGGCGGCGACAACCTGATGTTGCCGGCCGACGTCGGCCTGTCGCTGCCGGCGGGAACGGTCAGCCTCGTCATCGAGGCGCACACCCTGCGGGTCGGATCGGGACCTGCGCAGACCGCCCAGGTGGCGTTGTGCAGAGGGTCAGCGGCGCCTGCGCACCTGGCGGCCCTGTTCGGCCTCTCCGCGACCGTGCCGGCGCTGCGGCCGCACCTGATGGACTCGTCCGAGGCGATCTGCACCCTCGCGGGCGACGTTCATCTGTTTTCTGTCTGGCCGCACATGCACCTGCTGGGCACGGAGATCGGGGTGACGCTGCTGGGATCGGCCGACGCGGCCGCGTCGGTCCTCGTCGACGTCAATCCCTGGAATTTCCATGCGCAGAGGACTTATCCGCTCGACGTCGATGCGACCGGTGGATCGCAGATCGGACTTCGATGCACATGGTTCAACACGACCGACAACTACGTGTTCGCCGGCTTGCGGACGGAAGACGAGATGTGCCAGGCGGCGTTCATCGCCTGGCCGGCGGCCGCCGCGTCGTGCGCGTGGAACTGACGCCATAAGGTTGCGGCGATCGCCGCCCGGCCTGACCCGCCTTCAGTCGCAATGACAAGGGCAGTCCCGCATCTGGCCGTCCCTGCCGGCGCAGTCCCTGTTCCTGTTCCGGCGGCGGCAGCGCGCGAGGCAGGCAAGCTCATCTTCCTGTTTCTGCCTTTTTCGGTCGCGTGCGCGCGCCGTCGTCTTGTCGGGCTTCGTGCCGCTTGGTTTCGTAGCCGAAGGGGAGGGCGGAGGCGGGCTTGGTGACGGCTTGGCGGCGGATGGCGGCGCCGGCGCTTTCGCAGGCGCCGCGCCGGCGTCACCGCCGGTCGCGGCCAGAACCCCGAGCAAGATCGCCAGCAGCGGCCCCACCGGGTTCAGTTCTGCACGTGCAGGAAGGTGCCGTGCTTGTTGGTCGTGAAGATGTCGACCTTGCCGTCGCCGGTCACGTCGCGCGCGACGAAGTTGCAGCCCACGCCGCTGGCCATGTGGATCACGTGCTCGCAGAAGTGCGCGCCGCCGGCGTCGCGCCGCAGCTCGAACCAGACCGTCAGCGCCGGATCGGTCGTCCCGGGGTCGGGATTGGTCGACGGGTGCGCGTACCAGCGCTTGCCGGTGACGATGTCCAGCAGGCCGTCGCCGTTGACGTCGGCCACCGCCATCGCGTGCATCTGACTCAGGTTGCTGGACGCGGCGGTGGTCGGGAGGATCTCGTGCGCGACGAATGTCGTCGCCGTGCCCGTCCCCTGGTGCTCGAACCAGGCGAGGCCGTACTGGTGCGCGGCCAGCACGGTCACGACGTCGTTGTCGCCGTCGCCGTCGACGTCGTAGACGTAGATCTCGGAGCCGCCCCAGTTGCTGGCGCGTCCCGACGTGCTGCCCATCCAGAAGTCGAAGGCGTGGCGCTCCCAGGTTCCGCCCGCGACCTGCCGCCACCAGCCGCTGCGCTCGACGATGTCGGGCGTGCCGTCGCCGTCGACGTCGCCGACACCCAGACCGTGCACGTACGGTGTGCCGAACGACGTGTTGCCGCTGATGGCCGTGAACGTCCAGGGCGCGGTCGCGGTGGCGCCGGGGACGGCGTAGCCGAGCTGCATGTTCGTCATGAACACCAGCTGCTTCCTGGCGTTGCCGACCAGGTTCAGGTAGGCGGGCGATTCGTTGGCGACCAGGCCGGTGAAGATCGCCGTCTTGGTCCAGGTCTGAGTCAGGTTCGATGGGCCCGGGTTCGCATACCAGAAGGCGTTCGGCGTACCGGTGCCGTTGGCGCCACCGGCGTCGCCGATCGCGATGACGTCCGGGTGCCCGTCGCCGTCGACGTCGTCGACGAACGTCAGGAAGAACGTCGAGTACTGATCCATCGTGAACGTCGGCGGGTTGGGCATGACGGTGCCGCCGACGGCGAAGCTCGGGCCCGCGTACCAGGTCGGTCCGGCGACGAGGTCCAGCGTGCCGTCGCCGTTGATGTCGCCGACGTCCGCGCCCTCGGCGGTGTGCTGCGTGGAAAGCGTGCGCGTCGTGAACGTCACCGAGGTGGCGGGACAGCTGGCCGCGCTGCCGCCGCTGCCGGTCGTCCCCGCCGAGCCACCCGTTCCGCCTCGTCCGGTCGCTCCGGCCGCGCCGCCGCTTCCCGCGCTGCCGCCCGCGCCGCCGCTTCCCGCGCTGCCGCCCGTTCCACTCGCGCCACCGCGTCCGGCGGCGCCGCCCGTGCCTGTCGCTCCCGCGCCGCCGCCAGCGCCCGCGGCGCCCGTCGTTCCCGCGCCACCGCCCGCGCTGGTCCCCGCTGCGCCGGTCGTGCCGGCCGCGCCGGTCGTTCCCGCGCTGCCCGTCGTGCCGCCGCGGCCCAATCCGCTGGAGCCGCCGGGCCCACCGGTGCCCGAGCCTCCGCACCCGGCCCAGGCCAGCGCCGCGAGCAGCGCCAGACCGCCGAACCCCGACGAATGCCTCATCGCGCGCATCCTAACGTCATTCCGACAACAACATTAATGAATGGCCGCGGATCGCGAGACGCGTGGCTCGATTCAGCCCGGGCGCGGCCAGGGGATCTTCGGCGCGGCCGGCAGCGGGCGGCCCGCGTCGGCGAGCAGCTTCCGGCAGCGCGCGCAGAAGTCGTACTCGCGATCGCAGGTGGCGACGCGGCCCTCGGCGTCCTCCATCAGACAGCCGCGGTTGGGGCAGTGCTCGAGGCCGAGAGTGTGGCCGGTCTCGTGCACCGCGACCTTGGCCAGCCGCTCGCGCGCGTGCGCGGCGCCGCGCGACTTCATCGCGCAGCGAAAGCGCGAGATGACGCTGGACGCGCCGTCGATGCGCCCCAGCCCCAGCACGCCCCAGTCATATACGCTGCCCTTCGTCGTCGAGATGTCCGTGCCGGTCAGACCGAGGATGCGCGTTCCGTCCGCCGGCAGCCGCGGGTCCAGGAAGTCGAGCACCTTTTCGGCGCGGTAGCGCCGGCGCGGCGGGTACCACGCGGCCGCGGGTAGGCCGGCGCGCGGCAGCACCTTCACGCCGAGGCCGATCAGCGACTCCAGGCCGACCTTCACCAGCGCCACGTCCTCGGCGGGCAGCTCGTCGCCGAGCGGTTGCAGGTAGAGGAAGCGGCGCGCGTTCGCGGCACCCCGCGCGCGTTTGCTGCCCGTGACCACCGCCAGCAGCGCGGCCCCGAGCAGCGCCCGCCGCGTGGGCCTGCCCGCCCGCCCGGGCGGCGTCACTTCATCGTCGCGCCGATCAGGACGAACAGCGCGGCCAGACCCAGCGTCATCACCAGCAGCGTCAGCGGCGAAATCCTGATCTCGATCGTGAACGGCCGTCGCATCCACTGCCAGAACGACAGCACGCGCGGCTCCGCCAGGCGCGTCATCACGCGCGCCACCAGTGCGGGCGGCGGCTTCACGTCGCGCAGCGACGACAGCTCCTGGATCGGCTGCTCGGCGACGTCGCCGCCGCTGTGTCTTTGCAACGTGCGGCTCATGGCAGCCGCTTCAGGCCCGATTCCATCAAGCCCTGACTCTCGACGATTTCGCGCAGCATCGCGCGCGCCCGCACGACGCGGATCTTCAGGGTCGTGATCGGCAGCTGCAGGATGCCGCGGATCTCTTCGTACGACAGCTCCTCGGCGTCCTTCAGCACCAGCACCTCGCGGTACTTGGTCGGCAGCCGCAGCAGCGCCGCCTCCAGCCGCGCCCGCCGCTCGTCGCCGGCCGCGTTCGCCTCCGGCGTCGACGGATCGTAGGCGAACGCCGCCTCGCCGCCGCCGACGTCGTGCTCCAGCGGCTGCTCGGTGCGGCGCTTCGACTTCAGGATGTCCTTCGACCGGTTGACGGCGATCCGGAGCAGCCAGGTCGAGAACGCGTGGTGGCGGCCTTCGCCGTCGAACCGCTCGAGCGCGTTGAACGCGTCGACGAACGCCTGCTGCGCGATGTCCTCGGCGTCGGCGCGGCTGCCGAGCATGCGCAGCGCGACCGAGAACGCGAGCCGCTGGTAGCGCTGGACCAGCGGCCGGAACGCCTCGACGTCGCCCTCCAGGCAGCGCGCGATCAGCGATTCCTCTTCCTCGTCGCGGCGCGCGGCGGCGCGAATCTCGGCGAGCTCGGGCGACGCGAGCACGGACGCGGAGATCGCGCCGCTGTCGTCGGCCGACAGGGCGATGATCCCCGACGTCGAAGCCCCCGACTGGTCAACCCTTCGCACGTTGTCAGATTACCGTGAAACCGGAAAAAGTGGCTCCTATACTGAAGTCGATGAACGGCGGTTCGATGGCGCGGCTGGCTGGCGCAGTGCTCGCCACGTGCCTGACGCTTTTACCCGCCGCAGTCCGTGCGCTCCCTGACGGTTCTTACTGGGGACGGATCGGGACGGCCGGCGCGCCGGCGCGGCCCGGCGACCGGGATGACATCGCGGCGCTGCTCGAGCGCGTCGACGCCGAGGAGACGGCGGGTCGGCTCGAGCCGGCCTGCGTGATGCTGGAAAAGGCCCTGCCGCGCTACTCGGGCGCCGAGCGGATCGCGGCCTGGTTCCGCCTCGGGATCATCCGCTCGCGGCTCGGGCGCTTTCGCGAGGCGGCCAGCGCCTACGCCGCCGTGGTCGCGGACGGCTCCGCCGATTCGGCGGTGTATTCGAACTTCGCCGAGGTGCTGATGGCGGCGGGCCGCCTGCACGACGCGGAGGCGCGCTACCGCGACGCGATCTCCGTCGCGGGCGATTTCGGCGTGGGCGAGCGGCGCGAGCGCTCGCATGAGCTTGCGCTCGCCTACTACGGGCTGGCGGTGGCGCTGGATCGTGACGACCAGCCGATGGCGGCGCGCGAGGCGATGATGCGGGCGCTCGCCAACGATCCGACGGCGTCGGTGCTGAAGGTGGCGTCGACGCCGGGCAGCGATCTGTTCTTCGTGCCGGAAGGCGACGTCTTCTACTACCTGGGCCTGGCGGCCGAGGCGGAGGGGCGCGACGGCGACGCCGATGCCGCGTTCCAGGAGTTCATCGCCCGCGGGCCGCACGGCCGCTGGGTCCGCGCCGCGGAGGCGCACCTGGCGCGGAAGGCGCCGGGCAAGCGGCGCGCGGTCGGGGCGGGCGAGGCGGTGCCGCGGGTGCTGGCGCATGCCACCGTGCTGGCGTCGGGCGGCACGACCGCGCCGCTGGTGGACGCGGCGTGGCGCGGCCAGCTCGACATCCTCGACGACTGCCTGAACGACGTTCGCCTGCCGGCGCACGTGACGTTGCGCTTCGCGATCGAGATGGACGTCGATGCGCACGGCCGCCCGACGCGCGTGATCGTCAAGGCGCCGGCCCCGTTCGAGGAACGGTTCGCGCGCTGCGTGGAATCCGCGACGATGCAGCACCTGCGGCTGTCCGTGCTCGGGACGAAGCCGCTGACGCTGGCGCGGACCGAGATGGTCGTCGGCACGCCGTAGTCCCGATCGCGCTGTAGCCAGACGACGGCCCGGCAGGGTATACGAGAATGGTCGTGCGCAGCGGCAAGCCGCGTTACATCGCCGTCGAAGGGCCGATCGGCGTCGGCAAGAGCAGCCTCTCGGAGATCCTGGGCCAGGAGCTGTCGGCGCGCGTGATCCTGGACGAGCGGCCGCAGGAGAACCCCTTCCTGGGCGCCTTCTACCGGGATCGCCGGCGGCACGCGATGTCGGTGCAGCTGTTCTTCCTGCTGCAGCGATACGCGCAGCAGGGCGAGCTGGCGCAGGGCGATCTGTTCTCGCGGGGCGGCGTCGTCACCGACTACATCTTCGCGAAGGATCGCCTGTTCGCGACCCTGAATCTGTCGCAGGACGAGCTGGTCCTCTACGACCGCATCTACCAGATGCTGAAGGTGCGGACGGTGACGCCGGACCTGATCGTCTATCTGCAGGCGCGCACCGACGTGCTGATCGAACGGATCCGGCGCCGCGCGCGCCCCGAAGAGAAGCCGATCAGCGCCGATTACGTGCGCGACGTCGCGCAGGCCTACGCTGATTTCTTCTTCAGCTACAACGACGGCCCGCTGCTGATCGTCAACGCCTCCGACATCGACTTCGTCGCAAATGCCGATCACCGCCGCGAGCTGATCGACGTCATCCAGAAAGCGCCCCCCGGCACCAGCCACTGGAGCCGCGGATAGGGATGGAATGGCTGCGGGAAGGCGATGAAGCGGTCAGTCGCGATCCTCGTTCTCGGTTGCAGCATCGCCGGCGGCCGAGGCAAGGCTGAAGGCGGGTCGGACCAATCGGATACGCTGCGGCAGCACATCGCTGCCGTGAAGGCCGCGCTCGACGGAGTCCCGGAGGTGGCGAAGGATGCCGCGCCTCTGCGGACGGCCGCAGTCGACGCGTACCTCAAGAAAATGCACCGGCAAATTCACAAGCTCTGGGGCGCGGGGGCGATCGAGGATTGGGATGCCTTGAAGAGCGACAGTCCGCTCAACAATCCTGCGCTGGTGACGGTTCTCGAGATCATCCTGAACGGCGACGGCAGCGTCGACAAGATCGCCGTGGACAGGCGGTCGGGCTATCTCCCTTACGACGCCGCCGCCGTCGACGCTGCGTTCGTGGCCGGTCCATATCCTCCTTTGCCCGTGGGCATCCGCTCTGCGAATGGAAAGGGCTACGTTCGATGGGCCTTTCATCGGGATCGACGCCAATGCTCGACGCCGTTCGTGTCGTTCTTCATGCTTCGGAGCTCCGAGAGACCGCAGGCAGGGCCATCGGCCATCACGCCTGGTCGATGACGTGGCACATGCGACGGCCGCTGCTCGCTTTGCTGCTTGTGTACGTCTCCGCGTGCGCTTCGGGCCACCCTGAGTCGCGTGCAAGGGCTGCAGGTCGCTTGTTGACCGAAGCCGAGGCGATCGCGCGGGCGGAGGAATTCGTGCGCGTGAACGGTTACGTTCGCACGGAGGACGCGGACCCGAAGCGCATGGTGGTCGAGCGGAACCTCACGTACGGCTCGACGCCGGAGGAGCTGTTGCCGCAGCGGGCGGGGACGCTGCTCCCGCGCGCCTGCGGCGTGTGGCCCAAGCCGGCGCGCGGGTTCGACGACGGCTGGTCGGTCATCTTCTGCTTCAACCCGACCTATTACCGCGCTGCGGTCGACAGCCCAGACTGGAAGATCTCCATACGCCAGAGGTCGCGGGTCGTCGTCATGGACCCGTACGGAAGCGACATCTTCATCCCGCACCCCGACTTCGGCCTGACCGGACACGGGATCAAGCGGCTTCCGGGCATGGACGATTTCGAGCGCATGCTCGGCCGCTGAACGCGATATCGTTAGGCAGCCAAGGAGGATCCCATTCACACCTTCGTGATGATTGCGGCGGCGACGCTGACGCTGGCCAGCCGGGACGCGGGCGAGTTCCAGCTTCACGACACCGACGGGAAGGCCGCGCAAGGCGCCACCAAGTCGAAGATCAAGTCGACCAAGACCGAGGCGGCGATGAAGTTCACCGTGCTCGACAAAGAAAACGGCCCGATCAAGGGCATCGTCATCTGCCTCTCCTCGGGCGGCGAGACCAAGTACTGCACGGAGGAGACGGACGCCGAGGGCTACGCCGAGGTGCTGGTGCCCGTGGGACAGAAGTACGACGTCACGTACCTGAGCCTGGGCGGCGGCGACGTCGCGACGTCGGTCACCGTCACCAGCGAGCCGAAGCAGAACATCAAGCTGACGCTGCGGTACAAGCGCCCACCGGTGCGGGCGCCTTTCGTGCTGAAGGGGGTCGTGTTCGACACAGGCACGGCGGTGCTTCGGGACGAATCGCAAATCCGGCTGGACCTGGTCGTCGACTTCATGAGGCGCCGAAAGAGCACCACGGTCGAGGTCTCGGGGCACACCGACAACGTCGGGAACGCGAAAAAGAACAAGGCGCTATCGCTGAAGCGCGCGCAGGCTTGCCGCGACTACTTGATCTCCAAGGGCATCGAGGGGAGCCGCATCACCGCCGTCGGCTTCGGCGGCGAGCGCCCGGTCGTCCCGAATGACACCGACGAGAACCGCCAGCTGAACCGCCGCATCGAGGTCGTGGAGCTGCAACCGCCACAGGCGGCCGGCGCGAAGGGCGCGAAGTCCAACTGACTGAGTCATGTCGGTGTCGGTGTCGGTGTTCCTGAAGGCCGCGCGCCTGCCGACGCCGGTCGACTGGCAGGCCGCGATCCGGGCGGCGGGGTTCGAAGTCGAGCTGGACACCGACTTCGAGCCGCGGACGTTCAGCGGGTTCCTGCCCGCGACGTACCGCGGCCGCGCGGCCGGCTTCGAGTACTCCCTGGACCCGATCACCACGGGCGCGGCTGATCTCGGCTCCGAACGAAGGATCGCCGCCGCTGCCGGACACGACCGTTGCATCACGCTCGTCACCCATTCGAACATGGCGGAGGCGATTTCAGCGGCAGTCGCCGCCGGCGCGCTCGCGGCGCTGGCGGACGGCGTGCTGTTCGACGACGAATCCGACGAGGCTCATCCGGCGTCGGCTGCCACGGCCTGGGCGCGGAGTGCCGAGGCGGAGGCCCTTCCGTATCTCGACGCCCCGTGACCTGCGCGCCTTCGGCGTCAAGTGGTCGCGCACCCGAACGGCGATGCGCATCAAGACGCGCCGGCCCGGGTAGAATCGGTCTTGGTCGATGCTCACCTTCGCTGTCATCGTTTCGTACGCGGCCGCGGCTGCCTTCGTGGGGGCGCTCGGTTTCGCGGGCGCGCGACGGTGGCGTCTCGCCGCGACGCTGTCGTCCTCGGCCACCCTCGCCAGCGTCGGCGTTCTGGTCCTGCTGGTTGGTCGTTTCGTGGCGTCGTCCCGGTCGACCGATCCTTCGTCGAAGGCAACTGCTCTCACGGTTGGGCTTTCCGAATTGATGAACTGCGGCGTGCTTCCGCTCCTCGTCGCGGTCGCGGGCTCGCTGCTCTGGTCTTCCGCCCGCAAGCGGCTGGGGCCGCCAAACTAGGAGCTCGATGGTGGAACAGCACATCTCGTTGGCTGTGCACGGTGGCCCGGGCAAGGAACCGGTGCACGTCGAGGCGCTCGATCGCGGGCGCTACCGGTTGCTGCACTCGCCCGGATTCGTCGTTGGCGTCGCCGCCGGTGACGAGATCGAATTGCTCGACGAGGCCGGTCACTTCAAGGTTCTTCGTCGGGGCGGCAACATCGCCGTGCAGATGTTCGCGCGACAGCCGGTCCAGCCGTTTCGTGACGAGATCGCGGCCGCCGTCCGCGAGGCGCTGTCGGGGAGTCTGGACGGGGGCATCGAGCGGGGCCTCGTGTTCACGATTCCGCTCGCCACTGGCTTCGCGGCCATCGAGGCGTTCTTCGACGACTTCGTCAAGACGCACAGTGAGACGGAGTGGATGTACGGGAACGTCTATGATCCCGACACCGGCAGTCTCCTCGGCTGGTGGACCGAGATGAGGTAGCGCTGTCCGCGGCGCTGGGAATCATCATGGGGTTCACGGTGCTCGAGCCCGAGGTGCCGGGCGGCTGGGGGGCGAGGATCGCCGCCGACGTTTCGACTCACCCACCGCACGTGCAACGGCTGCACGTCGAGCTCGACGGCTGGCTGGGAGACGATCTGCTCGAGTCGTTTCCCTGCTTCATCGTGACCGACCGGCTGGCGCGCGTGCTGGAACAATCGAAGCTGACCGGGTTCGCGCTCGACGCCGTCGAGATCACCCGATCGCCCGAGTTCGACGAGCTTCATCCGGGCGCCGTCCTGCCTGCCTTCCGGTGGCTGCGCATCTCGGGCCGCGCCGGCGTCGACGACTCCGGACTGGCGGCTGACCTCCGGCTGGTCGCGAGCCCGGCGGCAATTTCACTGCTCCGGCCGTTCGCCATCGCTCACGCCGACCAGAGCCCGTACGCGGAGTCCCGATGAACGCAAGAGCGGCGCTGAACGAATACCTGTTCCACGAGCTCGGGATGGAAGGCGACGAATCCCGTCTGTCAGAGACGTGGCCGTTCGCGCTGCGCGAGATCGGAGAGGTGGCGGGACATCCGGTCTTCGAATTCGACGACGACGACGGGCCGTACTTCGCTTTCGTGCACCCGGCGTTGAACTTCCTGCGGAAGGCAGGGATGGCGCTGGACGACCTCGTGCTCCAGGATCTCGGCTCTCGCTGGATCGCTGCCAGGGACCCGATCGACCTCTCGACGAGCGTACCCGGCGATGCGTTAGTGCCTTCGGGCCTGGATCGTCGTCGATCCCTCCAGGAGATCGGCGCCCGCACCGATCCCGGTGCTCCGGTCGAGGTCCTCGAAGGGCTGTTTCTCCGTCGAGAGCAGCGTTATCTGGGATTGTTTCGCCGCACGGACGGGGCTGATGCGTTGGTCGGCGGACTCCCCGAGTCCGGGACGATTCCCGTCGCGTTTCCCGATGCTTCTGCGTGGCGTCGTCTTGCGTGGGGCGTCGGAACGTGGCTTCGGCGCGGCGATTCGACCGGCTGACGGCGGCTGCCGATCTTTGAGCCACGGGAAGCGGGGGAGGGCACATAAACCGATGCGATGCGCCGCTTGCGGGCGTCTGCCTTGCTTACTGCCGTCCTGGGGGCGGCGTGTGCCACATCTGAGACCGGCCCCGGCTCCGGGGCGGCGGGCAGCGGCGCGAGCGGGACGGCCGGCACGATGGGCAACGCGGGCGGCTCCGGAACGACCGGCGCCGCCGGAACGACCGGCGCGGCCGGCACGGCTGTCACCACTGCGGGGACGACCGGTACGGCAGGCACGACGGGAGCGGCGGGCGCGGGCTCGTGCTCGTCGGATCTGACGAGCCGCGTTCGGATCACGGAGATCGACGTGGGCGCGACGTACGCGTACAACGAGGTGGACAACAACGGGGCTGCGCTGGGGCTGACGCCGCTGGCGATCTCGCCGATTCCTGGCGGCGGGTCGCGGCTGGCGTTCCTGGGCAAGACGGACAGCATGGTCCACGTCGTCAATCTCGATGCGAACGATCAGGTGACCGGATCGTTCGGCCTGCCGGGCTACGACGTGCAGGACA
>Ga0066395_10000798_pt1 | contig 11706 bp, 8 predicted proteins | sample PanSoiPlot1MoBio_FD_61218 | JGI IMG/M metagenome (GOLD analysis project Ga0066395, IMG submission 61218) | Tropical forest soil microbial communities from Panama analyzed to predict greenhouse gas emissions - Panama Soil Plot 1 MoBio | ecosystem: Environmental > Terrestrial > Soil > Tropical... | reverse complement strand
TTTGCCTACGATCTGTTTGGCGATGGCAAGACTTTGTTGCGCGGCGGCTTCGGTATCATGTATGAACGCGTTCAGGGCAACGACGTGTACAACATGGGCACGAACATCCCGTTCAGTGCCAGCGTCACTGCCCACAACGTACTGCTAGCCGATCCGCATGACACCACCGCTGGGGGAACTACTCCTCTAGGGGCCATCGGTGTGTCCGATATCACTGGCATCAGCAAGTCGATGTATCAACTTCCGGTGAGTTACCAGTACAGCCTCGGCGTACAGCGCCAACTGGGAGCGCGTACAGTGCTCACGATGAGCTATGTCGGCAATCAGAACCGTCACCAGAACTACTGGACGCAGGTCAATCTGCCTGATGCCAGTCTGCTACCGTGCCTGGCCGACAAAACGACGGGCCACCCCCTGTGTGCGGGCGGAAATCAGCCTGCATACGACACGACTGTCCCATTCCTGGGTTACCACCAGATTCGTCTGGCGGAGAACGGGGCAAACGCGAAGTACGACTCACTGCAAACCAGCTTGCGCGGCAACGTGGCCAAGAACCTTGAATTGCAAGCCGGCTACACTTGGTCCAAGGCTATCGATCCGACTACTGGCAACGGCGGCAACGGCTACGACTTGAATAACGTTTCCAACCCGTACGTGGGATGGAAGTACGATCTCGGCCCGTCGCCCTTCGACCGCACACATGTTGCCTTTGTGAGCTTTGTCTACGACCTTCCCTTCTTCCGGGATAGTCCGAACAAGCTCGTGAAGACCGTGGCGGGCGGTTGGCAGGTCTCCGGCATCGTGAATATGCAATCCGGAGCACCCATCGATATCATCGATGGCAGCAGAAGCGCTGCCAGCATCGTTCCCAACACGCGCATGCGACCAGATCTGGTCGGACCGATCTCCACCCCTCATACAGTTAATGAGTGGTTCAACCCATCCGCATTCGCGTCTGCCCCGATTGGAACCTGGGGCGACCTCGGGCATGCGGCCATCCGTGGACCGGGTCGTGACAACTGGAACCTCTCGCTTTTCAAGAACTTCAACTTCACCGAGCGCGTTCGTCTCGAGTTCCGGGCTGATGCGTTCAACGTCTGGAATCACACCCAGTTTAAGGGTGACATCCAGCAAGGTGGCATCAGCAACGATATTTCGGCTGGCGACTTCGGAAAAGTTACCGCCGCATTCGATCCTCGGCAGTTGCAGCTCGGTCTGAAGCTCAGCTTCTAGTCCGGACTTCAATCAGCCCTTACCCACCCCCGCTCACAGCAACCACTGTGAGCGGGGTAAGTTTTTTCGCGGTATTCTGTGATCGTTCATGCTGGCCTCTCCTAAGAAGATCTGGGTACTTTTCGCAGCACTCTTTCTGCCCTGTGTACTAGCTGGTCAAACCGCGACCCCATCCGATGCGATAGCACTCGAACAGCAGGGCAAACTGCCGGAAGCGGCGGACGCCTGGCGCTCCGTGACCAAAGACCATCCGACCGACGCACGGGCTTTTGCCAGTCTTGGCGTGGTGCTCTCCCGACAAGAGAAATACGACGAAGCAGCTGCCGCCTATCGCAAAGCCCTGACCCTTGATCCTAAGCTGCCTGGCATACGTGTGAATCTGGGATTGGCCGAGTTCAAACAAGGACGATTCCAACAGGCGGTCACGCCGCTCAAAACCGCGCTAGCGAACGATCCCCAGAACACCCAGATTCGGTCGCTGTTGGCGTTCAGCTATTACGGCGCAGGCGAATTCTTAAAAGCCTCTGAGGCGCTCCAGTCGCTGGCGAAAGCCGATCCCGTAAATCCCGACTTGCATCAGATGCTCGCGCAAAGCTGCTTGTGGGCGAAGAAATACGATTGCGCTATGCAAGAGTTCCGCCAGCTGCTGGAAAGGCAGCCGAACTCGGCAGCGACACACCTCCTGATGGGGCAGGCCCTGGACGGCATCGGCAAAACAGACGAGGCCATCGCCGAGTTCCAGGCCGCGGCCGCCGTCTCGCCCCGCGAGCCTAACGTACATTTCGGCCTCGGATATCTGTACTGGAAGTCCCATAGGTATGAGGACGCGGAGCGTGAATTTCAGTCCGAACTTGCCGTCGACTCGGCCCATGCCCAGTCTCTGACCTACCTGGGCGACATCAAGCTGAAGAAGAATGATGCAGATGGCGCGATCGAACTTCTGCAAAAGGCAGCCCAACGCCAGAACGATATCCGCCTGACTTATCTCGACCTCGGTAATGCCTTCATTCAGCAAAAACGCTATCCTGACGCTCTGAAGGCCCTCCAACGCGCTGTTGAGCTCGATCCGGCACAACCGGATGCCCACTACCGTCTAGGACGCGTATACGAGGCTATGGGTAGAAGCGCCGAATCGAAGCGCGAATTCGCCAAGACACGCGAACTTCACCAAAAGGCGGATGAAGACCTGGTTCGAAGAATGTCCTCGTCTCCGCCGTCTTTACCCAAAGGTGGGGGAGAACAGCACGATTAATGACGCCGCTCTCCAAGCGTAATTCCTGCTCGCGCGCAATCCAGCTTGTGCCATTCGTGGCGGCCGCACTGATTTCCTTCGCTCCGCTCGCTGTCGGTCAAGAACCCACGCTGGCGTCGTCGCAGTCTCAGCCAGTCCAGCTAACTGCGAAACAAGATCACCAGCGTCTTCTTAATCTGCTGCATATTGAAACGCTTCGCCGGGGTCCTGACGGCGACCCCAAGTCGCCAAACGCAGCGAACTTCGATGAGTCCAAAGTTCGACCGTATTCCCTTCCTGATCCTCTTCAGCTGAAAAATGGGACCAAAGTCACGACCTCCGCGCAGTGGTGGAATCTTCGTCGACCAGAGATCGTCGAGGACTTCGATCGCGAGATTTATGGTCGCGTTCCTGCCAACGCGCCGAGGGTGAAATGGACTGTCACCGCGACCACCAATGGGCACGTTGGTTACATACCAGCAATTACAAAGAACCTGGTAGGTCATGTCGACAATTCCGCCTATCCGCTTATCAACGTCGATATTGAGATGACACTAACGGTGCCAACCAGCGCGCCCGGCCCGGTCCCCGTCATGCTGGAATTCGGGCCGAGTCCCGAGGTTCTGGCAGCGATCCGGAAGCGTTTCACCGACGCGCAATGGGCCGCCTACAATGGCACCGGGCCCTCCTGGCAACAGCAGGTTCTTGCCCAGGGATGGGGATATGCCATTCTGATTCCCACGAGCATCCAAGCCGACAACGGCGAAGGCCTGACCCAGGGAATCATCGGCCTCACTAACCGTGGACAACCTCGCAAACTCGACGACTGGGGCGCGCTGCGGGCCTGGGCATGGGGCGCGAGCCGTGCTCTCGATTATTTCGAGACCGACTCCTCCGTCGATGCCAGCCAAGTCGGAATTGAAGGTCTGTCGCGCTACGGCAAGGCAGCGCTTGTCGCGATGGCCTATGACTCGCGATTTGCCATCGGTTTCATCGGATCCTCGGGCGAGGGCGGTGCGAAGATTCTGCGCAGAACCTTTGGCGAGCAGGTTGAGAACATCGCCTCTTCCTCCGAATACCACTGGATGGCCGGCAACTTTCTCAAATATGCCGGCCCTCTTACCCCCGATGATCTCCCCGTTGACGCTCACGAATTGATCGCGCTCTGCGCGCCCCGTCCGGTGTTCATCAGCAGCGGCTCACAGCAGGTAGAAGGCGGATGGGTCGACGCAAAAGGAATGTTTCTGGGGGCCATGGGCGCCGGTCCTGTCTACAGGCTACTCGGCAAAAAGGCTCTGGAGACAACCGCCTTTCCGCCGATGGAAACCGCCCTGATCGACGGCGACATCGCGTTTCGACAGCACAAGGCAGGACACACAACAGGTCCGAACTGGCCGATGTTCCTGGACTTCGCCGGCCATTATATCAAAGCCGAGGCCAATGAACATTGGCTCGGCACATGGGCCGCGTCGCCCCAACTCGGAGATTCTGGAAACGCTCCGCCCGATCCCGGCCTTGCCAACGTCACTCTCCGGCAGCTGATTCGCGTGTCTGTCGGCGGTAGACGGATCATCGTGCGCTTCTCGAATGCCTTTGGGCGAACACCGCTCACGATCTCATCCGCTCATGTCGCACTGTCTCCCGGTGGAGGAACGATTAGGCCGGAATCGGACCGTGCACTCCTTTTCAACGGCCAGCGTTCGGTCACGATTCCTGCCGGAGCTTTGATCAATTCCGACCCGCTCAACTTCGATTTACCCCCGCTGTCGGATCTCGCGATAACGATCTATCTTCCCACCGCGCCGGACGGCATAACTACACATCCCGGCTCACGCACTACATCGTATTTGCAGGCGGGCGATGCGGTCACTGCCATGGATATGACTGACGCTGCGAAGACCTACCACTGGTACTTCATCAACGGTGTCGACGTTCTTGCACCTAGCTCAGCGGCGTCGGTTGTGATTCTCGGCGACTCGATCACCGATGGCCGAGGCTCCATCACGAATGGAAATGGACGATGGCCCGACTACCTCGCACGGCGCTTGCACGCTTCAGAAAGCACCACCCATGTCGCCGTGCTCAACCAGGGAATCGGAGGCAATCGCCTTCTGCACGACGGTCTGGGACCCAATGCGTTGGCCCGGCTCGATCGCGATGCGCTCGCCCAGAGTGGCGTGCGCTGGCTGATCGTTTTCGAAGGAATCAATGATCTTGGCACGCGCCCGAACGCCGCTGAGCACAACGAACGACCCGTCAGTGCCGCAGATATGATTTCGGCATACCGGCAGATCATTCATCGCGGACACGTTCATGACCTGCGCGTGTACGGCGTCACCATCCTGGCATGCGAAGGATCGTCCTATTTCAACCCTGTGCTCGAATCCGACCGTTTAGCGATCAACAAATGGATCCGAACGAGTGGCGAGTTCGACGCAGTCATCGACCTCGATGCTGCAACACGGGACCCAGTTCATCCCTCCCGGCTCTTGCCTGCATTCGACAGTGGCGATCATTTGCATCCCGGGGACGCAGGCTACCGCGCCATGGGCGATGCTGTTGAGCTGACCCTGTTCTCTCGATGAAGCCTTGGTTGCGCGTGCATATTCCGTTCAAGATAAAAAACTGCCCCGGCTCGGAAGGCGACCGGGGCAGTGGAGGACGCGCTTACGCTGCTGCGCGATTGCTCTGCTTGAAGAAGTTCAACAACTCCGCATTGACTTTGTCTTTCAGGGTCGAGCACATGCCGTGCGGAGCGCCTGGATACACCTTTAAAATTGCTCCCTTAACGAGCTTGGAAGAAAGCATCGCGGCAGCGCCGATCGGCACGATCTGATCATCGTCGCCGTGTAGGATCAGTGTCGGCACATCGAATTTTCTAAGATCTTCAGTGAAGTCGGTCTCCGAGAACGCCTTGATGCAGTCATAGGCCGCTTTGAATCCGCACAGCATGCTCTGCAGCCAAAATGATTCCCGCAATCCCTCCGAGACCTTTGCGCCTGGACGGTTGAAGCCATAGAAAGGCAGGCTGAGTTCCTCAAAAAATTGCGCCCTATCGGCCTGGACGCTCGTCCGTAACTGATCAAATACTTCGATGGGCAACCCAGCCGGGTTTGCGGCAGTCTTCAACATGAGCGGTGGCACCGCACCGATGAGAACCGCTTGAGCGACACGTTTCGTCCCGTGCCTACCGATGTATCGCGCCACCTCGCCGCCTCCGGTCGAGTGACCTACGTGAATTGCATCCCGCAGATCAAGGTGCTCCACGAGTTGCGCGAGATCGTCGGCATAGGTGTTCATCTCGTTGCCTTCCCATGGCTGGTCGGAGCGTCCATGTCCGCGGCGGTCGTGCGCGACGCAACGAAACCCGCGTTCGGCAAGGAAGAACATCTGATCTTCGAATGCATCCGCGCTCAGCGGCCAGCCGTGACTGAATACCACCGGCTGCCCCTTGCCCCAATCTTTGTAGTAAATAGTTGTTCCATCTTTCGTAGTGAATGTAGGCATAGACACTCCTTTCGAACTCGTCTTTTTGATTCGAACTTCGGCGACGCTACTCAAATAGCATGCGCCGGCTGAGGATGAAATCTCTTGGTTGCAACGATTCCCATGCAAATGAAAATCAACAGCACGACAAGTTGAGTCAGCTTGAATGGTGCTTCGGTTTGTGTAGGAGCCAGAGCTTTCAGCGCTGGCACCTTTTCGAACAATTGCACAACAAGTACGAATACGTTGAGGTACAAGGCCAAAATAGAGCCCACGACGTAGATGGCCCGCCATACGCCGGCCAGTTGAAATAAATAGCGCGCCGGAATAGCCAGGGCCAACACAACAAGCGAGAGAATCGCCAGTTTGTGGGACGGCAGAAGCTTTTCAAATGGAAAACCGAATCCCGTAATACTGGTCAGGGCGGTGCTGCTCAGAAAGATCGCTGTGATGCCGTCCAGCCGTTTGCCCTTCAGCATGCCCCACATGACGACCACCCCTGAGCCGATGCCGATCACGCTGATGAGCACATGAAGAAAGGTGTATGTGGCGATGCTGATACCGAGAATCATGCCGCTCCTTATCAACCGTGGGTTCGAAACTTGTTACCGCCTTGGATTCAGCCGCACATTGCAAGTTCGTCTCTCGAAATCATCGCTGGCTGCGCCGGCGTGGGCGTCTTCGGTTCTGCGGAGTTCAACGACATCTCTTCTTCCAACAAACATTCCAGAAACAATCGAACGCAGGGACTCAGCACGATTTCGTGGGAGTTATTCTTGTCCATTAAGACCCTCCAGGCGAGGTGAGCTTTCGATCAATTGCCTGTGCTTGTGAGTCTGCCGGATGCCTGAACAGTCGGCATCCCGCAAAACAGTATTTTTTTGGTACCACCGAAGAACGCCATCCATGTACCTCCATAGTGGTAGGATCCGCGAGCGCCGCATGGATACCGCGATGAACGGCGAAGCGAACGAAACTACACGTTCGATGACGCTCTCGGGATGATGATTTCGCGACGGCCGAACAATCGCGCATCGAGAGAGAAGGCCCCTGGCCCGAGACAAACGATGGCGACCATCATCGCGGTCGCCAGTATCGAACTGGTTCCCGTCTCATACGAGCCGTACGACAGGGTTAATCGCGAGACGAGTCCGCTCGCGCTCAGTAGTGCCGCCGCGACAGCTGCATACCGTGTCATGTACCCCGCGATAAGCAGAGCACCACTGCAGATCACCAGTCCTACCAAAAGCAGCGTAAGGATCTTGGTGTTGTGCCAGTCCGTAACAGAGCTTGCGCTCTCGAAAATCAGTAGCGCGCCTACTGTCGTTCGCAACAAAACCAGCCCCACACCAGCCCAGCCGTCTGGAAACGCTGTAAACATTGCCAGCGCACCACCTTCCTCTTCTAAATCCAGCGTAGGTGTTCTTCGAGACGAGCGAATCCCCTGTGCTCGGAATCTTTTCCTACCACTTTTTAGGTATCGCTGAGGGCTGGAGACCTAGAGATGGATAATCCCGCGTCGCACACCAATCGCGACCGCTTGCGTTCGGTCTGATGCGCCAAGTTTTTCCATGATGTGTTTGATGTGAACTTTGACGGTTTCTTCCGTGATGAACAGCTTGTCCGCAATGTCACGGTTCCGATTGCCACCAGCAACTTGCTGCAGAACCTGTATCTCGCGTTCGGTTAGCGCTTCGTCTGCATAGTGTTCGGCAAGATGTGCGGCAATTTCTGGCGGTATCCGCTTCTTGCCTGCATGGACCTGGCGAATCACATCCACCAGTTCTTTCGGAGGCATGCTCTTCAATACATAGGCGCGAGCGCCGGCTTCGAGAGCTCGCTGAATTTCAACATCTCCCGCAAACGTAGTCAGTATGATGATTCGCGCTTCCGAAAACTCCGCCCGTATGGCAATCATGGCGTCGATTCCGCTCATATCAGGAAGGCGCAGGTCCATCAGCGTCACATCCGGCGATTGCTCGCGAAATCGCTGTATCGCTTCACGACCGTTCGAAGCTTCCGCCACCAGCAGCATGTCTTGCTGGTTGCGAATGACGGTGGCGATCCCCTGATGCAGCAAAGGGTGATCGTCCACGCTCAGTACTCGTATCTGCGCAGTGCTCATCTAGCCAATCCGTTTGCTTGATTCTTCTTCTACTTCCACAGGCCGTCGCAGCCGGAACCATGTCGATCGTGGCTGGGTGTTTGCGGAATCGAATGCAATCTTACTCGGGACCCGCAGTTCCACTTCAGTGCCGGCACCAAGTCTGCTGAGCACCCTGAGCTTCGCACCGATCCGTTCTGCCCTTTCGCGCATTCCTGAAAGACCCCAATGCCCATCCTTGCCGGACTCCAGGACTTGCGCATCAATGCCATGACCATCATCCCTTACCAATACTCGGAGGTAGTTGCCCTCATAGTCCAGTTCTACTTCGATGTTGTCCGCATTCGAGTGGCGAAACGCGTTCACAAGCGCCTCGCGCCCGATACTGTAGACTTCATCGCGAACTGCCGCCCTCAATGGTACTGACGACCCTTGCACCACCACGCGGAAATTGACTCCTTGATTGTCCCCTAGTTCCTGAGGAACACGCAAAAAGGAACTCTTCAAATCATGCGCATAGTCAATCGATGAGCGCAAGCCTCGTAGGGTGTTCCTTCCTTCTTCGATCACTTGACCCATGAGTGCAAGGACCTTTTCCAGCGAGGGGCGTTGCGCGGAGTTGTCCGGCAACTGATCCACTATGACATGAAGCTGCATGGATGCGCTCAGTACACCCTGCAGTAGGGTATCGTGCAGCTCCTGCGCCACCCGCATGCGCTCGGCAAGCCTCTCCTCGAAACGCAGGTTCAGCTTCTTGCTCATTTGGTGTATTCGAAGCCGGTGAACGCCGAGAATGACTAGCGCGCCTGCGAGGATGCACGGAAGCGGAAACCACCATTTGTGCCAGAGGGCAACATCGCCCTTGGTGATCGCAAACGCCACCACTCCCTGAGTCGGTAACACCACAGTAGTCAGAGGCGGATTGAATCCCGGATTGACAAGCAGCGCGGCATACTCATTCCCTGGATGGGTTGAGTTGCCCCATTTCGAGTCCGCCTGGATGTTTGTGAAGGGCTGGTTCGCAAAGGGTTGGACCCACCAAGCAGTCTGCCCTTTGGCATAAAGTACGATCCGTTGGCCCGGCTTGGCCCCGGTCACGCGGCCTTTAATGACACTAAGCTTTTCGGGGTTGTCAGCCCCGGCAAGCGGTACGCTGGTAAATGTGACCACTGGGGCGCCACTGGCAGTGTTGCTTCGTGTTGAGCCGCAGCTCGCAACAATCACTGTCGCGATCAACAAAAACGCGGCAGCCAGAATGCGGCATTTCACGATGACCACGTTTTGGATATCACCAGCCATCAGAAACTAAGTCGCGCTCCGAATTGACCAACCCGTGGCGCAGGAACTCCGTTCAGATTTTCGGGCAGGACCTTCGCGAAATCGGCAGATCCAATCTGTGTGTTCGGACCCGCGAATCCGTGCCGATTGAACACATTGAACATCTGAAAATAGAGATGAAGCTGGTAACGCTCACTCAGCTTTGAAACTTTACTGATCCCCAAATCTTCGCTTGCCAGCCCCGGATTTCGAAGATCCGACAGATAAGGGAGCGTGTTGCCGAATTCACCGTTCACTGGATTTGTGAAGCATGCTGGGTTGAAGTAGGTAGAGCCCACCTGCCCATTGAAATGGGCATGAATATCGCACCCCGGCACTATATTCGCATACACATTATTGATTCCCGGATAAAAGACGTTGGCTGGAATGTGCATAGGCGTCCCACTGGCGTAATGGAAACCGCCACTTACTGTCCATCCGCTCGCCATCGCGTTTAGGACACCATTCGCGCTGGACAGCAGCGCCTTCCCGCGTCCAAAAGGCAGGTCATAGACCACGTAACCCTTCACAATGTGGGCTTGATCGAACGAGGAAATCGTGTGCCGCTCGAGCGGCAGGTTGTAGACATCCTGTAGCGGTCCCGTCGCATAGAGATCTTCGAAGCTGTCGTCTACATCCCCATGCGAGGCGGAGAGATTGTAGCTGGCAAGCATCGAAAGTCCATAAGCAGACCTCTTTCTCACCGAGAGTTGGAGAGATTTGTAGTCCGAGTTTCCCCGAGGCGACCCGACAAAGAACAGCGGTCCGAAGGTCATCGCCACGTTCGGATACGGTGCGACCGAAGCCCAGCCAAATCCCGAAAACCCAGGCTTGGTCACCCAGGCCCACTGCTGTCCCGATTGCACGATGGAAGTGTAGTCGGACAATTTGGGCTGGTTTGCATCCACGTACCCGCTTTCGAGATGGTAGCCGTGATTCCCGACAAAATTCGCCTCCACTACCAGATCGCGCCCCAATTCGCGCTGCACTCCCGCTGAGAAAGCTTGCACATTGCCCAACTCCAGCATCCGCGGGTCAATCGAGACCATGCCCCATCTCGTGAAGTTCGGATCCTTGCCGATATCGACTGCCTGTCCCGGATACCCGGTGTCCCAGTGAAATGGAGTCAGCACCTGATTGTTCAACGGAAACCCAGGATTGAATCCGTAGGGCACTCCACTCCAGGTATTCAGGTTGAGCGGAACATAAAAGACACCGAACGATGCCCGCGCCACAGTCTTCGGCGTGATTTGATATGCGCCTCCGATGTATCCCGAGAAATTGTGGTAGTACTGCCGCTTCTCGAATGAATCTCCGCCATCGGTTGCGAACTCCAGCGTTCCCGGTAGCCCTGTCACCGGATTGATTGCGGTCGTATTGAAATTGGACCATCGCCCAAACTTCTCGTGATAGCGGCCGTTGAAATCCCATCGCAGGTCCAGGTTCAGCGTAAATTTCGGCGAAATTTTGATATCGTCCTGCGCGAACAACGAAACCGACTTCCGTCGCCCGTAAGTGTTGTTGGGCTCACTGACCGAAGCCTGGTTCACATTACCCAGCATAAAACTTGCAAATCCGAATCCAAGGTTGGAACTGATTTCCGGCGCATAGGACCCTGCTGTTTGCGCTGGATCGAAAATGAATGTCGGTACACCTGAGTCGCCGTGCGAATTGAACTGTTGCACGCGGAATTCGGCCCCGAATTTGAATGCGTGCCTTCCTCGAACCCATGACAGCGTGTCGTTGTAGATGAATGTGTTGGCTGCGTAGAAATCGTTGAATTGGCTTCCCAGAATGCTTTCGTCAATGGGCTTACCGTCTACGAACCGGTGCTGGTCGCTGTTCACACCCTGGAACTTGATCAGCGGGAAATTGCCAGCCCCGAAATCGCCCAGCCCCAATTGTCCGGGCCAGTTCCCCACCTGCGATTGCGCATCGCTCGGATTGCGGAAGCGGTTGAAGGTGATCCCCGCCACATTCAGCAACGTTCCCGAGATCGTCCAGGAGTCTCGAATCCGAATCGAAGGCGCAGTGGTGTTGTGATGGTACGCATTGGCCATCGGCCCTCCATCGGACGACCCTGCAGACCAAATGCCGCCCTGGTCCGATAGCAAGCGCGGAATGTACGCATAGATGAATGAACCATCCAGCCGATGATTCCGTGCGATGGCGTAGTCGAGCTTCAAACTGTATTGATTGCTTTCGTACCACGTGGCCGGACTGAAGAGCGGCAACGCATTGTTGTTGGTCAGAGTCGACGACAGAGGCGAGTAGTACTTTTTATAAAGATCAACAATCTTCTCCGAGACCTGGCTGATCCGTTCTGGAGGAATCA
>Ga0066395_10000796_pt1 | contig 11711 bp, 11 predicted proteins | sample PanSoiPlot1MoBio_FD_61218 | JGI IMG/M metagenome (GOLD analysis project Ga0066395, IMG submission 61218) | Tropical forest soil microbial communities from Panama analyzed to predict greenhouse gas emissions - Panama Soil Plot 1 MoBio | ecosystem: Environmental > Terrestrial > Soil > Tropical... | reverse complement strand
TTGGCCTGGCGGGAGGTGCGCTGGAGAGAGCCGCGCTCGGCACATCGTTGACACATGGATTGGCCGTGGGCGGAGTGTTCGGCCTGATTTTCGCACTCTTTCTCGAGCGCAGGGTCAGCACCACCGGCGCAGGTTTGATTTGGGGACTCGCTTCAGCCTTCCTGATGTGGTTGGTCTTTCCTGCCGGCTTGGTACCGTTATACCTCCGTGGCTTCCATTCCATGGCGGCCTTGGGTGATGCACGAGACCAGTTCCCTCAGCTGGTGGGTTACTTGGTTTGTCTTGGAATGCCGGTCGGGCTCGTCCTTGGTTTTCGTAATGGATGGCGCTCTTCTGAGAGTAACAGCCGCTTCAATTGGACGCGTGCGATAGTTGCCGGAGGACTCGCCGGTGTACTTGGGGGTGCTATCTTCGACCGCTGGATGTCGGCAGGCGATTACTTTCCGCTGCTCTCTGGAATCAGTCAGCTTCCGTCGCGCGGCACCAGTCTTCTGCTGCAATTCCTCATTGCCCTGCTGATGGGCGTGATTTTCGGCCTGTTGTTTCAGCGCGACGTTCGTGGCTACGGTTCATGTATGGGCTGGGGGATAGGGTATGCCATCCTCTGGTGGTTTCTGGGACCAATGACATTATTGCCGATCGTTTCGCGGAGTCCATTGGACTGGTCATCGGACGCAGGAAGTGCAGTGTTCGGTTCTTTGGTCGGCCACATTCTGTACGGCCTGATTTTAGGAGTGAGCTACGCAACCATAGACAGAGTATGGATTCGGCTGTTCATCCAATCGGACCCGTTAAACCGGGAGCCACACGGACCGGGTTTGCGCGTATTGCAGTCCGTGGGTTGGGGCGCCATAGCGGGATTTGCCGGCGGAATTGTTTCCAGCCCGATCATGCTGAAGACCGGAGTACTTACCAAAGTGGCGGGGCTCGATACGAGTCTCAGCAATTGGCACGGCCTGTTGGTACACCTTCTGGTCAGCACCGCAATCGGCATGACCTTTGGGTTGCTGTTTCGCAATGAGTCCACGAACCCAAGTGCGGGAGTGGCTTGGGGATGGCTGTTTGGCCTGATCTGGTGGTATTTGGGTCCAATGACGTTACTGCCACTCATGCTTAACGGTGTTTGCGACTGGAGCACTGACGCGGCTTCGGCATTGTTGCCGTCGCTCATGGGCCACCTGGTATTCGGAGCTGTTACGGCGTCCGTCTTTCTTGTCCTGCGAAACCGCTATACGCGCTGGCTGATGCTCGATCCGCGGATCGCCGCGCGCGCGAGGCGGCGCCTACGGCCGCTGGGGACTCCGGCGCCGGCACTCTGGTTCCTGGTGTTGGGTTTGGGTGTACTCCTGCCGATCCTTCTCGGCTAGACTGTGCTGCAGGCCAGAATAGTCATGGATGACACATACGCGATCAATGTAGCGAAAACGGAGTATCGGGAAGGGTTTAATACGGGAGACGCTGAGAGGGTGGTCTCCGTCTTTGCGCCGGAGTTTACGGACAACTCAGATGGGCGGCCAAGTCGATATGGAAAGGACGCTCCGGCAAAGCTGCGAGGCTACCTTGAAGATCTGTTCGCCGACAACCAGACCCACCTGAACATCGTCATTGCGGCGATCGTTCTCGCAGGGGATCTCGCCTACGACTACGGATGGCATGAGCTTACGATTACACCCCGGAACGGGGGAGAACCCCGTCTCGTCCGTAAGCGTTACCTCGAACTGTGGAGAAAGCAGAAAAACGGTGAGTGGCGGATTATTCGTTATATCGATAACGACGATCTACCAGACGTAGTCGATTAGGACTTTCCCAATCTGGCATTTAGCTTCGAGTACAGGCGTGAGCCCAAGCCCGCCGGAACCTCAAACTCGGCCTCATCGCCAATAAGCCTGACCACGTTATGGGTGCCGTTCAACACCGCGGAACAGTGCTTGCAGACTTTAAAGTGTGCTTCCATGCGGGCCCGCAGTTCGGGTTCGAGAGCGTCGTCGATATAGTTCGAGACCTCTCGCCACACCTCGAGGCAGCTAATTTCGATCACCATAGAGTAGATGCCGGTACCACCATATTGTTACACCTGCTCTAAGAAAACGGGCGCACCTTTTTGTACTCGTCCCTTCCGGTCACCCACGAGCCGTCAATCCCCGGAGCCAGTGCCTCTCTCATCTGCAGACGGGCACGCAAAAGTCGTGTCTTGACGTTAGCCTCCGTTATGCCGAGTATTTTCGCTGTTTCTGCAATACTGACGTGCTGTATGTCGCGGAGAACCAGTACTTCTCGATACTTCGGGGCCAAAGCAGCCATAGCTCTTTTAAGAGCGTCCCGGAGTTCCTTCCTTCGTAACTCGTCGGACGGAATATCGCGCCAGTCGGCGAAGTCCTTCGGGCGATATTCACCTTCCTCATCCTCGCGCTCGGGATCAATCGACTCGTACAGATGTCGCCGGTTTTTCCTGAACTTCATACGAGCTTCATTAATGGCGATCTGGATGATCCAGGTACTGAACTTGGCCTCGAAGCGGAAGTTCGGGAGGGCGTTAAAGGCCTTGAGCACTGTTTCCTGGGCCACTTCCTCGGCATCGGCAGGATTATCCAACACCCCCTTGGCCGCAAAATAGATCGCACGCTCGTAGGGCTGCACGAGCTCGTAAAAAGCCTCATGCTCTCCGCGGCAGACTCGTTGGATCAGGTTCACTTCGCGGTCGTCGGTTTGCAAGCTGGGCGCTGCCATCGTCAGATCATCAGGAATCGAAACGCGACAAACTCCGGCGGGTAGCATGATTTTACGGAAATTTGACTTGTCCCCGTACAAAAAAGAGTGGCGAGTTTCCTCTATGAGTACGAGGCCAACCCACGTCCGGTTTGCGATTTTTCTCCGCAGAGCACGTAACCTTTGCCACGCACCTGAATCCCACCGCCCATGAGACAGGAAATCCAATGTACTCCAGCCGCTGCGGTGCGAGTGTTTGCAGCGCAACTGCTGTCAGAACCTGCGGCTGCCGGCGCCAGGACCGGGCATTGGTCGTACGACGCTAAACGGGCGCTTACGCAACATTGGCCGGAATACATGATCGAGGGCTTCTGTCTTGGCATGTTCATGATTTCGGCCTGCACGTTCGCAGCTCTGCTGGAACATCCGGCATCGCCGCTGCGGATGAGCGTTGCCAATGCAGACTTTCGCAGATCTTTGGGCGGCCTTGCTATGGGCCTCACCGCCGTGCTTCTGATCTACTCGCCTTTCGGACGACGCTCCGGGGCCCACATGAATCCGGCGACAACCCTGACCTTCTATCGCCTCGGCAAGGTGGCTCCTTGGGACGCCGCATTTTACGTGCTTTCGCAGTTCCTTGGCGGAGTGCTCGGCACATTGGTGGGTTTGGTCGCACTTGGCCAGAAACTGGCGCACAGAAGCGTAAACTTTGCTATCACACGGCCGGGAATGCGTGGCGCGGGCATCGCGTTCATCGCCGAAGTGTGCATCACGTTCCTGCTGATGACCGTCATTTTGAATTTCTCGAATAGCCACAGATTCGCACGCTATACCGGCCTTGCGGCGGGCATGATGGTGATGCTCTTCATTACATTCGAGGCGCCGTTTTCCGGGATGAGCATGAATCCGGCGCGAAGCTTCGCCAGTGACTTTGTGGGGATGCAGTGGCAGTCAATTTGGATTTACTTCACCGCACCGCTGGTAGGTATGATAACCGCCGCTGAACTCTTCGTTCGGAGGCGCGGATTGCGCTCGGTGATCTGCGCCAAGCTGAACCATTCGGGCAGTGCGCGCTGCATCTTTCGCTGTGGTTACACGTCGCAGCCGATAACCAGCACGGCCGACTAACTGTAATGCCCAGGGACAACGAAACACACACAACGGCCCGCTTGCGGGCAGAGGAGAGGACGTTGTCAAACGACAACCGTTACGACATCATCATCATCGGGACCGGCGCCGGAGGAGGCACGCTGGCCCACCACCTTGCGCCGTCGGGCCAGCGCATCCTCATTCTGGAGCGCGGCGACTACGTACCTCGCGAGAAGGCGAACTGGGACCCGAAGGTCGTTAACGTCGATGCCCATTACAACACGAAAGAGACGTGGCTCGACAAAAACGGCAAAGAACTGCATCCCCACACTAACTACTACGTGGGGGCAATACCAAGTTCTACGGCGCCGCGCTGTTTCGGCTGCGTGAACGTGATTTTGGCACGCTGCATCACCACGGCGGAGTTTCGCCCGCTTGGCCGATTAGCTACAGTGACCTGGAGCCGTACTACACCCAAGCCGAGCAGCTCTACCGCGTCCACGGCAACCGCGGTGAAGATCCGACGGAGCCACCTGCTTCCTCGAATTACCCGTGGCCGGCGGTGAGCCATGAGTCTCGCATTCAGGAATTGTCTGACAGCTTTGCAGCCCAGGGGCTGAAACCCTTTCACGTTCCCGTCGGCGTCATGCTGGATGAGAACAATCCGCAGAAGAGCCGCTGTATTCGCTGCAACACCTGCGACGGTTTTCCTTGTCTCATGTACGCCAAGTCCGACGCGCAAGTCCTTTGTGTAGATGAAGCGGTGAAGTACCCCAATGTCACCCTGCTGACGAATTCACTGGTGAAGCGGCTGAAGACCAGAGCTTCCGGCCGCGAAGTGACCGGCGTTGTGGTGGAGCGCAACGGCGGCGAAGAGCACGTGTCCGCCGATATCGTTGTGGTCTCGTGCGGAGCAATCAACTCGGCGGCTCTGCTGTTACGTTCGGCGAGCGACAAGCACCCAAAAGGCCTGGCCAACAGCTCTGATGTTGTAGGACGCCATTACATGGGCCATACAAACTCGGTGCTCATGGCCATCTCGAAGTGTCCAAATCCGACGGTGTTCCAGAAGACGATGGGCGTCAACGATTTTTACTTTGGCTCGGATGATTTCCCTTATCCCATGGGCCACATTTCCTTCGTAGGGAAGCTGGATGCGATTACGCTTCGCGCAGGGGCGCCGGCCATCGCACCCAACTTCACATTAGAGATGATGGCCAAGCATTCACTCGATTTCTGGCTGACGTCGGAAGACCTGCCCGATCCCAACAACCGGGTTACTCTCGATCGCACAGGGAAGATCGTGCTGAGCTATACGCCTAACAATCTCGAGCCGCATGCCCGTTTACAGGCCAAGCTGAAAGAGGCGATGAAGCATCACACCTGCCCAACTCACGGACGCAACTGCCACGAAGGACTTTTCAGGCGTAATCTTTACGTCGGGCAGCGTATCCCGCTGGCTGGTGTTGCGCACCAGAACGGCACGATCCGCTTCGGTCACGATCCCAAAACATCGGCGCTCGACGTAAACTGCAAGGCGCACGACCTCGACAACCTGTACGTGGTTGATGGCAGCTTCTTCCCCTCAAGCGCAGCCGTGAATCCGGCGCTTACGATCATGGCAAACGCGTTACGCGTCGGCGACCACATTCTGGAACGCATGGGCGCAATGGTTGTACGTGAAGCAGCGGAGGTGAGCCGTGCTTTGTAGTCGGATACCGCGGCGAGTTTGGACAGCAGCCCTGTCGATTGCATTGTGGCCCGTCCTACTCGCCGCGCAATCGGCCACACCCAATTGCTGCCGGGTACTCGAGGTCGGCCCGGTAGTAATGACGGTGGCGGACATGGATCGCTCCGTGGACTTCTATACGCGAGTCCTGACGTTTGAAAAGCAAAGTGAGGTTGAGCGCAGCGGTCCCCAGATTAACGTCCTTTACGGTGTGGCGAGTGCGCGGGTACGGGCTGTAGATTTGACGCTCGGCGACGAAACTATCGAACTGCTGCAGTTCATCGGCGCGGCTGGTGCGCCGGTTCCGCCAGACTCGCGCAGTAACGATCTCTCCTTCCAACACGTGGCCATCATCGTCAGCGACATGGATCAGGCGTACGCCGTACTTCGCCAGAACCAGGTGCAGCAGATTTCGTCGTATCCGCAGCGGCTGCCGGACTGGAATCCGAATGCCGCCGGGATCAAGGCCTTCTACTTCCGTGACCCTGATGGTCATCCGCTGGAGGTTCTGCAATTCCCTCAGGGCAAGGGCAATCCGAAATGGCAGCAGGCCAATGGCAGGCTGTTTCTGGGAATCGACCACACAGCTATTGCGGTCTCCAACACCGGCTCCAGTCTTGCCTTCTACCGCAACCTTCTGGGTCTTCATGTTACCGGTGAGAGTGACAACTACGGGTTCGAGCAGGAGCATCTGAACAACGTGTTTGGCGCCCATTTGCGCATAACGTCCCTGCACAGTTCCAGCGGGATCGGCGTGGAGTTTTTGGAGTACATCACGCCCCGCGACGGCCGGCCTGCTCCCGCAAACGCCAGTGCAACCGATATTTCACAGCACGAAACGGTTCTCTTAGTGGACAATATCGCCCGCCTGAATTCGGCTGTCGGCGATGCGAAAAATCATCCGGTTTCGGTGAAACAAGTTTCGGGCTCGGAATTCCTATTCCATGCGAGCCAGGCAGAGCTGATTCGCGACCCTGACGGGCACCAGTTGTTGCTGCTACAGCGATAACGAGGAGATATACATGGACACGCGCACCCGCAAAACTGCAGAACACAAGCGGCTGGAAGATAGCCGCGATCGCAAGTCGCACTGGAAGCGTTGGGGGCCGTACGTGTCAGAACGCGCCTGGGGCACGGTGCGCGAGGACTACAGCGCTAATGGCGATGCTTGGAACTTCGTCAGCCACGACGCCGCTCGCTCCAAGGCTTACCGCTGGAACGAAGATGGCATTGCTGGTGTCTGCGACCGTCACCAGCGCATCTGCTTTGCGCTTGCGCTGTGGAACGAGAAGGACCCAATCCTGAAGGAGCGCATCTTCGGCCTCACCAGCAGCGAAGGCAATCACGGCGAAGACGTCAAAGAATATTACTTCTACATCGACAGCACTCCGACCCACTCCTACATGAAGTACCTGTACAAGTATCCGCAGGCGGAGTTCCCCTACGCACGGCTGATCGAGGAGAACCGCCAGCGCGGTAAAGACGATCCCGAGTTTGAGCTGATTGATACAGGCGTGTTCGACGAAGACCGTTACTTCGACGTTGTGGTCGAATACGCGAAAGTCTCGCCCGAAGACCTGCTTATCCGTATCAGCGCCACGAACCGCGGCCCCGAGCCGGCCCTCCTGCACCTGCTGCCGACTATCTGGTTCCGCAACACCTGGTCATGGCAGCCAAACTCGCCCAAGCCACGGCTCGCCAAAGGACCGAACGGACGGCCGGGCACGGTGATTCACGTCGATGATCCGGTCTACGGCCGACGCTACCTGTATTTCGAGAACAAACCGCAGGTGTTGTTCACCGGGAACGAGACCAACAACCGACGCTTGTACGACGCTCCGGGTCCTGTCTTCTGCAAGGACGGCATCAATGATTTCGTAGTGCACGGCCGGATCGACGCCGTAAATGCTGAGAGCGAAGGCACCAAGGCTGCACCGGACTACCGTTTCACGGTGGCATCCGGCGAAACCGTTGCGATTAAGCTCCGCTTCACGGACCAGGACTTGCCCGCCGCAAAAGACCCGCTCAATGGCGAATTCGATCAGATCTTTCTCACCCGCAAGCTTGAGGCAGGCGAGTTTTACGACACGGTGATACCGGCCGAGTTGTCGGATGACGCGAAGAACATAATGCGGCAGAGCTTTGCCGGCCTGCTGTGGTCGAAACAGTTCTATCACTACGTGCAGCGCGAGTGGTTGAAGGGCGACCCCCCCGGGCCACCGCCGCCTGAGGAGCGCAAGAACGGCCGCAACCGAGACTGGACTCACCTGTACAACGCCGACGTGATCTCGATGCCTGATAAGTGGGAGTACCCGTGGTACGCGGCGTGGGATCTGGCATTTCACTGTGTCGCGCTGGCGCTTGTCGATGCGGATTTCGCCAAAGAGCAGCTCGTGTTGCTCACGCGCGAATGGTACATGCACCCCAACGGGCAATTGCCGGCTTATGAGTGGGCGCTCGGCGACGTGAATCCTCCAGTGCATGCCTGGGCCGCGTGGCGCGTATACAAGATCGACAAGAAGCAGCGCGGCAAGGGGGATCGCGCTTTCCTAGTGAAGGTCTTCCACAAGCTCATGCTGAACTTTACCTGGTGGGTCAACCGCAAGGACGCCGAAGGCATGAACATCTTCCAGGGCGGTTTTCTCGGACTCGACAACATCGGCGTCTTCGACCGCAGCGCCCCACTGCCTACCGGCGGCCACCTCGAGCAGTCCGACGGCACAAGCTGGATGGCGATGTATACGCTGAACCTGCTGGCCATCGCCTTTGAACTCGCCAAGGATGACCCGGCTTATGAAGACGTGGCCAGCAAGTTCTGGGAGCACTTCCTCTACATTGCCGACTCTATGTGCCACCACGAAGGCCGCAGCCTGTGGAATGAAGAAGACGGCTTCTTCTATGACGTTTTGCATGCCGATGGCGAAAGGACTCCCATCCGCGCGCGCTCCATGGTCGGTCTGATCCCGTTGTTCGCGGTTGAGACCCTCGACTCAGAGGTGCTCAACCGCATGCCCTCCTTCAAGCGCCGTATGGAGTGGTTCATCGACAACCGTCCTGACCTGACGAGCAACCTGGCGTGCATGCGGACCGCTGGTGAGAACGAACGCCGCCTGCTCGCCATCGCCGATGCCGACAAGCTGCGCCGCATTCTGCAGTACATGCTGGACGAGAACGAGTTCCTCTCGCCACACGGAATCCGCGCCCTCTCCCGGCATCACGCGTTCAATCCCTATGTGCTGGAGTTGGGAGGAACGCAGCACCGCGTCGATTATGAGCCGGGGGAATCGCGAACCAACCTGTTCGGTGGAAACTCCAACTGGCGGGGTCCCATCTGGTTTCCGGTGAACTTTCTGCTGGTGGAAGCGCTACAACGCTTTCATCACTACTTCGGCGATGACTTCAAGGTGGAGTGCCCCACTGGTTCCGGCAACTACCTGACATTGTGGGACGTGGCTGCGGAGGTCTCGCGCAGGTTAAGCGGCATTTTCCTCAGCGACGAAGAAGGCCGTCGTCCGGTATTCGGGAACTACAGCAAATTCCAGCAAGGCGACCACTGGCGCGATCTTATTCCTTTCTACGAGTACTTCAACGGCGACACCGGAGCCGGCATCGGCGCCAGTCACCAGACTGGATGGACAGCGCTGGTTGCTAAATTGCTGCAGCAGAGTGGCGAAAAAAATGTACAACCTGCAGAAGCCCTGGCGGGCGTGTCCGCAGATTAATACCAGAGGAGAGATCCAAACATGAAGGCTATCGCAGTTTTTCCCGGCAGGAGCGGCACCGTCCACCTTGCCGATCTGAAAAAGCCGAGTGTTAACGACGTACCCAATGGACGCGGAGTACTCGTCCGCATCCTGAAAGTTGGGGTTGATGGTACCGACAAAGAGATCAATGCCGCCGAATACGGCATGGCTCCCAACGGTTACGACTTCCTCGTGATCGGACACGAAGGCTTCGGCCAGGTCGAAGAAGTTGGCCTTAACGTAACCGAGTTCAAGCCCGGCGACTATGTTGTCGCCACCGTACGGCGTCCCGGCTCAAGCCTTTATGACAAGATCGGCACATACGACATGACGACCGACGACGCCTACTTCGAGCGGGGTATCAGCCGATTGCATGGATTTCTTACGGAGTATTACGTGGATGATCCCGAGTACATTGTGAAAATCCCGCAGGGACTCAAGGATGTTGCCGTGCTGCTTGAGCCTATGACGGTCGTGCAAAAGGGCATCGTGCAGGCGTATGAGATTCAGCGCCGTCTCAAAGTCTGGCGACCCCGGACGGCAGCCGTAATGGGCGCCGGTACCATCGGTCTGCTTGCGACACTCGTACTCCGTTTGCGCGGATTGCAGGTGGATACCTTTGCTCGCAGCTCGAAGCCGAGCCGTAACGCAGATCTCGTCGAAGCTCTCGGAGCCCACTACCACGCCACGTCGCAGTTGCCCTTCATGGAGTGCGCGAAAGAGTGCGGCCCGTACGACGTCGTTTTCGAAGCGACCGGAAACTCGTCAGTAGTATTTGACGCAATGCAGGGCCTCGCGAAAAACGGAGTGCTTGTGCTGGCGAGCGTTACAGGCGGCGACAAGACCATCGAAGTCCATGCCGATCGCATCAATCTCGATTTCGTCCTCGGCAACAAGGTAATGGTTGGCACGGTGAACGCAAACCGCGAATACTTCGAGTCGGGTGTACGGGACATGGCGCAGGCCCAAGCCGAATATCCGGGATGGCTGGACAAGCTGCTCACGAATCCCGTGAAAGGTCTAGAGAACTTCGAGGAGTTGTTCCGTCAACTCACAGGAGACCGCAGCGCCATCAAAGTGTATTGCGAAGTAGCCGAGCCGGCCCAGGAACCACAGCCTGAACTCGAGGTGGTGACAGCCGCATAAACAGAGCGAACCGCTCGACAATGCGCGAGCGCGCAGAGCTAGCACAGGGCTCAGGTCTGCGAGCTCGCTCTTTTGTTTGCAATTCGCTTCTTCGATTTCTCACGCAAATGAGTGACGTGATCTGTCACTTTCTGCTCCATGCCGAATCGTATTTACAGCATGCCATAGACACTCAAACAAAATGGCGAATTTAGAGGAGAGACGCACTGACTATGCAATCACAAGACCTGATTTCCCGCGGATATCGGCTTTACACCCAGGCGGCCGATTCCCTCAAGTCACCCTTCCTGCTCGCTATTCGTCTTTACTGGGGATGGCAGCTCATGCAAAGCGGATGGGGCAAGCTGCATAACATTGCCGGCGTCAGCGAGTTCTTTACTTCCCTGGGATTGCCGGCTCCGCATTTCACCGCTACCGCAATTTCCTACCTCGAGCTTTTTGGAGGTGCTTTGCTGACTCTCGGCTTAGGATCGCGCATTATCGGGTTCGTGCTCAGCGTGAACATGATGATGGCCTACATCACTGCCGATCGCCCCGCATTGATGTCCGTGTTGTCGGATCCCGGCAAGTTCTACAACGCAGATCCGTTTACCTTCCTAATGGCATCATTGCTAGTCCTCATCTTCGGTGCAGGATTCTTTTCCCTGGACAACCTCATTCGCGTCAACACATCAGCACACAAGAGGCCGGTGTCTCAGAGAGCGTCGGTTAAAACAGCTGCAGCCTAAGTTTCGAATTACGGTGCAGGGTGGCGCTCGAAATCGGCAACGGCGCGGAGAGGGAAAACCGGAGACCTTACCCTCTTGGGTTTCACCCACTACTGTAGGCAGCGCATCAGCGATGGAGCCTTCATCGTCTGGCGGATTACGGCGAAGAGGCGGATGGCCGCGAAGCCGATGGCCATCAAGGCTGAACTTCAACGCCGGAAGCATCATCCGACGGCCGAGGTCGGTGCATGGCTTCGCAAGCTTGTGCTGGGCTACTACCAATACCATGCTGTCCCGGGTAACACGACTCAGCTGCGCATCTTTCAACATCGTGTTTACTGGCTGTGGCGAAGTGTTCTCATCCGGCGCAGCCAGCGAGCACAAGTGCGGTGGGAGCGACTTAGCCCGCTCTTGAAGCGATGGATTCCCCAACGCCGCATCCTCCATCCCTGCCCTGATGCGCGCGTCTATTCGTAAGAGCCGTATGCGTTAATCGCGCTCGTACGGATCTGCCGGGGGGCGCCCAGCGATGGGCGTCCCTACCGGAACAACTGAGATGGGTTCCGCTGAGTCCGTATGGTCCGTGGGATG